>RCNC010000123.1_pt1 | contig 41062 bp, 32 predicted proteins | sample 2041301 | NCBI WGS metagenome assembly RCNC01 (sample SAMN09708231, study PRJNA481090) | Marine sediment metagenome, whole genome shotgun sequencing project. | biome: marine sediment; feature: ocean; material: sediment; isolation source: Sewage treatment plant 13A marine sediment (STP13A) ...
GTAATACTGTATGAACCGAATCCACAATCAAGGACTCAACAACAACTTTTTCAAGAAGATCTCGAAAAGATAGGCAGGCCGCACTTTCTCTTGGAAGACGACATCGGAAATCTTCTGGTCGGCAGTAACCTTGGGCTATTCATGGTATCGCTGGATGAAGGTGCAATGTCAAAAATTGAGCTCAACTCCCCGGAACTTCCAAATAGCTTTGGCGTAACAGCTCTCTGGCTAGACAAGCCCGGAAACCTCTATATTGGAACAAATACCGGTCATCTTGCTCTATTGGACTTAGAAACGCGTAAAATTTTATCTCAATCAAAAATCAACGGCGGACAATCGGGATATATCTCTGACATCCTAATCATGGAGGATAAGTTGCTTGTCGCGACAGACAATGGGCTATTTTTGTCCAACCTTGATTTTTCTGCTGCGGAGGAACTCAGTAAAGCAGCGACAGAGCCATTCAATAGAAATATCACTAATCTTTACTATGATGATCGTCACATATGGATAGGAACATATCAGGGTCTAAATATCTTATCGTTTACTCCATTTGATGTTTTCAATAAACAGAATAGTGGCGTTTCAAATGACGTCATTTCAATTGAGGAGGATAGTTCAGGCAGAATTTGGATTGGAACTTATAGCGGATTATACTTGTATAGCGAGGAGCTTAAATCTCATATTAGGTATGAGACTTACTTCTCATCCGCTCCACTCATAGATGAACGAATATCATCAATTTCGCGAAAAGGAAATAACATGTGGCTGGGGTTTTACAACGGGGGCGTTCAAGTTATTGATACTATAACTGGTGACTCCATAGTCCCTCCCCTTCCTAACTCGGATCAATTTCTGGTAACCAAAATAATTGCTAGCAAAAACACTACCGATATTTGGATTGCCACATATGATCACGGGCTTTTTCGCGTCACACCAGAGGAAACATTTGCATATTTCTTAAATCGAAAACTACGAGAAAAATCTGTAACATTGCTCTTTGAAACTGATAATGGCGACCTTCTTATAGCAACTGTCGACAAAATACACATATACTCTGCTGCGCACGACGCCTTTCAAACTCTCGCTTTCGACTTCAAAACGCGAGTCATATCTCCGACAATACTTTCTTTCGCACAGAGTCAGAATGGAGATATATGGATTGGGACAAAGGATAATGGTCTATTTATTTGGACTAAAAAAGACCAGTTGAATAGCAATGCTGTGGTGCGATCTATTGAACAGTCAAACATCAGACGTTTCTCAACGATTTATGCAATACAAATAGATGACCAAGGAGATTTGTGGTGTTCCACGCAAAATGGTTTGGTAAGACTAGATAAATCTGGAAAATTATCTAGACGATTTACGGCTATAGATGGGCTACAAGGCAATGATTTTGAACTCGGGTCAACCTACCAGAGTAAAAATGGCTATTTATATTTCGGGGGCTCAAACGGCTATAATCGCTTTCATCCCGAAGAAATAGTAATCGACGCTTCGCCATCCCAAATGCGTTTAACCGGAATAAACTTCCCAAGAGCAAATGGGAAAAAACTGATCGATGTCTCCGATTTCACTTCTATCCAGCTAACTCACAAAGACAAGTTTGTAACCTTCGAGTTTAGCGTCCTCGACTTCATCGACCCACAAAACAACCAATACCGATACAAGCTCGAAGGCTTCGACACTGACTGGATCGACAACGGAAATAGAAATACGGCTACGTACACCAACCTGCCATCCGGTGATTATAGGCTCCGGGTGCAGGGCGCAAATTCGGCAGGCATCTGGAATCGAGAGGGGCTTTCAATTGCCGTCGACGTTTTGCCGGCCCCATGGCTGATGTGGTGGGCCTTCTGCTTCTATGGCCTCGTACTTCTAGTTGCAGCCTGGAGCTCAAACCGCACCTATCGAAGTTACGCTATCGATAGAAAAGCGATGCAGTTTGCCAGACAAATGTACGAAGCTGAAGAACGGGCTGATGATGACATGCAGGAGCAATTGGAGCTGCAGGACGACATCGTAAAATCAGCGTATCAACATAATCTAGGCACACTATCTCTGATTAGCGATTTTGTTAGTAGCCAACCCAGCAAAGATCGAGATGATGGCAGCGCGCAGCAGATCCCAGCCAACATGAAGCGCATCGCTGCTCTAGCGAATCTCGAGGACTGTCTGTTCTACCATGCAGGCGGCCCTGCGGCGGATCTCAAAAAATACACGGAGATCGTTTTATCACAGTTACTTGCATGCGCTCCGGTCAACCCGGAGACGATTGTCACTGTCAACGAGATTCCGGCCACACTAGTGCCGGCGGTGCTGGCCTCCCCGTTATCAATCGTTATTTATGAAATTCTGAAAAATTGCATTCAGCACGCTTTCGTTGAGAATTCTCCCGCGAACTATATCCAGATCAGTCTCACTTCACAGCGCAACGAGCAACGCACGGGAGATTTATGGACATTGACCGTCCGTGATAGCGGCATTGGCATGCCCGCGGGTATTTCAAATCCGGAGGGAGGTAGCTCTGGCCTGGCCATCGTTCACAAGGTGATTACCAAGCTGAAAGGAGCCGTAAATATCTCCAGTGACGACGGCACCACCGTGCAAATCACCCTGCCCTATGACACCACCTCGGAAAATCCTGCCAGGTAGGTCCAAACCAACTAGTCAGCCCACCTGCTGCAATGGTACATTGTGGCCTTCGAGACCATACTGATAAATCGCCCGCGACAACAGGCGCTTTGGCCATTGGAAGGCGGGGAAACAATAGATTTTGGCAGGGCATTGTGAACAAGAGTGAAATTCGGTTCCATGCTTTCGGTAGGACATGTCGTCTCGTGGTCGATAACACCGATGGCCGGGGCTCTGAACTGCTGTCCCCCTGCCAAGAGGAAATGAGCCGACTGGAGGGCAAGTTCAGTTCCTTCAACCCGGACAGTATCATCAGTCTCATTAACCAGTCGGCAGGCACCGGCTCGCGCATACCACTTGATGCGGAATCCCTCAGCCTCTTCCGCTATGTCGATGCCCTGTGGGAAGAGAGCAAGCATATCTTTGATCCCACCACACGAATCCTGCAGGACTGCTACGATAGTAAGGGCGCTCTGCGGGCCTCTGTTGGACAGCTTGAGGGCATGCTGAAACTCGTCGGTTGGCGCCACCTGGAATTGACCGGGGAAGGCGCCCATTTATCCAGGAAGGGTATGCTGGTCGACCTCAATAGTTGCATTCGTCCCTATGCCATTGATTCGGTGCGGAAAGTGTTGATGAAAAACGGGGCGAATAACGCCTTGATCGAAATGGACCAGGATATAGCCACCGTCGGCAAACAGCCTGATGGCGCAAACTGGCTGGTAGGCTCACGCTTTCCCAAGGGCGCCCGCACTGCGATAGCCAGATTGAAATTGAATAACAAGGGCTACGCAATCCGTGGCGACTATGAACAGGCGGTGGTCCGGAGTGGGGAGCGTTTCGGACGCGCCCTGAGCCCGGTAGATGGGCAGTCCATACCCGGGCTGCTCAGTGTTGCCGTTATCGCCGATAATTGCCTTACCGCGTGCAGCGCAGCCAGTGTCGCCAGGCTCAAAACTGAAGCCAGTGGCATTAAGTGGCTGGAGAACCTCGGTTTACCCTGGCTGGCCGTGGACCGGCAGCTCCGTTGTCACGGGCCGTTAGCGCCTGCGGGCTGACAAATCTACTTTCCCTGAAACCTCGGGCTACGCTTTTCACGCTTGGCGGCAAACCCTTCCCGCAAGTCTTCTGATTCAAGACAAAGTTCGGACAACTGCCTGGCTCGCTTGGAGTCGATATGAACCTCAGCCGCTTCCTGCAGCAGGCTCTTCATGGACTGCACTGCAAGGGGTGCCAGCGCCCCAATATGCTGTGCTCGTTGGGTGACTACCTGTTCCAGGTTCTCGGCTGCCACCAATTGATCCAGGAAACCTATATCGAGCAAGGCGCCCGATTCGAACTGCTCGGACGCAACCAGTATTCGCTTGGCCACATTGAGACCCAGGCTGCTTATAAAGCGCCGTATTCCAGGCAGTGGATAGCACAGGCCTATGGCGGCGGCCGGAACCCGCATTCGACAGCCCTCCACCCCGATACGAAAATCGCAGCTCAGCGCCAGTTCCACACCACCCCCATACACATCGCCATTCACGGCACAGATGGTGGGGATCGCCATGTCGGCCAATCGCTCAGTCATGTTCTGAAAGGCGTCATCGCCAATTTCGCCAGCACTCAATTCCTGTAAGGAGGCGCCAGCGCAGAAAGTCTTGTCACCTGCACCAGTCACTACCAGTACCCGAATCTGCTTGTCAGCGGCCACCTCTGCCAGACGGGCCTGAATACCGTCGAGCTGTTTCCTGCCCAGGGAGTTGTGCTTGCTGGCATTATTCAATACCAGTCGCCCTACATGGCCGGTCCGTTCATAAAGAATTGTGTCTGTCATCTGTTTGCCACTCGCGATTAGTGGCGCCAGTTTGGCACAGGCAAAAAGCACCTGCCACCCGGCAGCACCACCGTCTATAGACACTACAGTTGCAGCCCACCATACTGCTCACCGTCGAGAGGATAGTTCTATGACCAAGCGTTGTTCCTGGTGTGGTGATGACACCCTGTACGTGCAATACCACGATGAGGAATGGGGGGTAGCGGTGCGCGATGACCGCACACTATTCGAATTCCTGGTCCTGGAAGGTGCCCAGGCGGGACTCTCATGGATCACCATATTGCGCAAGCGCGAGGGCTATCGGGAATTGTTCGATGACTTTGATGCCGCGAAAATCGCCCGCTACAGCGACAAGCGACTGGACAAGATGCTGCTGGACAGTCGCATAGTACGCAATCGACTGAAGGTCTACGGCACCCGCAAAAATGCCCGCGCCTTTCTGGCTGTGCAGGCCGAGCACGGTAGCTTTGCCGACTACATCTGGAAATTCGTCAATGGGAAACCGATTCAGAATCGCTGGAAGTCCATGGCGGAGGTACCCGCCACCAGCCCACTTTCCGATCAGCTGAGCAAAGATCTCAAGAAACGTGAATTTACCTTTGTCGGCTCCACCATCATGTATGCCTATATGCAGGCCACCGGCATGGTAAACGATCACACTACCGACTGCTTTCGCCACCGGCACTGCAAGCAGTTGGCACCAGCCTCCTAACTCTCCCCTTAACTGTTAGAATGAGCTTCAATTAACGAGAAGCTCATTTGCCCACTTCCACCCCAGGTAGACCCAACTCCACCAACCGCAGCGTCTGGCGTTTGGCATGGCCTACTATTACCTCCAACCTGCTGTTCACGACAGTCGGCTTTATGCATATCAAGATCGTGGCCCAGATGGGTACCAGCGAGGTGGCAGCAGTCACCACCGGTCATCGCGTATTTTTCCTGGTGCAGGCTATCCTGATGGGTGTGTCGGTAGCAGCCACGGCCATGATTGCCCGCGCCTGGGGCGCGAAGGAAGTCGCGAAGGCAGAAACTGTCACCTGGACATCCATGGCCCTGGGTATCTCGCTTGCTGCGGTACTCAGCATCCCCGTACTTATCATGCCCAAAGCCATTGCAGGTCTTTTCGGGCTGGATGAGGAGACCACTCAACTGGCCGCCACCTTCATTTTCTGGCTCGGTCTTTTCAATGTATTCGCAGCTATTAATATGATGCTGGGCACCGCGCTGCGGGCAACCGGCGACGTGATCACACCGCTGTTGTTTCTCATTTTCAGCTCTGCGCTTAACATTGCCTTCGCCTACATGCTCGCGTTCGGGATAGGCCCGTTGCCCGAAATGGGGGTAGCCGGCGTTTCCCTGGGCGGTAGTTTTGGCTCGGCCTTGATTACGGTTGTGTTTACTGCAGTCTGGTGGCGCGGCAAGTTCAACCTCAAGCCTGTGAAGCAAGCCGCAATAGACTGGGTAAGTGCGCGACAGCTGGTCAGTATCGGCGCGCCCTCCGTGGCGGAGCAGGCGCTGGTGCAACTTGCCTTCCTGGTCTTTTTCGCCATCGTGGCCCAATACGGCACGGAGGCCTACGCCGCTTACGGGATAGGTATCAGCCTGGTGGCATTTTCCATTGTGATCGGTTTCGGCTTCGGTATCGCCGCCGCTACCCTGGTGGGGCAACAACTGGGAGCCGGGCAGCCCGAACTGGCGATGATGGCTGTATCCCGGTCACTGCGTATGGCGCTGGCGGCAATGATATTCCTCTCTATCCTGCTGGCCTGGTTCGCGCAGGATCTGGCCGGTTTCATGATTGAGGATCCTGAAGTTATCAGCCTCACTGTAACCTTCATCTACATGATCGCCCTCGCCCATCCCCTGATGGCCTGTGAATTTGCGCTGGGGGGAGCATTACGGGGCGCTGGTGACACCCGATTTCCATTGATCGCCACCTTCTGTGGCATCATCTTCGGACGCCTGATTCCAGCGCTGGTCTTCCTGTGGCTGGGGCTATCTATCTACTGGATCTTCGGTGTGATGATTATCGATTACAGCATCAAGGCAACCATGCTGTTGCACCGCTATCGCTCCCGCAAGTGGCTGGATGTAAAAATCCATGTTTCCTAGACCTCTTTTCCCCACACTTTTCACCACACTTTTCACCACACTTTTCACCACACTCTGCTAGACAGCGACAAAAATAATACTTAAAGTTGAAATCTTAGAATTAGCAGTAGGTTATGAGCTTCCCACGACCCGAAGCTCTCGTGTATGACAGCAGACAACCCCTCCGACCAGGGCGGCGATTCCTCTCCGTTCAACCGCACCGCGCAGCACGATGCCAAGCGCACGGCAATTTTGTCGCAGGCGGCCAAGCTTTTTAATTCCAAGGGCTCCCGCGCTACCACGCTGCGGGATATCGCGGAAAGCCTGGGTTTGACCAAAACCAGCCTGTACTACTACGTCAAGACAAAAGAAGACCTGATCTACCAGTGTTATATGGCAGCACTGGAACACCATCTCCACTGCCTTGATGAGATCGAGAAAAAGCATGCCAAACCCCTGGACCGGGCATCGGCCTTCTTTTTTCGGCATTTCGACAACTGGCTGGACGCTCAGGAAGGCAGGGCTCCCCACATCGCCGCCCTGCTGGAAATCGCCGCTCTCAAGGGGCCGCATCGCGCAGAGGTCGAGGCTCGGTATATCGCTATGTTCAAGAGACTGCGTGGTTATATTCGCGAGGGTGTCGCCGACGGCTCCTTGCGAGCCTGTGAGCCCACTTCCACGACCCGGGCGATCCTCGGCTCCGTCGACTGGACTTTCTCATGGTTGCATAGCATTCCCACGGGGCAGGTTCACGATACTGCCAGGCAGGCGCTGGATATTCTTGCCCACGGTATCTTTGGCGGTGAGCAAACCTATCTCCCGGCCAGGATGAATTACGCAAGTGGTGAGGGTGCGAGCCTCCAGGGCTTCAACCGGGAAGAACAGAACCGACTCAAGCAGGAAGCCTTTTTCAAGACCGGCACCTGGTTCTTCAACAAACAGGGGTTTAATGGCACCTCGCTGGATGAGATTGCGGAACAACTCAACGTCTCCAAGGGCGCGTTCTACTATCACATCAAGAACAAGGAAGACCTGTTGTACCACTGCTACCTCCGGTCACTGGAAATACTGGAAGAAATCCACAGCCAGGCAGATCAATTGCAAAGTACCGGCATGGAGAAAGCTGCGTTTACCTGCAGGCGCACGTTTCACACACAGAACTCAGAGGAAGGCCCTCTGATACGCTACAACACCATTACCGCGCTGCCCATCGAACGTCGGCGGGACATTCTCCAGCAGACCGAGAAAACCAACGGACAGTTTGGGGAATTCCTGAATGAGGGTATAAAGGACGGCAGCGTGCGCCCCATCAATACGTTCATCGCGCAGGAACTGATTACCGGCGCCAGTAACGCCGCCATGAATATCAAACTATGGCGTCGTGTGGATGATGTTGACGCCGCCGCAATCGATTATTTCGACGTTTTTTTCAACGGCCTGTTACCCCGTAACCCGGCCCCCAAGAATTAATTTTCCAGGAGTTTAAAGTGGTCACTGATCTGGACAAACTACTCAGGTTTCTCGAAGTCGAGCAGATAGACAAGTACCTGTTCATTGGTAACAGCCCCAAGCGCCCCTCCCGCGTGTTCGGGGGACAGGTCCTGGCACAGGCACTCAATGCCGCCATAAGAACGGTGGAAGAGGAGCGCCTGGCCCACTCCATGCACGCTTATTTTCTACGCCCAGGTAATCCGGCAAAACAAATTGTCTATGAAGTGGACCCTATTCGTGATGGCAGAAGCTTTACCACCCGCCGCGTAGTTGCCAAACAGGACGGCGTTGCCATTTTCAATACATCGGTTTCGTTTCATAGTGAGGAGCCGGGGCTGGATCACCAGTTCGAACCACTCGACGTTCCACCCCCGGAGGGACTCGAGTCTGATCACGAATACTGGACAAAACTGGCGGCAGAAAACCCTGGGGAAATTGAGGCGCCCACCGTTCATCCAATAGAAAGGCGGCCAATACAGCGACGCAACTATCTCGACCCACAACCTCAGGAACCTGAGAACCAGATATGGTTTCGGGCCTTGGGAGACCTGGGAGACGACCCTTGCAGGCACCAGACAATACTGGCGTTCATGTCGGACCATGCACTACTCGGTGCGGCTCTGCTACCACACCCCTACACGGGGATGAGTAAGCAGCTGCAGTGCGCCAGCCTCGATCACGCGCTGTGGTTTCACCGGCCCTTCAAGGCGGATGATTATCTGCTTTACGCCATGGACAGCCCCAGCAGCGCCGCCGCACGCGGCTTCAGCCGAGGTAGTTTCTATACACGCGATGGTGTACTGATAGCCTCCACCGCACAGGAATCACTGCTGCGCAAGGTCGATGACTAGTTAACCAGCGTTTCGATCTCGTCACCCAGGGCAAGCAGCTCAAGTTTATTATCGCTGTGCCGCAGCTGAGTAATAGAGCCATTGCCGGGCAGGAAGCAAAGAGTTTCAGGCCGCTGCAATACCTGACCCACCACTGCGTTGATCACCAGGAAATGTGTAAATACGACCAGGGGGCTATCCAGTTCCAACAAGCGCTGTAAAGAGGCACTTCGCCATTGGAGCAGGGCTTCACCCTGCTCATCCCACTGCTGCTGCATAAAGTTCTTGAGCCAGTCCTGACGTTCAGCCAGGGGAACCGGGGAAGGAATCTCGCGGAAAAAATCCTCCTGCCCGACTGTCTTGCCCGTTAATGCGGCCAGCGGTGCGGCAGTTTCGAGGGCTCGCGCCAACGGGCTACTAATTAGCCGGGTATCGTCGCCAATCCGACCGTACAGATATTCAGCGGCCGTTTCAGCCTGCTGCCGACCCAGCTCACTGAGTCCGGGGTCAGGCTCCTGCCCCCAACTGGCTGCGGCCTCACCGTGTCTTACCAGATAGATATCCATGGTTTTACAGTTCGACCAATCAGCGATAGGTGATCAGGTTTTCATCGCGCTGGGCACCCAGCACGCGCAGGAAGGAGCAGTCGTTAAAATAGGACAGGGAAACTTTGGAGCCACTGTAAAACAGCTGGGTGACGGAACAATTAAAGATGGGCTCGTAAAACTGGTAGGTCTGTTCACCACCGAGCCCCAGCACCTGGGCCACCAGGGTGGCCAGTGTACCGCCGGAGGTAAAGACCGCCACGGTCTTACCGCCGCCCTGCTGCTGCATAACATCTGCCAGGGCCTGGCGTGCACCCTCGGAATAATCTGTCCAACTTTGCAGGCGCGGGTCATTGCATTGCGGGGACACCCAGTAATTGAAAACCGCGTCGATAACCTTCTGGTAGTCCTTGCTTGAACTCAAGCCCTTATCCACCAATGCCTGGACGGCAGGGTTGCGTTCCAGCACATGCGGCATCAGGTACTGCAGTTGTTCATCGTTCTGTATTTCGTTAAAACGTGGGTCAATCTGGTGAGATACCGGCACCGGCTGGCTGGCCAGCGCCAACTCGGCAGTCTCGCGCTGGCGGGAGAGATCACCACTATAGGCAGCATCCAGGTGAATGCCGCAGTCTCGAAAATACTGCCCGACCACCCTTGCCTGCTGCTGTCCCATCTCTGACAGCTGGTCGTAGTTCTCAGCACCAAACGATGCCTGACCGTGTCGTACCAGGTAAATGGTTGCCATCAGGCAGTCTCCGGCACCGCTATAGGCTCGCGGTTAAAACGCACTTCGCGGCGATAGGGAAAGAAATCTTCCACGTAGCCGCTGTGGATTTGCTCTTGCAGCCCTTGCCAGAAGGACGCCTCGTAGATATCGCTGTGCAATTTATCGAACACCTTGCGCGCGCGCTGGTTGCCGGAGAAGAACAGGGAAAACTCCTCAGGGAATATGTCATTGGGCCCCACGGTATACCAGGGTTTGCTCGCCATTTCTTCCTCTTCCGTACGCGGCTCGGGAATCTTGCGAAAATTACACTCGGTCAGCGGCATGATTTCATCGTAGTCGTAAAACACCACCCGGCCATGACGGGTAACCCCGAAATTCTTCAGTAGCATATCGCCCGGAAAAATATTGGCGGCGGCCAACTGCTTGATGGCATTGCCATATTCATCCATTACCGCTTCTACCTGCTGATCAGTGGCATTGCGCAGGTACAGGTTGAGCGGCGTCATGCGTCGCTCAACGTAAACATGCTTGAGGATGAGCGCTTTACCATGCTCCTCAATCATCGAAGGCGCCACCTTGCGCAGTTCTTCCATCAGCTCGTCAGAGAAACGCTCGCGGGCAAAGGCCAGGTTGTTGAATTCCTGCGTATCGGCCATCCGCCCGGCGCGATCCCAGCGTTTAACCAGTGCGTATTTCTCCTTCACCTGTTCACGTGTCATTTCCTTGGGAGGCGTGAACTTATCCTTGATAATCTTGAACACAAAATCGTAGGACGGCAGTGTGAACACAGTCATCACCATACCCTTGATGCCCGGCGCGATATCGAACTGATCATTGGTGCTTTGCATGTGTCGGAAGGCACAGCGGTGATAGTAGGTTTTGCCATGCTTGTTATAGCCCATGGCGCTGTAAATTTCGGAAATAGGCTTGGCCGGCATCAGTTGTTGCAGGAACAGGACGTACTGTGCGGGAATGCTGGCATCCACCAGAAAATAGGAGCGCGTAAAACTAAACACCACACTGACCTTGTCCGATCCAAATAAAATGGTATCGACATAAACACCGCCCGCCTCATTGTGCAGGATAGGCAGGACAAACGGCATGGACTTGCCACCGGACAGGATGCGGCCAACGACGTAGGCACCCTTGTTGCGGTAAAAGTGATGCTCCAGAACCTGGAATTCAACGTCATCCTCATTGAGATCGAAACGGGGCGCCAGATAATCGAGCATGGCATGCCGAATATTCTCGATATCCCGAGCCTTGTTTTCATAAGGAATCGCAAAAGCGTAATCGGTAAGCAGCGTATCCAGCAACCCCGTCATTTCACCGTCCAATTGGTAGGTGCGGTAAACCTTGCTCACATCCGTAGGCGGCATATCCCCCAGCGGGGAAAAGACAAAAGCGTACTCGTCGCGAATACGGCGGTGCTTGAACACCGCGCAATAGACTGAGTTAAAAAACGTTTCGGCGATCTCGAAATTATTGTGGCCGACAATCAAATCCGAGTAGGTAGCGCGCGCGTCGCGCCAGAAATCCAGATCGCGCAGTTGTTCGCCCGCGATTAACTCTACATACTCAAGTACGATATTGGTTTTGACTTTATAGAGGTCAATGCGCTGGATGCCAGCGTGGCGAATACCGTGCCAATCCGCATTCTCAAAACGCGACTTGACGGCCAGCGTAATGTTCTGGAAATCGGCAAAGTATGACTCGAAGCCATTGAGTATGGTGCGCGCAAAGCGCTCTCGCGTTTCCACCTGAACAGCGGACCTCTCTATCTTTGAAAAAGCACTCGCAGGATAACAGAAAGGCCCGGCAAGTTGCGCGGGCAGAGCGCTACCCGCGTCGCGCTTTACAACATTTCTTTGGCTAACAGCTCCATCACGGCAGGATCTGGGCCGCCCAACAGCATGGTGCCCACTTCGCCGCGCTTGCCAGCTTCCTTCCAGGGAGCGAGGCGCTCAACAATCCGGTCCAGTGGACCCACCAGTGACACGGCATCCAGCAATTCGTTGGGAACCAGGGCCTCGGCTTCAGCCTTCTTACCACTGAGGTACAAGTCCTGAATGCGGGTAGCCACTTCGCCATAGCCCAGTCGCCCGGCGTAATCGTGGTAGAAGTTTTTGCCCTTGGCACCCATGCCACCGATATACAGTGCGAGCCAGGGTCGCAAGGTGTCAAAGGCCGCATCCAGGTCATCATTGACTGCGACCGTAACAAAGGGAGCGATATCGAAGTCTTTCAGGCTTTTACCGTTACCCGCTTTCGCAAACCCTGCTTCAATGTGCTCACCGATTACGTCATATTTTGTGGGATCCATCCAAACCGGGAAGACGCCGTCTGCCACTTCGCCGGCACAGCGCAATCCGGCAGGGGTTATAGAGGCAGTATAGATTGGCAGCTCGGGACATCCTGACAGAATAGACTTAAGTGGCTTGCCGAGGCCGGTAGTGCCTTCGCCCTTGTTGGGCAGCTGGTACACCTTGCCGTCAAACTCTACAGGACCATCGCGCTCCATGATCTTACGCATGATCTGGATGTATTCCTTCGTCCTGGTAACCGGCTTGCCATAAGGCACCCCGTGCCAGCCTTCAACGACCTGCGGGCCAGAGGCACCCAGACCGGCGATAAAACGCCCGCCAGACAACTGGTGCAAAGACATGGACGTCATGGCACACATTGCCGGTGTGCGGGCCGGCATCTGCATAATGGCGGTGCCTACCTTGATTTTGTCTGTTTGGGACAAGATCCAGGCAGCGGCCGTTACCGCGTCATTGCCATAGGCCTCCGCCGTCCAGACTGAGTCGAAACCCATGGACTCGGCCTGTTTGATCATATCCATCGGAATATGAATTTGTTTGCCCGAATAACCTAGCAGAAAGCCCAGCTTCATAACCATTCTCCGTTTGACTTTTGAGTATGTTTTTAGTTTTCAGGGCAGGTACCTTAGCGATTCCAGGGACGCAAAACAAGGATTTCAAGCCACAGAAATCTTGACCCTGCAGGACAATACAGTCCTCTCCAGAACGCGGGTTCAGCCGCCCCTGGAGAGTGAGGTCAATACAGCAGGCTGTAAAGCTTGCGCTGATATTCCACAGCCAGTGGATCACCTTTGCCCAGGGTGGCAATGCTGTCCAACAGCAAGCGCTTGGTAGCACCATCACCATGGTCCAGGTCCTGCTTCAGGATGGCAATGAAGTGTTCCATCGCATCCTTGTACTGCCCGGTATTAGTATACTGCACCCCCAGTTGGTGGCGCACATCCAGATCGTCAGGGTTAGCCGACAACTGTTGCTCCAGCGCCTCAATTTCCGGCGACTTGGCGGCCTCACGCTTGATCTCCAGTTGCGCGCACAACTGCTCGTAGGCAGCGTCCTGGTCCGCCATGCGCACACCCTGCAGCACAGCTTCCGCCTCGTCCAGGCGCAGGCTCTCTATCAGGCACTGCGTATAGGCGATGGTGATATCGTAGAGCTGGCCAGACTCTTCCCAGGCCTGACGCAGTGGCGTCAGCGCCTCGCGATACTCTTCCCGCTCCATTGCCTCCAAACCCATCTGCAACAGCCCGTCCCAGGGCTTGGGCAAATACTTCTCCAGCAATTCGCGCACCACAGACTCAGGTTGGGCCCCGGAAAAACCATCGACGGGCTGGCCATCCTGGATGACCATGACGGTGGGCAGGTTGCGCACCCCCAACTGCTGGGCAATCCCCTGCTGCTCATCGGCATTCACTTTGGCCAGCAGAAAGGCGCCCTGGTACTCGTGGGCAATCTTCTCCAGCATGGGCATCAGCACCTTGCAGGGCTCGCACCACTCGGCCCAGAAATCCACCACCACCGGGCGCTTGCTGGATTCTTCAATCAGCAGGGCTGAGGCATTGCTTTCGTCGATATTGACTATGTATTCGCTCACTGGTCTCTCTCTGTCTTTTGGGATCGAATAGTCCGGGGGAATGTTCTCGTGCGGGACTAGAGCCCCAATACGTCACGCATATCGTAGAGGCCCGCTTTCTGGCTGGCCAGCCACCCGGCCGCCCGCACGGCGCCGCGGGCAAAGGACATGCGGCTGGAGGCCTTGTGGGTGATCTCCACGCGCTCGCCCTCGGCGGCAAACGTTACCGTGTGATCACCAACAATATCCCCGGCGCGCACAGTGGCAAAACCGATGGTGTCGCGATCGCGGGCACCGGTCTGGCCCTCACGACCATAAACTGCCACCTTGGACAGATCACGACCCAGGGCATCCGCCACCACCTGGCCCATGCTGAGTGCCGTGCCGGAAGGAGCATCAATTTTATGCCGGTGATGAGCTTCGTACACTTCGATATCAACATCATCACCCAGTACGCGTGCCGCCATATCAAGCAACTTGAAACAGACGTTTACCCCGGTACTGAAATTCGAGGCCTTGCAGATCGGCGTGCGCTTAGCAGCCTGCTCGATACCGGTTTGTTCCTCGGGCGTGAATCCGGTGGTACCGATCACCATGGCCACACCGCGTTCAGCACACAGGGCGACATTGCTCATGGTAGCGGCGGGCACGGTAAAGTCGATCAGCACGTCGATATCGCCAATCACTTCCGCCAGGGAACCGACGACGGTCACGCCATTTTTGCCCTGCCCGGACAACTCACCCGAGTCCGCACCCAACAGGCTGCTCCCGGGTTGTTCGATAGCTGCGGCGAGGGTCAGCTTGCCCTCTGTCAGGGCGATGGCCTCGATCAGGGTGCGGCCCATGCGTCCGGCAGCGCCGGTGATACCAATTCTTGTGGTCATAATTTCATATCATCAAAAAAGCTCTTCACACCTTCGAACCAGCTGTTCTGGCGTGGGGCATGGGCCTTGCCGCCCTCCCCCAGGTTTTCACGAAGCTGCTCCAGCAACGCCTTTTGCTCCTTGTTGAGCTTCACCGGCGTTTCTATCACGGCCCGGCACAGCAGGTCGCCCACACTACCACCGCGCACTGGCTTAACGCCCTTGCCACGCAGCCGGAACAGTTTACCGGTTTGAGTCTCGGCAGGTATCTTCAATTTCACGCGGCCGTCGAGCGTAGGCACTTCGAGTTCACCACCCAGAGCGGCATCGGCAAAGGTGATGGGTACCTCACAATAGAGGTTCTTGCCATCGCGTTCAAAAATCGCGTGCTGCTTGACTGACATCTGCACAAACAGGTCACCGGGAGGCCCACCTTCCGGCCCCGCCTCGCCTTCGCCCGACAGGCGAATACGGTCACCCGTATCGACGCCGGGGGGAACCTTCACTGACAGTGTCTTGGTCTTCTCGACGCGACCCTGTCCGTGGCAGCTGCCACAGGGATCATCGATAGTCTTGCCGCGCCCGCGACAGTTGGGGCAGGTTTGCTGCACCTGGAAGAAACCCTGCTGCATGCGGACCTGGCCCACACCACCACAGGTGCCACAGGTAACAGGGGAGCTGCCTTTCCTGGCACCTGAACCATCACAGGTATCACAGGCGCTCAAACTGGGCACACGGATTTCAACCGTGGTGCCCTTGACGGCATCCTCCAGGGAAATATCCAGGGTATAGCGCAGGTCGGAGCCACGCTGCGGCCCACCGTGACCACGGCCACCACCGCCACCACCACCGAAAATATCGCCGAATACGTCACCAAAAATATCGCTGAAATTGCCACCGCCCGCGCCGCCACCCATATTGGGGTCTACACCCGCGTGACCGTACTGGTCGTAGGCGGCCCGCTTCTGGGGGTCCATGAGGACATCGTAGGCCTCGGTCGCTTCCTTGAATTTTTCGTCAGCATCCGGATCATCTGGATTGCGGTCCGGGTGATATTTCATTGCCACCCGGCGGTAAGCCTTTTTGACTTCCTTTTCATCGGTACCTTTGTCGACACCGAGAATCTCGTAATAATCGCGTTTTGACATAAACTCTTACGGCTCTTTTGCAGCTCTTCCTGAAATGACTACGCGGGCACTAGTGGCCCGCGTCGTTTTAATCATGTAGCAGGGCGGCTCGTAAGCCGCCCTGTTGGCGAAGGGCGCCAGAACTTACTTTTTGTCGTCCTTCACTTCCTCGAACTCCGCATCCACCGCGTCGTCCGCCGGTTGTGCCTGCTCGGCTCCCGCGCCCTCTTCTGTGGTCGCCGCCTCACCTTCTGCCGCCTGCGCCGCATACATCTTCTGCGCCACAGGACCCGTCGCCTCGGTCAGCTTGGTAGCCGCCGCATCGATGGCTTCCTTGTCATCCGCCTTCAGCGCGTCCTCTGCTTCAGAAATGGCCGCTTCAATCGCCGCTTTCTCTTCGTCAGTGGCGTGCTCAGCGGCTTCTTCGATGGTTTTCCTGGCAGCGTGCACCAGACCGTCGCAAGTATTGCGAGATGCAACCAGTTCTTCGAACTTGGCATCCGTTTCGGCATTCGCCTCGGCATCAGCCACCATTTGTTCGATATCCTCGTCGCTCAAACCGCCGGAAGCAGTAATGCGAATCGACTGTTCCTTGCCGGTAGCCTTATCCTTGGCCGACACATTCAGGATGCCGTTGGCGTCCAGGTCAAAGGTCACCTCAATCTGCGGCATGCCGCGGGGCGAGGGAGGAATATCCGCCAGGTCAAAGCGACCCAGGGACTTGTTACCTGTAGACTGCTTGCGCTCACCCTGCACCACGTGAATGGTAACCGCTGTCTGGTTATCGTCCGCAGTAGAGAAGATTTGCGATTTCTTGGTAGGAATCGTGGTGTTCTTCTCAATCAGCGGCGTGGCGACACCACCCATGGTTTCAATACCCAGGGTCAGTGGCGTCACATCCAGCAGCAATACATCTTTCACATCGCCTGCCAGCACCGCGCCCTGGATAGAGGCACCCACGGCGACCGCTTCGTCCGGGTTAACATCCTTACGCGGCTCTTTACCGAAGTAATCCGCCACTATGCTCTGCACCATTGGCATACGGGTCTGGCCGCCGACGAGAATCACATCGTCGATTTCACTGGGGCTCAGGCCGGCATCCTTCAGGGCCACTTTTACCGGCTCCATGGAGCGTTTTACCAGTTCCTCAACCAGTGATTCCAGCTTGGCGCGGCTCAACTTGACCACCAGGTGCTTGGGACCGGAGGCATCTGCCGTGATATAGGGCAGATTCACTTCCGTCTGCTGCGCGCTGGACAACTCGATCTTGGCTTTCTCGGCAGCTTCCTTGAGGCGCTGCAGAGCCAGCGGATCATTGTGCAGATCAATGCCACTCTCTTTCTTGAACTCAGCCGCCAGGTATTCGATCAGGCGCATGTCAAAGTCTTCACCACCGAGGAATGTGTCACCGTTGGTGGAAAGCACCTCAAACTGGTGTTCGCCGTCGACTTCGGCAATCTCGATGATGGAGATATCGAAAGTACCGCCACCCAGGTCATAAACTGCAATGGTGTGGTCGCCCTTGGCCTTGTCCATACCATAGGCCAGCGCAGCCGCAGTCGGCTCATTGATGATGCGCTTTACTTCGAGGCCGGCAATCTTGCCCGCATCCTTGGTAGCCTGGCGCTGGGAATCGTTGAAGTAGGCTGGTACGGTGATTACAGCTTCGGTCACCGGCTCGCCCAGGTATTCTTCAGCGGTCTTTTTCATCTTGCGCAGAACTTCAGCAGAAACCTGTGGCGGCGCCATCTTCTCGTCCTTGACCTGCACCCAGGCATCGCCATTGTCCGCTGCGATGATTTTGTAAGGCACCATCTTGATGTCTTTCTGCACCACGTCGTCCTTGAACTTACGGCCAATCAGGCGCTTTACGGCATACAGTGTGTTTTGCGGATTGGTCACGGACTGGCGCTTGGCACTCTGGCCGACCAGGATTTCACCTTCGTCCGTGTAGCCCACGATTGAGGGCGTAGTACGATCGCCTTCAACATTCTCGATAACCTTGGGTTTGCCGCCTTCCATTACGGATACGCAGGAGTTGGTTGTTCCCAGGTCGATTCCAATTATCTTACCCATTGTCTATCTCCAGTCTATGGGGCGGGCATTGCCCACCATTTTCAATTACGTTGTTCTCTATATGGGTCCTGAAGCACTGCTTTCAAGACCAAAAAAGGGGATTTTGCGGGTTCTAGCCGCCGCTTTTGCTGACCATCACCATGGCCGGACGCACCAGGCGACCGTTGAGTGTGTAGCCTTTTTGCATCACTGCGATCACCGTATTGGGCTCCACATCGTTGTTTTCGACCATACTCATGGCCTGATGCACATTGGGATCGAAGGGCTCGCCCTGTGGATCGACCACTTCGACATGAAATTTGGCCAGCGCATCCAGGAAGCTTTTGAGGGTCAGTTCCACGCCCTCGGCGATGGGTTTTACCACCTCTTCATCGCCAGACGCGGCTTCCAGGGCCCTTTCCAGGTTATCCACCACCGGCAGCAACTCACCGGTAAAACGCTCCAGGGCGAATTTGCGGGCTTTTTCCACGTCCTGTTCCGCTCGCCTGATCACATTCTGGGCATCGGCCTGGGCGCGCAATGCCGCATCCTGGGCAGAAACCAGCTCTTCCTCCAGCTGGACAATCCGCTCTTGGGGGGTCAACTCGCGAGGGCTTTCGTCCGCTCCCTGCTGTCCGGCCTCGGTCTCAGCAGCCCCTGCGGCCTGCGGATCCAACGGCTCTTGCTGCTCACCATTCTCGGGGGTTGTCTGGTCTTTTTGGGCCACGCTTGCACTCCATTCAATAGCATTCGTTGATCTTCAACCCAGGGGCAGCCTGATACGGTGCATTCACTGGGTCTGCAGCGGATATGGGGCCAGCAGGGGCTATTTCAAGGCTTGGTGAGGAAGAATTTACAGTAGAGTGAAACCCGCGCCGTGACTGGCGCGGGACAGAGAACCGGGGCTTAGCCGGAGAGCGCGGAACTCAACATCCGGGCGGTAACATCAACTATGGGAATAACCCGTTCATAGGCCATCCGTGTGGGGCCAATTACCCCCAGCACCCCCAGGGTCCGTACGCCATCGGAATAGGGGGCGGTTACCACACTGTAGTCACCGAATACCTCGTACCCAGCCTCCTCTCCGATGAAAATCTGTACACCCTCGGCCCGGGTACAACGCTCCAGCAGGTGTAGTAAATCCTTCTTCTGCTCAAAGGAATCAAACAATTCGCGCAATTTGATCATTTCCTCTGCAGTGGCGTTACCCAACAGGCGGGACTCCCCGGCCATCACATATTCATCCTCGCCCAGCTCCTGGTCCAGGGCCTTGTTGGCCAGGTCCAGGGCGTCCTCTAGATAGCTGTCTATCTGGTTGCGGGCGTCGCGCATCTCGTGGAGGATTCGCTCCTGCACGAGGTGCAGCGATTGCCCGGCAAAGCGCTGGTTGACCATGGCCGCCGCCTCACGCAATTGCTCCTCAGTGAAGGGCCGCTGGGTGTGGATAATGCGATTCTGTACTTCCCGCTCGTTAATCACCAGGATGACCAGCACCCTATCACCGGACAATGGCAGGAACTCCACCTGACGCAGCTGGTGCGCCTCCTGGCGGGGCACGGTGACCAACCCGGCCTGGGCGGTGATATTGGATAACAGCGAGGATGCGCACTGCACCAGTTCGGTGGTGGATTTATCCGGGTTGAGCTCGGCCCGTAACGCCGACACCGCCCGGTCTTCCAGCGGCTGAACCTGCAGCAGGCTGTCGACAAACAAGCGATAACCCAGGGCCGTGGGCACACGACCAGCGGAAGTATGTGGTGAGTGCAGGTACCCTCGCTCCTCCAGGTCGGACATCACGTTGCGGATGGTGGCCGCGCTAACGGGCAGCCCGGCAGCTTTCAACAGCGTGCCGGAGCCCACCGGCTGACCATCCTTGATGTGGTGCTCTACCAGCGTCTTCAAGAGAATGCTGGCGCGATCCGAAATGTCTCCTGCAACCATAAGTCCCTGCCACCCATGTATTCACCTTCATTTTTATCACAGCGGCTGCGATTTACATAGTGGGCAGAGGGACTTTTACAAGTTTGGCAGGAAGACCGTCTAATTATCACAGGATGCCTGTCTACTCCGACATTCGTTGCTTGTGCCGCCAGTCTCGGTGGTTAAACGCCTCATGCGGTTGGAACCGCAAGTGGACCTGGCGTGCCGGACAGCGGTTGCAACGCGCCTTCGCCCATTATCCTTGACCTACAAGCTTAATTAAGTGCCATCCAGATCTGACAGGGATGTTTATGCGGCCCGCTATCTAGGGTATAACTGGGAAAACCATTGGATAGCCCGTCATGCTCAACCAAATCAGCATCAGTAACTACACTATCGTGACCTCGCTCGAGATGGAATTCGACGGCGGCATGACCGTCATCACCGGGGAGACCGGCGCGGGCAAGTCCATCATGCTGGATGCGCTGGGCCTGTGCCTGGGCGACCGGGCCGACCCCAAAGCCGTCCGTCAGGGCTGTGAGCGCGCTGAAATTATTGCCAGTTTCGATACCTCAGACATTCCCCAGGCGCAGGCCTGGCTCAAGGAGCGCGACCTGCATACCGGTGATGAATGCCTGCTGCGCCGCGTAATTACCACGGAGGGCCGCAGCCGCGCCTATATCAATGGCAGTGTGTCCACCCTGCAGGACTGTGCTGAACTGGGCGCCATGCTGATCGACATTCACAGCCAGCATGCCCACCAGTCGCTGCTGCGCAAATCGATACAGCGCGATCTACTGGATGCCTATGCGGGCCATCTACCCCTCACCCGACAGGTGGAGCAATGCGCCTCGGACTGGCTGCGCAAGAAACATGAACTGGAGCTGCTGGCCGGCGCCAATGATGAGCGCACCGCCAGGGCGCAACTGCTGGCTTACCAGGTGGAGGAGCTGGACGCCCTGGCACTGCAGGACAATGAGCTGGGCGCGCTGGAACAGGAACAGAAACAGCTGGCCAATGCGGAAACTATCCTGCAGGACGCCCACCAGGCACTGGAGCTGTGCAACGGGCAGGAGAGTGGCACCCGCCAGGCCCTGCAACTGCTCGATGAGGAGGTCCATGTGACGCCAGCTGCCAAGGATGCCCGGGAGTTACTGGACTCCGCGGCCATCCAGCTGTCGGAGGCCCGCAGTGAGATACAGCAGCACATAGACGGCGTGGAAATCGACCCTGAGCGCCTGGATCAAGTGCAGCGGCGCCTGGAAAGCATTTACGACGTGGCGCGCAAGCACAAAGTACTACCCGAGCAGCTGAGTACACGTCACCGGGAGCTGGCCGAGGAACTGCAGGGCCTGACCCATGGCGGCGAGCGCATCGGCCAACTGGGGGAGGAAATGGCCATTCTGGCCGCTCTATACGCCACTGATTCCGGCAAACTGGGCAAACAGCGCCGCAGCGCCGCCAGAAAACTGGTCAAGAACGCCTCGAAAATCCTTGCCTCCCTCGCCATGGAGCAGTGCCTGCTGGAGATCGCTCTACACCCCCTGAAAAGTGACGACCCGCACCCCCACGGCAGTGAGGACGTGGAATACCTGATCAGCACCAACCCCGGCGCCCCCACCCAGCCGCTTGGGAAAATCGCCTCCGGCGGTGAACTGTCCCGCATCAGCCTGTCCATCCAGGTGGTGACCGCCAGCAGCGGCACTGTGCCCAGCATGGTTTTCGATGAGGTCGATGTGGGTATTGGCGGTGCGGTGGCTGAGGTAGTCGGCAAGCTCTTGCGGGATTTATCAGGACAGGCGCAGGTGCTCTGCGTCACTCACCTGCCGCAGGTTGCGGCCCAGGGACACCAGCACCTGCAGGTCACCAAGAACAGCAGCGACAAATCCGTCGAAACCAGCCTTAACCGGCTGCAGGAAGAAGAAAAGGTACAGGAGATCGCGCGTATGCTGGGCGGTGTGAAGATCACCAAACAAACACTGGCACACGCTCGGGAAATGCTGGAGGGCTAGGTTTCGTCCAGCTTTTTGACGTAAAGCACCAGGGAATGATCCATTAGCTCGTAACCATGCTCCTTGGCAATCTCGCGCTGGCGCTGCTCGATCACCGGGTCGGTAAATTCCAGTACCTCGCCACTGGCGACACAGACCATGTGATCGTGGTGCTCACCCTTGGCCAACTCGAACACGGAATGCCCCGTTTCAAAGCGGTGCCGCGTAACCAGGCCGGCGGTTTCAAACTGCGTCAGCACCCGGTAGACCGTGGCCAAGCCGACATCCTCTCCCGCAGTCCGCAGCGCAAGATAGACATCCTCGGCACTCAGGTGCTGGGATTCCAGTTCGGATGATTCAAGAATTTGCAGGATTTTGACGCGCGGCAGGGTGACTTTCAAACCGGCCTTGCGCAGTTCCTGGTTTTGCTCAGCCATGCCCAGGGGGTTCTCTGTGCTGTCCAGTGGATGTATGATGCCACCCCAGTGATGGAAGTGGAAGTTTTACCCTATGCGTATCCTGTTAATCGCCCTGGCAATCTCCTGGCTTGGCGCATGTAGCTTCGTCGGTTTCCCCGGTGTCTATAAAATTGACGTCGAGCAGGGCAATATCGTCGACCAGGACATGGCGGATCAACTAAAGCCCGGCATGAGCCGCCGGCAGGTCCGGTTTATACTGGGAACACCACTGATTGAAGATACCTTCAACCAGGACCGCTGGGATTATCTCTACGTACTGCGTAACGGGACCGATGTGCTGGACGAAGCAAGGATATCCGTGGTGTTTGAGGGCGACACCCTGGTGACCGTGTCCGGTGACTACCTGCCCCCGGCCTGGGACGGAGCGAGTGATACGCCACCGGCTGAATTCGAGTCTGATGCTGAGTCTGAGTCTGCTGAGATGGATGCCGCAGGCGAGAATAACCCCGCCGGACAAGACGACATTTAACCCGCTTTTTCCCCTGCCCTGCGCTCCTTGGCGCGGGCCGCCCTGGCCTTGCGCACTTCCTTGGGATCGGCGACAAGAGGGCGATATACCTCTACCCGGTCACCTTCACGCAGGACTTGCGTGGGTGCAACCACCTTGCCATAAATACCGAACTTGGCGTTATCCAGGTCCACCCCATCAAACTTTGCGCTAACGCCGGAGCGCTGGGCCGCCTCCAGAACAGTGCTGCCGACTGGCACCTGAATCTCCAGGAGCGCCTGTTTATGGGGCAAGGCGTAGGCCACCTCAACTGTGATCGTACTGTCTTGGCTCATTGTCTCAACCGTATACTTGACGGGCGCGCTGGCCCACCGCATCCACGAGATTATTGGTGACCTTGTCAAACAAGCGGGACGCCGCCGCCCCGAGCACCGTACTGTTGATATTGAACTCCAGGTTCAGGCTCATTTTACAGGCCGAATCCCCCAGGGCACGAAAATCCCAACGCCCGGAAAAATACTCGAACGGGCCGTCGATCAATTCCAGCGTAATTTCCCGCGCCGCGATCATCCTGTTGCGGGTACTGAAACTCTGCTTGATCCCGCCCCTGGCGAGGTCCAGTCGAGCCTCCATCATATCGTCATCATGGCGCAGCACCTGCGCGCCCACACAACCGTCCAGGTAACTGGGGTAGGACTCCACATCGTTCACCAGGGTAAACAGCTGGTGGGCGTTATAGGGTAACAAGGCGCTGCGATTGATGATTGTCATAAACCTGTACTGATCTAGCTCTGTTCGACGGGTGCCGTCCGGCACGGGTCCATATTGAGGCCCAACTATGGCCAGCTACGCCCCGGAGCTTACCAAGGGAGCCAGCATGAGTAGCACAATGGCCGGCGGCGCAATATACCGCAACAGGAAGCGCCAAAGCGAGAAAAACACACGGGATTCCCGGCTCAATTCCCGCCGCAGAATCTCAGGGCGGATTCTCCACCCCACAAAAATAGCCGTGAGCAACGCTACCACAGGCAGCAGGATATCGGCAGTAAGCCTATCCAAAAAGCCAAAGAGGTTGCCATTTCCAAACCAGGAAAAGCCCGCGCCCGGGCTAAAGGACAAAACCACCGCCAGTGCCAGCGCCCAGACCACTGCACCGACCACCAGCGCCGCCGTAAAGCGCCCCACTGGGGTGTGCTGCATGACTACAGACACGATGGGCTCCATAATGGCCACCGCCGAACCCAGGGCCGCCAGTGCCATCAGCAGAAAGAAGATGGTGCCGAACATCTCGCCCTGCATAATGTTGCCAAAGGCGTAGGGTAGGCTGATAAACAGCAGACCGGGCCCTGCGGCTGGCTCCATGTGATTGGCGAAGACAATGGGGAAAATGGCCAGGCCGACCAACAGGGCTATCATCGTGTCGAACACCGCCACCGCCATCACCGAGCGTGCAATAGGGATGCGCTCAGGTGCATAGGCACCATAGCTGATACCTGTGCCAACCCCGACGCCCAGCGTATAAAAAGCATGCCCCAGGGCGACCACTGCCGCCTGGGGTGAAAAGTCGATCCACTTGGTAGAAAACAGAAACTCGCGGGTGGCGACCATGTCTCCGCTGTCAAACCCGAACTTGATCAGGAACCCCAGCATAGCCAACAGAGCCGGAACCGCCAGCCACACCAGCAGGCCCAGACCTCGACGCACACCCAGCGCGACAATCGCCACGCTCAGCAGTAAGAAAAGGCTCTGCCAATAAATCTGCTGCGCTGGCTCCGTCAAAAAACGGGCAAAAAACTCGCCCACTTCCACTGCACTGGCCGAGGAGAAAACGTGCTGCTGCATAAAACTGGCATACGCAATTCCCCAGCCAGCCACCACACTGTAGAAGGATAAAATCAACAGCCCTGTCAGGCAGGCTAGCCCGCCCAGCAGCATCCAGATGCGCGAGCGCAGGGAGCGATCACAAGCCCGGCGAATTGCCGCCACGGGTCCGGCCCGGCCATGCTTGCCCAAAACGACCTCCCCCACCATGACAGGTACGGCGATCAGGAACAGGCAGAGCACGTAGGTGATGACGAAAGGGCCGCCACCGTATTCACCGGTAAGATAGGAAAAGCGCCAAATATTGCCCAGGCCAACCGCCGACGCAGACAGGGCGAGCACAAAAGTCGTGCGCGAGCGCCATCTGTCCCCGGTGCCATGAAGGGCCAGATTCATGGAGAAAAAGCGCAATTTATCATGAGTTTAGAGTGCCGCAGCCACGCGGGGGTGAAAAGGGAAAGATTCACGTTTAACCCGAGGGGCTTGTCCGTATAATGCGCGCCATGGCCAAGAAGAAATCCAAAAAACCCAGCAACGTTATCGCCCAGAACAAGCGGGCCAGCTTCGACTACCAGCTACTGGAAACCTTCGAGGCGGGCGTGGCGCTGTCCGGCTGGGAAGTCAAAAGCCTGCGCATGGGCAAAGCGGACCTGGCCGATTGCTACGTATTAATGAAAGATGGTGAAGCCTTTTTACTGGGCGCCCACATCGTTCCACTGAACACAGTATCAACGCACTTTGTCAGCGACCCAACCCGCACGCGCAAACTGTTGCTGCACAAGAAAGAGCTGGCGAAGATCCTCGCGGCCACCTCCCAGAAAGGCCAGGCCTGCGTGTGTACACAACTGTACTGGAAGGGCCATCTGGTAAAGGCCAGGATCGCCTTGGCCGCCGGCAAAAAGGCACACGACAAACGTGACACTGAAAAAGATCGCGACTGGGTCCGCCAGAAGCAGCGCATCATCCGGGATAACGTCAAGCAATAGCACGCGCCGCCAAGCGCTGTTACCATAGCCGCCCTCCTCAGTAGCGGCAGATACCCGTGAAACGACTGATCATTTTTTCCATCCCTATCCTGCTGATTGCGGCCCTTGCGGCAGGTGGAAACCGCATTGCCGGCGGCATCCTGGATGCAAAGTTGGCGCCCCTGTTGACCACGGAGCTCGGCCTGCCGGTGCAACTTGCGCCTATCAAGGCAAACCTCCTGCAGCTCAAGGCGACCAGCCCAAAATTGATCATGGGCGAACCCGGCAGTCCAGCGGTTGTTGCTACAGATGTGGTTGTCAGTATTTCCCTGCCCCACCTGCTAAAGCGGAAAATTCGTCTGGAATACGCCAGTGCTACCGACCTCATGGTCAACCCCTCTTTCTGGCCCAGCTCCGAGAGTCCCCTCCCGGAGAATTACCAGTTTCTCGACCCCTGGCTGCCCAGCGACCTGGAATTTGAGTCAGGGAAATATGTGTTCGAGGATGGCGAGAGTTACCCGCTGGAAAAACTGCGTTGGAAACGCAAATTCGGCGGAGGTGCCAGCGCGCAATGGTCAGAGAGTCGCGGAGACGCCAGGCTCGCCCTGAACGCGGATCTCAAATCCCTGCAGGACCTCCTGCTATTGTCGCCAATAGACATTGCATGGACTGCGGAAGTGATCGGACAAGCGGATTCAGCAATCTCATTAAAAACAACGGTGCAGCCTAGCGAAGACTCGGCCTACAACATACTGGCAGATATTGAGGCCACCGGCGTCAAGGCCCACATAGCAGCCACAGGCCAGGCTTCCTGGACCCTGCCAGACCAGTCACAAACAACCGTAGATCGCCTCGAGCCCAATAATCTGCTTGCGCTGTTTTCCAGCTACAATAAATCCAGCAAAGACAAAGACGCTGCAACCCTGCTCGAGTCCCGCCTGCCTCATCTGAAATTGCCCCACCATCAGGGCGACGTGACCATTGACGAAATTCGCATAGGGAAAGAAATTGGCAAAGACACCACCTTCAAATTTTCTTCCGGCGCACATGGCCTGCAGATTAACGCGCTAAGTAGCGAAGGCCCCACCGGTATATTGAACGGTGAACTGGGCATCGCCAGCGAAGCGAGCGGCTGGACTGTGAAAGTGGACGCGACTATGCGCGGCCGGGAAGGCAAGGGAGGCATTGGCGCACAATTCCTCGATTCACACTGGTTATGGCGTACCGGGCGCGCACAACTGGATGGCACAGGCGACACCTGGGAGACCCTCCTCAACTCCCTGGATGGAGCCGTGAGCCTGCATGGCCATTACCGTGGAGAGGTACATACACCGGTTACTATCGAAGCCCAATTGGATAGCCAGCCCGGCATATTCGCACTCGACCATATGACTATAAAACTCGGCGACGGTCACTTCACTGGCTCAGCCTCTCTGTCCGGTACATCGCGGCGCGCACTGACTGTGGACCTGAAGGGTGAAAGTCTGTATCTGGACTTCCTGTTCGAAGAGGGTGATAGCGCAACGCTGCCGGGCATGGCGATCCCCGAATACCTGGACATCCTGCCTGGCCTGGACCTTGAACTAACGCTGGACGTCACGGACCTGGTAATTCCCGGCCTGCAACTGGCAACGGCACAAGCGAAGCTGCACAGAACCAATGAGGCCGGCAAGCTGGAAGTGACGGCCATGGGGAAGCAGACCGGCACCCTTGAGCTGGTACTGGAAGCCGACTCACCTGCGGGACAAGCAGAGCGCTTCAGGCTGAGCGCTGATTTTAACCAACTTGACCTGCCCCTGATGTTCCAACAGCAGATGCTTTTGCATAGCCGCAGTTCCGGTCACATGGAGTTTCACAGCGAAGGACAGGGCATGAGCAACATATTCGAGGCCATGCAGGGCACCACCAGGATGTCGGTAGAGTTCAGGCCTGACGATGACTGGCAGCGAGTTTCAGACGAAAAACAAAAACTGGAGTTCTCCGGTAACAGCCAGCTGGTAATCGAGAAAGACCGTATTGTCGGCCTAAAGATTGAAAAGCTGGATATCGAGTCAATCCAGCAGGACCTGACCGGCGATGTATCCCTCGTGGCAGGCCGCTCTCCCTGGCTGATAGCTGACCTCAAGTCGGAAACACTTAATGTCTCCGGATTGCTGGCACTGTTGCCCGATTCCACGGAAGAAGCTGATCGGGCCAACGTCCTGACCTCTCTCAAGAGCCTGGGTGCCGCCAAGGTATCACTTAACGCGGACTCGCTGACTATCCGCGACACACCACTTTCGAATATGCACCTTAAGATCGCTTCCGCGAAAGATGCCCTCACTATCAAGCAACTCGACTTCACCGCCCATGGCAGCAGGTTCCAAAGCGATGGCAAAATCACCTGGAGCGGCGACGCTGCCAAGCTCGAGAGTTCGGCGACCCTGTCAAACGTAGATCTGGACCAGTTCCTGATCAGCAACCCCGATATGCAGCACATCCCGGTTTCGGGGACCGCAAAACTGGACAGCGAGGGTAGCACTATCGCTGAACTGCTGGGTAACCTTAATGGCCACATTGACCTCAAGGAAAGCCAACCGTCACCCACGGGCTCAAGCAGGACGCGCCGCAAACTATCCATGATAGCAACACGCCTGCCCGACGGCGTGCATGCCGACATCAGCACACTGCAATGGGGGGAAAGCGAACTTGCCGGGAGCGTACGCTATCGTCGCACCTCCCCCACTTCGCTGGACATAGAGTTACGCAGTGGCGCCCTGTCGCTGCTCCCCTGGGAGAGCGGCCATGCGGAGAATATGCCTGCCAAAAAGGCGGGTGACTCCGCAGCGGACCTGGAATCTGCAGCACGGGCCAGCGCTAATTTTGTGGGGCATGCCCTCCTTACGCCGTTACGACTTCTCTCCGGACCCGACAAGCCCAAAGCCGCAGAGCGCATGTTCAGCGAGACTCCGCTGCCCCTCGATGCCTTGCAGAAAATGAATGTCACGGTCAAAGGCCAGATGGATTCCCTGGAGAGCACCGTGGTCAGCGCGAAGGACCTGGCCTTCAACGGCACTATAGAAGGCGGCAAGTTAAACCTGAAAGCGAGCTCCGGCCATTTCAGTAATGGCAGCGCAGATATAGAGCTCACCCTCGACTCCACCGCCGTGCCTCCGACCTTGAAAGCTACGACCCACTTCCGGGATGTAACCAAGTTCAGCGGCAAGCAAACCTATACCCAGAGCGGCTTCGCCTCTTTCGAGAGCCAGGGAAGAAGCCCCGCTGAGCTCGCCGCGAGTAGCAACGGGTTGGCCTACATCGAACTCGGTCCAGGCACTTTCGACTTCTCACTCTTTTCGATTTTTACTGCAGATCTGGGTTCCACTGTGTTTAGCACCCTGATACCCGGCATTGAGAGTGATCAGCCTACACTGACGTGCGGTGTCGCCGTAGCCCTGGTCCAGGACGGCATCGGCGTCACGCCCTATGGCTTTGCCGTACGCACCAACCGAGCCAACCTACTGGGACGTATCGAAGTAGACCTGAACACAGAAGAGTTACAAATGAGCCTGGATTCTCGCAGCCGAGAGGGTGTGGGCCTCTCGGTAGGCAATGTCTTTTCCAACACGATCCGCATCAGGGGTACGCTCACAGACCCAACAATCGTTCCCGCCGCCACCAGCATCGCCTGGCGCGGCTGGGCGGCCTTCATGACCGCCGGATTATCGGTGGTGGGTGAAAGCGTGCTGAAACGCGTGCTGGCCAGCAGTGACCCCTGTGGGTCCACCAAAAAGATAATCAAGAAAGAGCTGTGCCCCAAGAACGCGCTTGCCGCCTCCTCACCGATGGTGTGCCCGCCGGGCTAGAGCACCCACCACAGCGCGGCTCTCACAGTTAGGTGCCTGGACCGGGGCCCAAGCGGCCAACACCCGGTGAAATGGAACTTTCTCAACGAAAACCTGTCTATTAGTACAGTTCTTGGGGCTTAATGCAGTCCCGTGTAGGAACTTGCGCTATAATGGCGCTCACACTGGGGGCGATTCGGATTCGACGACGGTAACGAACCCTGAGGTGCATGCCGTGATGGTAGCCAATCACGTTAATCCAAAGCTGCAAACTATTAGTTGCCAATGACGACAACTACGGTGCACAACTGGCTGCGTAAGCAGTCCGTTTAACACCATCTAGTGGCTTCGGCCCTAGCGGTCATTAACAAGGTGCCAGTACCGCGTTATTGACTGTCATATAGAACTGGATCGTAGCGAGGTATGTTCTGGGCCGAGTTGCTAAACTTAAACAGGGCTCGCCAATCACGTCCTGCCCGTTGGGCTGTGTGCGGTTAAACTAATTAACGGAAACTAAGCATGTAGAGCCGAAGGCAGAGTGCTGGCGGACGCGGGTTCAACTCCCGCCGCCTCCACCAATCAAAAGTATGTTACGGCTGGCATCGTCCAGCACAGTCCAGAAACACTCATAAACCCTACTACAGCAGTCTGCACAGCCATGTGCAGACTTGCTTGTGTCCGCAATATCCGGGGGTGCCACTGGGGGTATCCACCTAATTCGAACCTGTCCATTCTGAAAACTCGATCGCTGGCTCCAATTTTGGCATTGCTGCACATGACCTATGCCGCAATTCGCGTGTAACGATGGTGAAGCTCCCCAACTCGAGGCAGCGCGACGATCCCTCAACCTGGCCATTAGGATGGCGGCCGACACTCCGGCAAGCAAATCCGTCACCGCATACAGTCTGCATGATTGTTGAGAAAAGCCCGCCAGGTTTGTGATGGAGCCTTCTTCGACTGCAGCAACTATTTCGAGACTCGCCGAGTGATTGCTTTTGGCAATTGAAATTGACCGTAAGGGCTATCTACTTGCGGTGGCTTGCATTCTATTCTACAGACGCTTATACACCGGTTATTGAACAAGCTGTTGACAGGCCGCAATATAATTTTAAGAGGAAAATGCCATGGCTATAGAGCAATCAAGTCGCGGGATCAGGTTGGCTGTCACAGCCGCAATGTTGCCAGTGCTGGGCCTGACGAGTGCGCAGTCCTACGCTCAAGCCGGGATGCTGGAAGAGGTTGTGGTGGTGGCCAGAAAACGGGAGGAAAGCCTGCAGGATACCCCCGTGGCGGTTTCAGCCTTTAACCCGGACCAGATGCGGGCCGCCCAGATAGACAATATAGCGGATCTTGCACAGCAGGTTCCCGGTTTGAGTAATAAGGACGGGGACAGGATTTCCGGCATAACCATTCGGGGCGTCGGCGCCCGGGCGGTTGGTGCCGCTGTTGACCCCGGGGTCGGTGTGTACGTCGATGGTATTTTTATGCCCCGCTCTGACACCCAGTTGGTTGATGTTGTCGATATGGAATCCATCCAGGTGCTGCGAGGGCCCCAGGGCACCTTATTTGGCAAGAACACTGCCGGCGGTGCGCTGTTGTTGCGCTCCAAAAAACCCACGGAAGAGTTCGGGGCGCAAGTCAACCTTACCCTTGGCGATTACGACCGCCAGGATCTGGGTATTCGCATCGACGGTCCACTGATTGAAGGAAAACTGTTAGGGGCGCTGACCTATGATACGCGCAACGAAGATGGCTACATGGACGATTACTACACTGGCATTGATTACGGCGATACCGACAGGCAGGCAGTGGTGGGCCAGTTACGCTATATGCCTACCGATACCCTGACGATTGACCTGATTGCTCTGTGGGGTGAGCGCAAGGAAAACGCGGCGCCCTATACCTGCACTAACTTTAATCCGGCTGGTCGCCTGCAGGATCTCAGGTCAACAACACCGGGTGTCTTTGATGATTCCTGTAGTACCAGTGAAAGCGTGGTAAAGAAAGAGAAAGTGGTCATGGATTCAACCGGTCTGGAATTTGAGGTCACCAATAAATTGGCTGGCCTGACCGTTGACTGGGAAATTGGTGAAGTCACGCTGAAAAGTGTCACCGGTTACCTGAAGCAGGATGATCTCAAGCGCGACCAGGATATAGATGGCACTGACTGGATGGCTATTTCCAACTTTGATGAAACCATACGCCAGCTGCAGGGCAGCGGCATTGATGGGAGCAGTGAGCAGCGCGAATTTATTTCCCAGGAGTTTAACCTTTTCGGCAGCCTGTTCGACGATGCGGTGGACTATACCTTCGGTATTTATGGTTCCGATGAATCGATTGATGATCAGGTCGATGGCCGTGCTCTTTCACTGGGTGGCTGGATGGGCCTCCCTGTAGAGGGTTCAACGGATGTGACGCTGCTGCCGCCGGCGGTGGCGGGGCTCGGAGATGTGGCGCTGGTAAATCTCACCAGCACCTCCGCGGCCGCCTTCGGCCAGCTCATTTATAACTATAGTGAGATTTGGCAATTCACGGTGGGCGGTCGTTGGACCTGGGAAGAAAAGAAAATCGACCAGGACAACTTTGTGTCCACCGCACCCGGATTCTCTACTGTGACGCGCGAAGAAATGAATGCATTGTCGGACTTTCTTCAGCCAATTGTTGTCAACCCGGACTTTGCTAAGCTAAAAGATGACGATGACTGGACCGAGTTCACACCCACAGCGACGGTGACTATGTTTGCACCGGACAGCTGGACCGAGGGTTTCCTCGATTCGGCGATGTTCTACCTGACTTACAGTGAGGGGTTCAAGGCCGGAGGCTTTTCCGCTTTTGGGCCTGACCTGCCCCTGGCTTTCGACCCGGAAACAGTGAAGAACACCGAATTCGGTTTCAAAATGGAGATGCTGGGCCAGCGGCTCCGCCTGAATGGCGCTATTTACTCAATGGATTATGATGATATGCAGTTGGGGGTGACCCGTAACTTCGGTGAGCTCGATACCCGCTTTGGTATTACCAATGCCGGTAAGGCTGAAATGCAGGGCGTGGAGCTGGAGCTGGTAATGGCGCCCCTGGATGGCCTGCTTATCAATTTGACCGGGAGTTATATCGACGCCAGCTATAAGGAATTTGACGACGAGTTCGAAAATGTCGACGGGAATGTACAGCAAGCGGATCGTTCGGATGAGCCATTCGCCTACCTCCCCGAGCAAACCTATTCATGGGCGGTGCAGTATGACTGGGATACAAAATATGCCCTGATTACGCCCAGGGTCAGTGGCTATTACAAAGACAAAATATACCTCGGCATGGATGTGGAGGCTTTTGCCTTTGAAGACGATGCCACCCTTGATGATTACACGGTCTGGAATGCGCGCCTGGCGATTGCGCCCACTGCAATCGAGGGGCTTGAGATTTCCGTCTATGCTCAAAATTTCACGGATGAGTTCTACTACGGAACAGGTACCGTCAACGCGTTTAATATCGGTGCTGTTTCTGCCATACGGGGTAAGCCCAGAAACTATGGCGTAGAGTTTTATTACAACTGGTAGCACCAATGAAACGTAGTATGCGCGCAGAATTGCGTTATCAATTCTGGAAGTTGTGTACGCGGCGCGCACGACCTATGCCCGGACGCGGCGGACGATATGCCTGCCCCTACTGCGCGCCTATTGAGCAGGAGCGGAACTGTGCAAACGAGGCAAAACTATCAACCAGATAATTGCAGAGATTGCCGCAAAATACTCGTATCCAATAACACCCCAGGTATAGAGCGTGCCACTACCGTCCACGACTATCCCATAGCTACGGCTGAGAGCGAGGCAACTGCCAAGAAAAGCCAGGGTGAACAGCAGGTTTTTGAAATAAGCCGCGTCATATAAAGCAAACGCCGCCATCAGACCAATGCCCAATTGCACGCCACCGTACATTGCCCGAATATCCGTATTGCCCGCTGGGTTGAGGCTGGTCACTCCAATGATTTCAGCTATTATCTGGGTATCGAAAATACATACAAGTCCCCAGGGTAGCCAGACCATCAGCGTGAATATCAGATAGGGTTTGATGTATTTCATCGATTCTTCCTCACCGGCGGTAGGCCGCAAGCCTTCATGTTAGTGTAGATACGGGTGTACGCAATATAGCAAAGTCCGCTGTAAGATTATCCAGTCCCGGTTTAGCGGACATCAATAAAAAGATTCACGGGTGGGAATTATCACATGAAGACAAGGCATATTTTCGTGGCGCTTGTTGTTTTTGCGGCATTGGGCGTACTTTTAACCTCGAATATATTTGTATCAGAGCAAGCAGCCCAGGCTGTCACACGGGGCCCGGTAGACGGCCCTTTTTTATTCGCCGCACAGACACGCATAGACGGGGCGTTTGCAAGCGTCACCAGCGCCAATAACATCCACGACCCGGAAGTCGATTGGGGAAATAATATGCCCCAAGGCTTTCAGGCCAAGCGCAATGCATCCTATCCATGGTCAACGACCACTTATGGTGATGACGAACTTTGGATGGGAACCATCTCTCAGGGTTGGTGTGTATGGCCGTTCCAGAACCTGAAATGGCCCATTTACCTGACGACTTACCAGAGCCAGTTTACCGGCTGTTCTGTACAGAGTACTTTATCCACATTGTCACAGGTCGTTATCTTTAACTTTGAGTCCGGTACGCAAGAGCTTATCAGCGAAGCGACCTTGACTGAGGGCGGCAGCGAGTATGCCAAGGCAATGGAACGGCATCCGGAAATGTCGCTTATGTCGGTCATGGGGCTGCGGGCCGCTGGTACCGTTGGCGATCTGGTATTTTTTGCCGGTCACCATTTGCACGCAGGCGCAGAGGGCTGGTTGCGCCTCTATGTGTTCAATGCGAAGAAGCGTTCTTTCCTCGGGTATCGCGAGCTGCGCGGTGACACTACCCGGCGCTTTAAAGCCATCACGGATGGAAATGGCGACACCGGTTTTTACACGATTATCGGTGCAGAAACCGGTATGACACAAAATGGCGAGGGCCCAACCGTGATGTTGCGCTGGGTGGGAACCCAGGACGAGCCTTTCAAAGGCGGCAATTATTTGCAGACTGACAATGGACAAGGCGCCGGTTGGGACATTGTCTCTACTGAAGAACTGGACAATGCCTACGGTATGATCGGCGATTTCAAACAGTTCACCCATGCTGACGGCACCGAACGCCTGATTATGTCGTCCGCCGCACATCCGCTGATCGTAGATCCGGATACCGGCGCGCGCGATCCCTCCCGGCATGAGTCTGTGATGTTGCTATCAGATCCTGTTCCCACAGGAGGCTGGACGCGCGATAAGCCCATGAACTTCGAAGTGACCTTCGGTATGGACCGTTACGACCCGGACGTAAAAGGCCGCTGGGGAGCCAAGTGGGGGACGACGAATATACATAATGGGTACATCTACTTCGGCACTTATCATCAGGGAACCGATGCGGGTTATTTACACTTTAAAAAGGCAGATGGGGATCTATTCGATGAATTGACCTCCACGCAAACCAAACACATAGAATTTATTACCAACCAATGGCGAGCCAGCTCTATCTTCCGCATGAAGCTCGAAGACCTCAATGTTATTTCTGCCGGCACCAAAGACCCTGAACTTCTCTACGGCTATGACAGGTTTCAGGTCGCTGATGATTCCGGCAACTGGGTCAGCATGAAAAACAAACTGGGGCAAAAGCCCTTGTTCGGTGAGGCAGGCCTTGGTCACCCCGGGAATATCTATTCCTGGACTTCTCTGAGTAAAGACGGCCAGTTGTTTTGGGGTTTCTTTGATGCTTTTTCCGGCACGCATGATCTGCTGTTCAAGGCAGACGCGAGCAGATTATTGTTGTTCCCCGGCTTTTCACTGCCGATTCCCTTTTGGGAATCTTCCAGGGATAGCAGCCTGACCCGAGCGTTGTATGACTGGGCGGCTGGCGAGATGTCCAGGCAGGGGCGGGGCGATAATTTCGTCCCCGGTGGTGATTTGGTCGTCTTCGAAGGTGACGGGGAGGCACGCATCCTGACCAAGAAGGGTTTTGGTAATCCGTGCGCCAACGGTGTCCGCAACGTAGAAGTGCTCAATGACCGTATCTTCTTCGCCACATCGACCTGGTGTAACCTGTCTGATCTCGCTGGCCTTGAATTCTATGAGTACATCCCCGCGTTGGACGATCAGGATGAAAACTCGTTTCCAGGCAGCGCCATGTCAGGAATATAGTGTGACAGGAGCGGCACAAAGGTGACCGGGTTTCGCCCACACTGTGCCCGCGCTCGCAAACCGGTCAACTGAACCGGTCATGGCCCGCGCACGTAATTGACTTACCAACTCTGTAGTTTCCAGGACAACCCAATGCGCAAGCTTTACTGGTTCAGACAAGACCTGCGTCTCAACGACAACCCCGGATTGCTCGCCCAGGCGGATGCAGACCAGCTGCTTTTGGTCTACATCTGGCCGAAGAACCGGCCCTGGTGCAACGTCACCGGCATGGGTGCCCAGAGGGAACGTTTCCTCCTGGAAAGCCTGCAGGCGTTAAGGGAGGGTCTGCAGAAACTCGGCCAGGACTTGATGGTACTGCACGGTTCTCCGGAGCTGGTTATTCCGGACCTGGTGCGCGACTACGGCATCGATCACATGGCAACCAGCAGCGCACCAGGCTACTACGAGCGCAAGGCCGTCGAACTACTGCGACAACGCTTACACGTTCCAGTTGCGGTACATGAGAGCGGTACTCTATTCACCGAGCAGCAACTGCCCTTCGTGCTCGACGACCTGCCGTCGCAGTTCACTCCTTTCCGCCGCCTGGTAGAGGAGATACGATATGGAAACCCGATACCCCGCCCGGATACCCTGCCCCGCCCTCCCGCAGTGCCGTACGATGCAATACCTGCCGCCCGGGTACCTCCTCATACTGTACTGCCGATCAGGGGCGGTAGCCTCGCTGCCAACCGGCGGCTACGTCAGTTCGTGTTCGAAGACCAGGGCATCGCGCGCTACAAGGAGACACGAAACTGCCTGGATGCGCTCACGGGCTCCAGCACCCTGTCACCCTGGCTCGCCAATGGCTGCCTCTCACCACGTGAGGTGGCAACAGCCGTCCACCGCTTCGAGGGCTCCCACTTTGCCAACGAGTCCACCTACTGGCTCTACTTCGAACTGCTGTGGCGGGAATATTTTCACTGGCGCGCTGTGCAAGACGATGTCAGCCTTTTCAAGTCGGGCTACCGACATGCCAAGCTGCACCATTGCACCTTCGAACCGCGCAGTTTTGCACGCTGGTGCGCCGGGGATACGGACTACCCTCTGGTCAACGCGGTGATGCGCCAACTCGTGGCGACCGGCTGGGCCAGTAACCGGGGCAGGCAGATCGCCGCCAGCTGCCTGGTGAACGAACTGCAGCTCGACTGGCGCTATGGCGCTGCCTTCTTCGAGAAACACTTGATTGACTATGACGTAGCGAGCAACTATGGGAACTGGCAGTACATCGCCGGTTTGGGCGCGGACCCCCAGGGCGGCCGCCATTTCGACCTGGAAAAGCAGGCCCGCGAGCATGACCCCACGGGGACCTTCGTCGAGAAATGGGGTGGCCGCAGGCCGAGTCAACCAAAATACGTGAACGACCCAGCGGATTGGCCGATCACGGAGCGCTGAAATCCGCTTAGCAACGGTACCCACGTTTCAGTCGTCTCGTACTTGCACCATGACTTCGTTCCGCCGACTCCACGGTGGTGTCCAGGGGGGGTTATACTGATTGAGTGACGGAGTGCTCACTGGCACCCATCCATCCGCCTCTATGGTTTCCAACAGTATACGAGTCTGTTCTGCCACGACCGAATCTCGCGCCCAGCCCGAGAACTGAACAACCGCCATGGTACGTGAGGGGACAGTGTGCAAGGTTACAAGACTGTCAGTAGGCTCCGGGAGGTCCTCCAGACTGTATTGGGATGGCATGGTAAAGGCCATATAAGCGTCGTTATCGGAAAGAGTCTCTTCCACCGGGGCGGTCATGGCAATGGACTGCTCTTGGGCATTGCCACCAAAAATATAAGCTGCCAGTGTACGAAATCCTTTGGATGACCGGCTTTCATTATCAATCAATGTCCTCGCCTGGATGACAGGCCCGTATTGTCGTATTTCGACGTTTTCCAACTGCGCTATCAACGTCCAGGAAGGCTCTTCAGTACTATGTGACATCATAGAACCCATGGCCAAAGACAAGCTTACAATCCAAATCCAACTCTTCATCACCTTATATCCGCATGGCTTAATACTAACAATTACGTAAAGGCGTGAGGTCTGGCTCACCCGGCAAATAATTTCAGTTGACGCCGCACCACCAAACATTCGAATACAACCCTGGTGAAAGCCCCTGATCACGGGGCTTTCCGGTACCTTTAGATCCCATCAAAACCCAAGACAAATCTTCCCAAAATGCCCCTGCGACTCCTGCAGCCGGAACGCCTCCGCCAGCTCTTCAAGCCCAAAACTACGGTCTATAACCGGCTCAATCCCATTGGCATTGATCGCCTTCACCATATCCTCCTGGTTTGAGCGCGAGCCCACTGTAATACCGCTGATCACGGCATTTTTCTGGAACAGCTCTGCGGTCGGCACCTCGCCCTGGATGCCCGTGAGTACGCCAATCATGGAGATATGCCCACCCATGGCAACGGCTCGAACAGATTGGGGTAATGTACCGGAGCCACCAACTTCAACAACCACATCCACGCCCCTTCCACCGGTGATCTCCAGAGCCCTGTCACCCCAGTTTTCGACCTCGCGATAGTTAATGAGCTGGTCGGCGCCGAGATCACCGAGCCTTTCCAGCTTGGCATCGGTAGACGAGGTGGCTATAACATTGCAGCCCGCTGCCTTGGCAAACTGCAGGGCAAATATCGACACCCCGCCGCTGCCCTGAACAAGCACTGTATCGCCGGGCTTTACCTGCGCCTCTACCATCAGCGCACGCCACGCGGTGGCCGCAGCACACGGCAGGGTCGCCGCCTGTTCAAAGGTGTAATTGTCAGGCATGCGTGTGAACGCTGAAGCGGGCATGGTGACTGTTTCCGCGCCGAATCCGTCCACCTGGTCGCCTGGAACATCGCCGAGCTTGGCCGCGTCGTCTGCCCGGCCATCAGCCCAGTGGGGGAAGAAACAGCTCATCACACTGTCGCCAGGCTGAAACTGGGTAACGCCGGGGCCGACTGCCTCCACTATGCCGGCCCCGTCTGACATGGGAATGCGGCCATCATCCACGGGCAGCAGGCCAACAGCCACCACATAGTCATGGAAGTTGAGTGAGCTCGCATGGTTGCGGATACGAATTTCACCCCACTGTGGCTCCACCGCCTCTATATCTACCAGTTCGAGGTTGTCGAGCCCACCGGGCTTCTTTAATTTGATCGCGCGCATTGCCGCCTCCTGGTTTGTGTTAAATGAGTGTACTGATATAAGACAGCTCACAACAGTGCGTTTATTTTCCCTATACTGTCAATCTCATCTCCTGCCACTATCGGACTTCATTTAATGCGCACTCTAGCCAGCTTCTGCAAAACCCTGCTGCCGGTGATCGCTCTGTTTGCTGTACCTGCGCATGCCAACTGGCTGCAGGAAGAGCGTGAGATGATGGGCACGGTCATTGCCGTTGAACTGTGGTCCCCGGATGAGGCCGCCGGCCAGCGTCTCATTGCAGCGGTGTTTGCCGATGTACAACGCATGGACCATATGATGAACCCGTGGAACCGGGCCAGCGAGTTGTCGCGCATCAATCGCGAGGCGGCGCAGGGCAGGATCACCACAACACCGGAAATTATCGAGGTCATTCAACGGGCACTGCACTATTCCAGGCTCAGTGGCGGCGCCTTTGATATCAGTTTTTCATCTGTGGGGCAGCACTATGACTATCGGGAGCACAGGGCGCCGGACCAGGCCCAGCTAGAGGCCGGACTCGCCAACATCGATTACCGCGCTATAGAATTACAGCCCAACACCCGGGAAATCCACTTTACCAGGCCAGGCCTGCAAATCGACCTGGGAGGCATTGCCAAGGGCTACGCGGTGGACCGGGGGATTGCGATCCTGCAACAGGGTGGCATCGAAGCTGCGGTCATAAGCGCGGGGGGGGACAGCAGGATCCTGGGCGATATGGGCGAGCGGCCGCGCACCGTCGGGATACGACATCCGCGCAAGGAGGGCGAGTTCACCGTGTTGATTCCCCTGGCAGATACGGCCATCTCAACATCGGGTGATTACGAGCGCTTCTTTATCGAGGGCGGGGTGCGCTACCACCACATACTCGATCCAACCACCGGGAAGTCCGCCAGCGCAGTACAGAGTGCCAGCGTTCTGGCGCCACTCGCCATTGACAGTGATGCCTTATCTACGGCGACCTTTGTGCTGGGTGTCGAACGGGGATTGGCCCTCATCAACAGTCTAGAGGGTGTAGACGCCATCATCATTGATGGCGCGGGAAAGCTACACTATTCGCAGGATTTGCTGATGAGAACGCACCCGGGAGAGTGAGGGCTACACTTCAATACCAGAGTGTGAATACCAGCTTGAACACATCCGCCTCAAAGTCGTAGGTCGGCTCTTCGCCGGGAAGCGCAACCTCGACTCGCAGGTCAGTGAAGTTCTCGTAGTCAAACCAGATATGATCCCACTGCAGTGTGATAGCCGCACTTTCCGCAAAGCGATAGGGTAGCGCTCGGGCGTAACTGGCATACAGGGACAAGGTCTGGTTGTTGAAATCGCTGAGCTCTTTATCCCGCGCGCGCCAGTCGTTTTCATCCTGCGATTCAAATTCAAAGAGGTCACTGTAAAAATCAGCGCCAGACTGCTGGTAGTAACGGTACTTCAGTTCCAACATCCAGTCTTCGCGCCAGACCTGCGTATAGCTTAGCTGCGCTGTATGCGCGTCTATGCCCCAGTCATCCGTAAAAAAGCGGTAGTTGCCGCCAATGGTGCGTCGCCCCGGCAGGTAATACAGCAGACGCAGTGCAGCCGCATCACTGGTGCGGGTATCCGGGTAGACCTCCTGGGAGAACTGGAACCCAGCACTCGGGTCCAACGGATTGGTGAGATAACGATAGCTGCGATAGGGGTTGTTGAGGTAGCCCTCGTCGGTGATCAGCTCGTAATCCAATCCCAAAATCATGTTGGTCGTCGCGATCTGGCTGATACCGACGCGAAAGTTATTCCTGTCTATGTCTTCGCCAAATTCGTCGTTGCCATTCTGATAAACATCGTCCTGTCCCAGGGAATAACCAAAGGAGACGGTAGTCAGGTCGCCAAAAAAATCCTGGCTGACACCCACATAATAGGTGTTAGCGGTATAATCGCTCTCATCACTATAAGTGTAACCAGCGCTGATCAGGGCTTTTTCATAGAGGTAATCGCCGCCAATACTGTATTCTGTTCTTTCTTCATTAATTCCTTCGCTCGTGAGTTGCTGTCTGCCCCAGCCAGCAACTTTGCCAAACGCATCCGTACCTGACCAGGCATCGAGGCCCTGTTCACC
>RCNC010000315.1_pt1 | contig 40951 bp, 31 predicted proteins | sample 2041301 | NCBI WGS metagenome assembly RCNC01 (sample SAMN09708231, study PRJNA481090) | Marine sediment metagenome, whole genome shotgun sequencing project. | biome: marine sediment; feature: ocean; material: sediment; isolation source: Sewage treatment plant 13A marine sediment (STP13A) ...
ATTTCCATCATTTCACCGATCGTTTCCAGAGGTAGCCATAGGCGGCAATGGAAACCAGGAACAGCAGCAGGCTGACAAACTGCGAGGTGGATACCGCACCGCCGAAGAGGGCGCCGCGGTGGTCCCCGCGGAAAAACTCGATCAGGGACCGGGTGACCGAGTAGAGGCCGACGTAGCTCCAGAACACCTGGCCGCGGAACCGGCGGTGGCGGGCGATCCAGAGCAGCAGGGCGAAGATGGCCAGGGCATTGATCGAACTGTAGATCTGGGTAGGGTGCAGCGGGGCGTGCAGCGGCACACCCACGTTGTCATGGGCCACCGGGTCGGTGAAGGTAACGGCCCAGGGCTGGTGGCAGATCTTGCCGTAGCAGCAGCCGGCCATGAAGCAGCCGATCCGTCCCACCGCCTGGCCCAGGGCGATGGACGGGGCGAGAATGTCGCACACCTGCCAGGTGTCCAGGCCCTTTCGTCGCATATACCAGAGGCCGGTGAGGACCGAGAGGATCAGGCCGCCGTAGAAGACACCGCCGAGACGAATGATTCCCAGCAGCGACCGGGGATCGGCGGCGTATTGCCGCCAGTCCACCAGTACCAGCAGCAGCTTGGCCCCGACGATGGCGCCCACCAGCAGCCAGACCGACAGATCGAGAATCTGGCCCGGCGGGATCCCCTCCTGTCGCGCCCGCCGGACACCGAGCCAGATGGCGGAGAGATACGCCACCACCAGGGCAAAACCGTAGGTACCGATGGAGGCGAAGCCGAGATCCACGAGTATCGGATGCATCGGGATAAGAACCCTCCGGCCGGACCGGGTGTCAAACGGTTCGGGCCTGCCCCCGCCTGATGAAGCCGAGGAGGAAATCGAGGACCAGCAGTGCCATGCCGATGGAGATGCAGCTGTCCGCCACGTTGAAAGCCGGCCAGCTGTGTCCCTGCCAGTGAAAGTCGAGGAAGTCGACCACATGCTGCAGGCGCAGCCGGTCGATGATGTTGCCCAGTGCTCCGCCCATGATCAGGCTCAGCCCGAACTGCAGCCAGACCCGGGAGCGGGGAATAGTTGAGCAGTAGTAGATGATCAGCAGCAGGGCGGCCCCGGAGAGCGCGGTGAGCATGGCCGTGCGCAACGCGGAGGGCGCCCCGGACATGATACCGAAGGCCATCCCGTTGTTGTGCACCAGGGTGAAGCTGAACAGGCCGGGGATGACCATTTTCGACTGGTGGAGGTGGAGGGTGGACGAGGCCACCACCTTTGTCAGCTGATCGACGACCAGCACCAGCAGGACCACACCGGTCTGATAGAGGCGAAGTTTCATCGGTGGACTCAGTTAAACCCGATTTCGTCGAGAATATCGGAACAGCGGGCACAGACGTCCTGGTGCTGCCGGCCCGGCTCCTGGTCCTCGGTCACGTGCCAGCAGCGTGAACACTTGTCACCGGGGGCCGGAATGACGGTGATGCTCAGGCCATCCACCTTTTCGGAAACCACGGCGCCGGTTCCGTCGCCGGCCACGGTCACCGCGGAGACGAGGAAGAAATCGGCCAGCCGGTCCCCTTCCTCCTGCAGCAGTTCCAGCAGGGGCCCGCCGGCAAACAGGTCGAGACGGGCCTGCAGGGAATTGCCGATCACTTTTCCCTGTCTTGCCGTTTCCATGGCGGAGAGCACTTCGCCGCGCACCTGCAGCAGTGTGCGGAACCGCTCCTCGATCTCCGCGTCACGTGGCAGGTCGCCGGCGGCGACGAACTCGGCCAGGTGGACACTGGCTTCCTTGCCTTCCCACTGCGGCATGTGCTCCCAGATCTCTTCGGCGGTGAAACAGAAAATGGGGGCCATCAGCCGTACCAGAGAATTGAGCACCGTGTGCAGCGTGTGCTGGGCGGCCAACCGCGACGCGGAGCTCGGGGGCAGCACGTAGAGGCGGTCCTTGATGATGTCGAGGTAAATCGCCGAGAGCTGCACCGAACAGAAATGGTAGATGGAGTGGTAGACGGTGTGCAGCTCGTAGTTTTCATACGCTGCCAGCAGCTTGTCGCTGAGCTTCGCGGTTTCGTTGAGAACCCAGCGGTCCAGCGGTTCCAGTTCGGGGGGGACGGCTCCCGGCTGGTAGTCGGTCAGGTTGCCCAGGAGGAAGCGGCAGGTGTTCCGTACCTTGACGTAGGCCTCAGAGGCGCTCTGCAGGATCTCCTCCGAGATCTTCACGTCCTCCTGGTAGTTGGACATGGAGACCCAGACGCGCACGATTTCAGCGCCCCGGCTGTCAAAGATTTCCTGCGGGTCCACGGCATTCCCCAGGGACTTGGAGAGTTTTTTGCCCTCACCGTCCACCACGAAGCCGTGGGTCAGCACCTGGCGGAAGGGCGGTGCATCACAGGTCTCCAGCCCCACCAGCAGCGAGTGCTGGAACCAGCCCCGGTGCTGGTCGCTGCCCTCCAGGTAGAGGTCGGCGGGCCAGGGCAGGTCCTCGCGGTGGCCGAGCACCGCGGCGTGGCTTGAGCTGGAGTCGAACCAGACGTCGAGGATGTCTTTTTCCTTGCGGAAGCGCGTGCCGCCGCAGGAAGGGCACTGCTTGTTGTCTTCCGGCAGGAAATCGGCGGCCTCCCGCTTGAACCAGCTGTCGGCCCCTTCCCGGGTGAAGATGTCGCACACCCGGTCGAAGTGCGCCGGGTCACTGTAGACGTGGTCGCAATCCTCGCAGTAGATCACCGCCACCGGCACGCCCCACTGACGCTGCCGGGAGATGCACCAGTCGGGGCGGTTGGCGATCATCCCCAGGATCCGGTCGCGGCCCCAGCCGGGAATCCAGGTGACGTTCTCCACCGCTTCCTCGGCCCGTTGCCGCAGGCCGGTCTCGGACATGGAGATGAACCACTGCTCGGTGGCGCGGAAGACGATGGGTTCCTTGCAGCGCCAGCAGTGGGGGTAGGAGTGTTGGAAATCCGCGCCGGAGAGAAGCATCCCCTTGTCACGGAGCAGGTCGACGATGCCCGGATTGGCCTCGAAAACCTGCACCCCCTCGAACTGGGGGACACGGCTGGTGAAGCGGCCGGAGTCGTCCACCGGCGCCAGGATCTCCAGCCCGTGCTGCGAGCCGAGCACGTAGTCGTCCTGACCGTGTCCGGGAGCGGTGTGGACACAGCCGGTGCCCTGGTCGAGGGTGACATACCTGGCGGTGAGGATCACCGATTCGCGGTCGATGAACGGGTGGCGGCAGGTGAGATTCTCCATCCGGGAGCCCTTGAACGACGCCAGTTCCGCCGGGGCCGCCAGCCCGCAGGCCTCGACGGTGGCTGCCAGACGTTCACGGGCCACGATCAGCACTTCGCCGCCGGTCTCCACAACCACATACTCGTATTCGGGGTGCACCGCGATGGCCAGGTTGGCCGGCAGGGTCCAGGGGGTGGTGGTCCAGATCACCACCGACACCGAACGCCCGGCCAGAGCCGGATCGAGGCCGGCCGGATCGCCATCCAGGGGGAACTTGACGTAGATCGAGTGGGAGGTGTGGTCGTGATACTCCACTTCCGCCTCGGCCAGGGCGGTGCGGCAGTCGGCGCACCAGTAGACCGGCTTCAGACCGCGGTACACGCCGCCTTTTTCGAAGAACCGGCCCAGCCGCCTGACGATCTCCGCCTGATACTCGAAGCTCATGGTCAGGTAGGGTTCGTCCCACTCGCCGAGAATGCCCAGCCGCCGAAAACTCTTCCGCTGGATTTTCACATGCTTTTCGGCATAGCTGCGGCATTTGCGGCGGAATTTGTACAGGGGCAGCTGACCTTCCTGGTCCTTCACCAGCTTGTCCACCTGCAGCTCGATGGGCAGCCCGTGGCAGTCCCAGCCGGGGCGGTAGGCGGCATCGAAACCGCTCATGGTCTTGTACTTGACCACGATGTCCTTGAGCACCTTGTTCAGTGCCGTCCCGGCGTGGATATTGCCGTTGGCATAGGGAGGGCCGTCGTGAAGCACAAAAGTGGGCTTGCCCTGCCGTGAATCCCTGATGGCCTGGTAGAGGCCCTGCTCCTCCCAGCGTGAGATCAGTTGCGGTTCGCGCATGGGGAGGTTGGCCTTCATCGGGAAGGCGGTGCGGGGAAGGTTCAGCGTTTCTTTCAGTTTCTTGCTCGAGCTGCTCATGTTCCACGTCCTTGAGGCGAATTTTGTCGGGGCACGGTCCGCCCCTCGAATGCAGGCGTGGACGGGATCCGGATCAATGGAGACAGAAAGGCCCCGGGGAAGCGGTATTGTTAGCACCGGGGCCGGTTTTTGTCAAGAATCCCGGGGGCAGGGAATGCCATCGGCCCCGGGGCCTGCAATGGTGTTACTATAGTTCTGTTCAACCGTATGGCCACGCGGCCGGAGCGGCCGCTTCACCAGGAGGTCAGGGGTGCAGATAAAGAGATGGATCAAGGGATGCCGCCGCCCGGCGGTGACGCTGCTGGCGCTGCTGGTCCTGTCCGCCGCCGGGTTCCACTGCGGGGGAGCAAAGGACCCGGTGATGGAGATCCTGGCCGCCAGGGCCGACTACACCGTGGAACTCAAGGGGTTCACCGAGAAGAGGGGCCAGTGGGACGAGGCGGTGGGGACGCTGCTTTCAATTTTTGTGTTCAACGATTCCGATGTCACCCTGGAGCAACTCACCGTGCGGTTGCGCCGCTTTGGTCCGGGCAGCCAGGACGTCCCGCTGGAAACCCGGCGGCTGACCCTCGACGTGAGCGACATTGCCACCAACCGCTCCGCGGAAATCATCAGGGAACTTCCCGGATTCGTGGCGGGTTCGCTTGATGGGCTGGTGGTGGACCTGGAACTGATGCCGGCGGAAGAGGAATACGGGGAATTCCCCGAACTGGCGGATGCCCTGGCGGCCCGGAACGGAGCGGCTCAGAAGTAGCCGGATTCAGCCCCGGCCGCCGTCCACTTCGAGTTTACCCTTGAAATACTCGATGGTCCGGCTGAGGCCATCCTCCAACCCGACCACCGGTTCCCAGCCCAGCACCCGCTTGGCCTCGCTGATGTCGGGCTGCCTCGTCTTGGGGTCGTCCACCGGCAGGTCCTTGAAGATGATGCGGCTCTTGCTGTTGGTCTGCGAAATGATCTGTTCGGCGATCTGCAGCACGGTCATCTCCCGCGGGTTCCCGATGTTTATCGGTTCCACACGGTCGGATACCAGCAGCCGGCAGATCCCCTCCACCAGGTCGCTGATGTAGCAGAAGCTGCGGGTCTGGTTCCCCTTGCCGAAGACGGTGACGTCCTGGTCACGCAGGGCCTGGGCGGCAAAGGTGGGCACGGCACGGCCGTCGTTGATCCGCATCCGCGGGCCAAAGGTGTTGAAGATTCTCACGATACGGGTGTTGACACCGTGATACCGGTGGTAGGCCATGGTCAGCGCTTCCGAGAAACGCTTGGCCTCGTCATACACCCCGCGGGGCCCGATGGGATTGACATTGCCCCAGTAGTCCTCGGTCTGGGGGTGGACCAGGGGGTCACCATATATCTCGGAGGTCGAGGCCAGCAACAGGGTAGCCTTCTTCTCCTTGGCCAGGCCCAGGGCCTTGTGTGTTCCCAGGGACCCGACCTTCATGGTCTGGATCGGCATTTCCAGATAGTCGATGGGGCTGGCCGGGCTGGCAAAGTGGAGGATGTAATCCAGCTCCCCGGGGACATGGATATAGTTGGTGATGTCATGCTTGATGAAGAGGAAGTTTTCATTCCTCATTAGGTGCGCGATGTTGTCGATATCGCCGGTGCTCAGGTTGTCCAGCACGATCACCTGGCAGCCCTTGTCCAGGAGATACTCGGAAAGATGGGATCCGATGAAACCGGAACCGCCCGTGATCAGAACCTTTTTACCCTCGATCTGCATCAGCATCTCTCCCTGTTTCCCGTCAAAACCTTTAATACTTCGGCAGTACAACTTTCCTGAAGAAAAACCATTATAGTCCAATCGGGGCAAAGATCAATTGCGGTGTCTGCGGCCTTGATTCCGGCACCTTGTTCCCGAGCGACCTTGGAGCGCTTCGCGACGGGAGCGAGGAATAAGGTGCCGGAGTCAAGGCCGATAAAGCGTTTTGAATCGCGGGTCAGTAGGCATTCTTCTGGGAGAAGAAACCCCGCCAGATGGTGAGCCACATGATCTTGAAGTCGAGGCCCAGCGACCAGTTCTCGATGTAGTAGAGGTCGTACTCAATCCGCTTGGTCACCGAGGTGTTGCCGCGCCAGCCGTTGATCTGGGCCCAGCCGGTGATGCCGGATTTGACCTTGTGCCGCAGCATGTACTGGGGGATCTTGCGCTTGAATTCCTGGACGAAGTTGGGACGCTCCGGGCGCGGGCCCACCACGCTCATGTCGCCGCGGAGCACGTTGAAGAACTGGGGCAGTTCGTCGATGCTCAGGCGCCTCAGCCAGGAGCCGAACGTGGTCCGCCGGGGGTCGTCCTCCCGGGCCCACACCGGTCCGGTATCCGATTCAGCGTCCATCTTCATGGTACGGAATTTGAACATCACGAACGGTTTCCCGTCCATGCCCATGCGTTCCTGGGAATAGAGGATCGGTCCCTTCGAGCCCAGCCGAATGCCAAGCGCGGCCAGCAGGAACACCGGGCTGAGCAGCACCAGGGCCAGCAGGGAAAAGATCACGTCCACCGAGCGTTTGATCAGGTAGTGGAATTCGTGGAGCGGCGAGCGGTCGAGGTCCACCACGGGGAGCCCGTCCAGGTCCTCCACGCCGGCACGGAAGGTGATGAACTCCATCAGATCCGGTACCACCTTGATCCCCACCAGCTGTTCCCGGGCCACGACGAAGAGTTCGAGCATCCGGTCGTGGGCCGTCAGCGGCAGGGCCACGTAGATCTGGTCCACGTGCCGGTCCACGTTCCGTTCCTCAATGATCTCCCCCAGCTGGTCCAGGGTGCCCAGCACCGGAACGCCGTGGTAGACCAGTGACTGCTTTTCCGGGTCGTCGTCGATGAAGCCCTCCACCCGGTAGCCCAGCTCGCTGTGCTGGGAGATCTTGTCCACCAGGTTCAGACCCACCACACCGGCTCCGGCAACAACGATCCGGATCAGGTTGTATCCCCGGGCGCGGATATATTCCAGGTAGCCGCGGAATATCTGCCGGGTGGCAAAAACCAGGAACACGTCAAGGATCAGGAAAATTACCAGGGCGAACCGCGAGTGCTGGTACTGGATGTTCTCCACCCGCAGAAAATAGACGCGGTAGAAGAGATCGAAGGGCAGCAGCAGCGCCCCGGCCAGCAGCACGCTCACCGTGGTGAGCAGGAAGGTCTCCACCCGCGACCGGCCTCGGGACAGCCGGTAGAGGCTGTTGACGTAGAAACAGAGGGGCCAGATGAGCAGGATGAAGGGAACCAGCTTGAGATATTCCAGGAAGGCCGGGATCCCCTTGTGCACCGGGAAGAGGTAGAAGCGGAGGACATAGGCCGAGAGGTAGGCCAGCAGGGTGGCCCCGAGGTCACCGGCGAGATAGGTCAGGGCGATGATCCGGTTTCTGCTCTTGATCATCTTCGCTCGGTCACTCCCCGTTTTCGGTCTGTGCCATCCCGCCGGGGGTACGGCATTCTTCCACGAACCGGGCCATGTTCCGCTCAAAGGACCGGTGTGAGAACCGCAGGGCGTTCTCCCTTATCTCATCGATATTTAACTGCAAGCCCTCCAGCCTGTCAACCGCGGCGAGCAGGGATTCGGAGGTCTGTTCGGGGAACAACACGCCGGTCCTGCCGTCAACCACGCTCTCCAGGGCCCCGCCCTGGCCCAGAGCCACCACCGGTCGACCGCAGGCCTGGGCTTCCACCAGCGCCAGACCGAAGTCTTCCACAGCGGCATAGATGAAGGCGCGGCAGCCGCGGTACTGGGCCACCAACTGGTCCAGGGGCAGGGTGCCGAGAAATTTCACCGAGGGTCCGGCCATGCTGCGCAGGCGCTGCTCCTCCGGGCCGAACCCGATGATACGCAGTTCGGCTCCGCTGCGGTTGAAGGCTTCGATGGCCAGTTCCACACGTTTGTACGGCGAGAGGGCGGAGACAAGCAGGTAGTAAGGATCACCGGATTCCCCGGGGCCGGGGGTGAACGCCTCCACGTCCACCGGGGGATGGATCACCGCGGCGTCGCGGTCGTAGTGCCGGCGAATCCGTTCGGCCACATGCGCTGAATTGGCGATGAACTGGTCCACCCTGTTGCTGCTGGTCCGGTCCCAGGCCCGCAGGTAGCGGGCGACATGGGGGATCAGCAGGCGGGTCAGGGGCCCGGTGCGGCCCGGCCCGAAATAGTCCTGGTACATGTCCCAGACATAGCGCATGGGCGTATGGCAGTAACAGATGTGGGGCGTCCCCTCGGGAACCCGTACGCCCTTGGCCACACAGTGGCTGGAACTGATCACCAGGTCGAACCCCTGAAGGTCGAACTGTTCGATGGCCGTGGGCAGGAGAGGCAGGTACTGGCGGTAGTAGCGCAGGGCCAGGGGCAGGTGCTGGATCAGCGATGTGCGGATCTCCATCCTTTCGATGGTCTCTGGCTGGCTGCCCTTCCGGTGCACCAGGGTGAAAATGGTGGCCGCAGGGTAGAGACGGCAGAGCGAGAGCAATACCTGTTCGCCGCCGCGAAACCCGGTGAGCCAGTCATGGACCAGGGCGATATTCATGGGGGTATTGTACAGGCAGCGGTGGGAGCCGATCAACGAAGGGCGATCAAAGCAGCGAGCGGTACAGGGCAAGGGTCCGGCGGGCCGTATCCGACCAGTGGAACCGGCCGGCACGGTCAGGCCCCAGGCGTGCCGCTCTCTCCGCTGTTTCCGCATTGCCGGCATGGCTCATGATACTCCGGGCGATGTCTTCCGGGTCGCCGGGATTACAGTACTCGGCGGCGTCACCCAGCACCTCCTCCAGGGAGCCGCAGGGGGAGGCCAGCACCGCCGTGCCGCAGGCCAGGGCCTCCAGGGGCGGCAGTCCGAACCCCTCGTAGAGCGACGGAAAGAGGAAGAGGTCGGCTCCGCGGTAGAGAACGGGCAGCAGATGGTCCGGCAGGTGCCCCAGGGCCGCCAGTTTCCCGGGGCGGGGCAGGACGGCAGCGCGCTGCCCCAGTCCCTGCTGGGAGGAGAGGTCCCGGCCCACCAGTACCAGCGAATGGTCCCATGCCTGGTCCAGGGTCTGGCAGCGTCCAAAGGCCTCCAGTACACCGGACAGGTTTTTGTGCGGCTTGAAGTTGCCCACAAAGAGGAGATACGGCCCCTGGATGCCAAGCCGGTGGAGTTCCTCGCGGTCGGCCTGGAGTTCCTCTATTGTGATGGCGGGCCGGAAACGGCTGTCCACCCCGTAGGGAATGACACCGATTTTTTCCGGGGCGGTCCCCGGGCAGTGCTGCAGCAGATCGGCACGGCTGGCCGCCGATCCGGTGATCACCGCATGGGATCGTGCGGCGGCCCGGCGAATGAAGTGGCGGGCGTAGAGCAACGCGGTCCGGGACGGCAGATACTGGGGAAATATCAGGTGGATCAGGTCGTGAACCGACGTCACCACCCGGGCTGGCAGGGGACCGTGGGGCAGCACGTAGTGGGTGCTGTGGTAGAGGTCGATGCCCTCCCGGCGCAGGGCCAGGGGCAGGGAAATATGCTCACCCAGGGAGTAGGAGCGGCTGTCCTGCCGGACCATGGTGAAGCGGGAGTCGCCCCCGGTGGCCGCCCGGCAGACATCCAGGGCCTGCGGCCCGCCAAAGAGTGTGAATGAGAGGTCTGCCGGCTGGCCGGCCAGCCCGCGGACCAGTTGTTGGATGTAACGGCCGATGCCGAAATCGTTGGCCTTGCGTACATCGATGCCGATCTTTCTGTCCATGGCCCTCAACCCTCTCCCTCCCCGGTGTTCACTGCCGCACCGGCGATGAGCGACAGGGTCTCCGCCGCCGTGCGATCCCAGTCAAAGCGTTCCCCGGCGAGGCGGCTTCGTTCCAGCCTGGCTGACCATGGTTCAGCGGCCGACAGGGACAGCTGGTCAAGGATAGTCAGGGCCAGCGCCCCGGGCTCGCGGCCCGGGTAGAGGCAGGCCAGGCCGTGGAAGTTCTCCTTCAATGCATGACCGTCGGTGGTGATCACCGGGCACCCCGAAGCCAGGGCCTCCAGCGGCGGGAGGCCGAACCCCTCGTATTCGGAGAGATAGACGGTGAGGGCCGCGGCGTTGTAAAGAACGGCCAGGTCCTCGTCGCTGATATACCCCGGTGCGGCGATACGGTCGTCGATGCCGTGGCGGGCGGCCAGCCCGAAGAGATCGATGGCCGGCCAACTGCGGTTCTCTCCGGCAAAGACCAGGGTCAGGTCCGGGTCGGACTTGAGCACCTGGGCAAAGGCTTCCAGCAACAGCGGGATCATTCGGCGGTTGAGGATGGTGCCGGCATGGAGGACGATCCGGCCCCGAATCCCCAGTTCCCGGCGCAGACGGCCCTCTGCCGACGGTTGTTCTTCCGGCTGGAACCGGCGGTCGGCGGCCAGGGGCACGGAAACCACCCGCTCCGGCGGGAGGTGGTAGCGGCTGATCAGTTCGCTCCTGGAGAATTCGGAGATGGTGAGCACCAGCCTGGCCGAGCGGCAGGCACGGCGGCAGGTCTGGCGGCGCCGCAGGGCCTGTCGCCGGGGAAACCACTCGGGGTGCGCCTCGAAGGAGATGTCATGGACGGTGACCACCGCCGGGCAGGGCCGGCGAAAGGGCAGGCTGTATGCCGGGGAGAAGAGAACGTCGGGTCGGTGGCGGAAGAGGCGCCGGGAAAAGGAGAATTGCTGCCACAGGGTGTCGCGACCGGGAACAAACTCGGGCCAGCGGCGGATACGGGTCACCGGGAAGAACCGCTCGGGGGGCTGGGGCGAGGCGTCCGGCCGGTCATCCATATACAGAGTGAAGCTGTGACCGGGGTCCCGGGAGGATGAGGCGTGCCAGAAACTGAGCAGGTTTGCCAGGTAGCGGCCCACGCCGGTGGGTGCTCCCGTGGCCTCCCGTGCGTCGATGGCGATCTTCACGTTGTCACTCCAGTTCGCGGTAAAGGCTGAGCAGCTTTTCCGCCGAATCGCGCCAGCGGAACTGCTGGCACCGCTCCGCACCCCGCCGGACCAGGTCCAGACGAAGAGCGTTGTCGGTGAGCAGGTCGGCCAGGCCGTGGCACAAGGCGTCCTCGTCCCCGACCTCAACCAGCAGGGCGGCGTCACCGGCCACCTCCGGGATGGCTGATGTCTTCACCGATGCCACCGGGGTCCCCACGGCCATGGCCTCCAGCAGCGGCATGCAAAATCCCTCCTGGGAAGAGGTGATGACCAGCGCCGCGGCCCCGGCGTAAAAGCGCCAGGTCTCCTCCCGGGAACGATATCCGAGAAAGGAGACCCGCTCCAGAATACCGAGGTCGGCAGCCAGTTGCCGGAGCGCCGTGACATGATCCGTCCGGCCACCGCCCACCAGGGCCAGCCGGGGCGGAGCGTCGCGACCAAGGCGCTGAATCAGGCCGGCGTATGTCCGGAGCAGGAAGGGAACGTTTTTCCGCGGTTCAAGGGTGCCCACGAAAGCCAGGTATTTCCCGGTCTCCAGCCCCGGGAGCGGCGGTTGTCGCAGCTCATCGGCATTGTCCGGCACCGTGACACCGGGCCCGACAATGCGGATTTTACCCTGGGGAATCCCCAGCAACTCCACGATGTCGTCGCGGGTGAACCGTGAGATGGTCTGGATCAGATCGGCGTCCTCGGCACAGCGGCGAACCAGTCGCGGGTAATCGCGGCGGATCTCACCGCTGACCTGTTCCGGGTGCCGGACGAAGTGGAGGTCGTGGATGGTGACCACCCGGCGGCCACCACGGCTGGGCAGCAGCAGGGGGTGTGGCGAGTGGGCCACATCCACCGGGCCAAGGAAACACTCCACCGGCGGGAAGCGGTAGTTGTGCCAGAAATGGTTGAGCAGGCGCACCGGCAGGCGGTGGTCAGAGATGCTGAAATTCTGGTAGCCGGCGAATGCCGGGTGGCGGGCGCGCTGCTTCAGCGAGCTGGAGAAGAGCAGGTAGTGGTTCTCGCGGTCGATGGCCCCCAGCTCGGTGAGCAGGTTTTTGAAGAGCACGCCCACCCCGGTGCTCCGGCTGAGGAAGGGCCTGATGTCGATGGCGATTCGCATGGCGCCGCGGCCGCACAGCGGCCTGACCTCCGGTTGGTAGTGCTGAAAAGTCTCCTGAATAGAACAGCTTGTGATGGCCACCTGTTGTCCGGGCGGCGGCCTCTGAAGTGTAGCACAACGCCCGGGCGGCAGGAAACGGAGCGGCCCATTTGAAAGTCGAACCAAAATCATCTACAAAGGAGTGCACCGTACTGTGGTTCCATCACCTCGGGAGGGGAAATGTTCCTGTCCGCTTTCAGAAGAAAATTCCGCCGTCCCGGTCTGCTGCTGCACATCGGCGCTGGTGACAAGGACCTGCCGGGGTGGATCAACATCGACCGCGCGGACGGGCCGGGGATCGACCTGGTGGCCGATGTGACCCGGGGGCTTCGCTTCCGCGAAGCCGCGGCGGTCTATGCCGAGCACTTCCTCGAGCACCTGCCCCTGGAAAAGGCGGTGAATTTTCTTGTGGAGGTGCACCGTGTCCTCGCCCCCCAGGGGCTGGTGCGCATCACCACACCAAACCTCGAGTGGGTCTGGGCCACCCACTACCGGATGGACCTCGGCGAGGAGGAGAAAAGGATGAAGGCCCTGGGGATCAACCGGGCCTTCCATGGGTGGGGGCACCGCTTTCTCTGGAACCGTGAACTGCTGGGGCAGGTGCTGGACGCCTGCGGATTCGAGGACATCACCTGGTGCCGCCGGGGGGAGAGCCGGCACCAGTGCTTCCGCGGGCTCGAATCCCACGAGACCTATGTCGACGTGGGTGAACTGCAGCACGTGATCATCGCCGAGGCCTGCCGTGGGACGCAAAAGACGAAACGGCTGGAACAGTTCCTGGACCTGATTGACCAGGAGTATCTCGACCACCTGGAAAAGAAGTGAGACCGCTGTTGAACCTGGAACTGACTGCCTCACAGCGTGCCTTTCGCGACGAGGTGCGGGAATTTGCCGAACGGGAAGTCCAGCCGGCGGCCGCGGCCGCCGAGCCGTATTCCGAATTCCCCCGGAAACTCCTGCCCCGGCTGGCTGAAATGGGGCTCACCGGCATCGCCGTCCCCCGGGAATACGGCGGTCGCGGCCTGGACACGGTGAGCGCCTGTCTGGCCATACGCGAGCTGGCCGTGGCCTGCGCCTCCACCGCGGTCACCGTGCATGTCAACAATTTTGTCTACTGTGCGCCGCTGCTGCGCTGCGGCAGTGAGGAGCAGAAACAGGCCTTCCTCGTACCGGCGGCGGCGGGCCGGTTGCTGGGGGCCTTCGCACTCAGCGAGCCCGATGCCGGTTCCGACCCCTCGAGGATCAGTGCCGAGGCCCGGCCTGCGGGGGACGGCTACCTGGTGAGCGGCCGGAAGGCCTGGGTGACCAACGGGACCCTTGCTTCGTCCTACCTGGTGGTGGCCCGGGTGAACCGTGGCGGCCCTGGGGGAGAGACGGCCATCTTCATCGTTGACGGGCAGACCCCCGGTCTGGAGATCGGACCGCTGGAGCGGACTCTGGGTCTGCGTTCCGCCAGGGTCACCGGGATCAGCCTCGAGCGGTGCTTCGTGCCGGGGGCATGTCTGCTGGGCGACGAAAACCGGGGATTGAAACTGGCTTTGGACACGCTGCGGGCTTCGCGAATCGGGGTGGCGGCCCAGAGCATCGGCATTGCCCGGGCCGCACTGGGACTGGCCGGGCTCCGCCGGGGGGATCCGGAAACAGGGCAGGAGCTGGCGGCGGCTGCCGCCCGGGTGGAAGCGGGAAACCTGATGATGCTGCGGGCGGCGTGGCTGGTGGACCAGGATCCTCCCGGCCCGGTGTGCGAGGCGTCCATGGCCAAGCTCTTCTGTTCGGAAGCCGCGGTCAGCGCCGCCGAAACAGCCCTGGCCCACAGCGAGCCCGAAGCCATGGGGGAAGGGCACCCGTCCTCGAGGTACTGGCGGGACGCCAGGGTCACCACCATCTACGGCGGCCCGTCCGAGATCCAGCGGGGGTTGATCGCACGGCAGCTGCTGCACCCCGGTGAATGACCCGAAAGCCGTTATTTTGTTTGACCTTTCAGCCAATCTGTCCTACACTGCGTTGTTTTGAACGAATGTCGGCCTGAGGGTCGGCGGCTGGCCCGGAGGTGAGCGATGTCGGTGATTCGGAGCATGACCGGTTTCGGCGAGGGACTGGCCGAAAAGGAGGGCCTGTTCGAGGTGCGGGTGATCATGCGTTCCATCAACCACCGGCACTCGGAAATGCAGTTTCGCATGCCTCCGGAACTGGTGCTGCACGAGCCGGCTATCCGCCGTCACCTGGGCCGCAACTCCCGCCGGGGCAAGCTGGAGGTTTCGGTTCGTCTGAACCGGGAGCCGGGTACGGCCCAACTGCCGACGGTCAACCAGGAGCAGGCGTCGAAACTTTTCGAAGCGGCCCGGGAACTGGCAGCCGGTCTGGGCATCGAGGGTGGCCTGGACCTGGCAGGGCTGCTCCGGCTGCCCGGAGTTGTCCAGCAGGAGAGCGGCTCCGCGGACTTCGGCACGGATGAATTGCCGGTGGTGTTCCAGGCTCTGGACCAGGGATGGGATACCCTGGAAGTCTCGAAAGCCGCCGAAGGGCAGGCCTTGACCAGGGATCTTGAGCAGCGGCTGGAAACCCTGGAGCAGGGCCTGGAGCGGTTGAAGAAACTGGCCGCCGAGGTGGGACAGTTGTTGCTGGAGCGCTTGCGGCAGCGGTTGACCGAGCTGGATGCGGAAGTGGAACTGGACCAGGAACGGTTGATGCAGGAAGTGATCTTTTACGCCGATCGGGGGGACGTGACCGAAGAACTGGTCCGGCTGGAGACTCATTTCCAGGCCTTCCGGAAGGCGTTGACCGAGGGCAGCCCAGCCGGCCGGCGGCTGGAGTTCCTGCTGCAGGAAATTCACCGGGAAGTCAACACCACCGGGTCCAAGGTCCGGATGCCCGAACTCTCTTCCATTGTGATCGAGATGAAGTCCGACCTGGAGAAAGTCCGGGAGCAGGTGCTCAACCTCGAGTGAGGGGCGCGGTTGATGGCCGGAACACGAGGGCGGGGAAATCTGATCGTGGTGGCCGGCCCGTCCGGGTCGGGGAAAACCAGCCTGGTCTCCCTGGCCCTGGAGCGTCTGCCCTCGGTGGCCTTTTCGGTTTCCTGGACGTCGAGGCCGCCGCGGGACGGTGAGCAGGAGGGGCGGGACTACCGTTTTGTTTCCCGTGAACAGTTCCTTGAGGCGGTGGACCGGGGACGCTTTCTCGAGCATGCCACGGTCCACGGCAACCTGTACGGGACGTCGCGGGAAGAGGTGGATCGTCTGCTGCAGGACGGCGTCGACGTCCTGCTGGATATCGATGTCCAGGGAGCGGAGCAGGTTCGCCTGAACCTGAACCGGGAAGGTGACCAGGGGGCGATCACCATCTTTGTCGCACCACCCGACCTGGAGGAGTTGGGACGGAGGTTGCGCCACCGCGAAACCGATTCGAAGGATACCATCCGGACGCGGCTGGAGAACTCGCTGGCCGAGATCTCCCGCGCCGGTGAATTCGACCATATACTGATTAATGAAGATCTGGAGATCTGCTATCAACAGTTTGCCTGCATCGTCAGCGCCGCCCGGAGCGCGTCGCGGCGGATGACTGGCGAGATCGGCGAGTTGTTTCCCGGACGGTGAGCACGCCGCAGGAGAAAAAGGGTGAACATGGTGCCTGAAAGAGAAATAGACAGCAAGTTTCGACTGATCACCATCGCGGCGAAGCGTTGCGAGCAACTGCACCGCGGTGCCCGGCCGAAGTTTGACACCGATTCCAAGAAATGGGCTTTCGTGGCCCTGGAGGAAGTCCGGCGGGGGCTGATCGACTTCGAGATCATCGATGAGGTTGTGGATACCCCGGTGGAGGACTATGACAGCGACGTCTTCCTCGAGGGAGACATGGCCGCACCACTGGACATCGAACCGCCGCTGGTGATCGTCACCGAAGGCGACGAGGACGACAACCCCGCACCTGAGGCGAAGAAGGCCCGGGCACTGGCCGCTGCCGACGATGGTGCTCTGGAAGGTGTGGAGAACGACGTCGAAGAAAGCGATGACTGAGGACGCCAGAATCCACGTGGCCCTCGGTGTTTCCGGCGGCATCGGGGCCTACAAGGCGGCGGGTCTCGTGCGGGCGTTGCGCACCGGCGGTGCGGCGGTGACCGTCCTGATGACCGCCAATGCCACACAGTTCATCACACCCCTGACCCTGCAGACCCTCTCCGGCAACCGGGTGCTTCTCCAGCAGTTCGATGGCGTCAGCAGAGAGTGGGACGTGGAGCACGTCTCGCTGGCCAAAAGGGCCACCTGCCTGCTGGTGGCACCGGCCACGGCCAACATCATCGGCAAGTTCGCCAACGGCATCGCCGATGATTTCCTCTCGACCTTCTACACCGCATACGACGGGCCGGTCCTGGTGGCCCCGGCGATGAACACGGTGATGTACCAGCACCCGGCGGTGCGGCACAACCTTGACGTGCTGCGCCGGCGTGGGGTGGAAATCATCGAGCCGGGCAGCGGTTTCCTGGCCTGCGGCGACATCGGGCCCGGGCGCCTCGCCGAACCGGAGGAAATCGCCCGGCTGGTGCTCGAGACCCACGGCCCGGACGCGGATGGCGAACTCCTGCGCGGGATCAGGGTCACGGTCACTGCCGGGCCCACCCGGGAAGCCATCGATCCGGTGCGCTTTCTCACCAACCACTCAAGCGGGAAAATGGGCTATGCCCTGGCCCGGCAGGCCGCCCGACTGGGGGCGGAGGTCACCCTGGTCAGCGGCCCTGTGGACCTGGCTCCGCCAGCCGGTGTGCGGTTGGTCTGCGTGGTCAGCTGCGAGGAGATGCACCGCGAGGTGATGAGACTGTTTCAGGATACCGACCTGCTGCTGATGGCCGCGGCCCCCGCCGATTACCGTCCGGAGAGCATGGCCGAGGAAAAAATCCACAAGGGGGATGGCCCGCTGCGGCTGGATCTCCGGCGCACCGGGGACATCCTTGCCGAGGCCGGATCCCTAAGGGCGGATGGCCAGGTGCTGGTGGGCTTTGCCGCCGAGACCGTGGAGTCGTTCGAAACGGCGGCCCGGGATAAGCTGCAGCGCAAGGGCCTCGACCTGATCGTGGCCAACCGTGTGGGCCAGCCGGGCACCGGGTTCGGGGCCGAGGAGAATGCCGGGGTTTTGCTGGGCCGGGACGGCAGCCGCATCGCAATCGAAAAAATGACCAAGGACCGGATGGCGCTGGTCATCCTCAGGCAGGCCGGGGCCGTACTCCATGACCGTCGAAAAGGGCAGTGATCCGGACCGCCGGAATCTTCACCGCCAGGTGAAGGGCTGGCTCGAGTTTCTCCAACAGGCAGGCTGCCCCGGCCTCCCGCCGGCCGACCGTGCCGCCGCTCCCCAACCCGTTGCCGAAGAGAGGCCAGCCATGGAAACACTGGAGATGGTGCGCGAGGACCTGGGGGACTGCCAGCGCTGCCCGCTGGCCGAGGACCGGAACCACCTGGTCTTTGGCGAGGGGAACCCCACCGCCGACCTGATGTTCGTGGGCGAGGCCCCGGGACGGGACGAGGACCAGCAGGGACGGCCCTTTGTGGGCCGGGCCGGCCAGTTGCTGACAAAAATCATCGAGGCCATCGGGCTGCGCCGGGATGACGTGTATATCGCCAACATCCTCAAGTGCCGGCCGCCGGGTAACCGCAATCCGGAGCCGGCCGAAGTGGCGGCCTGCTCGCCCTTTCTTTTCCGGCAGATCGAGGCGATCCAGCCCCGGGTGGTCTGTGCCCTTGGCGCCTATGCCGCCCGGACACTTCTGGAAACGGAGCGGCCGATCTCGAAGCTGCGAGGCCGGTTCCACGAGTATCGCGGACGGCTGCTGATGCCCACCTACCACCCGGCCTACCTGTTGCGTAACCCCGGAGCCAAACGGCCGGTGTGGGAGGACATGCAGCTGGTGCGGGATCTGCTCAATGAAGGGCAGGGTGACCATGAAGGGTGAGCGGGCCGATTCCCCTGGCCGGTTCGCCCGCATCGCCCTGGTCCGCCCGGTTCCCAGGCTGTTCAGCTATGGCGTTCCCCCCGCAATGGCCGATCAGGTGAAAGTCGGGGCCAGGGTGCGGGTGCCCCTGGGACGCGGCACCGGCACGGCTGTGGGATTTGTCACCGGGTTCACCGATGACCCGGGCATCGATCCTTCACGGGTAAAACCACTGCTCGATCTGATGGACGCGGAGCCGCTGGTGGACCGGCGCATGATGTCGCTGACCCGCTGGATGGCGGACTACTACCTCTGCGCCTGGGGTGAACTGCTCGCCTCGGCCCTGCCGCCAGGGGGCCGGCTGCCCCCCCCGCGGGAGGTGACCATGGTGCGCGCGGCCGCCGGGGCTCCTCCGGCCGAGACCGTGCCCGCACAGCAGAAGGCACGGAAACGGGTGCTGGAGCACCTGGAAGGATTGTCCGACCCTGGCGGAGAGGTGGAAGCCTCGAAGATCCGGGATTCCTGCCGGGTGACCACCGCCGTGCTCCGGGGTATGGCCGAAGCCGGATTGATCTGCCTCGATACACGTCCGGCTAGCTCGGAGCCGGGGGAGGGGAAGACAGCCGGCGCCGAGACGCTGGAGCTCACCCCCGAACAGTCGGCAGCCCTGGAGCAGGTGAACGCCGCCCTGGCCCAGGGCGAATTCACCACATTTTTGCTTCACGGTGTCACCGGCAGCGGCAAGACCGAGGTCTACCTCCGGGCGGCGTCAGCGGCGCTTGCCGCGGGAAAGAGCGTCCTCTACCTGGTGCCGGAGATCGCGCTCACCCCGCTGCTGGCGCGGGAGATCAACAATCGCTTCGGCGATCTGGCCGGATTGATTCACAGCGGTCAGACGGCGACCAAGCGGCGTGAGCAGTGGCGCCTGGTGCGGCAGGGGCGGGTTCGGGTGGTGCTGGGGGTCAGGTCGGCGCTCTTTGCACCGCTGCGCAACCTGGGTCTGGTGGTTGTGGACGAGGAGCACGAGACCACCTACAAGGCAGGGGACAGCCCGAGGTTCCATGCCCGGGACATGGCTCTGGTGCGGGCCCAGCGGGAAAAAGCGGTGGCCATGCTGGGGTCGGCCACGCCATCAATGGAGTCCTACCACAACGCCGAGAAGGGGAAATACCACCTGCTGGAACTGGAGCACCGGATCCACCACCGGCCCCTGGCGGCCATCGAAGTGGTGGACATGGCTGACGAGTTTCGCCGCCGCGGGAAACAGGTGATCCTCTCCGATCGGCTCATCAAGAAACTCGAGGGCACCGTCTCCCGCGGTGAGCAGGCCATGGTCCTGCTCAACCGCCGGGGATACGCCGCCTTCCTGGTCTGCCGCGAGTGCGGTGCCGTGGCCGGCTGCGGCCAGTGCAGCGTCAAACTGACCTGGCACCGGGGCGACGACCGGCTGCGCTGCCACCACTGCGGCCACCAGAAACCCTACAGCGGCACCTGCGAGGCCTGCGGCGGCACCTTTCTCCAGCAGATGGGCTGCGGTACCGAGCAAGTGCAGGAGGAGTTGCAACTACTTTTTCCCGACAAGCGGGTGGACCGGCTGGACCAGGACACGGCCCGGGGGGACCGGGCGTGGAACATCCTCGGTGACTTTGCCGACGGGGCCACCTCGATCCTGGTGGGCACCCAGATGATCGCCAAGGGCCACGATTTCCACCGGGTGACGCTGGTGGGCATCCTCAACGCCGACAGCAGTCTGGGCATCCCCGACTTCCGCACGGGTGAGCGCACCTTCCAGCTGCTGACCCAGGCGGCGGGACGGGCCGGACGCGGGCGACGGCGCGGGGAAGTGGTGATCCAGACCTTCACTCCGGACCACTTTTCCATTCGCTGTGCCAGCGAGCAGGATTACCCGGCATTCTACAACCGGGAGATCCGCAGCCGGCAGAGCATCGGCTACCCGCCGGCAACCTCCATGTGCTGTATCGTGGTCCGTGGTCGCGACCCGCTGCGCACCGGCGAGCTCGCCGGTGACCTGGGACGGTTGCTGCGCCGCCTGGCCCCGGCAAGCGGACTGCGCATCCTCGGCCCGGTTCCCGCGCCCCTGTGGAAGGTCAAGGCCTGGTACCGGCACCAGATCATCCTCCGCTCCCCGCACCGGGGCCGGCTGCACGCTTTCCTCCGCCGGGCCCTGGAAGAGGCCGCCACGCTTCCCCGGTTCAGCCCCTCAGCGCTCCAGGTGGATGTGGACCCCTACCACCTGCTGTAGCTGTCACAGCGAGATAAATTGGGGACGGTTACCTATTGAGTACGTACACTTGTCCCAATGAAATGGTAACCGTCCCCAATTTCCCACTCGCGATGACAAAATAAACCCCTCCGGACCCGCGGGCCCGGAGGGGTGTGAAATGTCATCGATGGCGACGTGCGGCTCAGGGAGCCATGGCGGTCACCGTGGCGCTGTCGCTGTCCGTGTCTCCGGAAGGCGCATAGGGCGGCTGGTTGTACGGGGCGGGAGTCACGTCCACACCGTGGAGGGTGAAGACGTTGTCCCCGATCAGCGAGCCGAGAGCCGGGATGTTCTGGACCCAGACGGTGGAGAAGACCTCCCCGCCGCTGAGATTGGTCCAGCCGGCACGCCAGTTGGTGTAGGGCACACCGCTGGCGTTGACCAGGTCAACACGGCCGGCAACCTGCCTCTGCTCACCGGCCAGCAGGTTGGTCAGCATGGCGGTGAACTGGGTGTTGAAGGGCACCGTACCGGATGAGGGGTTGGCGTCGAGGGAGACTTCAAAGGTGTCCTGGGGAACCACCGAAGTGGTGCCCACCAGTTTGAAATCGTCGATGTTCCAGCCGCCGAACTCCGTGCCGCCGTCGCTCTCCATGTGGTATTCGATCACCACCGAGGCATTGTCGTCGGCCAGGGCCGAGATGTCGATGTCATGCACCATCCACTCGCTGTCCATGTGGTTCCCGCTCACCGCGTTCTGCCAGACCTGGGTGCCGTTGACATAGATGGTGGCCTGATCGTATTGAGCTTCCTCGACGGTGAGCCAGCGCATGTAGCGCAGCCGCACACCGCTGAACCCGCTGCAGTCGATGATCTGGGACTGGATGTAGTTGTGGACGTCGGCATAGTAGTTGCCGTTCCAGCCGTCAGGCGCCAGGTCGTTGCCCCAGATGTTGGAACCGGAGTAGGCGCTGGTGGGATCGTAGGCGTTGGGGCCCGGGGAGCCGAGCATCCAGTCGTCCTGGGCCGCAACTTCGTAGTGGGTCCAGCCGCCTTCTCCGCTCTCCATGTCGTCGAAGAAGATGGTGCTGAAACCCACCAGGAAACTGAAGGTGGAGGCCGGGGCGGTCCGGGGCAGGGTGCCCGGTCCCTCGTCGTCCTCGCCATAGAGATAGTAGCTGACGTTGGCTCCCACGCCCTGGGCCGGAATGTAGCCGAGATACTCGTCAGGGGTGCCGGTGGCGGTCAGCGGCACGCTGTTGAAAGAGCCGCCGTCCACCTGGTAGCGCACCTCCAGGGAGCCGGTGTGCAGGGTGCTGGTGATGGAATTGACCGTGGTCACAACCTCGTAGGGGCTGACGGTATCCGGGGTGTCGGCCAGCGGGGTGTGGGTGAAGATCACGCCGGTGGGGACCACGTATTCCGTGAGCCCGTGTTCCGAGAAGGCGGTGTTGATCTCGACAAAGTTTGGCGTGTAGTTGGCCAGGTTGCCGTCGTCGTCGTCGATCACCAGGTAGGCGTGGTAATCGTCGAGGTAGTGGTCCGACGTGTACATGTGCAGGAAGAAGAGTTCCTGCAATTTGGTGATGGCCGGCTTCTCGCCCAGTTTGGCCCGGAGGTAGATCAGCAGGTCGTAGTTCGTGGAGCCAATGATCTGACCCTCGTAGTGTACCTCGCCGGTATCCTCGGGGTAGGTGTAGTTGGTGCAGACTTCGCGCACCGGAGAGCCGTCGGTATGGAAATAGGGCCCCACCTCGCAGCTCTCGGTCTTCATCATCGCGGTGACGTCGCTCCAGCCCTCGGATGAGGCGCCGTCGTAGATGCCGCTGATGTTGTCGTCCAGCCCGTGGCCCCACTCGTGGGCTATCACGTCGAACAGTTCGCCGGTGTTGTTGCAGCCGCCGCCGGCGAGGAAGAAATTGACATCGCTGTAGTCGTAGTACGCATTGCAGGTGTCGTTGATGTTGACGTTCACCCCAAGGCGCTGGTCGAACCAGGTGGGGTGGATATAGTCCATGGCCAGGCGGCGGATGCGGTCCAGGGCGAAGTAGGACGTGCGCTCGGCCATGGTGGAGTTGCTGTCGTCCCACATGATGTCCTGGCCGGCGCCGGCGCCGGTGAAGGAGACCGAGCCGTCGGCGCCGGCCATGTTGTTCACGTTCCAGTAGGGGCCGTAGAGTTCGGCCGAGATGGTGTGGTCGCCAGTGGCCGGCGAGCTGTAGAACCCATCGATGTCGGTGGTGACGCTGGTCTCGCCGCTGATGTCCACGGTGAGGTCGGGCATGGGCATCTCCACCACCGGGTTGGCCACGTGCCGTTCGTAGACGTCGGCGATGACGGTGCCGTTGATGGCGAAAAACACGTAGTCCCAGCGGGCAACGATGGTGCCGTCATGGGCGTCGACGAAGTAGTGCAGGTTCTGCGGGCCGTCAACCCGGCGGAGGTTCACCTTCTGCACCAGGTGGTACTGGAAAGCGCCGCCCACCGTGGGCTGCACTGGGAAGTAGAGCAGGTCGCCCACGGATTCCAGGGTGTCCACACCGTGCTGGAACCCGCAGTCGGCCTGGGCGATCTCCAGGGCTTCGAGACCGTCGATCTCCGTGCGGGAATCAAGGGCCAGATCGGGGAAGCAGTCGGAGCCGAACTGTACCAGCCGGCCGAACTTGTAACGGAGGTAGACGTCGCTGGCGTAAACCGGGATGCCGTCCACCACCCGCTGGAAGTGGATAAACCAGAGCTCGTTATCCTGGCCCAGATTGATCGATTTGTCCTTCAGCATCAGTTCGGACTGGTCCACCATGAACAGATCGTTGTTGGCACTGATGAAATCCCGGCTGATCTTTTCCACCGCTTCCAGGGTCAGGTCACCGTCGGGAAGCAGGGGCAGGCCCTCGCCCCAGACGATATGCGGGGTGCCGGTGCCGGGATACCAGCGCACCTGCCAGTTCTCACCGTGACGGGCAAGAAAATCCTGCCACAGGGGACGATCTGAAAGAGCCGCCTGAATGGCCGGATCGCCGGCGGGACGCTGGATGCCCAGGGGATGGACGCTGTGCACCAGGGGCTGGTTGGCAAAGACGGCTGTTTCCGCCGCATGCCCGGTAAAGGCGGAAAGATCGGTGGTGATGCCGGTGATGGCAACCACTGCAAAGAGCAGGGCAGCGATCAGGGAGTAACTTCGTTTCATCGGTGACTGAGCCTCCTGTTGATGGGGAGCATGGCCCGTTGCCGCAGATTCAGAAAACCGTTCAGCAACGGAGATGGCACTGGAATGATTGCTGGAATACGGTGAGCCAGGTTGGCTAGAAAAGGCTTCCGTCCACATCTGTATGATGGATAATACAGAATCCCGACTCTTTTAGTCAAGTAACTGTTGATTTTTCGGTTGAAGGGGACCTGATAAGTATTTGCAGGTCAAGGACATTGGTCTGTGTGGGGCCGGTGACCAGCAGGTCGTCCAGGGCCTCGAAAAAGGGAAAGGAATCGTGTTTCAGCAGGGCTTCGACATGGTCGAAACCGGCGGCCCGCGAGCGGGCGAGACTGCTGCTGTCCACAATTGCCCCGGCCGCACTGGTGGGCCCGTCGCTGCCGTCGGTACCGGCGCTGAGCAGAAGGGAACCCGGCCGCTCCGCCAGCAACGGGACGGCGGCCAGCGCCAGTTCCATATTCCGGCCCCCCAGGCCGTGGTCTCGGGGAAGGGTGACGGTGGTCTCACCTGCAGAGAGTCGGCAGGAAAGAGCATCGCCGTCGGGCGGGTCCGCAGAGAAGGCCTCGGCGCAGATCCGTGCGGCCGCCTGCCCGGCTTCCCCCACCAGCGGTTCAGGACGGACCTCCACCAGGCACCCCAGCCGTGTGGCTTCGGCCGCGGCACCCTGCAGCGCGTCGCGGCTGGAGCCGGCCACCCGGACCAGGGAGCCATGGAAGCAGGGATCGCCCGCACCGGGTGTCTCCGCCAACCGGCCGGCGGCGCCGTCCCGCAGCCGGAGGGCCACCCGACCGGGCACCTGGTCCAGGAGGCCATGGTGTTCAAGCACCTCCAGGGCTTGGGCAAAGGTGCCCGGGTCAGCCACGGTGGGGCCGGAGGCAATGACCTCGGGACGGTCGCCGACAACGTCGGAGAGGAGCAGGGTGGCCACCCTGGCCGGGCGGGCGGCACGGGCCAACTGTCCGCCCTTGATGGCGGAGAGGTGCTTGCGCACGCAGTTTATCTCGTCGATGACGGCCCCGGAATGGATGAGCAGGCTGGTGGTCTGCCTTAGCTGTTCCAGGTCCAGGGGCGGTGCCGGGGCACTGAGCAGCGAGGACGCTCCGCCGGAAAATAGACAGAGGACAAGATCCCCGGGCCCGGCTGAGCAGGCCAGATCGAGCATGCGTCCAGCGGCGGAAAGGCTCGTGGCATCGGGCACCGGGTGTCCGGCCACCATCACCGGTACCGGTCCTGACCCTTCGCCGTAGCCGTCCCTGACCACGATCAGCCCGTCCGAAACCAGGGGCCCGAGAACTGCCGCCGCCGCATCGGACATGGGGGACGCCGCCTTGCCGGCGGCCAGCAGAAACACCCGGACCTCCCGGCCGAGGGAAAACGGAACACTGTCCACCAGTACGGTGCGGCCATCCACGGCCAGCAGCCGTGCCACCAGCCGGCCCGGCTCCGCCGCTTTCAGGGCGGCGTCAAAGATCTTCCGGGCGATGGATCTCAACCTGTGGAATGGTTCAGGGCCTGTTCTTCTCATCACGTCTCCTGCCAGCGGCATGATACTATAAATCATGTTCAGCAACAGGAAGAATTCGATTCATTCCGTTCACCGGAGGGGGGCGTTCGTCCGCTGGCCTCTTTCCCTGCTCCTGCTGATCTTGGCCCTGACCCTGCCTGGCCTCCAGGGCGGAACCGCCGAGAATCATGGGGCCGCAGACGGTGGCGACCATGTAGCCGGGGAACTTGTGGTCCGGCTTGTTCCAGGCCTGGAACTGGAAGCCGTACACTTCCTCCAGCGGCGCACTGTGCAGATGGCCGGTGACACGTCTCTGGACATTCTCTGCCGCCGGTTCGGGCTGGCCGGGGCGACCGAAGGGAACCCCCTGGGGCGTGATGGACGCGGCCGGGTCTTCCTGCTGGCCTTTGGCGACGGGGCACCCGATCCCAGGGAGTTGCAGCAGGCCTTCCTCTCCAGCCCGCTGGTGGCCGCGGCGGAACCGAACCTGATTTTTCACGGTTTTGCTACTCCGCCGGACGATCCCTTTTACCACTCCAGCGGCAGTTGGAAACAGCCCTATGGCGATCTCTGGGGCCTGCAGGCCATCGACGCGGCCCGGGCCTGGGACCTCTCCGAACCGGATTCACCGGTGGTTATCGGCCTGGTGGACAGCGGACTGGACTTCGACCACCCGGATGTGGGTGAGGGGGTCTGGCGCAACCCCGGAGAGATCCCGGGCAACGGCATCGACGACGACGGCAACGGGTTTATCGATGACGTCCGGGGCTATGATTTCACCGCCCCCGCCGGATCGCCGGAAGCCGGGAATCCCATCGACCTGGCCGGGCACGGAACAAACAGTTTCGGCATCATGTCCGCCACGTTCAGCAACGGGTTCGGCATCCCCGGCCTGGCCTTCAACTGCCGCACCATGCCGGTGAAAGGATTGGGCGATGACGGCAGCGGGTCCATCTTCGATCTCAGCCGGGCCATCCAGTACGCCGTGGACAACGGCGCCCGGGTGCTCTGCCTGGGGTGGGGTGCGGCGGGTTCATCAGCTCTGCTCCATGAGACAATCACCGCCGCCGATGAGGCCGGGGTGGTGATCATCTGTGCTGCCGGCAACAGCGGTCTGCCGGTGGGCCTGGTGATCCCGGCGGCCTACAGCGAGACCATTGCCGTGGGAGCCAGTGAACCCGGGGGCGGCGTCTATGAGCTCTCCAACCATGGCCCGGAGCTGGACCTGGTGGCCCCGGGCATCGACATCCTCACCACCCGCGCGGCTTACAGCGATCCGGCCGGGGACGGCAGCCGATTCGTGGGCAACGATTTCTTTCGTTCCGGCGGCACGAGCGCCGCCGCACCCCACGTGGCAGCGGCCGCCGGGCTGCTGCTGGCCCGGCGGGAAAATCTCACGGCGGACGAGGTTCGCACGGCGCTGCGGGCCACGGCCATCCCCCTGGCTGGTGAGGCGCGGGTCAGCGCGGAATCCGGCTATGGGCTGCTGGACGCCGGCGGACTTCTGGACAACGACAACCCGGTGGGCCTGCGGCTCACCAGCCCCGGGCGAAACCAGATCCTCTTCAACAATGTCCAGCTGGAGGTGGCCGGCCGAGCCCGTTCCAAGGAGCCATTCCACTGGCGGATCTCCTGGGGGGCCGGCCAGTTCCCCTCCAGTTTCGAGACCATGGCCCAATCGGATGCCCCGGTCCAGGGGCTGGTGCAGGTGTCTGCCGCCAGGCCCACAACCGGGCTGGCCCCGGGCCGCTACACGGTACGCCTGCAGGCCTGGCGTCCGGGCACCCCACCGCTGTACGAGGAACGGGTGAGCCTGGTCATCGATAACAGCCGGGGGCTGCTGGGGGGGACCATCCTTTCCGCCGGGACCGGTGACCCGCTGGCGGCGGTGGAGGTGAGCGCCTACAACGCCGACACGCTGGTGACGGCCGGAGTGGTGCACAGTGACGGGGACGGCCGCTACCTCTTCAGCCAGGGACTGCCCGCCGGTTTCTACTATCTGCGCGCGGGCAGCGGATTCACCGATGTCATCCCCCAGTATTTCGACGGGGTTCCGAGCCTGGCCGGCGCCGAGGCGGTGGAGGTCCGTGCCGGGGAGGAGACCGGCGGTATCGATTTTTCCCTCAGCCGTCGGGGATCGATCAGCGGCACCATCAACCTCCGCGGGACCGGGGAACCCCTGAGCGGAGCAACGGTTTCGATCTACTATCCCGCCGGGACGCTGATGCGGCAGGCGGTGAGCGGGCCGGACGGCGGGTATGGCTTTTCCAACCTGATCGAACAGCACTACTTCATTGGTGCTCATCATGCCCGGCACCGCTATGTGCCCCGTTTCTATGACGAGGCTGGATTCATCGATGATGCCACGCCGGTGAATGTGACCAACGACAACGACACCGGTGGGGTGGACCTGGCGCTGAAAAGGCACGGGGGTGCGATCAGCGGTGTGGTGCGCCGGCAGGAGGGGAGCATTCCGCTCTCCGGCATTGGGGTGGAGGCCCTGGGACAGGGCTCCGGCTTCCGCCGGCAGGCGGTGAGTGGAAGCGACGGCACCTATGTCCTCGATGACCTGCCCTCCGGTTCCTACCGTGTGTCGGCCGCCGGCAGCGCCGGATACCGCCGGCAGTATTTTCCGGACGGTGAGAGCCCGCTGGACGCTGAACTGCTGACCCTGACCGGCGATCAGCAGTTGACCGGGACAGATTTCAGCCTGCGGGATGCGACCTTCGCCGACATCACCGCCGAGTCACCCGATCTGGCTCGACCCTTTGGCTCGGCGGTATACGGGCTTTGTTGGCGAGATTTGGACAATGACGGTGATCCGGACCTCTTCACCGCCCCGGCAAACGGACGCTGCCGGCTATTGCTCAACGACCGGGAGTCTGGACTGTTCATCGACCGCACCGTGGAGCAGGGCGCGGCCGCCGGCGGCCTGAAAACGGCCCTGTCCGCCGCGGACCTGGACAATGACGGCGACGTTGATCTGCACCTGCCACGCTATGGCCCCTTTGGCAGCACGTTCCCCGATGCCCTGCTGCAGAACTCCGGCAGCGGCGGGCCATACCGCGACGCTGCCGTGGAACTGGGGCTGGCAAACCCGCCGGAGGCCATCGACTGCTGCTGGGCCGATTTCGACAACAACGGCTTTCTTGATCTGTTCGTGGTCAACCTCTTTCAGCCCGATGCGCTGTTCCTCAACACCGGCGACGGACGGTTCCGCGAATCGGCACTGGCGGCCGGAGTCACCGGTGACGTGAACGAAGCCACTGCCGCCGCCTCGGCCTGCGACATGGATGGCGACGGGCTCACCGACCTGCTGGTGGTCGTGGACGAGTTCCAGGGAAGCCCGCGGCACAACCATCTCTATCACAATCTGGGTGACGGCCGCTTCGAGGAAGCAGCCATGACAGCCGGCATCAGCCTGCTGAGCCGGTCGCTCTGCGCCGCCTGGGGAGACACCGACAACGACGGTGATCCCGACCTTTTTATCGGCGGTGTGGATTACGACACACTGCTGCGCAACGAGGGGGCCGGCCGCTTCACCGACGTCACCGCCGGCAGTGGAATTTACTCGGAGCACACCGCCCGGGGCGCCTGCTGGGTGGACGCTGACCTCGACGGTTTCCTCGATCTCTTTCTCCTGCGGCCGGGGGATGCCGGCAACCGCCTGCTGCTGGGCGGAGGGGACTTCACCTTCACCAACGTCTCCGTAGAGGCCGGGCTGGAAGAGGACGACCAGTGGACCGCCTTTGCCTGGGCCGATCACGACCTGGACGGTGACCCTGACCTGGCCCTGGCCGACGGCAGCGGAAGAGTGCGTCTGCTGCGCAACGACCTTGCCCTCTCTTCGACCTGGATCGCCATCGATCTGGAGGGACGGGCGGCCCCGCGCGACGGAACCGGGGCGGTGGTGCACCTGCTAGCGGGGGAGCGGACCATCGTACGGCACAGCGGAGACCTCCGTTCCCCGCGGAGCAAGGGGGACCGCCGGCTGCTCATCGGCCTCGGGGATTACCCGGGGACAACTGTTCGCGCCGACATCATCTGGTCCAGCGGCACCCGGCAGTCTGTGGAGGAACTGCCGCTCAATCAGAACGTGCGCATCGTGGAAGCGGTTCCCGAAACCTGGATCGTTGCCGGGACCGGACAGGTTCCGGGAAATCCGGCACGGATCAGGTGTTTTCTTCCCGGGGGCCGGGAAGTCTCTTCCGGCCGCATCAACCCCTTTGCCACCGGAAGCCTCGGAGTGGAAACGGCCTGCGGCGACCTGGACGGTGATGGTGTGGATGAGATCATCGCCGGGCCCGGGCCGTCCCCCTGGTTCGCGCCGCAGATACGGGCCTTCGATCCTCTGAACGGCCCACTGTCCGGCGGAAGTTTTCTCGCCTTTTCCCACGGAGGGTATGGTGCTCTCATCGGCTGTGGTGACCTGGACGGCGACGGGACCGACGAGCTGGCGGCCTGTCCAGGGCCCGGCCCGTCCTTCGGGGCGGTGGTGTCGCTCCATCGCTACTCTGCCGACCTCGGGTGGGCCAGGGTTCCCGGTGTGCCGGTCTTTTTCGCCTACGGACCGCCGGTGAGCGGGGGTGCACTCCCGGCATTCGGCGATCTGGACGGTGACGGCCGGGATGAACTGCTCACCGCTCCGGGTGCTCTGGCGGCCAACGGATCGCACATTCGCGGGTGGAGACTGGGGCCGGACGGGGTTGAGCCAATGGCCCAGGTCAATTTCCTGGCCTACCAGCCCGGCCTCGGCTACGGCGCACGGCTGGCGTGCGGCGACCTGGACGGTGACGGTCGGGATGAACTGGTTACGGCCCCGGGGCCGGGGGCGGGGTATGGCGCCCACCTGCGGGTCTGGCGATTGTCCGCCGATGGTGGGGGAGTGGAGCAGGTGGCCCAACTGCTGGCCGATCTGCCGGGGAATCGCGGGGCACGGATCGCCTGCGGAGACCTGGACGGGGACGGGCGGGATGAAGTGGTGGGCGCCTCCGGGCCCGATCCCGGGGCCACCTCGCTGGTTCGCGCCTGGCGTCTGGAGGGCTCCAGGCTGGTCCGTGTGGACGGTGTGGCCTTTCACACCTACCAGCAGTTTGCCGGCGGTGTTTCGCTGGCCGTGGGACGTCTGGGCGGCACAGTTCAACATCTCTCCCGGTCAAAGTTGGATGGAAATAATGGCTCCACCAGGCGGCGGCATGAACTGTTGCCGGTGATCTTGACTGATAAAGGAGCGGAATGAACAGCAGCATCTCCCGGAAACAGGCTTATATCTTCGCCTTTGCTGCTCTGCTCCTGGTCAGTTTCACCGCGGCCACTTCCTACCTGGCCTACGACATCATCGCCCCCATCGCCGACAAGCTGGAAATGCCCGTTGCCGATGGCGGGATGGGGCTCAGTTCAACCCGGGTCAATTTTCTCTACAGCGTCTACAGCATACCGGTGATCATTTTTGTCGTGTTTGGTGGCCTGCTGGCTGACAAACTGGGGGTTCGGCGCTCGGGTATCATTTTTGCCGTTGTTTTCGCCCTGGGCACGGTGCTCACCGCGGTGAGCGACTACAATGTAATGCTGGCCGGCCGTGTCCTGCTGGGCATCGGCGCCGAATGCTTTTACGTGGTAATGAACAAGGTGCTGGCCAAGTGGTTCAAGGACAAGATTCTGGCCACAGCCTTCGGCATCAACCTCTTTCTCTGCCGTGCCGGTTCGTTCTTCGCCCTGGCCTTCGGGGCCTGGCTGCAGGATGTGCTCGGTTCCTGGACCCTGACCCTCTGGGTCACCGCGGCGGTGTGCGTTTTCTCGGTGCTGGCCATGGTGGCCTACTTCTTCCTCGACCGCTACGGTGAACGAAAAGCGATGACCGCCATCGTCGAAGAGGAAGACGGCGAGTTCCATATCGGTGAGGCCCTGCGCCTGCCGCTGGCCTTCTGGGTCATCAGCGGTCTCTGCATGATCTACTACTCGGCCATCTTCCCCTTTATCGCCATCGCGCCCCGATTTTTCATCGAACACAACGGGATGAGCGACGTTGAAGCCGGCAGGGTTACGGGGATCATCATCCTGATCTCCATGTTCACCACCTGGTTCTTCGGCCTGGTGGTGGACAAGTACGGCAAACGGGCCACCCTGATGATCATCGGATCGCTGATGATGATTCCCTGCCACGCTTCGCTGGTGCTCACCGACATCTCGCCCTGGATTCCCATGGTGATCCTGGGCATCTCGTTTTCGCTGGTGCCCGCCGCCCTCTGGCCGGCCCTGCCGCTGATGGTGAAAGATGAACACATCGGCACCGCCTACGGTGTGATCGCCATGGTGCAGAACATCGGGCTCTTCGCCTTTCCTTTGCTGGCCGGCATTATGCGCGACAGTTCCGGCAACTACTATTCCACCATGCTGATGTTCAGCGGCTGCGCAGTGGTGGGCCTGCTCTTCGCCATCTGGCTCAAGAGTATCGAGATGAAGCAGGGGTCCTACCTGGACCGCCGGGTCGGCAGCTCGCAGTGACATGAGCGGGGCTGCTCCCATCGTTGACGAGGCGGCCGCCTATCCACTATAATCCAGACCACGCAATTGAGTAGAGGTATTTATTTATCATACGTTTACGGAGGATGCCGTGGATTTCAACCTCACCGAAGACCACCTGATGATCCGGGATATGGTCCGCGAGTTTGCCGAGAAAGAGATCGCCCCGGTGATCATGGAGTATGACGAGTCCCAGGAATTCCACTGGCCCATCGCCAAAAAGCTGGCCGAACTGGGGATGTTCGGCATCATTTTCGATGAGAAATACGGCGGGGCGGGGATGAGCTACATCCACTACGCGCTGATCCTGGAGGAGCTGGCCCGGGTGGACGGTTCGGTGGCGCTCACCGTGGCGGCCCACAACTCGCTCTGCACCAACCATATCAATCTCTGCGGCACCGAAGAGCAGAAGATGAAATTCCTGCCGGCGCTCTGCAGCGGCGAGAGTATCGGCGCCTGGGGCCTCACCGAGCCGGGGTCGGGCAGCGACGCCGGCGGCATGCGCACCACTGCTGTGGAGGACGGTGACAGCTGGGTGCTCAACGGCAACAAGACCTTCATCACCCACGCCACCGTGGGCAAGGTTTCGGTGGTGCTGGCGGTGACCGACCCCGAAGCGGGCAACAAAATGTCCTCGGCCTTCATCATCGAGGCCGGCACCCCGGGCTTCAGCTATGCCGGCAAGGAGAACAAGCTGGGCATGCGCTCCAGCGACACGGCCCAGCTGGTGATGGAGGACTGCCGTATTCCGAAGGAAAACCTGCTGGGCCAACGGGGCCAGGGCTTTGTGGACGCCCTCCGTATCCTCGACGGCGGCCGGATCAGTATCGCCGCGCTGGGCGTGGGCCTGGCCCAGGGGGCGGTGGCCCACTCGGTCAAGTACGCCAAGGAGCGGGAGCAGTTCGGCAAGCCCATCGGCGAGTTCCAGGCCATCCAGTGGATGCTGGCCGACATGGCCACCGAGGCCGATGCGGCGCGGCTGCTGACCCTCAAGGCGGCCCAGCTGAAGGACCAGGGCAAGGAAGTGAACAAGGAATCCGCCATGGCCAAGTACTATGCCGGCGAGTGCAGTGTGCGCAACGCCGGGAAGGCGGTGCAGATCTTCGGCGGCTACGGCATGTCCAAGGACTATCCGGTGGAGAAGATCTACCGCGACTGCAAGCTCTGCACCATCGGCGAGGGCACGTCCGAGATCCAGAAGCTGGTGATCGCCAGAAAGCTCTTTGCCTGAGGGCGCCATGGTTCGCAAGATCGACCACATCGGTATGGCGGTGCGTTCGCTGGAACAGGGGCTGGCCTTCTACCAGGCCTTGGGCCTGGCCTGCGACGGCCGGGAAACAGTGGCCAGCCAGCAGGTTGAGGTGGCCTTTGTCACCGTGGGGGACAGCCGGGTGGAACTGCTGGAGCCCACCGGTCCCGAGTCGCCCATTGCCCGTTTCCTCGAAAAGCGGGGTGAGGGTATCCACCACATCTGCCTGCAGGTGGACGACATCGAAGCACATCTGCAGCAGCTCAGAGAGGCCGGTGTGCGGCTGATCAACAGCAAGCCGGTGCTCGGCGCCGGGGGGTGCCGCGTGGCCTTTGTCCACCCCGCCTCGGCCTCCGGGGTGCTGGTGGAGCTGAGCCAGCCCGGATCATCAGGAGATGCGGAATGAACGACCTGCAGGCCATCACTGCCGGCTCGGTGGTCATCGTCAACCTGCAGCAGCCCCGGGAAAAGGCCCTGGGCCTGCTGCTCAAACTCGACGAATTTGGCGTGCAACTGCGCGGCATCGATATCAACTCTTTCGACGACCTGTTGCGGCAGGTGCTGGCTGACGGTGCCGGAGACGATGTTGGCCCGATACTCTCTACCATGTTTTTCCCCGCCGCCCGCATCGAACGGGTTCTCCTGGACGAACCGGCCGGAACGCTGCCTTCCTGTGGCCAGCGGTTCCAGAGCCGCACCGGAATTGATTTTGCCGAATTCCTCGGGTCCCGTTGATCCGAACCTGGAGACAACCGATGATCGACAGAGACGGGGCCCTGGGCCTGCTGTCCGAGAAGACCGACACCGACTGGCTGGTCAAACACTGCCTGGCGTCCGAAGCGGTGATCCGGGCCATGGCCCGGCGTCTGGGGCGTGACGAGGAACTGTGGGGCCTGGTGGGACTGCTTCACGATCTCGATTTCGACGAAACCAAGAACACCCCCGAGGTCCACGGGCTGAAGACCACCCAGTGGCTGAAAGAGAGCGGGCTGCCCGACGAGGCGATGCAGGCGATTCGTGCGCACAACGCCGAGTCGCTCGGATTGCAACGGGTAAGCGAGCTCGATTTCGCCCTCTCCTGCTCGGAAAGCATCACCGGGCTGATCGTGGCCGCGGCCCTGGTCAGGCCGGACAAGAAACTCGAAGGGGTGAAACCGAAATCGATCCGCAAAAGGATCAAGGAGAAAGCCTTTGCCCGTGCGGTGAACCGGGACCAGATCCGGGAGTGCGAAAAGGCCGGGGTTGCCCTGGACGATTTCATCGAGCTGAGCCTCGAGGCCATGAAGGGCATCAGTGAGGATATCGGCCTGTAAGGGCCCGGGATGGACAGGAGATGGTGGACCAACAGCCCATGGACGACCCACGAGCTCACGGATTCGGACCGGTGGCGGAGGACGAGCCGCTTTCCTTCGACGCCCAGGCATCCCCACGGGCTGCCGGCGGGGTGTATGTGGCGCCCAGTGCCGTGGTCACCGGTGACGTGGTGCTGGGCCGGGGGGCCAGCGTCTGGCACAATGCGGTGGTGCGTGGCGATATCGATTACATCCGTATTGGCCGGCACAGCAATGTCCAGGACGGGGCCGTGATACATGTCACCGGCGGTGTTTACCCGGTGCGGATCGGTGAGCGGGTCAGCCTGGCCCACGGAGCCATGGTTCACGGGTGCGTCATCGAGGACGACTGCCTGATCGGGATCGGCGCCATCGTCCTGGACAATGCCACGGTGGGGCGCGGGTCGCTGGTGGCCGCCGGCTGCGTGGTGCCCGAAGGCATGACCGTGCCTCCCGGGTCCCTGGTGGCCGGTCTCCCCGGTCGGGTCCGGGGACCGCTCGATGACTCACAACGGCAGCTGGTCTCCCGGATTACGGCCCGCTACCTGGAACACACGACAAAGGCTCTGCGGGGCGAGATCTGAATCGCTTTGTGAAAGGGATTGACATCATGGGAGAAGCAGACGGAAGAGACGAGCTGATCGAAGGGATCGAGATCCAGGACCTGGGAGACCTGCGGCGCACCGATGGGTGTGGCGACATCAGCGAGGAGCTCCTCGACCGCGAGGTGATGCTGATGGGCTGGGTGGCCCGCAGGCGGGATCTTGGTTCACTGATCTTCGTCGACCTGAGGGATCGAAGCGGCATCGTGCAGGTGGTGTTCGACATAGAGGGCGATCCGGAGATTTACGGCCGGGCCAAGCAGCTGCGCCCTGAGTTCGTGGTGGCGGTGGGCGGCACGGTTGCGGCCCGGGCCGATGGAATGGCCAACCCGGACATGCCCACCGGGATGGTGGAGGTCAGGGCCGGCAGCCTGGCCATCCTCAATGTTTCCCAGCCACCGCCGATTCTGGTGAACAAGGAAGAGGATGAATCTGACGAGCTGCGCATGCGCTACCGCTACATCGACCTTCGCCGGAAGAGAATGCTGGCCAACCTGGTGCTGCGGGACACGGTCTCTTTCGCCATTCGGCAGCGTCTGCGGGACGAAGGGTTCATGGAAGTGGAAACTCCGACCCTGACCAAGGCCACCCCGGAAGGGGCACGTGATTTCCTCGTCCCGTCACGCCTGCACGACGGGCGGTTTTACGCCTTGCCCCAGTCACCGCAGCTGTTCAAACAGTTGCTGATGGTGGGCGGCATCGATCGTTACTACCAGGTGGTGAAGTGTTTCCGCGACGAGGATTTTCGGGCCGACCGCCAGCCCGAGTTCACCCAGCTGGACATGGAGATGTCCTTTGTCACGCCCGAAGATGTGATGGGGACGGTGGAAGCGCTGCTTGATGAGTTGTTCCGCCTAGTCGATGTGGCGGCGGATCCGCCGCTGATGCGGTTGACCTACAAACAGGCCATGGAGCGTTACGGGTCGGACCGCCCGGACCTGCGCAACCCGCTGCAGCTGGTGGAGGTCTCGGAGCAGGTGGCCACGTCGGAGTTCAGGCTGTTCCGCGAGACCGTGGAGGGCGGCGGTGCGGTGGTGGCGCTGCCGGTGCCGGGCGGGGCGGAACTCTCCCGCAGCAAACTTGACAAGTTCACCGCCCAGGCCAGGGAGCTGGGTGCCGGCGGTCTGATCTGGATCAAGATCGCGGCTGATGGCACGTTCGCTTCACCGGTGTTGAAGTTTATCGGCGAAGCCGGCGCAAAAGATCTGGCCGACACCTGTGGGTCCGGGGAGGGTGACCTGATGCTGCTGGTGGCCGACCGCCGACCAGTGGCCCAGCGGGTGCTTGGCGATTTGCGAATGACCGTGGCCGAAGAGCGCGGATTGATCGACACCGAGGGGTTCGCCTTTCTCTGGGTCACCGAGTTTCCGCTGTTTGATTACGACGAGGACGAACAGCGTCACGTGGCGGTGCACCACCCCTTCACCGCACCGATGCCCGAGGACCTTCCCCTGCTGGAGACCGACCCGCTGGCCGTGCGCTCCATGGCCTATGACATCGTGGTCAACGGCCTGGAGATTGGCGGCGGCTCGATCAGGATCCATCGTCCCGACGTGCAGCAGCGGGTCTTCGACCTGCTGGGGATCGGCAGGGAGGAGGCCGAGCAGAAATTCGGCTTCCTGCTGGACGCCCTCAAATACGGCGCCCCGCCCCATGGCGGTATCGCCCTGGGTCTTGACCGCCTGGTGATGGTGCTGGCCGGGGAATCCTCCATCCGCGAGGTGATTCCCTTCCCCAAAACCACCAGCGGCATCTGCCCGCTCACCGGGGCTCCGGCCGGGGCCAATCGCGGGCAGCTGGAGGAACTGGGGCTTGCCCGGGAGGACGCCGGCAGCACGGAGTGATCACCGCGGTCCGTTGACTCTGCGAGCTCCCGAATGTTAATGTCACTGAGAGGCTTAGCGGTGCGTATTGCGCTCCGCTACCCGAAGCACGCATGGAAAAATTACTTGTTTCTGAAGAAGGTATAGCGACCCTGTTCGGCAGCTTCGATCGCAACCTCAAGTCGATCGGAGATGCCTTCCGAGTCTCCATCTCCGCCCGGGGGGCCAACATATTCCTCGAGGGAGATGCCGGACAGGTGGCCAGGGTTGAAAGTCTGCTGCGGCAGCTCTCCGGCCTGGTGCAGGAGGGCTATCCGCTGAAACAGGCGGATTTCGAAGCCTGCGTCAAACTGCTGCAGCGGGACGCCGATGCTTCCCTGCGCGACCTGCTGGTGGAGTCTCCGCTCCGGCCTTCGGGGAAGAAGGTCGTCCATCCCAAGAGCCCCAACCAGAGGCGCTACCTGGAGTCCATCGGGGTCAACGACATGGTCTTCGGTATCGGCCCCGCCGGCACCGGCAAGACCTACCTGGCCATGGCCATGGCCGTGGCGCACCTCAACTCAAATCAGGCCTCGCGCATCGTGCTCACCCGGCCGGCGGTGGAAGCCGGTGAACGGCTGGGCTATCTCCCCGGCACACTTTCGGAAAAAATCGATCCCTACCTGCGGCCGCTCTACGACGCGTTGAACGACCTGATGGAGAACGACCGGGCCCACCGCCTGCTGGACCGCGGGGTAATTGAAATCGCACCGTTGGCCTACATGCGCGGACGGACGCTCAACGACAGCTTCCTGATTCTCGACGAAGCCCAGAACACCACCAGCGAGCAGATGAAGATGTTTCTCACCCGTCTCGGTTTCAATTCCAGGGCCGTCATCACCGGTGACATCACCCAGGTGGACCTGCCCCGGGGGCGCAAGTCAGGGCTGGTGGAGGCACGGGACCTGATGGAGGGGATCGAAGGTATCGGCTTCATCCACTTCGACGAATCGGACGTGGTGCGGCACTCCCTGGTGCAGAAGATCATCCTGGCCTACGAAGCCGGCGCCAACAATGCACCGCCACCCCCGGGCCGCAAGCCACGATCGAGCCTGCGCGACCGGCGGCGCCGCTCCCGCGGTGCCGGCAACCGGCCGCCCCAGGATGGCCGCCCTGAAGACAACGGTTGAAAAGAGTGATGGCAGAGAAGAAACGAAAAAACCAGGGCAGCGGTACGGACAAGAAATCCCGGCCTCCGGACCGGGCTCGGACCCGCAAACCCCTGACCATTGCCGCCCGGCTGAGAGGCTTTTTCCAGGGGCTGGTGGAACGCATGGTGGCGCTGGGCGCCGTCTGGATGATGGTCTTCCTCCTCGGCAGCCTGGGGCTGTTTTACCTGCAGTACCGGCCCGGTTACCCGGAATATGAGGTGGGACAGGTGGCCCGGGATGACGTTCGGGCACCAACGGCCTTTGCCGTTCCTGACCCGGACATCACCGACGAGCGCCGCGAAGAGGCGCGGCTGGAGGTCAGGCCGGTCTACGATCTGGACAGCCGGGCCCTGGAGAGTTACCTCGCCAGGCTGGAGGAGTTCCTGCTTTCGGCCCGCGGGGTCATCTCCGACCCATTGACCATCACCGTTCCCGGCATCCCCGCTGAACTCCCGGATGCAGCCGGAGTGGCGGAGTCCACCGCCGCCGCCGGGCCGGTGCCGCTCAACGCCGAGTTACTCAACATCCTCGATGAGATGTCACCCTTTGCTCTTGACGATCCGATACTGACCCTCTTTTACCGCTTCGAGTTCGACCAGAGGCTGCTGGCCGCCGCACGGATTGCCGGGGAATCCGGCCTGGCCGACCCCTTTGTGGAAGACCGTGAAACCCTGCGCCGGCGCGGCGGAGAGCGCGGGCTCATGGCCATCGACGTCTTCACCCGCGGCGAGGTCCTCTACGGCGACATCGACGAAATCGGTGACCGTAACGACCTCCGCAGCAGGCTTGACGCTCCCGGCGAGCAGTTGCAGGGGTTCGATCCCAACGACCGGGACACGCTGCTGCGCTTCCTGGCCGAGACCCTGCCGGCGCCGTTGACCTACAACCGCAACGAGACCCGGGCACGGCAGGAGATGGCCGCAGCCGCCATCCCGGAAGTGACCTACAACATCCCCCGGAACAAGATCATCGTCCGGGAGGGCGACCTGATCAGCGAACGGGTGCTGGAGCAGCTGGATGCCATGCGCCGCAACCAGAAATTCCGCTGGGGCGGGCTCAACCTGCTGGGCATCTCCTTCATCCTGGTGCTGATTCTCGCCGCGCTGCTGCGTTTCCTTGAAAGCCACCAGCAGTCCTTCGGGCACTTCCGAAACCTCGACTCACTGCTGTTCATGGTGCTCACCCTGTCGCTGGCCCTCACCGGGCTCAGCCTGTTCATCTTTGAAGCGGTGGGGGGGAGCCTCAGCCGTTTTCCTTTCAACAACCTTTCTTCCTACTATTTCATGATCCCGTTCTGTTTTGGCGGGCTCCTGCTCAGCCTGATCACCAACCGCAACCTGGCGATGATGTTCGCCGTGGCTTACAGCCTGCTGGCCGCCCTGCTGCTGGACGGCAGTTTTCCCCTGGCCGCTTTCTCCCTGGCCGGGAACTTCATGGCGATTTATGGCCCCATTGCCTACACCACCCGCACCGCGCTGATGCGTTCCGGTTTGCTGCTGGGGCTGGTCAACGCGTTGCTGGTGGGAACCCTGTCCCTGCTGCAGCCCGATTTCAGCCTCTCCATTCAGCTGCCCTTTGAAATGGCCTGTGCCTTTGCCGGCGGGGCCCTGGCCATCCTGCTGGTCTTTGTCTTCCTGCCGCTCTTCGAAACGCTGTTCCACCTGGTGACCGACTTCCGGCTGCTGGAGCTTTCCAACCTCGACTCGCCGCTGCTCCGCGAGCTGGCCCTGCGGGCCCCGGGCACCTACCACCACAGCGTGATCGTTGGCCATCTGGCCGAAGCGGCGGCCAAGGCCATCGGGGCCAATGCGCTCTTTGTCAGGGTGGCCTCCTACTACCACGACGTGGGCAAGATGCTGAAGCCGGAGTACTACATCGAGAACATCGGCAGCGCGGAGAACAAGCACGACAAGCTGGCCCCGCGGATGAGCGCCCTGATCCTGGTGGCCCACGTCAAGGACGGCATGGAGATCGCCGCCAAGCACAATATCGTGCCGGCGATCATCGACATCATTCCCCAGCACCACGGGACGCGGCTGATGACCTTTTTCTACAACAAGGCGAAGGAGCAGGCGGGTGAGGATGAACAGTCGGTGAACGAAATCAACTACCGCTACCCCGGCCCCAAGCCGCTCTCCAACGAGGCGGCGGTGATCATGCTGGCCGATGCGGTGGAGGCGGCCTCCCGGACGCTCACCGACCCGTCACCCAGCCGGTTGAAGGGACTGGTGCAAAAAATCGTCAGCACCATCGCTCTGGACGGCCAGCTGGACAGCTGCAACCTGACCCTCAAGGACCTGGAGACCATCTCCGCCCAGTTCCTCCGTATCCTCGGCGGCATTTTCCACCAGCGCCTCGATTACCCGGGATTCAATTTTCAACCGATGAGCAACCGCAACGGTGAAGCGGAGGCGGTGGCGGAACAGCGCCCGGCCGGGGGAAGGCAACTGCCATGATCGACGTGACGGTCACCGATCTCCAATCGGACACCGGGGTGGACTGCGAAGCCGCGGCTGGTTTTGTCACCCGCGTGGCCGAGGCACTGGCCTGCACGGCGGACGAGGTGAGCGTGGCCTTTGTGGACGAAGAGGCCATAAAAGAGTACAACCGCACCTACCGGGGGAAAGACACCGTGACCGACGTTCTCTCCTTCGGCCTCGATGGGGTCCCGGGTGCGGACGGGCTGCACAACCTTGGTGACCTGGTGATCTGCGTTGCCCGGGCCGCGGCCCAGGCCGAAAAGACCGGCCACCCGCTCTGGACCGAACTGCGCATCCTGCTGCTGCACGGGTTCCTCCACCTGCTGGGCAGGGACCACCCGGAGCTGGTGGACGGGGGGGAGGAATCGGAGATGGAACAGGAGGAGGGGCGTCTGCGGCAGATGCTCATCAGCGACAAGCAATGAACGGTATGATCATCCAGTTCAGCCCGCTGCAGTGGTTCGGCCTGGCCGCCACACTGCTGGCCTACCTCACCTTCAGCACGGTCTGTGCCGCCTGGACCGGTTCCGGCTGGCGCATCAGGCAGCGGCGGCTGCAGGAAGCTCTGGCTTCCACAAGACCGCGGCAGGCGGCCATGGTGGCCGACGGCTACCGCATCCAGCTCTCCCTCCGCCTGACCCGGCAGCTGCTTTTCCTGCTGCTGCTGGCCCAGGTTTTTGTCGGCTGTCCCGGGGGCCAGATCACCGCCGGCCGGGTGGCCG
>RCNC010000124.1_pt1 | contig 40835 bp, 42 predicted proteins | sample 2041301 | NCBI WGS metagenome assembly RCNC01 (sample SAMN09708231, study PRJNA481090) | Marine sediment metagenome, whole genome shotgun sequencing project. | biome: marine sediment; feature: ocean; material: sediment; isolation source: Sewage treatment plant 13A marine sediment (STP13A) ...
TAACCATAGCTATGGTTAAAACCCTGCTTCTCCACTGACCCATCTCTTATGAAGCAGGCTCGCTAAATTCCTGCCTGTCGGAACTGATCTATAATCTCGTCTGAAAAGCGCGTTAACTCCACCTCAAATTTTTTAATCAGCATACGTGCCTTGCCAAGCCACACATCTTTGGAGGTCATCATAAAGATAAAGAATGGCTGATCAGGCATGTGCCTGATAATAAAATGATATTGATTGGTGGTAATCAGGATGTCATCGGTTACTTCATCATCAGCCAGAAGACCGATAGCCTTACCGTTTGATTTAACGATCGAGGCCAAATAAGCCGAAGCTGCTGCCGTTTCTACTCCTTCTTTTTTCGTCACTTCGGCAATAGACAGGCCATCATCAACCGTTACAACTGCTGCCGCCAGAACACCAGGCAGTTCATTGGACATCGCCCTCAATAAATTTTGTACTTTATTAATCATTATCTCTTCCAAATAGGTTCCTATCTCAGACAACTGTCGTGACCCTCTAATTGATCAACCTTATTCATTTATACCATCGAAATTCTTTATTGTGAACCTAAATAGTATGAAGATCCCATATGGTTCAGATTGACATAAAATCGTCCGGGAAAATACTTAGCAGAGATATAATTGGAGGAGAAAAAAAGATATAAGGTTATGCCTGGTGTCGTTACCTGTTTTGCATAAACCGACAAGGAGCATCGGAACAATCATGGAGGAGAGTACGCAAATTCCAAAACGACAGCCCAGGCATCTACCTTATTACAACGATGGAGAACGTTGGTCAGACATTGCTCCAAAACACCGGATACGGGTATCCGACTTTACTTATATAGCAATATTTATGCCTAATTTTATATCGCAGATAAAACACATAAATTCGAGTGCTTACAATAAATTTTCAGCAGAGGAATAACTACAGATGAGAATTATTCGCAATAAAGCAAATAAATATTGGCCAGAGTGGTGAAGAAAATAATGAAATAAAATTATATAATATATTGATATAATTCAGTATTATAGAAAAATATAATAGTTGCCCTGTTTTCGCACAAATGCGAAAACAGGGCAGTCAGTGAATTATCGAAGGTGATATTTCTTTATTTTCCGATACAGTGTGGCGATATTTAGCTCTGCAAGCCGCGCTGCCTGATCGACGTTACCAGATGCACGAGACAGCAGTTTAACAAAATATTGATGCTCGAAATATGCCAGGCCATCACTATAACTGCCGTTAAAATACTCAGCATACTCAGAAGAATCTGACTCCACCGAAACATCCATCAGGCGAGACAGAGCGTCAACACCGATCTGCTCCCCTTCCCCTTCGATTGCCAGTGTCGCCTCAATAACATTTCTCAATTCACGGACGTTGCCAGGCCACTGATTTTGAACGAGCAATTCCATTGCCTGTGGGGAAATCCCTTTGATCTTTGTTGAATACTCCTTATTAAACAGGTCTACAAAGTGTATCGCCAGAAGTGGGATATCGGTACGTCGGTTTCTCAATGGCGGCAGATTGAGTTTTACCACGGCCAATCGATAATAGAGATCTTCACGAAAACGCCCTTTTTCCATCTCACTTTTAAGGTCAGCGTTGGTTGCTGCAATGATACGGACATCGACCTTTGTTGGTATTGTCTCTCCAAGACGATAAAACTCTTGCTCCTGTAAAAAACGGAGCAGTGCCTTCTGGACGTTTATCGGCAGATTGCCAACCTCATCGAGAAGTAATGTTCCCTGATCCGCTTCTTCGAATAATCCTTTTTTATCATGATCGGCGCCGGTGAACGCACCTTTTCGGTGACCGAACAGCTCGCTTTCAAGCAGTGTCTCAGGCACCGCACCACAATTAATTGCGATAAATGGCCGATCCCTTCTGGAGGAGTATTGATGAATAGCACGTGCGACCAATTCCTTTCCTGTCCCAGATTCTCCAGCGATGGTTACGGGAATATCACGCCTGGATATTTTCTGCGCGGTATCAATTACTTTCAGCAGCTCTGGTGATTTTCCGACAACATCTCCAAATTGCTCCTGCTCCGTCAGCTCAAGACGGAGAAGACGGTTCTCTTCCTCGAGCTCATTATGTCTCAGGACGTTTTTTACCCGATTGAGCATTTCCTCCGGCTCAAACGGTTTCGTCAGGATATCAAAAGCGCCGCTGCGCAGGGCCTGAATAGACAACTCTACGGTCGCATAACCGGTAATTACCAATACCGGAACATCTGCATCCCGTTGTTTTATTTTCTGCAAAACCTCAATGCCGCTCATACCGGGCATTTTAATGTCAGTTATCACCATCGAGTACTGATGCGGCTCAAACACCTTAATCGCCGATACTGGATCCGTATATGTTGTAACCTGATATCCGAGATCACCAAGAATCGTATCAAGCATATTACAAAGCCCTTTTTCATCATCGATTACTAAAATATGTGCTTTATACATGCCCTTCATAGCCATCCTGTTTTATTGGTAAATAGACATAAATGTTCGTACCTTTACCGGGTATACTGGTAATTTCTATTGAGCCAAGATGAGCTTCGACCAGCTGTTTACTGATGGCCAGCCCAAGTCCGGTTCCATGCTTTCTCGTTGAGAAAAAAGGCTCGAATACTTTTTCCTTGTTTTCCTGACTGATCCCCTCACCGCTGTCCTCAAAGAGCATCAGTATTGTGTTGTTGGCATGCATGGACAGCCTTATGAGCATCTCGCCGCCATCCACCATCGCTGCAGCCCCATTGAGGACAAGATTCATCACCACCTGTCTGATCTGGTCCCGATCGATCATGATTTCAGGCAACTGCTCGTCACTTATTTTTTTAATGACAACGTTTTTCAGCTCTTCATGACCACCGGCAAAATCGACAATCTGATTAATAAAATGGCCCAGGTCGGTTGCCTGAAATGTTGGCTCGGGGGGTCTGGCATAATTAAGAAGATCCTTGAGGATGCCGACACATCGTTTACTCTCCCGCCTGATTTCCTGGACATAATGATACCGGGCATCTTCGGGATCCATCTTGGATTCAAGGTGACAGGCATACCCCAGGATGATTCCCATCGGATTGTTGATTTCATGGGCAACTTCTGCGGAAAAAACGCCCAGCGAGGCCATTTTCTGCTGGTTCGTCAGCTTTTTTTCGAGAGCAAAGTCCCTTCTCAACATTTCAGACATCTGGTTAAAGGCGGTAGCCATCTCGCCGAGTTCATCATCCGTCGTCACTTCAATCCGTTCCTCCAGATGACCGCTCTTCACCCTTCGCATTGCTGCAGTCATGGTCTGAATCGGATCAGTAGACAGCTTTGCAACCAGGAATGCGAGCATGCCGCCTACGGTGCCGACCACCACCATCATGAAAAACATGGCCAGTAAAATCCGTCCGGCAATCGCTTTGGCAGGACGCACCAGCTCTTCTTCAGCCATTTCCACGACCACAATCCAGTGGTATGGCAAAAAATAGGTAAGCCGGGCAAATCGCCTGCCTTGTCTATTATCATTGTCAAACTGAGGCTGATAATTTAGCCATCCGGTAGTCACCTCTCCACGGCAGAGCTGCGAAATCAAATTTCTTCCCGAATCATCGAAATGCTGATAGAAATCCTCCCCTTCACGCCCCGCGTGAAGAATCAGCTTTGAAGAACAGTCCATTGCATAAATCTGACCTGGACGATCCACCGGTTTCCCCGTCACCCGCAATCGTAAATCATCAAAAGTATCCTCTGACAGAGTCTTCTGGTGCTCACCATCTTCGAGGTTCGTTCCTGCAACAATGATCCAGTCCCACATTGGAAAGTACCGATAAGCGACCTCCTTTTCCCGCAATTGATATCCGTCACTCCTGTTCGACCATGGATAACTGATAAACAGGGTTTCTGCCGTTTTCGACTGTACGGCAGTCTGACATATTTCCCTGATGAATCTGCGCCCACTCTCATCAGTAGCATCAATGACATTATCACCTTCTCGATCCACGTGAACAATAAGATCTCCTGATGAATTCATAACATATACATAGCCAAATTCACCAATACGGGCATCTTTGAGGTTCTGATACGCATAATTTTTGGCCTGCTCTTCAGACATAATTCCATCAGCAAAATGGCGATACTGACTCTCCACCAGCCGCCAGGCCAGTTCCGTCAAATCGCCCAGTTTCCGACGACGCTCAGTCTGTATCTCACTATTATGGAATTCAAGCTGTTGATGATAACCTTTCAACAGATCAAGCGTAAAAACACTCATGTGTTCGAGATCTGCCTTGTTGGCCTTGGTGACTTCCTGGTAAATCTGTTTTATGGCCACAGAGCCAATGATAATTGTTGACAACACCATTGGTACCAGGACAAGCGGAACGATCATGATGAGCAACTTCCATCTCAGTTTCAGATGTTTTATCATGAACATAGGTTATCTACCTTGGTCCCGACCGCCACTCAAATCAAAAAAAGCAATTGTCGCAAAAACTCATAGAAAAGCACCACACGATCAACGCCTCTCTGTCTTACCAGATCTCAATAAAACCTGGCCTCCATGTCTGGCTACTATAGAGTGTTAAGGCCGGAAAGAAAAGAAATAGTCCATAATATGACCATTCGTCTCCCAGGTTTCTGCTTCCATTACCACCATTGTTAATTGACAGGGATGATGATTAGGGGCTATATAGCAATTCATTTTGCTCATAATGTACAGTTGCAGGGCACAACCAGGACAGTTAAAATGTTCAGCATCCCTCATTGCACTGTCCAGCGTTTATTTGAACTCACAGGCCATGATCTATACACTTCTCGTTCTCACTGCTTTTTTTTGGGGCGGTACATTTATTGCCGGGAAATTACTGGCCGGACAGGTGCCGCCGGTGAGCAGCTCATTCCTGCGGTTTTTTATTGCCACAATTGCCCTTTTACTGATTCTGTTCGTTAACAGAAATCTGCCAGATCTGCCCCCAAGACAATATTGGCCGAAATTATTGTTACTGGGGTTCACTGGTGTCTTTTCCTATAACATCCTGTTTTTTACCGGTCTGGAACACATTTCTGCCGGAAGGGCTGCACTTATCATAGCGACAACCCCGCTCATAATTACGGTGATGTCGTCACTGCTGTACAAAGAAAAATTGACGCTCATCAAAATAGCCGGCATTCTTTTATCACTGACGGGCGCCGTATTTGTAATCAGTAACGGGCATATAACCCTCTTATTATCGAGTGGATTTGGCCAGGGAGAATTGGCAATAATAGGTTGTGTACTGAGCTGGACGGCCTATACGATTGTTGGTCGCTCTGTTTTAATTGGCATGTCACCGCTCAGCTCTGTTTTCTACTCCTCCATCGCCGGATTGGCGATGCTTCTGATTCCAGCTCTCATTGAGGGACTCCCGGGGTTATTGTTTGAAATAAATTACCAAAGCTGGGCAGCCCTTGCCTATCTTGGAATATTTGGCACAGCCCTGGGCTTTACCTGGTATTATCGAGGAATCAATGCCATTGGCGCCAGCAGGGCTGGCATTTTTATCAACATGGTTCCTGTTTTCGGCGTACTGCTTTCCTGGCTGATTCTTGCAGAAACATTCAAACCGTCTGTTATCATCGGTGGACTGCTGGTACTTGGCGGTGTCAAACTGGCAAACAGTTCTGGCTGGAAAAAGAAGCCCTCAGGCCCGAAAAATAAAGATTCTTCTGCGGAAGGTTAGTGGAGAATCGATTGACATAAAGATTTTGATCCAGGTATGGTTTTATCCGGTAATCGTTTTTAAATAAATTAACCACCCCAACCCCGACATTCACAAGAAACCAGCCATGCGTGCAGTTATACAACGAGTCAAACGTGCCTCTGCTGATGTCAACGGAATAACAACAGGCAGCATTTCAAAAGGAATTGTCATCTTTCTTGGCATACATCGCCACGATGAGGCAAAAGAAATTGGCTGGATGGTGGAAAAAATCCTTAATCTTCGAATATTTCCGGACCCAGACGGTAAAATGAACATCTCCCTGGCTGATATAAACGCAGAGATGCTTATTGTTTCGCAGTTTACTCTTTATGGGGACTGTCGCAAGGGGAGACGACCGGGTTACTCGGAGGCTGCACCGCCCGAAATTGCTGAACCAATTTATAACCGCTTTGTTGACGAGGTAAGAAATAAGGGCATAAATGCAGCAACGGGAAAATTTCAGGCGATGATGGATGTTACACTTGTAAACGATGGACCGGTCACCCTATTGTTAGACTCTGAAAAGAATTTTTGAAACCTTCTATCCAGTAAATATATCAACAACACATACGGACCAACTATGCAAATCACCCCAGGAACCGAACTGAGCGGCTTTACTTTGAAAAAGCATGAATATAATGATGAAATTCAGGCAGATGTCTTCCTTTTCGAACACACACTGCTGGGCGCTCCTCTTTTTGCGATAAAGAACAAAGACAACAACAAAACATTTTCCATAGCTTTCAACACTATCCCCACAGATTCAACAGGTGTCGCACATATTCTTGAACATTCGGTACTGATGGGATCACAAAAATATCCAGTCAAAGATGTTTTTGGAGAGATAAACAAAGGTGGCCTGATGACCTTTCTCAATGCCATGACTGGTTCAGACATAACCTACTATCCATTTGCCACAAGAAATCTCAAGGAATACTTCAATCTGATGGATGTCTATTGTGATGTCGTATTTAATCCACTCATTGATCCTGAGACATTCGAGCAGGAGGGGTGGCACTATCACAAGGAAGATCCCCATCATTCCCTTCAATACCAAGGTGTTGTCTTCAATGAGATGAAAGGTGCATTTTCTGACCCGATACGGCTCATTTTTCATCACATCTTCGGCGGGCTCATGCCCGGTTCAACCTATGCTCATGAGTCTGGAGGAGATCCCCGGAAAATCCCCCGCCTCTCTTATCAGCAGTTTTGCACGTTCCATCAGCAGCATTACCACCCAAGTAATTCTACCCTGTTTTTGTATGGCAATGCTCCGCTTGAGGACGAATTGCACTATCTGCAGGAAAATTTTTTAAACGCTTTTGATCACAGGCTAGAGCGATGTGCGGTGAATCTGGGAACACTCATCAATGAACCGTTGATGATAAAAGATAAATACAGCGTTGAGTCATCCGACACTGCTGAAAAAACATTCCTGGCAGTGGGAACACACGTGGGCTCGGTGTCAGATCGCATTCAAAACGGAGCGTTTCAAATTATTGCCAACATTCTCTATAACTCTGATGGCTCAGCGCTTAAAAATAAAATTATCTCTGCAGGGATCTGCAAAGATTTCGGAGGGATGTATCTTTCTTCTTCATGTTTCAATACCATCATGCTTACCTATCTGGTGGGAAGCGAATCGGAACATCTGGAATCTTTTCAATCAATCTACCGCGAAGCCCTCAAGGAAATGGTTGCTGACGGTCTGGACCGGGATCTGGTTATCTCGGAGCTCAACAAGTACGAATTCGGGGCCAGGGAGGATGCCAGCAAAGCACAGCGAGGCCTTGACCTGATATCCAAATCCCTTGCCGCCTTCAAGTACTCGACAGACCCTTTTGAATCACTGAAAACAGAAGAACTCCTTGCAACAATCCGCCATCGGGCCCTGAACGAGCGCTATTTTGAGCAACTCATAAAAGAATATCTCATCGACAACCCGGCTACGGTAACCGTTGCCCTTGAGCCTGATCCCGAGAAGCTTAAGATGGGTGCCGCTCGTGAACAGAGGGAACTGAAAGAATATGAAACGACATTAGATGATGGTCAAAAACAGCAGCTGGTTGACCGAACTCGGGAATTAATGGAGCGGCAGCAAACCCCCAATGACCCCAAGACACTGGCACTGCTGCCGAACCTGTCGCTGCAGGATTTGCCGCCGGATGTGCGATTTCATACGGTAACACCAACGACTCTGTTTGAGCACCAGGTTCTTGTCAGCGAGTTGCCAACAAACCGTATTACCTACCTTGATATCGGTTTTGATTTTTCCTGCCTGCCTCATCATTACCTGCCGCTCCTCGATCTCTTTGGAGCCATACTCACTGAAATTGGCACCGAAAAACTCAATTACATGCAATTTGCCAAAGAAGCAGGAATCTCTACCGGCGGACTAAGTCACTCGATCAACACCTATGCCAGACGGGCAGAACCTGACAAGGTTCAACTCATACTGTGGGTAAGCCTCCGGGCCCTGCCCGATTACCTTGAACGAGCTGTTGACCTTTTATCCGCTCTGTTTTCAGAGGTATCCTTCAAGGATCGAACGAGGATAAAGGAAATTGTTCGACGTGAATTTGCCTGGGCGGAGCATGCGGCCCAGAGTGAGGGATTCAGTCTTCCGGCGACACGTGTTTTCTCACATTTAAGCATTCCGGGAAGATACCAGGAACAGTACAACGGTGTTACGGCATATCAGACCATTAAAGATATTATTGCCAGATACGATCAGCAGGAAGACCAGCTCATCTCTGATCTGCAGCAAATGGCCACAATTCTTTTGAATCGTAACAAGCTGACAATATCAATCACTGCTGAGTCCCAGGAGCTTGAAAAATTCTCCGAGATAGGCGCCAGGATTCCCCAATCTCTAAATGCGACAGCCATCCAGCCCCAGCCACTCCTTGACCCGCAGGATCTTCCCCACCACCAAGCTTTTGTTACCGCCGCGGAGGTAGTTTTTGCCGTGCAGGGCGGTGTTCTGTTTCCCAAAGGTGTGGGCTATAATGGATCATTTGAAGTGTTAAAAACATATCTTTCACGCGATTATCTCTGGAATAGCGTACGGCAGATGGGCGGGGCATATGGTTGTTTTATCCAGTTCAGCCATATTTCCGGAAATATTGCTTTTGTCAGCTATCGGGACCCGCAGGTCAGAAAAACATATGAAGCCTACAATCGGATTCCAGCTGTCGTTTCAGAGATTGATCTTTCCGATCAGGTTCTGGACCAGCTTATCATTGGCACCTATGGCTCCTTCGACCCTCACCAGAGCGCTGCCGCACTGGGAGCAAGTGCCAGGAATGAATATCTCAGCGGTATCGACAAAAAGCTCAAACAGCAGCGGCTGACAGAGATCACTGCAACAACGCGTCACAAGCTGAAAGATTTTGGAGAGTACTTCGAGCACATGAACAAGAGATGTCACCGTGCCATCATTGGAAACCGCTCAAAAATTGAGGCGGACAAATCTCTTTTTGACACCATATCAGAGTTATAACAAAATCTTGAACAAAGCCTAAAGCAACCTGGCAGCCCTTGTTATGGGGAGAGAAAACGGTCTGGTATTAATGAAGAATTTACATATTGAAACACCGTTAATCGAGTCATTGCCCCTGTCAACAAAGACAGCTGGGAGGGTCTGGCTGAAAATGGAGGCCCTGCAACCTTCCGGCTCCTTTAAGCTCAGAGGAATCGGCCACGCCTGCCAATGCTACCGGTCGAAAGGGGCAAAGCACTTTATCAGTTCATCAGGAGGAAATGCCGGGATCGCTGTTGCCTACTCAGGCAGACAACTTGGGATTCCGGTAACCGTTGTTGTACCTGAATCTACACCCAGTAGGGCTATTGAGGCAATAGAGCAGGAAGGTGCCAGCATCACAATCAGAGGAGAAAGCTGGCAGGAATCGCATGAGTACGCGCTTCAGATGACAAATCCTGAAAGGATCCTCATCCATCCGTTTGGCGATCCGCTGCTATGGTCCGGTCACGCCACAATGATAGATGAGGTTGCAGGAACGAATATGGTTCCTGATGGTATCATATTGTCCGTTGGCGGCGGAGGTTTGTTATGCGGAGTTATCGAAGGACTGCAGCGAAACAAAATGGATGATGTTCCGGTTCTTGCTGTCGAAACGAGAGGGGCCGATTCCCTCTCGTTATCCAGACAGAATAATCACCTTAGCTCGCTCAGTGAAATAACAAGCATTGCGACATCACTGGGAGCCAAACAAGTTGCCCGGCAGGCCTATGACAGCTGTTTCAGCCACACAGTAATCAGCCATGTGGTCTCAGATCTGGACGCTGTTGAGGCATGTCTATATTTCCTGGAGAATCACCGGATCATGGTCGAACCAGCCTGTGGCGCATCACTTTCAGCGCTTTTGAAACCGATTGATTTTCTGACCGATAAAAAAAATATCCTGGTTATTGTCTGCGGCGGTGCCGGCGTCACCTTTGAGCAATTGACTGCATGGAAAGAAACGTTGATAAACTGATAATGTTTGGGATAATTCATGAACAGCAATTTTGACACTCAAGAGATCTGGCAGCCTGGTTGCATTCCAGAGTCGTTGATTGACAGAAATCGTGGGAGCATCCTTGCGCTATTATAATACGGAACAGGAAATCGATTATTTTATAGAAACGCTGCAAACAAATGTGCATCACAATGCACAATCCTTTCAGGAACAGACACTATTCCTACCACTTACCAGGAAGAAAAATATAATCGGCGGTACTGTCTGAAAAGTGAGCTGAACTGCTGTCGCATCGATTGAACGACAGAAGGGGATCCTCTATGATATTGGATTTTTTTACACGTTCCCAGAACATCTGTCTGTTAAAAGATTTTCCCTGCTTACCTAACGTGTTGCCAACAACGGTATATATGTGGTATTCCTAGGTGATAATGTGTTCATTATAAATCCAAGGTCATCTGTTTGGACGTGACAAAACGTCAAATTCTTATATGACCATACAAAAAGATTCAAGCGATAAACGTACGTTTTTTCAAATCATTTCGGCACATAAAGGAGTGTCGCATTGATTGAAAAATTGTAATAACGGAGCAGATGAAGGGTTTAACGACGCTGTTTTGTTCCAGTTGTATCAACTTGTAGATCCGAGATTATCTTCTCGGCAATTTTAAAAATTTTCTGGAGGGTTTAATGAAAATGTTGAAAAGTCTTTTTATTGGATGCACACTGGTAATGGTTTCTGTAGGGCTGGTTCAGGCCGACAATGGTGACACCCTGAAATCCGTCAAGGACAAGGGGTATATTCAGGTAGGTGTGAACGGCGATCTGTTTGGATTTGGTAAAGCAGATCAGAAAGGTGTTTGGAAAGGACTCGATGTCGACACCGCGCGTGCAGTTGCTGTCGCCGTTTTTGGCGATTATAAAGACCGCCTTCGATTTACCCCGCTCACCGCCAAAACCCGTTTTACTGCACTGCAGTCCAAAGAAATAGATCTATTGACCAGAAACGCCACCATGACCCTTGGCCGTGACACCTCTCTCGGTCTTGACTTTGTCCAGGTTAACTACTATGACGGTCAGGGTTTCATGGTTCCCAAAGCTCTCGGCCTTAAAAGTGCCAAAGAGCTCAGTGGATCCACTGTCTGTGTTCTGCCCGGAACCACCACTGAACAAAATGCAGCCGATTTCTTCCGCTCAAACTCTATGGACTGGAAAACGGTAACAATTGAGAGTACCGCTGAACTCGCCCAGGCTTTCTATGCTGGTCGATGTGATGTTATGACCTCTGATGCCTCGCAGCTTGCCGGACTTCGTGCCAGTGCCCCGAAACCGGATGCCTACATGATCCTTCCGGAAATCATCTCCAAAGAGCCCCTGGCTCCTGCCGTTCGCCATGGCGACAATCAGTGGAAAGACATCGTCAACTATGCAGTTCTGACCATGATCAATGCCGAAGAATTTGGTATTACCTCTGAAAATGTAGACGAAATGCTCAAGTCCAACAATCCGAAGATCCAGCGATTTCTCGGCGTTTCTCCAGGTAATGGTGCGGCGCTTGGAATCGATGAAAATTTTGCCTACAACATTATCAAGCTGGTCGGTAATTACGGCGAAGTATTTGAGCGCAATGTTGGTGTCAACACTCCTCTGGGAATCGAACGAGGCCTGAACGCCCTGTGGACCAATGGTGGTTTGCTGTACTCACCTCCGTTTAAATAAAAGATATAATTCCACAGTATTTTTAAAGATAACCCGGTTATCTCGATTCTCTACACAGGGAATCGAGATGACCGGGTTGGCCGTTTGTCATTGTTCCACCGATCAGGGTGTGAAGCCGTTTTAACTTTTCAACTAATTCTGCACACTATCTATGGCCTCAGTGAATAGCAATTCAGGCAAAACCTATTTCTGGAATGACCAGAAGATCCGGGCCGTTCTGTATCAGGTTTTCACTGCTGTGGCTGTCGCTCTTCTTGGTTACTACCTGATTTCAAATGTCCAGACTAATATGGCCAAACAATCCATTGCCAGCGGATTTGGCTTTATCGACAAGGAGGCTGCCTTTGAGATCGGTGAATCACTGATAGAATATTCGGCTGCCGACAGTTATGGCCGTGCGCTTATTGTTGGTGTGCTGAACACCCTGAAGGTATCCCTCGTTGGTATCATCCTCACTACTATTCTGGGAACCATCGTTGGTGTCGCCACCCTCTCTAAAAACTGGCTGATTTCCCGGCTTGGCTTTATCTATGTTGAAATTTTCCAGAATATTCCGGTACTGCTGCAGCTCTTTTTCTTTTATGCACTTTTTTACGAAGCGTTCCCCAGTCCCCGTCAGGCCCTGAATCCCATTACTGGTGTCTTCTTGACCAACAGGGGCATCGATTTTGCCGTCCCAGCAGCTCATCCCGCCTGGTTGTATGTCGGCCTGATATTTCTGGCAGCCTGCGCTATCACCGGTATGATCAACCGCTGGTCAGTCAAGCGCCAGGAGACTACGGGGCAGCAATTCCCAATGTTCTGGGCCGGACTTGCTATGCTTGTTGGTTTGCCTCTTATCACCTGGGTTGTTAATGGCGCTCCAAGCCAGATGGACATCCCGGTACTCAAGGGATTTAATTTCAGTGGCGGCCGAAATATCAGCCCCGAATTTTCAGCCCTGCTTATCGGTCTTGTACTCTATACCGCCTCTTTTATTGCCCAGATTGTCCGGGCTGGTATTCAATCAATCAGTCACGGTCAGACTGAAGCCGCACTATCCGTCGGCTTGAAACCGGTTCATGTACTGAAGCTGGTGATTTTTCCGCAGGCACTTCGGGTCATTGTTCCACCCTTGACCAGTCAGCTGTTAAACCTCACGAAGAACAGCTCTCTTGCCGTTGCTATTGGCTATCCCGATTTTGTGCAGGTCGCAGGAACCACCATCAACCAAACCGGGCAGGCCGTTGAAGGAGTGGCATTAATGATGCTCGTTTACCTGACGCTAAGTCTGCTTACCTCGGCCTACATGAACTGGTATAACAAAAAAATCGCAATCATTGAGCGTTAGCGATCTATGAGCACAACAACACATATCGAAGAAATCAAGCCGCCAGCAACAAATGTCGGCATTATCGGCTGGATCAGGCAAAACCTGTTCAATGGTTATTTCAGTTCCATGGCAACAATTCTGATTCTGGCCGGCCTGATCAGGGTTATTCCACAGTTTATCCAGTGGGCCTTTATCGACAGCGTCTGGTTCACCTCAGGCCAGGAGTGCCATGAGGCTGCGGGAGCCTGCTGGTCAGTCATTACACAGAATATCCGTTTCAATATTTTTGGCTATTATCCTTACGAAGAGCAGTGGCGCCCGCTCGTTGCCATGATCATTCTGATCGGTATGCTGATATACAGTCGGGACTGGAACAAATGGAACAGGACGCTTGGTTATGTATGGCTCTTGGCTCTATTCGTGATGGGACTCCTGATGAAAGGAGGTCTCTTCGGCCTGGTGTCGGTTGAGAGTACAAAATGGAGTGGTCTCCCACTCACCCTGCTTCTAGCTTTTTTCGGCATCCTTGCCTCCTACCCGCTGGGTGTGGTTCTGGCTCTTGGCCGCCAGTCGAATATGCCGATCATCAAATCACTCTGTGTTGTTTATATCGAGATGATTAGAGGGGTACCGCTGATCACCATGTTGTTCATGTCCTCGGTGATGTTTCCCCTCTTTCTGCCTGAAGGTGTAACCATCGATAAGGTGTTACGTGCCCAGGCGGCAATTATTTTCTTTACCGCTGCCTATATTGCTGAAGTTGTACGCGGCGGCCTCCAGGCAATGGATAAGGGACAGTATGAAGCTGCAGAGTCGCTCGGGTTAAACTATTTTCAGATGATGCGCTTGATCATCCTGCCCCAGGCTCTGAAAATTGTCATTCCACCGACGGTGGGAATTCTGATATCGGCTTTCAAGGATACCTCACTCGTGGTTATTATCGCCCTGTACGATATTCTCAACACAACCAAGTCGATTCTGACTGAACCAGAGTGGACCGGCTTCAGTACCGAAGCCTATATGTTTGTAGCAATGATCTATTACGTCTGCTGTTTCTCGATGTCACAGTACAGCCGAAAAATAGAAAAAGAACTTGAGTACAAGTCAAATTCACCACAATCTTCATGAACCTACCCATAGAGAGTCAGCATGAGTGCAGAACAGGTCAGTAAACAGACGCCAACATCAAAGGATAAACCGGTCATTGAAATTATCGAAATGCATAAATGGTATGATGATTTCCATGTTCTCAAGGATATCAACCTGGTGGTCAGGCCCAAGGAGAAGATCGTTGTCTGCGGACCTTCCGGTTCCGGAAAGTCTACGATGATTCGCTGTATCAATCGGCTTGAAGAGCACCAGCGCGGAAAAATCATCGTCAATGGAACCGAGCTGACCAGGGACCTGAAAGATATCGAGCGAGTACGTACCGAGGTTGGCATGGTTTTTCAGCACTTCAACCTTTTCCCTCACCTTACCATTGTTGAAAATTTAACCGTTGGCCCGATCTGGGTTCGGAAAACACCAAAAAAAGAAGCCGAAGAACTGGCCATGCACTATCTTGAAATTGTCCGTATTCCCGAACAGGCCCACAAGTATCCGGGTCAGATTTCAGGTGGTCAGCAGCAGCGCGTGGCCATTGCCCGCAGCCTCTGTATGAAGCCTAAAATCATGCTCTTTGACGAACCGACCTCAGCCCTTGACCCGGAAATGATCAAGGAAGTTCTCGACGTCATGGTCGATCTTGCCCAGGAGGGTATGACGATGATTGTGGTCAGTCACGAAATGGGCTTTGCCAAGACCGTTGCCGATCGAGTTATATTCATGGATTTCGGAGAAATTGTCGAAGAAAATAACCCGCATGAATTCTTCGACAATCCCCAGCACGAAAGAACCCAGCTCTTTCTCAGCCAGATTTTATAAATCTCAACAAACGGGCAGTTCGTTCTGCCTGTACGAAACAATATCATGTATATCTCCTGCTCTTTGGTGGCAGCGGGAGATGTTTTTCAAATCTTCGACCTACTCGTCTGATATTTCTGAGCGCTACAGCTCCAATGCCATGCCTTTAGCAACCTCTTTCTTTTTCTCTTCTCCCAAAAGAATTCCAAGCAGTTCCAAACCAAACTCGATTGAAGTTCCCGCACCCTTGCTTGTAACACAATTCTTGTCAAAGACTACATTTTCTGCGCAGTGATCCTGGGTTGCCAGCTTGTCGACAAAGAGTGGATGACAGGTGGCCTTCTTGCCTTCGAGCAAACCATGATATTCAAGCACCACTGCAGGTGCTGCACAGATTGCCCCGTAGAGTTTATCTTCATTGTTCTGTTTTTCCAGCAGCTGGGTCAAGAGTTCAGATTTTTGCAGATTTTCAGCTCCAGGGATACCGCCGGGGAGAACTATCAGGTCATAATTTTCTTTTGTACAGTCAACGAGCAATCGGTCCGCTGTCACCGTTACATTATGAGACGAAACAACCTGTAAGTTCTCACCTACGGCTGCCAGATCGACATGTACTCCGCCCCGCCGAAATACATCCACGACACTGAGCGCCTCAATCATCTCGAAACCTTCAGCAAGCGGTACAAGAATTCTTTTTCCCATTTTTCTCCTCTCTTATGTTTATTACGCCGATTCCCGCCGGGACAATCAGCAACCATCGATATCTCCAGGATAACCTGTTCCTAAATCTTTACCTGTCGCCTATCGAACCAATCACTTGGGAAATAATACCAGAAATATGGTATCTTTGATGAATTAATACCAGATGTCAATCAGTGTTTCAAATCACAGCTCACAAATAATGTGCAACAGGAATAGAGCATGACAAATGAATTGGTGAATCCGATAGAACAGAAAACAAAGAAAGGCTTTAGTGGGATGCAGGTATTTGGCATCGTGATTGCGTCAATGTGCGTTGCAATCGTTATAACCGCCATTGTTGTCAAAATGTACTTGTTCCCTTCACCTTTTAAGCCAGTCGTCCTGAGTGACAGAGAAGAGCAGCAGTTGGCGACCAAACTTGAAATATTCGAGGGTTTTAGCAGCCAGCAAACGCCAAGCGCTGAAGAGCACGCTGTAGACGGAACATTAAAACCTGAAAAATACAGTGAAGAAGACAGCTCACGGTCAATTAGTTTCACTGAACGCGAACTCAATGCCCTGATGGCAAAAAATACTGATCTGGCAGATAAACTTGCTATCGATCTTGCAGAGAATATGGTCAGCATTAAACTGCTCATACCTCTCGACCCGGATTTTCCTGTCCTCGGGGGGAAAACCCTGAAAATAAAGGCCGGGGCAGAGCTCGCCTATCGGCAGAGTCGACCCGTAGTAAAGTTAAAAGGTGTCAGTCTGATGGGTGTACCCATGCCCAATGCCTGGTTGGGCGGCTTAAAAAATATCGATCTCGTCAGGGAGTTCGGTATGGACGAGGGGTTCTGGGATAGCTTTGCAGACGGTGTCGATTCCATCAGTGTGGTGGAAGGTTTTTTGAAAGTTCAGCTCAAAGAATAATCAAAAAACATCGAGCTGAATTTTCCGGCACCAATTACTCCGACTTTTACAGGATTGTTTTCCTGGGCCCGTTTCTTAAGCTGGGTATAGAAATTCATGCCAGCACCTCTTTAATATAGATATGGAATTGGCGGGCAAAACTCCTGAATCACCGAACGAAACCAGAACAATTATATCATTGCTCATCGCCTCCCGGGACTGTTATTGATAAAAATATACAGACTCAATGACAGCAAAGATCATCTAGTCTCGAGCAATAATCTCATCCAGCAGTTCTGAGACATCCCTGACAAAGCGCGGACAGACTGTCGTAAAGAGTTTCTGCTCCTTGGCTATCTGGCTTCCTTCAGCGGTTGAGATATCACAGCCAAGCAAATCCCTGCAGTCTGTTGACCCGTTTTTTTGCTCAAATTTTCTGGTAAGCTCGACAACAGCCCTATACACCTCCTGACGTCCTTCTGATGCACTACCCTCTCCGGTACCGAATTTTAAGCCAAGAACCATATAGGCCCCGGTAACAGCTCCACAGGTTTTGCCCATCTGCATCCCGGCACCAAATCCGGAGGCTATTTTTAATGCACTCCTCTGGTCAAGATCAAATAATTGGCAATAGTGACTGAGAACTGCCTGGGAACAGGCGTTGCCTTCAAGAAACCTTTTTACCGCATCAAAATCTGTGCTCATCCTGCTGTTTTCCACTCCCCTGTTCGATTGTTCTTTGCAGCCGCCTCCAGAGCATGAAGGTCTTTTTTCCCTTCTCTCTCGGGTATTCCGCCATTTATCACTGCGCCAGAAGGTACCAACAAAATGGCGTGATTTCTCCTTAAATCCTGAGGGTTTGTCAGACAACGATAATCTTTCGATTATTGTGTTTGTCTGAGCTGCTTATGTTACGTTCCAGAGACTTTAGAAGCTTATTAAACACCCGCGGGCAGATTCCTGCTGGATCAAAGACCTGCAGTGGTTTATGCACTGATACCATAACAGAAGTCTGGTTTTCTTTTTCCTCTTTGAGCTGGGCTGAAATTAAGGTGTTTCCTGTCAAGGCCCAGAAACTCTGTTTCCAATCTATGTAGCCGTTGGCTGGATGGGAGCTGTTTTCACTCCAGCTGACGATCTCATCACCACTTTTGCGAACGAGCTCGAAGCTCTGCTCAATAGAGAGTGCTATACTGATCTGAAACGTTTTTATCATCAGGTTGTCACGCGATTTTAAGACTTTTATTGAAAGACCCAACAGTCCATCTCCACGGATCGGGCACGGAGATTAAACCACACCATAGAAAAGAAAGCTACCAAACGGTGGACATCCAGTATGCGCATTCCTGTTTCAGGTAGGCGTTATACGGATGAACAGAAAAGAAGAGCCAGCCCGATCAGTCCCCTTATCACCACAGCCACTATATGGATGGGAAGGGATTTGGAATATATGTAAAGAGGCTGAACAGATAAATAATGAAAATCAGCAGGAAAATGTACTGGCATAATGAAAAAACGGATCATTACCCTTCAAGTCAAGGTCACATCAACCTTTAACTGGTCTCCAATCCTGCCCAGATCATCCTCCAGCTCTTGAAGCGGGTAATTGGCAGGGACTTCCACCTTGATGACCATGTCATAGAGTAACGCTCCACTTTGCGGGGACAGCTTTACCTCTGAGCTCAAGGTTCTGATGTTGATATTGGAATCTGCAAGAAACCTGCTCACTTTATAGACAATACCTGCCTGATCCAGTCCTTCAACCGAGATGGTTTTAACGGCAACATCTGGGGGAAGTTCAGTTGTCTCAGCCGAAACGGGACGGATGTACGCAGTTATATCTTTCTCCCGTTCTAGCCTGCGGCATTCTATGGAAAGTTTTTCCATCACCTCTTTTTCATCGGCAGAGGTGGGCGCTGATAACAACAGCAAGATGGCAAACTCCCCGGCGAGATAGGTCATTGAGGAGTCCTCCATGTTATAGCCATTTTCGAAAATGACCTGGGAGATATCTGCCACAATACCAGGTCTGTCTTTACTGAATGCAGTCATTAAAAATTTTTTAGGCATGATGCTCCTTTTAGAACGCTGTTATTTTACTCTGATAATCTTTCCCTGGACTGAATCGAATGCACAACCTCCTGATACAGGGTGCCTGCTTCAAAAGAACTGCGCACTGTCGGGCTACTCGCCACCCCTTTAAATCCGATCGTCACGGCATCTTCCCTGAATTGCTCAAATTCCTCGGGAGTAACAAATCGTTCCACAGCCAGATGGCTTTTTGACGGCTGCAGATATTGGCCGATGGTGAGTATGTCACAGCCATGTTTCAGCAGATCAGCCATTGTCGAGCGCAGCTCATCAGCTGTTTCACCCAAACCAACCATAAGACCACTCTTCGTTGGAATTTCAGGATGTATCTCCTTGGATTTTCTAAGCAAAGAAAGAGAGCGATCGTAAACAGCTTCAGGACGGACCTTCGAATATAATCGTGGTACTGTCTCCAGGTTATGATTGAGAACGTCCGGTTCAGCCGCAAGTATTTCTGCCAACGCCTGCCAGTTACCCTGGAGGTCCGGGATAAGTATCTCAATGCGAGTACCCGGTGCCTGGCGATGAATTTCTCTGATGGTTTGGGCAAAATGGGACGCACCCCCGTCCGCAAGGTCATCTCTTGTCACCGAGGTGATAACTGCAAACTTTAACTTCAGCGAGGCAACAGCCTGGGCAACTCTGACCGGTTCACCGGCATCAGGCAGCGTCAGCGGCTTGTGGGAAACGGCGCAAAAACCACAGTTCCTGGTACATCGATCACCAAGAATCATAAATGTTGCCGTACCCTTTGAAAAACATTCAAACTGGTTGGGACACTGCGCTTCCTGGCATACCGTAGCCAGGCTGGCGTTTTTAATAAGATTTTTCATCCGGCCATATTCCGGCCCGCTGGGAAGACTGCGTTTCAGCCATGCTGGCTTGCGAACCTTGATATCCTGTTTATCGACAAATTTCACACTGCTTCACCAGTAATAAAAGTGGAAGGCGCAGGGATTAGCTTTCTTTTGAAAAGTCTTTCAAGGTGACCTATAATAGAATCCTTCACGTCAGCAAAGACAATCGTTCCAGCTACCTCTTCAGCCAGAGAGGTGACACCGACTCCGGAAAGGCCGCATGGCTGAATCCAGCCAAAATGCTTGAAATCGAGAGTCACATTGAAGGCAAGACCGTGAAAGGTAACACCATGCCTCACCCGAATGCCTATGGAACCAATCTTGTTATTGCCAACCCATATTCCCCTGTTTCTGGAGTCTCGAGCGGCTGTAACACCAAAATCTCCAGCACAGGATATCATCACATCTTCAAGCAGGTCGACATAGTCCTTTATGGACAATTTTGATTCCCGCAGGTGGATGATCGGGTAAACCACAATTTGCCCGGGGCCATGATAGGTTATATCCCCTCCTCTTTCAGTCTGGACGATCCCCACACCCTGATTTGTTATATACTCCTGACTAACAGTAAGACTGCCCAGACCGCCCCGTTTTCCGAGGGTAAAAACAGGGGGGTGCTCAGTTACGATGAACATATCGGGCCGGCCCCCTTCAAGAAGACGGTAATCGACGCAATCGAGCTGAAACCGGTGAGCATCATGATAATCCATCTTCCCGAGGTCAAAAAGGTAGGCATTCATAACATCGTATCGGGCCTTATCCACAGAGGCATGGCTTCCGTGCTGCCTGGGTTTCATCAAGCCGTTTGACTTTAAAACGGAAGGGAGCATTCCTCAGCACTTCAGGCTCTGTCTCAGCTTCCCTGACGATCTCCTTGACCACCTCGATAAAGGTGTCCAGCTCTTCAAGACTCTCCGTCTCTGTCGGCTCAATCATAATCGCTCCAGGAACAACAAGAGGAAAGTAGATGGTCGGAGGATGATAACCGCTGTCCATCAGCCGTTTTGCAATGTCCAGGGTAGTGACCTTGAACTCCAGCTGTTTCTTATCGGAGAACACCACCTCATGCATACATGGTCTGTCATAAGCCAGATGCAGGTGTCCTTTTAATTTTACCTTGATATAGCTGGCGTTGAGTACAGCATACTGCGTAGCCTTCTTCAGGTTCTCAGCTCCCATGGTAAGGATATAGCAGAATGCCCTGACCAGCACCCCGTAATTACCGTGAAAACAGTGCATGCGGCCGACAGACTCGGGTCGCTCAGCTTCAAGCGTGTACTTCACTCCATCAAACTCGACTCTTGGGGCAGGAAGAAATTTTGCCAGTTTCTCGACCACACAAACCGGACCGGCACCTGGACCGCCACCGCCATGAGGAGTGGAGAAGGTTTTATGGAGATTGAGATGGAGAACGTCCACCCCGCATCTCTTCATATCGGCAATGCCCATGACGGCGTTCATGTTCGCCCCGTCACCATATACAAGCCCCCCTTTTTTATGAACAATCTCAGATATCTCCCTGATATTTTCTTCAAAGAGCCCAAGGGTGTTGGGGTTGGTTATCATGATTCCCGCTGTCTCATCATCCATCAGCTCACGAATCTGGTCCACATCGAGAATTCCCCGCGCCCCCGATTTAATCGCTACCGGTTTATAGCCGCAGAGCGCGGCGCTGGCCGGATTGGTACCATGGGCCGTATCAGGCATCAGTATTTTAGTCCGCTTTTGTCCGTTACTCCGGTGGTACGCTTCAAAAATGAGCATTCCTGCGAGCTCACCATGGGCACCTGCTGCCGGCTGTACCGAAACACAATCAAGTCCGGTGATCTCTGCAAGGTAATTCTGAAGCTCATAGATGATCCTCAGCGTTCCCTGGCAGTATTCATCATCGAGCATTGGGTGGGCGGCAGTAATCTCTGCTGCTCCGGCATGTTTTTCATTAATTTTCGGATTGTACTTCATTGTGCATGAACCCAGAGGATACATGCCGGTGTCAATACCAAAATTCCATTGGGATATCCTGGTGTAGTGACGAACAACCTCGACCTCACTGAGATCCGGAAAATCAGGTCCTTCCCCGCAGAGATCTTCGTTTATCGGTGAGGCTGGCACATCACTCTCAGGAATGCTCATGCCGTTTCTGCCCTTTTTCCCTCTCTCCCAGAGAAGGGGTTCATCCATAATCAAGCCGCTATTACCTGGTCCATATTTCATTTTTTCACCTCACTGATAACGATATCCAGAATTTCTTTTGGTGCTGTTTCGGTGACACAAAAGAGATAACGGTTGTCAAAACCGGGATAGAACCTGCCGAGATTGAGTCCGGCGACGATTCCCTGCTCCATAAGTTTATTCTGGACCGGGCTGAAATCGTTTCTGAACTCGACCACGAACTCGTTGAATGTTGGTGCTGAGAAACAGAGTTCAGCTCCAGCCTCCTGCAGCCCTTTTTTAAGGTACTCTGACTTGTCATAATTAAGCCGTGCCATTTTCCGCAACCCCGTTCCACCAAGAGAGGCCATATACATGGATGCAGTGAGCGTACAGATTCCCTGGTTGGAACAGATGTTGGAAGTCGCCTTCTCACGCCGAATATGCTGCTCCCGTGTCGCAAGGGTCAAGACAAAACCACGCTTACCGTCCAGATCTTTGGTCTCTCCAACCAGACGCCCGGGCATGTTACGGACAAATTTTTCACGGCAGCCAAACATCCCCAAACCGGGTCCGCCAAAGGAAACCGGCATCCCGAAACTTTGTCCCTCACCGCAAACAATGTCAGCACCGCAACTGCCGGGACTCTTGAAAAGACCGAAAGACATCGGCTCGGAAAAGCTGGCCACATAAAGTGCTCCAGCATCATGAACAGCGGTTACCGCAGCCTCCATATCCTCCACAACTCCGAAGAAATTGGGCGACTGCAATGCGACAGCGGCGAGGTCTTCTTGATCAGCAAGAGACGACAGATCTGTTCTCCCGTTTTCAAGAAACGGAAGTTCTACGACCTCATACTCGGTCGGTAAAAAATAGGTTGCTACCACTTCACGGAAATGCGGATGAACAGCAGTTGATACAGCAACTCGTTTTTTCTTTCTCCCAATTCTGATTCCCATCAACAGGGCCTCAGCCAAACCTGAAGCGCCATCATACATTGAGGCATTGGCCACATCCACACCCAGGAGCCGCGCTGTCAGGGTCTGGTACTCAAAAAGTCCCTGCAGGGTTCCCTGTGCCATCTCCGGCTGATAGGGGGTGTATGCGGTCAAAAATTCAGAACGGGACATAATGCTGGGAATGGTCGCCGGGATATGGTGCTGGTAACGACCGGCACCAATAAGCACGGTGTGATCAGGAGTAACCTCCATCATCGACCGGATTTCACCCATATATTTATTCAGACTCCACTCGGTTTTCGGCTCCGGCAGATCCATTTTTTTGTCATAGCGACACGATTCGGGAACGGTCCCAAACAGCTCTTCAAAATCTTTTACCCCGATTGCGTCAAACATTGTTTGAATATCTGATTCGGTATGTGGCAAGTAACGCATACTATCCTCACTTGTAAAGTTTACATCCACCCGAAAGGCTATTCACCTTTCAGGATTTCAATGTAGGCAGCACGATCCAGAAGTGTTTCCAGCTCCTTTATATTGTCTGGTCTCACTTCAATGATCCAGCCGCTGTATGGATCCTGGTTCAGGAGCTCTGGTGTATCCTCAAGTTCTGTATTTACGGCAGTAATCTCACCACCGATAGGAATATATAGTTCAGATACCGCCTTAACAGATTCAAGGGTACCGAATTCATCACCAGCCTCAAATGAATCCCCAACCTCCGGTAGCTCGACAAAGACGATATCACCAAGTTGATCCTGGGCATAGTCACTGATCCCGACCTTTACGACCTCTCCTGAAACGTTTGCCCACTCATGATCGTCTGTGTAACGGAGATCTTTCGGTAAATTCAGTTCACTGATTTCTTTCATTTTCTCTCCCTCTGTTTTAAATCATTTCTTTGATGGGCCGACGGGCTGTTCTGTCTGGCCTGACATCATGACGAATTTCCACTTTAATTTTTCGTTTACCGTCTGTTAAAAAAACAATGTCCCCTGGATCAAACCTGCGATCTACCCTGACAAAACCGCAGGAAAGGCCGCGGGGAACAAAATCTTCAGGTTTACCTTCTCTGGTGGCAACACTGACGATCTCTTCACCGACACGACTAATGGCCATATCGGTAGCACACGTCAGGATTTCACCTACATCAGTTCCCTTTTCATCTTCTACATATGATTTATCGGAGACCACCATCTTCCGTGGGTCGAAACCTGCAAACGGCAGGGTATGATCATTTGAATGAAGGGCTAAAAGAGCCTTGGAACCGACAAATTCCTTGGTGAAGCTATCACCTGCACCCCTGTCTGCCACAGCAAAGGGCCATGGATTATTTGTAAACGGCCAGTCGCCGATATCCTGATGGGAAAGTGGCAACACCGCGCCGGCACGCAAGGAGTCACGGGCAGCCAATCCGCAGGGCTGCAGAGAATAGTCTTTGCCTGCACCGAGCAGCATCTTCCAGACAGCGACAACCTTTTCAGGGTCAACAAATATCTCAAAACCAAATTCACCGGTGTAACCGGTACGTGACAGCATAACCGGCGTTCCGTCATTCAGGGAAACCATCTCTGGAATATCCAGTGTATTGTCATACCACCCTTTAAATGAAAAGTAGGGAAAAGAGCTGAAAACCGCTTCTGGATGACGGAGAACCCTGGACAATATTTTTGCAGAGTTTTTCCCCTGAATATCTATCTTGCCAACCCTGTCAGTTAAATCTGTTATCTGTACCTGAAGATTATCCTGGTTTTCTGTTAAACATTGGGTAACTCCCTGGCCCATTCCGGCATTGACGACCACCATGTAGAGATTGTCTGTCACCTGGGAAACAATGGAATCATCAAGAACATGTCCCCGAAGCGTCAGGAAGAGGCCGTAGGCTGACCGTCCTTTGACCAGCGGCCCTTTCTTCAGCCCGAGACAATGCTCCAGATCTTTGGAGAAACATCGCTGCAGCAGCGCTCGTGAATCATCTCCCTGGACTGTTACCACAGCCATATGGCTGGTATCAAAGAGGCCTGCCGAGTTGATGACCGCCAGATGCTCCCCTTTCGCCCCCTGCGGATACCAGAGCGGCATGTCATAGGCACCGAACGCAGCCATATTGGCACCATGTTCCACATGCCAGCCATGCAGAAGGGTTGATTTAATTTCCGCACTCATCTTCTCCACCTCCCAGGATGATATTAAAAGACGTCTGTGTCAGTTAACTAAAGGTAATTTAAGATTGAAACTCTTATACACAACAAAGGTTTCCACTGAACGCACATCCTCGATCCTGGAAACCTCATCAGTGTAAAACTCGAGAATACCGAACTCCTTTGTCAGCATAACCATAAGTATGAGATCAAAGCGACCGGTTACCACGCAAACCGAAGTGACACCACGAAGTGTACTGAACTCTTCACCTTTGCCAACAAGGTCCATGCTCTTCAGTTTTATGCCGACCATAACGACATATTTTTCCGGAATAGCCTCCGGGTCAACAAGCCCGGTGATTTCAAGGACACCTTCTTCGCGAAGTTTTTTAACCCTGCCGCGTATCGTTCCCTCGGCAAGCTTTAATTCATCTGCTATTTTCTTAAACGAGACCCGCCCATCTTTGAGATGATTGATTATGGCCATATTAATTTCATCAATATCCAACGCGCCCTCCTTTGTGATGATTTCGTAATAAAAATACGATATAATGACGACATTGTCAACCAGACTGTTTTGTTTTGGTCATTTTAACAACAAACCCATCTCCCTCTCATTTTTCATTTAAAGATTCCAGGCACTTCTAACCAAATGATGTATTCATAAGGGCTTGCAGAACAGAACCATAAAACTTACATTGATTATAATTGGGGTCGAAACTGTTCAATGATTGATCGTAATTATCTAACACATAAGCCCTGCCGCCCGACGACAAAGACCGTATGGTTAGAGGATAATAATCAATTGCGAAATTACAGGAGGTTTACCATTTAAATGATTACAGACCAGCCTGCAGAGCAGCTGCTGTACATGCAGGTCATACCCGGTCAGAGCCTGGAATTTACCCAGACTTTTCAGTTATCAACTAAACAGGAGGTACTATGGAAACATTGGATGCAATTGTCGGTAAAGTAGGTGCTTTTGCCTGGGGCCCTCCCATGTTAATTCTCCTTGTCGGTACAGGTTTCTGGTTAACATTCGCTCTCCGCGGAATTCAGTTCACCAAACTGGGTCACGCGCTATACCTTGCCCTGATAAAACGAAAGGAAGATTCGGACGAACCTGGTGATATTACACATTTTCAGGCATTGATGACAGCCCTGTCTGCGACGGTGGGTACCGGTAATATCGCAGGTGTGGCAACTGCCATTGCAGTAGGTGGCCCTGGCGCCCTTTTCTGGATGTGGATAACCGGCCTGGTCGGCATGGCGACCAAATACGCCGAAGCGGTACTGGCTGTCAAATATCGAGTTGTCGACGAGAATGGTGAAATGAGCGGTGGCCCCATGTACTATATTTCCAAAGGACTGAAGCTGCCATGGCTCGGGGCAATTTTTGCTATTTTTGCCTCAGTTGCGGCCTTCGGCATCGGCAATATGGTTCAGTCAAATTCAGTAGCGGACGCTGTACAGGCCACCTTCAATATTCCCACCTGGATTACCGGTGTAACGCTGATGATTTGTACTGCCGCTGTTGTCCTTGGCGGTATTAAAAGTATCGGCCGAGTTACCAGTATCCTGGTACCAATCATGATTGTTTTCTATATGGCAGCCGCTCTTTTTATCATTCTGTCCAATATCACAGAAGTACCTGGTGCGCTGGTATTTATTGTCAAGCAGGCATTCAACCCTACCGCTGCAGCCGGCGGTTTTGCCGGAGCCACAGTAATGCTTGCAATCCGCATGGGCGTTGCCCGAGGTGTTTTCTCCAACGAATCCGGGCTGGGATCTGCCCCTATTGCAGCAGCTGCTGCTCAAACCAAACACCCTGTCACCCAGGCGCTGGTTTCCATGACCCAGACATTCATCGACACCCTTGTTGTCTGTACAATGACAGGCCTGGTACTGATTCTGACCGGTGCCTGGTCAAGCGGTGAAACAGGAGCCAAGTTAACGACGATTGCCTTCCAGTCAGCAATGCCCGGAGGAGCGCTCATCGTCACCGTGGGTATTGTTCTGTTCGCTTACTCGACGATGCTCGGCTGGTGCTATTATGGCGAAAAATCCATTGAATATCTTTTCGGTGTTAAAAGTATACTTCCCTATCGCATCGTCTTCATCATGCTGATAGGCGTTGGTGCCGTCGCCAAGCTCAGTCTGGTATGGAATATATCCGACACCCTCAACGGTCTGATGGCTATTCCAAACCTGATCGGACTGCTTCTGCTGACACCGGTCATCGTTTCTGAAACGAAAGATTATTTCAGCAAGTAACTGGCCAGTTCAGGCGTGCAGAGTCTTGTAAACTCTGCACGCTTCATCCGTTCCCAGTCCCATACTTCCAGAGACTTTATTCAGTACCTGGGGCTGTTGCTTCATGCAGCTCGCTCCGCATTTTTTCATCATCTTCTCTCTGCCAGAATTTCAAAGGTATTGAGAATACGCTCCATAACAATAGTGCTTTTTATCAGGTAGTCACTTCTGCCAATAATCTCTTCTTCTGTCTGTATCCAATCACCATGAACAAGTGCATCACCGCAACGAGCAATTGTGCTCCTAAACAGATTCCCATAATTGGACGATTCCGGTCTAGTACTCGAGCAATAAATTTTTTTTCCTCCGCAAGCCAGGAAAACGTGGCCTCATCGTGCACCCCCATAGGACCGCCCATGATGATTAACATGCCCACATCATCGGGGTCTGGGAGTTCGTCTTCCGCCCAGAGCCTGGTGGCTATGAGTTTGTGGCCTTTGTTTTCAGCCCAGGGACGAATAGAACCGAGACCTTCAAAAGGAACATGTTGTAACCAATAAATATCCATTAAAAAATCGTGCCGAGCACTGGATTAAGGTGAACAGATGTGCGATGGTAATTAACGAAAAGGTGGTGCATAGAGAATTCCGCCCTGGTTCCACAGTGCATTCAAGCCACGATCAATTTTTAGCGGCGATTCCTGGCCAATGTTTCGCTCAAACACCTCACCATAATTACCAACCTGTTTAACAATCTGATATGCCCAGTCATCATTGAGCCCCAGCCCTTTGCCCTTGATTCCTTCAACGCCGAGGAGTCTCAATACATCAGGGCTCTTACTCGTCAGCATTTGATCCACATTTGCCATGGTCACGCCATTTTCTTCTGCATTGATCATTGCGAACAGAGTCCATTTGACAATGTTGAGCCAGGCATCATCTCCTTGTCGAACAACAGGTCCCAGGGGTTCCTTGGAAATCACTTCTGGCAGGATTACAGCATCTTCCGGATTTTCCAGCTTGATGCGAAGCGCATACAGTTGTGATTGATCACCTGTTAAAACATCACAACGTCCAGCTTTAAAGGCCCTCACTGTCTGATCTGAAGAATCAAAAGCGATGGGTCTGTACTCCATATTATTCTCTTTAAAATAGTCAGCCAGATTCAACGCCGTGGTTGTACCAGACTGAATGCATATGGTTACGCCATTCAATTCCAGTGCACTTTTCACTCCAAGATTCCTTAAGGCCATAAACCCCTGACCATCATGATATTTAATTCCGGCAAAATGGAGTCCAAGGGTTGTATCTCGGGTCAATGTCCATGTTGCATTACTGGAAAGCATATCGATCTCACCGGCCTGAAGAGCTGTTAAACGCTCTTTTGCGGTCAGCGGGATCAATTTAATTTTTGACGCATCCCCAAGTGTTGCTGCGGCGACAGCTTTGCATAGATCAACATCAAGCCCAGCCCAGATTCCATTCTCATCAGGGTTAGAAAAACCTGGTATGCCAGTAGAAACGCCACATATCAGCTCTCCCCGCCTCTGGACTTCCTGTAAGGTTATGGCCTGAGTGACAGTTGCCGACATACATAAGGTAACGATCACTGCGATCAAAGAGTATTTCACCCGAATCATCATTTTCCCCTTTTCCATAATTGGAACCGTAAACAGGTCACTTGCCCCTTTAAGGCCCAATAGTAACAACAGGTGGCACTATTGTCTACACTCCACTCGCTGATATAATCAATACCGATAAAAGGTTTGCTTGTCAGAGAGATTCCTCGATTGTCAATTTATTTTGCGAAACAATGACGCTTGTTCGGCGTCATGTTTTCTCGATAAATAACAGATAACCATGAGGCCACTCAGAGATTAAAACAGAGTAAATTGCCATCGCAGACGTCTAAGAAAACGTGTGGTTTTTCTACAGATTTGAGATAAGCTGAGCTAGTTGTTTATAGATGCACCTGTAAATTATCCATGGGAAAGGTAGGCTTTCTCTCAGTGCTCGGCTTGTGACAAATGAAAAATGATTCCCAGAAAAAAACAGCTCGTTATGCCGCTATAGAAACCCTGTTTAAGCTCAATCAGACGAGAGCACCGATTTCACAGATTTTTGAGCGAACTATTGCTGAACGCAAGGTGACCAGTTCCGATCGGCAGCTGGCCATGAAAATCTGCTACGGGGTTCTTCGGCAAAAAGATTATCTCGATCTGATATTGTCTCACCTCTGCAATCAACCCATCAGCAGAATAAAACCGTTTGCTTACCACGCCCTCCAGACTGGCCTGTACCAACTTTTTTTTCTGGACAGGGTGCCAGAGTCGGCCGCAGTAAATGAGACGGTAAAAGCGGTCGCTGCAGCTCGCTTACCTAAATCAATCCAGGGATTTGTAAATGGCGTGCTCCGCCAATCAATTCGCCAGCGTCCCGAACTGCCCCGCCCGGACAGCGAACCTCTGCTCAATCATCCGCAGTGGTTAACCACACGCTGGCAGAACAATTTCGGTCTGCAGACCATGGAGCAAATCTGTCAGGTCAACAACAAAGAACCTCACCTCTGTTTAAGAGTCACTCCGCGATCTACAAAATCCGAGCTTGTCGACATCTTTCGGAAAAACAACATTTCTACCAGACTGGGACGCTATGCAACTGATGCTGTCATCGTCGAAAACTACCAGCGATCTGTGACCTTACTTCCAGGGTTTAAAGAAGGGTTTTTCCAGATCCAGGACCAGGCAGCCCAGCTTGCAACCCTCCTGCTTGGACCCTTTCACCATGGTAAACACTATCTTGACTGTTGCGCAGGAGTTGGTGGAAAAACATCTCATCTGCTATCCCTGACCAATGGGGATTCAGCAACTATCGTAGCACTCGAGCCAAGTCTGGACCGTATCAGTCAACTGAGAGAAAATATTGGCCGGACAACAAAATCAAGCACGTTTACTGCTCACAACGAGACGCTTGAACAATACTCAGCCTCCAGTAAAGATACATTTGACCGCATACTTGTGGATGCTCCCTGCTCGGGTACCGGAGTCATTGGCAGACATCCTGACATTCGCTGGAACAGAGAAGAACCGCAATTGATTTCATATCAAAAGCAGCAGTTACTTCTCTTGGAGCAGGCGGCAAAATTGCTCGCACCGGGTGGGGTGATGGTATACGCCACCTGTTCCATAGAACCCGAAGAAAATTACCAGGTAATCGAACACTTCCTTAAGCAGCATCGTCATTTCTCCCTGACAGATTGTCGCGATTACCTGCCACCACAAGCTCATCCCTTCATCAATGGAAATTGTTTTGCTCCATTGCCGGCTGAAGAGATAGACGGTTTCTTTGCTGCCCGGCTTACTTCAGCGAATGAAAGTGATTAATCTTTGCTTTACACTTTTCCAGACGGTACATTAAGATCGATTTAACTTCGGACAGTCACAGGTGGTATAATCTATAAACAAAACAGGTATGCAATGGCAGAAATAAAAAGTACTCTTGAAATGGTAATGGAACGTGCGGCCCGAATGACAGCGGATGTTGCTGACACACCGAAAAATGATGATGCAGAGCGAAGAGGGATGCGCACTGCCGCATCCCTTCTCAATGGTGAATCAATAGATTTAGTGAGCTATTTAAAAGAGCAGCCGTCCGAAGACCAGATGGGCGTGCGCAGCGGCATGGTCCGCACCCTCTTGAGAAACATTGTTCTGCCCAGAGAAGATTCGATCTCGGAAAGTTCTCTCGCCAGTCTTACGGCAATTCAGACTCTCAGTGGAAATTCTGCAGAAATCAGCACCATCTGCAACGAGCTGGAACAAATATTAAATCAATATGGTCAGCACCGGGAGCAGGTCAAACAGCAACTCGATGAGGCGATACGGAACCAGTTAAAGCAGAAACTTCTCGAAGAAGGCCAAAGTGTCGATGATGAAATGTCTATAAATCCAGCCATGCATCCCCAGTATCAGGAAGAATTTACCCGTATGTCTGCCGACCTCAATGAGCAGTACAACCAGGCAATTGAACAGCGAAGAGATGCCATCAAGCAGCGCCTTGGCGGCTGAACCAAATGTATTGGAATTCAACACAACACTCCTAGATGGATTATAAACTTCGTCGCCAACGTCTGAAAAGAAGACTGAGACGCAGTAAAATTGATGCTCTATTAGTGAGTCAACCGGAAAATCGCAGATACCTGAGCGGCTATACCTCCCGGGATCACACTATTAGCGAGAGTTCCGGTTTTCTATACATACCGGCTCGTGGAAAATCTCTTCTTCTTACCGACTTTCGATACAGGCTCCAGGCCGAAAAGGAGACTGACCTGCCAGTTCAGCTTTACACCAAAGGTATGGTCTCCCTGCTCAAGCAATTGATATCTGCGTCTGGAATCAAGCGATTTGGTTTCGAAAGCCACTACACCCTCCACTCATTGAGTGTACAGTTTAATAAAATTGGTGAAAATAAAAAAATTGAGTTCGTACCCCTTTCAAATCTGGTTGAGAGTATGCGGGTCATCAAGAGCGAAAAAGAAATCGACGCGATCCGCACCTCTGTCAGGCTGAATGAAAAAATCTTTAATAAAATTTTTAGGCACTTATCTCCTGAAATGAGTGAGCTTGATGTTGCCATTGAGCTGGAAACAGCAATGCGCGAGGCAGGTGCTGAATCACCCAGTTTTGACACCATCGTTGCAGCTGGAAATAACGGTGCTCTGCCCCATGCTGTTCCGAAAAGCAGTCATCTGGGGAGTTCCAGATCGATTATTGTCGACATGGGCCTCATATTGTCCGGATATTGTTCAGACATGACCAGAACGTTCATGCTGGGCAAGCCCGATAAACGATACACCGATGTTCACCGACTGGTTAGAAAAGCCCACAAAGCAGGCATCCGGGCGGTAAAAGCAGGGGTTACCGCCAAAGAGGTGGACAGAGCTGCTCGGAAAATAATCAGCAACGGGGGATATGGTAAATATTTCGGCCACTCACTGGGACATGGGGTAGGCCTTGCTGTCCATGAGGAACCCCGCATATCAACCCGGAGCAGAAGAAAATTAAAAGCCGGTATGGTCATCACCATAGAGCCGGGTATTTACATTCCAGGCTGGGGCGGGGTGCGCCTGGAGAACATGGTTGTTGTGCGTGAGGGTGGCTGTGAAGAGCTGAACAGGGATACCACCTGGCTCGACATTTAAGCATGGACATGCGCTGGCTGCCGGTTTATTGGATTAAGACGTATTGTCAATTCGCCACCAACACTTAAAAAGAAATAATTTACAAATTCCAAAGCTATGAGACAAATCGTTATTGATGAACTATCCCCTCTGGAACGGGATAATCTTGACTCCTGCCTGAAGCGCACCCTTAAACCGGGACCGATGGTTGGAATCTACTGGTTTGTTTTACCTTCAGACCTTCATTCGGAGGCACAGCAGGGGCATGATGATTGCGGACCGTACTACCTCGCCGTTGATCTTGAAGCATCACGACTCTGCTTTGAGCTGTTAGTACGAAGTACCACAAATCTTCATTGCAGCTGCATTGCCTATACAACCCCGGTGCAGAGACAGTTTATTCTTGATTTTATTGATAAAATACTTGAAGAGGAAATGATACAAGCCTGATTTTAGAAACGGGGCCACTCCTGGGGTAACGAGTATATGCTACACCGAAATTCTACTGTTTTCCTTATATGTTATGAACATTAAATGTATCCTGCCATTATTCGTTTTCATCATCTTATCGGGCTGTGCAACCAGTCCCACAGGTCGATCACAACTCATGCTGGTGTCACCTGATGAGGCGATATCAGCCTCGAAGCAGGCATATCTCCAGACGCTCCAACCACTGGCCCGGGAGGGGAAAATTGATTCCGACCGCCAAATGGCCAGACGGGTTCGCTGGATCACCGGTCGCATTATCGGTCAGGCAATCGGACTCTATCCCAATACTGCAAACTGGGACTGGTCAATTAAGGTCATTGATGATCCAAAGGTTGTTAATGCCTGGTGTATGGCGGGCGGCAAAATGGCTGTTTATAGCGGTCTGATCATCAAGGTTAAGCCAACAGATGATGAACTTGCCCAGGTTCTGGCCCATGAAATATCGCATGCCCTGGCAAACCATACAGCAGAACGGATGTCGATCGCACTCGCGTCCCAGGTGGGGATCATGACAGTTGGCATGGCCACCTCAAACAGCCGTTACGGCGGGGCAGCGCTGACCGGCAGCGCTCTTGCAGCTGCGCTGGCCATTCAGCTCCCCAACAGCAGAACTGCGGAGACGGAGGCCGATGTTTTGGGGATGGAACTTGCGGCCCGAGCTGGCTATAACCCCTATGCGGCAGCAACGCTTTGGAAGAAAATGGAACAGGTTGGGGGTAAAGGTCCGGTTGAATTTCTCAGTACCCATCCGGCGCCGGTCAACAGACAGAGGGCCCTGACAAAACTGGCGCCTCGATACATGTATCTCTACCAGCAAACCGGAGTAAGACCTGTCTACCAGTTTAGAAATTAATATAACTCAGCTATCGCTGGACGCTCATGCACATCATCACTACTCATAAAAATACCGATTTTGATGCACTGGCATCTGTTATAGCAGGAACACTCCTCTTCCCGGGCGCTGTGGGAGTTATTCCCAAATCGGTAAATAATAATGTTGCCCAGTTTCTCTCAACCCACAAAACCGCCTTTAATATTGTCTTGCCCAATGAGATTGACCATGAAAAAGTTGAACGGCTGACGGTTGTTGATACCAATCAATGGCGAAGACTTGACCGTATGGATTCTCTCAGGCAGCGGGATAATATAGAAATAGCTGTCTGGGATCATCATTGTAACGGCGGTGATATCGATGCAGACTCCATCTGTCAGGAAGAAGTTGGTGCAACAGTGACCCTGCTTGTCAGAGAAATGAAAAAGAAAGGGATGGAATTGAATCCTTTGATCTCAACCATATTGCTCATTGGTCTGTATGAGGATACCGGGCATCTCAGTTTTCCCTCTACCAAAGCAGAAGATGCTTCTGCTGCCGCCTACCTGCTTGAACACGGAGCGGACCTCAATGTCGCCGCCGTATTTCTGAACCCACCCTATGAAGAGATACAGAAAGATATTCTGTTCACCATGATGCAGAATACCGAAAAGGTCAAACTCCACAATTATACCGTCGGTATTAATGTTATTGAGCTTGAGAAAAAAGTACCCATGCTTGCCGGGGTGGTCAGTATGTACCGAAAAATTATAAACGCAGATGCTGTTTTCGTCATATTCATAAATGATGAGACAAGCTCTACCATTATCGGCCGTAGTGGTGTTGACCGTATTGATATTGGCGCTATACTGAGAAAGGTTGGTGGTGGAGGCCACCCTGCTGCCGGTTCCGCAACCGTTAAAAGCAACATCTATTCACCACAGGAGCTGAAGCGGAAAATCGTCGAAGATATCAAAGAAATCAGATCGAACGGGGCAACGATCGCGGACCTGATGTCATTTCCGGTCACCTTCATTTCGCCAGACACACCGATGAGCGAAGTGCGTGAGCTTATGCAGGAAAAAAAGATCAGGGGCATTCTCGTCGGCAGTGAGACAGAGCTTCAGGGAATTATCGTACTCTCGGATCTTAAAAAGCTTAAACTGGAAAAACAGTGGAAAAGCCCCGTTAAAGCGTTCATGGTCCGAGATGTCGCCACCACCGCACCAGGGCTGCCGCCAGCACAGGCAGCCCAGTTTATGGTAAAGAAGAATATCGGTCACCTGCCTGTTGAACATGAAGGGAGGATAATCGGGATTATTACACGAACAGATATTCTGAATTATTTTTACGGAATGCTTCCGGAATAAGAACATTATACTCTCTTCAGAGCAATTCCACTGATATCATCAAACATTTTAAATCGAGGATACCGATAGCAACGTGGATCTTTTCTCTGTATGCGACGAATTTGTTTTTTTATTCCATCCAGTCCCACCCGTTTATAAAGCTCTCCCATGGCAGCTGTATCAAGCGGCTTTTCCGGCAGTTCGCCTGGCAGCCACAGACCATCGCTGAACAAGATAATGTCCGTCACTGAGCTCACCATTTTTACTCCGTAGTTGACAAAATCAAGCGCTTCTTTTTCACCGTTGAGAACGCCATATTCTCGATTCATTGCTCTTCGGACCTCACCAATCTCTTTGGCAAGTACCTGGTGAATGGTCCCCTTCTCGTAGGGGCCTATTTCTTTCCATTTCTGCAGTGTGGCGATGTCATGTCCCGTTTGTTCTGTTATCAGTTCAGAAGATCCATCCTGATGGATGAGCAAGATCATGCAATCCCCTGATTGAGCCCACTCAATGTACTCACCGTTGAAACGAAGTGCGGCAAAACTTGTGGACCAGAGAGATTCTCTATCATCGAGCGCAACTGATGATTTGGACATTGCCTGAAATATCTCACCATTGGCCTGCTCCGTCATGTCTTGAAGGGAGCCAAGGTTTTTAGAAAAAACCTCCGCTGTTATTGCTGCTGCCTGCCTGCCGCCGCTGGTTGAACCGTCATTTTGAGCCCCGGTAATAGTTGTGGCGCCATCGCAGACAATATAGACATCGTTGTCAACAGAAAGCGTATCCTCATTCTCGTTGCCGCTTCCCTGTTCAAGAAGTGTCTCATGCAGAGAGAACAAGGTATGGCTGTGGTGATTTACACAGAAATAGCTTTGATTTGGATGCACGTACATAATTTTCCCTGATCGTCGTTTTTATTCAGGTGACAATAATAAGGAGTATCTCCTGAATCAAATTGATTAATCAGATATATCTATCTGCACCAATCGGCAATGCCTATACCGTGCCGGTAACAACAAAAAAGGTCTGTGACCAACCATGTAATCACAGACCTTGGAGGTTTACCCTGCTGATTCTTTTCTTAACCGATGACGGCCTTTCCTTCATCTGTCACCGTGTATTTACAGCGAACGGGACTGGCAACCAGTCCCTTTTTCTTGAGAGCAGTAATGCGGCTGCTAATTACTTTTGTTTCCAGACCAGTGGCGGCAGATATATCTTTTGAACCGCATGGTTCATCCACATCAGCCATCGCCTTGAGGATCGTCAGCTGTTCAGCTGTCAAAGGTTTATCTTTGATTCCGGGTCCAGTCATGCACTCTTCTCCTTTAATCTTTGATTTTTCTTCCTGCATGCTGGGCACAGCCCTGCAAACTCTAACCTGAATCCGGCAATTTTATACCCTTTTGATGACGTTGAAGATGGCGATTGAACTGCGTCACGATCCAGTTTTATATTATCCACCCGATGGCATTGAACACAATAGATATGATCGTGATCGGAAACATCGTAATCAAAACGTTTCTGGCGCCCGCTGATTTCCAGCTTACCAATCACACCTGCCTCTGACAGTGTCTCGAGATTACGGTAAACAGTGGCGAGGCTGATTCTCGGCATTATCTTCTTGACCCGCTCGTACAACTCATCAGCAGTCAAATGTTTACGGCTCTTCTGCAATTCCTGAAGAATGAGTTCACGCTGGTTTGTCATTCTTAAATGCATAAATTCACCCCTCTAGTAATAATTACCACTTGTAATTGATAACCATTCTCATGTCAACTCATTTCAGCTCCAACAGCTGGCTAGTACAATCATCTTGTAGATCTCTATTTGTTCGATTTTTATAAGCGGCAATGATTTTTTAAATCTAATGCTCGATATGATTCACTCTCTTGCTTATAATGGCAAAATGACACTACTATCGGTAAAAAACCTGAGAAAGAAATATGGAAACAGTGTTGCGGTCGAGGATATCTCATTTTCTGTTGGCCAGGGAATATGTTATGGACTACTGGGACCCAATGGTGCAGGAAAAACGACAACAATGGAGGTCGTTGAAGATATCATACCCGCTACAAGCGGCACCATTCTCTATAAGGGTAAAGCTCGAGATAGACATTTTCGTGAAGAAACAGGTATACAGTTCCAGCACACCTCTCTGCTCAATTTTCTTTCCGTCAAAGAAACACTGCAATGCTATCAGAAATTATTCAAACATCCTGAGGACCTGGATACACTCATAGAGCGCTGTAATCTCTCAGCGATCGTGAGCAAAAGAAACAACCAGTTATCGGGCGGCCAGCAGCAGAGACTCATGCTGGCGCTGGCACTGCTGAACAAACCAAATTTAATTTTTCTCGACGAGCCCTCCACAGGGCTTGACCCACAGTCTCGAAGATATTTGTGGAAGATCGTCGAAGATATTAAAGATAATGGTAAAACGATTGTAATGACCACTCATTCCATGGAAGAGGCTGAATTTCTCTGTGATACGATTGCCATCGTCGACCAGGGTTCCATAATTGCCGAAGGAAGTCCTGCAGAGCTCATTACAAGGTATTGCAAAACTAATACCATCACCCTGCCCCTGTCACTAATTGAAAACAAACTGCCAGCCTTGCATGTGGATTACAGTTTACATGGAAATTCTATTGCTATCCGTTCCCGGAATGTGGAAGAAACATTAAGGACACTCATGGCTGCTGACATCGACCTCAAAGAAATGGTTGTCGACTCACCTGACCTTGAGGATGTATTTCTCCATCTTACCGGAAGGAAACTTAGAGATTAGCATGATGAATTTGATGCAGCTGAAGCGAATCTGGGCCATGTTCAATGCCAGAAACAAGGAGTTTTTCCGGGACCGTGCTGCATTCGGCTGGAATTTTGCCTTTCCATTTCTGATAATTGTCGGATTCGGAATCATCTTCGGCGGTGAACCCCTCTCCACCCTCAAGGTCGGGGTTTTTCCTCAGGATGGAAACTCCGTAATATTTCATGAAACAGTCATTCCTGGGCAATTCCAACAAAATTCTGCAGCCAGTTTTGTGGCCATTTCTACTCTTGAAGAGGGGCTTGATAAAATTCATTATCATAAGATTGATCTCCTGATAGACGGCAGATCATCAGAAAACCGTTATTGGATGAATGATTCATCGCCCAAAAGTTACATCGCCGAACAGATGTACAAAGCTGCACTGCTGCCGGAAGATACCGTTGCTCTTGATCGGCACATCGTCAACGGCGAACAGGTCAGATACATTGACTGGCTCTTTCCGGGAATTATGGCAATGAACATGATGTTTTCAGCGCTCTGGGGCGTCGGCTACGTGGTTGTTCGATATCGAAAAAATGGTGCTCTCAAACGTTTGAAAGCGACTCCGCTGACCGCATTCGAGTATCTCAGTGCTCAAATGCTCTCTCGTATTTTCCTGCTCATGTTTACCTTCACCGTCGTCTGGATCGGCTCAGACCTAATTTTTGATCTCAAAATCCAGGGTTCCATGCTGCTCTTCTTTCTCATATTCTTCCTTGGCGGATTGAGTTTATGTTCAATCGGACTTTTTCTTGCGGCCCGCGGTACCAGTGAAGAATTCACCTCAGGTGCCTTGAATTTTATCTCATGGCCGATGATGTTTCTTTCAGAGGTCTGGTTTTCACTTGAAGGGGCACCCGTCTGGATTCAGAATATATCATGGATTTTCCCGCTGACCCACATGCTCAAAGCAGCAAGGAAAGTAATGAATGAAGGTCTCGGATATACAGATATCCAGCTGGAATGCGGCCTGATGCTCCTGACAACAGTAATCTTCCTGACCCTTGCCGCCGCTCTTTTTTCCTGGAATGAATGATATGTACCCATGTTTTATCGACGCACATCTTCATCTCCAGGATGATGCTTTCTCAAGTAAAGCAGGATTTCTCATCGAAAATGCCAAAAAAGCGGGTGTTGCTGTTCTTTTATGTAATGCCGTAAAAGAACCGGACTGGCCAGTAATTGTTGAGCTTGGTAAGAATTATGGTTCTGTTATTCCGTTTCTAGGAATCCATCCGTGGCACGCCGACAGCGCAGCACCTGGCTGGGAAACCCGCCTGATTGATATACTGGGATCTCTTCATCAGGGCTCCGGTATTGGAGAGTCGGGGCTGGACAAAAAATGTTCGACTGATTTTGGACTCCAGCTCAAATTGTTTGAAACGCACCTTGAAATAGCCTACAGCCTCTCACTTCCAATTGCTCTTCACTGTGTGCGGGGCTGGGGTACATTTGTTGATATCCTTGAATCATATGCGAGACGAAACAGGTTGCCAGCAACAATGATTCACTCCTTCAGTGGCTCATATGAAACCATGAAGCGACTCACAAACATTGGCTGCTTTATTTCCTATTCGATAAACATTATGGATCCACGCTGGAAAAAGATGGATGAAGTCTTTACCCGAACGCCCCTGGCGCAGCTTCTCCTTGAAACGGATGCTCCCGGTCAGCTGCTCAGCCCACCCGGTTTTAATAGCAGGGAAACAGTGACAACATTTAGTGAACCGATACTGATCCCTGCTTTCTATCGATGGGCGGCTCAAAAACAAAACAATGAACTTTCACATTTTAAAACACAGATATGGCGAAATGGACAGATTTACACGAACCAAACGTTTGGTGGGTGAGCGATCGTTTGCACAGCTTTCAGCCGCTCATGTGGCAGTGATCGGTCTTGGAGCTGTCGGCGGCTATGCAGTCGAGGGGCTGGCAAGAGCTGGCATTGGCAGGCTTACCCTTGTTGATTTTGACGATATTCAGCCGTCAAATATCAATCGGCAGCTCCATGCCCTCGAATCAACAATCGGCCAGCCAAAATCAATCGTTGCCCGGAACCGGGTCCTGGACATCAACCCAGAGTGTCAGGTGAGGTCAATCCAGCTGTTCGCCGATGATAAAAATATCCTTACTGTTATAGACAAAACGCCTGATATTCTTATTGATGCAATCGATTCATTAAATCCTAAGATCCAGGTCTTAACGGCCTCTGTCACACACGGTATAACAACATTTTCGTCGATGGGCGCAGCGCTTCGAACTGATCCCACCCAGGTAAGAATTGACGATATTTCCAGGACAAAGAACTGTCCATTGGCCCGACGGGTCAGAAAACGGCTGCGCAGCAACAACATTGAAGAAGGTATTACCTGTGTCTACTCTACAGAAAAGGTTTCATTTGAGTATCATCCTCCCAAAAAACAAGATCCCCTGATTCCCGAGGCAGACAGGGGCAGGGATCGTCGAACGCTCGGCAGCCTGCCCACCTTGACTGGAATATTTGGCTTAACGCTCGCCAACGAGACAATCATGAAACTGATTAAGAGCCCATAATGACGAGGATTTTTCTTGCTCTCAGGCTGGATGACATTACCCGCGCGCTCATCTCCGGGATGGGTGGGCAGGTCCCCGGGGCGCGACCGGTAACAGCTGATCAACTTCACCTGACACTGCGATTTGTCGGTGATGTGGATGGCGCAACGTTTCAGGATATCAGAGAGCAGCTCCGGGAGCTGTCGGCACCGCCCATCTCATTATCAATCAGCGGTGTCGGCCATTTTCCTCCGCGGGGTCAGCCGCGCGTGCTCTGGGCCGGAGTTGAATCATCCGGTGAGCTGATTATCTTGAGAAACAAGGTGAACCGTATCCTCAGGCTCTGCGACATTCCTCCCGAACAGAGGAAATTTCACCCGCACATTACGCTTGCCCGTCTTAAAAACAGTTCACCCCATCGGGTGGCCCGGTTTCTTACTCAAAACAGCTTGCTGAGGACACCACCTCTTA
>RCNC010000224.1_pt1 | contig 40691 bp, 38 predicted proteins | sample 2041301 | NCBI WGS metagenome assembly RCNC01 (sample SAMN09708231, study PRJNA481090) | Marine sediment metagenome, whole genome shotgun sequencing project. | biome: marine sediment; feature: ocean; material: sediment; isolation source: Sewage treatment plant 13A marine sediment (STP13A) ...
TCATTCCGTTTTAAATTCGCTACTTAAAGGACACCTTCTAACCATCTGTATAATAATACAAGAGGTATTATTTCAAGGGCACAAAGGTACAAAAACATATAGAAAAATAAAACTTCCTTACGGTAAGAAAATACAATGGCCCTGATCAAGCGCATGACAACAACACCTGAGAGGGCAAAAATGCTGATCCAGAAGATCACATCTTGTAGGGTTCCCCTAGTGTAAACCAGCAGGAATATCAGGGGAAGAACTACCAATCCAGATAGTTTATTAAAAATAAACATGTTGTACAGGTATTCTCTGATGATCCTTACACGATTAAACAGAATGCCGGTAATATTATGCAGTATCACCCTTCCTAGAAAAAGGGCTGCCAGCAGTGCAAGATTGAAAAGGAATAGGCTTAGACCCTGCAAATCATAGGGGAGCAGACCTATTCTTAACTCCATATAATAGAGCAGAAAGGCCATGGTCAGAAAGTAAAACAGGTAAAGGGCTCCGTCTAACTGATTTTGTAAGAGGCTGTTGTTTTTAAACATCTTATTTGCTACCTGAAAGTTGGCTGAGGCCTGCACTGTTTGTATCAGGATATTCCCATAGTAGAGTCTGATCAAGGCAAACAGAGCCAGCAGCAGAAAGAGATAGATAAAGTACCACGTGGGTTGGTGGGATTGCAACTTTTCTGCAATCTGCAGGCCTGCTGCAGCAAAGCCAGGCACTTGCTCTGTACCTGAGCCTGTAAAAATGCTTAATAGGATGGTATCCTGGCCCTGCATCACGGAAAATTTGATCACAAAGATACACATCGCTCATTCTTAAAAAAAGTTAATTAGATAGGAAGAGTTGAATTCTTATGGTTCCTTTATACCCGTAAATTAATAGTACTCAGATGAAACAGAAGAAACATATCATATTCGTAGCCGGATTTCTCATTCTCTTTTTGAGTGTTGGATTTTCTACTTTAAAAAATAGGGACCTTGAACTGGTAAAAAATTTGGACATCTACTACACCCTTTTCAGGGAGCTAAACATGTTCTATGTGGATGAAACAGATCCTGAAGAACTGGTCACCACAAGTATCGAGGCCATGCTCTCTTCCCTCGATCCCTATACCACCTTTATTCCGGAGTCGGATATGGATGATTTTCAATTCCAGACCACTGGCGAGTATGGCGGAATTGGCTCTTTGATTCGCAGATCAGGCGAACAGGTAATGATTGCTGAACCCTATGAAGGATTTCCTGCAGCCAAATCTGGCGTCAGGGCCGGGGATATAATCCTTGAAGTGGACGGTGTCCCAACCAAAGAAATGGAAATCGAAAAGGTCAGCGACAAGCTAAAAGGCAAACCAGGAACTGAACTCAAATTGGTCATTAAGCGCTACGGTGAAGAGAAGAATCTTGAAATCCCCATGGTTAGGGAGAAAATCTCCATTTTGAATGTTCCCTATTATGGAATGATTGAGCCGGGTACCGGATATATTCGTATTTCCAACTTCACCACCGGGGCAAGCTATGAAGTTGAAAACGCCTTGAAAGAACTTAAAAGGGAGAATGAATTGAATTCTCTGGTGCTCGATCTGCGTTCCAACCCGGGTGGCCTTCTGTTGGAAGCTGTTAGAATTTGCAATCTCTTTGTGGATAAAGGCGAATTGATTGTGAGCACACGGGGGAAAATGGCACAGTGGGATTCTGAGTACTCTACCTCCCGGGAGCCCATTGATAAAGAGATCCCGTTGGTAGTATTAGTAAATCGCGGATCGGCCTCAGCTTCCGAAATTGTTGCCGGCGCCTTGCAGGATCTTGACCGGGCCGTAATTGTGGGGCAGCGAACCTTTGGAAAGGGATTGGTTCAAACTTCCAGACCTTTGAAATACAACGCTCAATTAAAAGTGACCACTGCCAAATACTACATTCCTAGCGGCCGTTGCATTCAGGCTCTTGATTATAAACATCGCAACCCGGATGGTAGTGTGGGGTCAGTACCCGATTCCCTCATTACTGAATATACGACCCGCAATGAGCGCCTGGTATATGATGGCGGTGGCATAGAACCTGATTTTGAAGTGATTCCCGAAACGCTCTCTGAGATTGCCTTACAACTTTTTACCCAGAGCCTGTTTTTCGATTTTGCAATACGTTACAGGAATACCCATGATGAAATTGAATCGCCCGAAATATTCTCATTATCAGATGATGATTATGACTTATTTGAAGCGTTCATTGAAGAAAAAGACTTTGAGTTTCGTACCTCGAGTGAAAAAGCATTTGCCCAGCTGGTGACTAGTGCCAAAAGGGAAAAATATTATGAACTTGCCGAGGCGGAGTTCTCTTCCTTGGAAGATAAACTTTCCCATAACAATTTGAAGGATCTTGAAACATTTGAAAAGGAGATCAGACAGATACTCACCGAAGAAATTGTAAATCACTACTACTTTCGGGCGGGAAGAATATTGTCACAGATACAGGAGGATCCACAGCTGAATAAGGCCACAGAAATTATCAATGAGCCCGGGATGTTAAAAGAAGTGTTGAATGGAAACCAGGGAGCGTTGGCCCGGGCGTCTGAAGAGAGTATGAATCCTTAATGTGCCTCAAGCCAGTTGCGTCCTTCCCCCATATCTACAATGAGGGGAACTGAAAGTGTTGCAGCATCTTCCATCTCTTTCCTGGTGATCTCTTTGACCCGCTCCAGCTCATCGGGCCATACGTCAAAGTTTAGTTCATCATGAACCTGTAGAATCAGTGCCGATTTGAGCTGTTCTTTTTCAAAGAGCTGCTGAATGCGAATCATGGCAATCTTAATAATATCTGCAGCTGAGCCCTGAATAGGCGAATTAATGGCATTGCGTTCTGCGTTGCCGCGCACCACTGCGTTTCTTGAAAGAATATCAGGAAGAAGCCGTTTGCGTCCAAACATAGTTTCCACAAATCCATTTTCCCTTGCCGTTCCTATGGAGGCATCCATGAACTCCCGCACTTTCGGATAAGATTCAAAATAACCGTCTATCAATTCCCTGGCTTCGGCTCTACTAATATGCATTCGCTGAGATAAGCCAAAAGCAGAGATTCCATAGATAATACCAAAATTTGCAGTTTTCGCCCGGGATCTCATATCCTTGCTTACCTGGCCAAGCTCTAGCTTGTAAATCTTTGCAGCAGTGGCTGTGTGAATATCTTCATTGTTGACAAAAGCGGCTATCATCTGCTCATCCCCGCTCAGATGTGCCATCAGCCTTAACTCTATCTGAGAGTAGTCGGCCGAAAAGAAAATATTTTCCGGTCTTTTCGGTATAAAGGCCCTTCTGATCTCTCTGCCACGTTCTTCCCTGATAGGAATATTTTGCAGATTGGGATTTACCGATGAGAGTCTGCCCGTGGTAACCAGGGCCTGATTAAAGGAAGTATGAATTTTCCCGGTTCCAGGCTTAACCAAGAGAGGGAGAGCCGCAACATAAGTGGTGAGAAGTTTTTTTAACGACCTGTATTCCAGCATTTTACCAACAATAGGGTGCTTTTCTTTCAATTGAATTAGAATCTCTTCTCCGGTGGCATATTGCCTGGTTTTGGTCTTTTTGGGATTCTCCACAATCTTTAACCTATCAAACAACACCTCTCCCAGCTGCTTTGGCGAACTAATATTGAATTCCATTCCGGCAAGGGAAAAAATCTCTTTCTCGATCACCAGGATATCTTCGCGCAATTTTATGGCAAAATGATTTAATGCCGCCACATCCAGAGTAACACCGTGATGTTCCATCTCCATCAGCACAGGTATCAGGGGCATTTCAATCTGTTCCGACAGCTCGGTAAAACCCTGTTCTTTTATCTCCTTTTTTAGTATTTCGGCCAAGCGCCATGTTATATCTGCATCTTCTCCCGCATATTCGCATGCCTGTTCAGGAGCCACAGACCGGAATGAGGATTGTCGTGCTCCCTTTTTACCAATAAGTGATTCTATCTTTACCATGGAATAATCCAGATACTGCTCTGCAAGTACATTCAGGTTATGCTTCTGTTCAGGCTTCAGTATAAAGTGTGCAAGCATTGTATCAAATAAGACCCCCTTTACATCTAAATCATAATTCTTTAAGATGTGAAGATCATACTTCAAATTCTGACCCACTTTCTCAATACCCGCATTTGAGAAAACCTCTTTCAAGGGCTCCAGCCAGCTCAAGGTCTCCTCCCGATTATCCCCGAAGGCAATATAGACAGCCCGATGTGCTTCCCAGCTAAATGCAATACCTACCAGTTCGGCCTCCAGGGGGTCCAGGCCTGTAGTCTCAGTATCAAAACAGAAGGAAACTAGTGCGGAAAGCTCCTTTGCGAGTTCTAACGCTCCAGCTTTGGTATTGATCAGGCGGTAATGATGCTTAACAGAGTCAATGGAATCCAGGGAGGTCTCCTGAATCACTCCTTCGTTTCCAACCGGATCGCCGAACAGTGTGGTTTGTCCGCTCGATCCTGCCTGATGCGATTCTTTTGCCCTTGCGTTGCCCGCGGGTAATGGTTTTGTGGAAAGCCCCAGAATTCTTTTTGCTAGATTTTTGAATTCCAGCTCATTAAATATACTTTCAAGCTTATCCTTGTCCAGCTCCACCCTTATAAGATCGTCGGGTGCTTCCTGAACAGGAACATCCAGAGCGATGGTAGCCAGCTCCTTCGAGAGTATAACCAGCTCTTTTGAATTTTCCAGATTCTCCTTCTGTTTACCTTTCAGTTGATCGATATTATCATAAACTCCTTCTACCGTTTTAAATTCCCCTATTAATTTTTTTGCGGTCTTCTCCCCAATTCCCTTTGCTCCAGGAATATTGTCTGCTGCATCTCCCATCAGAGCAAGAATATCAATCACCTGCTCCGAACGTTCCACGAGGAACTTTTCCCTAACTTCGGCAGGGCCCAGGACTTCTGGTCCAGCACCGCCCCGGCCTGGCTTATACATCATTACCCGCTCCGATACCAGCTGTGCAAAATCCTTATCCGGAGTCATCATATAAACCGTAAATCCCTCTTTTTCAGCTTGTTTGGCCATAGTGCCTATAGTATCATCAGCCTCATAACCAGGCACTTCAATCACGGGGATATTGAATCCGCCAAGCAGGTTCTTAATGTAGGGTACAGCAGTTTTTATATCCTCTGGAGTCGCATCTCTATTTGCCTTGTACTCAGGAAACATATGATGCCGGAAGTTGGGGCCAGGAGGATCAAATACCACCGCAATGTGAGTGGGATTCTCCTTACGAAGTACCTCTTCCAGGGCCAGGGTAAAACCAAATACCGTTGAAGTTGGTATCCCTTTGGAATTGGTCATGGGATTTGATATGAATGCATAGTATGCTCTAAAAATCAAGGCATAAGCATCCAATAGGAATAGTTTTTTCTCCACTTTGAATCTTTTTAGCTACTGATTATCGGCCGCATACCACTCTGCATACGAAGAGGCTGTCTCATAAAGCCTAATAGAAAATAGTCCAATGCCGGGGGAAAGACGTGCCTTTACAATCTCCGAAATATATAAAACAAGATTTTCACAGGTTGGTTGGAAATCCAAAAGATGAACTTTATCATACATCGCATGGGGTTCCTCGGGAAGGAACTTCTCCGCATCCCTGTTGATAACTAGGGAATGATCAAAGTGGTCCACAATCGGTTCTTTTACCGCTGCTTTCAGGTCCGAAAAGTCCAGAACCATACCCAATTTTGGATTCTGGCGATCTTCAATGGGCTCTCCAATCACAGTTACTATTAGTTTGTAAGAATGGCCGTGAATATGCCTGCACAATCCATCATAATTCAATAAGGCATGGCCCATTTCAAAACGAAATTCTTTGCTTAATCTTACCTTCTTCATGGCTCTATATTTCAATCACAAGCACATTCACTGATACATTTTATCAGTGTGCTCAGGTTCTTTCTTTTTAAATAGTAGAGGGTGTTTTTTCCTTTTCGAACAGAGGCGAGGATCCCTTTGTCCTTTAAAATCCCGAGATGATGAGAAGCTGTAGATTGCTCAATCTTAAGCAAATTATGTATCTCAGTTACACTCAGCTGGTTTCCTTCTCCCAGGTAGCCGAGAATAGCCAATCGCATGGGATGAGAAATGGCTTTGATCATATTGGCGGCCCGCTCTACCTGTTCCGGGTTCAGATCTGAGAACTCCATATCTTAAAGTATTATATTATTTAAACATATTGATCAAATACAAATATATCAATATTTAAGGTATTTAATATGTAATAAGCCCTGACGGGAAATTTAACATGATTCAGCATTCTTTTTTCTACCTTTGATTTTCCTAATTCGAACGATGATCAAATTAGAAGATATCAGGAAGCCCGTTAGCCGGGAAATGAAAGAGTTTGATTCTCGTTTTAAATCAGTAGTTTCCAGCAACATCCCCCTCCTGAACATAGTCACCCGTTTTGTGCTTCGAAAAAAGGGAAAACAGATGCGACCTCTTTTTGTTTTTCTCTCTTCCAGGCTTACTGGTGATATAACTGAATCTACTTATACAGCTGCTTCTCTTGTTGAATTAATGCACACAGCCACGCTGGTCCATGACGATGTGGTAGACGAATCCAACGAACGTCGAGGAACTTTTTCGGTCAACGCCATCTGGAAATCAAAGGTGGCTGTACTCTTTGGTGATTACCTCCTGGCCCAGGGTTTACTGTTGGCCGTAGAAAAAAAGAATTATGACCTCCTTGAAATTGTCTCCCATGCCTCCAGGGAAATGAGCGAGGGAGAGTTGCTTCAGATTCAGAAGTCAAGAAGCCTGAACATCGATATGGACACCTATTATGAGGTAATTCGAAAGAAAACAGCCAGCCTGATAGCTTCCTGTACTGCCTGCGGTGCGAAATCCGCTGGAGCAAGCCAGGAACAGGTTGACCAGGTTTACCAGATGGGTATACAAATAGGCATGGCCTTCCAAATTAAGGATGATCTCTTTGATTATCAGCCACATGGTCTTATAGGAAAGCCAACGGGTAATGATATAAAAGATAAAAAATTTACTCTGCCTTTAATTTACGCCCTAAACCAGGCTGATCCTTCCGGGAGAAAATCAATGATCAGAAAAATCAAAAACGGAAATAGGAGTCAACATGTAGTCAACGAAGTGGTGCTCTTTGTTAAAGATATGGGGGGTATCGAATTTGCCGAAGCCAAGATGCAGGAATACAAAACCGCTGCCATGGATATTCTTTATTCCTTTCCGGAATCTCCTTACAGAAATTCACTTCGGGACCTGGTTGAATATACCGTCTCTAGGAAAAAATAAGCTACCTGGCTGCTTTCTTAAAATGATCCTCAATTTTCCTGGCACGAGAGTGGCCCACTTCTGCTGAGAGCTCCTCCAGGGAAGCATTCCTTATTCCTTCCATGGATTTGAAACACTTGAAAAGTTTCTCAATAGAGCTGTTTCCTATTCCAGGTATTTCCTCCAGTGATGAGCTGATCATAGATCCTGAGCGTTTTAGTCTATGAAAGGCAATTCCAAACCTGTGTGCCTCATTTCTGAGGTTTTGAATCAATTTTAGCGATTCGGAACTTTTATCAATATAAAGCGGTACAGCGTCCTCTGGAAAATAGATTTCTTCCAGTTTTTTAGCTATCCCGATAATCGCTATCTGGCCGCGAAGTTTTAGTCTATCAAGACTGCTAAGCGCCGCACTTAATTGTCCCTTTCCACCATCAATCACTATCAATTGTGGAAGGGTTTGTTTTTCATTCACCAGCCTTAGATAGCGCCTGTATACCACTTCCTGCATTGAAGCAAAATCATCAATTCCTTTTACTTCCTTTATGTTATAATGACGATATTCCTTCTTTGAAGGCTTCCCATTTCTAAATACCACGCAGGCAGCAACCGGTTCACTTCCCTGCATATTACTGTTATCAAAACACTCAATATGCTTCGGCAATTCCTTTAGCCTGAAATCTGCTTGAACTGCTTTCAGGATCCTTTCACCGGGCTCAGCTGTTTTCCTGGTAGCATTACGCTTGATCTTTTCCAGTTTATAGCTCTTTGCGTTTCGCAAGGATAGTTCAAGTAACTTTAGCTTATCTCCTCGCTTGGGTACAGTGATTCGTAATTCCGGATAATAGCTTTTCAGATCCAGAGGAACAATCAGCTCCTTGGATTTGCTTTCAATCCGGTTCCTGATATCGGTAACTGCAAAAGCTAGAAGTTCAGCGTCCTCTTCATCCAGTTTTTTTCTGATCTCCACCGTATGGGCCTGTATGATTGCACCCTTTACCACTTTCAAATAATTTATAAAAGCCTCCTTCTCATCACTTACAATGCTAAATACCTCCACATCATGAATGGCGGGATTTACGATGGTTGATTTGCTTTGGAACCTTGAAAGAATATCTATCTTCTCTTTAAACTGATTGGCTTCCTCAAATTTAAACAAGGCGGCGCTTTGTTCCATTTCTCGTTTCAAATGAGTGACGACTTCAGTCAAATTACCCTTGATGATATTTCGAATCTGATTTATGCTGTTTGCATAGGCTTCCTGGGTTTGTAATCCTACGCACGGAGCTTTGCAATTTCCAATATGGTATTCCAGGCATACTTTGAATTTACCAGCATCAATATTTTCTTCGGTCAAGGCAAGTTTACATGTTCTAAGCTGGTAAAGCTGACGAATCAAATTAAGCAACACTTTTACTGCATAGGCCGAAGTGTAGGGTCCGTAATATTTAGAGCCATCATTAATCACAGTCCTTGTTGAAAAGACCCGGGGAAAAGATTCATTTTTTACACAAATCCAAGGGAAGGTTTTATCGTCCTTAAGCAATATATTATATCTCGGCTGATGCTTTTTGATCAAATTGTTCTCTAGCAGCAGGGCATCGGATTCGCTATCCACGACGATATACTTCAAATCAGCAATCCGATCTACCAGAACCTTAATCTTAAAAGACTCGAATTTATTTCTGGAGAAATAGGAGGAGACTCTTTTCTTTAAATTTTTTGCTTTGCCTATATAAAGCAGCGCATCATTTTTATCATAGAATTGATAAACTCCCGCTTGTTCGGGCAACGAACGAATCAAAGAAGAAATGTCAGAATTACGCGTCATTTTGAGCTTCACTAATGTGCTTTACCTGGGCCGAGGGACACAAACTGAATAGATATGGCACTCTCAGAGCACTAAAATAAGTTAATCAGGGGACTTTCCCCTTGCTAATGCCTTCATCCATATAGGCTTCTGGAAGGTAGGGGGATCCTGGCTCTGCTCAAATGAAAAACACTAAAGAGAAGAATTAATGCCCTTCAAAGCTAACAATCGAGTCAATGTCATATGCACTAAGCCTGAGCCGCCCTTCCAGTTCGGGAAGCTCTACCAGGAACAATACTTTTATAATTTTGCCTCCAGCTTCTTCTACTAATTTACATCCAGCTTCAGCTGTTCCCCCGGTAGCCAATAGATCATCTACCACTACAACCTTTTCCCCGGGTTGAATGGCATCCACATGCATTTCCAGGGCATCTTCACCATACTCCAACTTGTATTCAATTCCTCGTTTCTTATAAGGAAGCTTTCCAGGCTTCCGTAATAATGCTACCCCTCCTCCCATTTTTGCAGCCAAAGCTCCAGCCAAAACAAATCCTCTTGCTTCTATTCCCACAAATTTTTCAAAGGAGATGGGGTCGGAATTTTCAGTTCTTAAACAATTCATCAATTGATCGAGGGCCAAAGCAAAGGCTTCACCACTCTGAAAAATTGTGGTCAGGTCCCTGAAAACAATTCCAGGCTTTGGATAATCCGGAATGGAACGTGTGGCATTTTTCAAATATTGAGCTGCCTCTTCTTTATTCATCTTTCTGAAATTATAAAAAATTGTTCCACGTGGAACTATCTACCCATATATATGAGCAGAACACTAATATCACTGGGCGATACTCCTGAAATTCGAGAAGCCTGGCCAATAGAACCAGGTTTAATACGGATCAACTTCTGCCGTGCTTCCGTAGAGATACTTTTCAAACGCTCGTAATCAAAATTCTCATCAAGTTTAATTCGCTCAAGTCTCTTTATCTTATCTGCCATTAGTTTTTCTCTGGCAATATAGCCTTCATACTTAATTGAAATCTCTACGGTCTCAACTACCTCTCCAGCTCTTCGTCCACAATCCTCATGAATTTTCCGAAGGTCCTCTACCTCTTCGATTAATTCATTCAGCCTAACCTGTGGACGCTTGGCTACTTCGATTAATTTCATTTTTTGCTTTAGCGGAGATGTTCCTGCGCGTTCCAAAAACCCATTAATCTCATCAGGAGCTATGCTGTAAGTTTTCAAGAAATCAATAAACCTAAGTACTAAAGCTCTTTTGCTTTCTAATAAATCAACCCTCTCCTGAGTAGCCAGACCCATTTTTGCACTTAGTAATGTAAGTCGTTCGTCAGCATTATCCTGTCGTAGGAGGATCCTGTATTCAGCCCTGGAGGTAAACATTCTATAAGGTTCATCAACGCCCTTTGTAACCAGGTCGTCAATCAGCACCCCTATATAGGCCTGATCCCTGCCCAGCACAAATTCTTCATCCCCATGGATCTTAAGGCTTGCGTTTATTCCTGCCATCAATCCCTGCGCCCCTGCCTCTTCATATCCAGTGGTGCCATTTATCTGACCGGCAAAATAGAGATTCTTCAAACGCTTTGTTTCCAATGTATGGTATAATTGTGTGGGTGGATAATAATCATACTCTATGGCGTATCCGGGCCTGAAGATTCTAACATTTTCAAGGCCTTCAATTTCCAACATTGCATTGTATTGAACCTCCCAGGGCAAAGAGGAAGAAAAACCATTAATATAATATTCTATTGTTTCAAAGCCTTCTGGTTCTAGAAACAATTGATGCGCCTCCTTTTCCGAAAAAGTCACAATCTTATCTTCAATACTCGGACAGTACCTTGGCCCAATGCTCTGAATGGTTCCGTCAAACATGGGGCTGTCTGCAAATCCTTTTTCCAGCTCCGAATGAACAGTCAGATTTGTATGCGCAATATAACAGCTCCGGTGTGCTGAGTAATCCATTTCATAATCCAGGTAAGAGAATTTTCTGAATTCCATATCCCCAGGCTGCTCTTGCAGTTTCTCAAAATCAATGCTTCTGCCATCAATTCTGGCAGGAGTCCCGGTTTTCATCCTACCCACTTCAAAACCATTCTCCGCCAATTGTTCACTTAAACCATAAGCCGGAGCTTCTCCCATTCTTCCTCCCTTCATCTGCACTTTACCAACATGCATCAGGCCATTAATAAATGTGCCAGCAGTTAGAATAACCTTCCTGGAACGAAATTCTATGCCCATCTCGGTTTCCACCCCTTTTACCTCTCCCTCCTCGATCACTAAACGTGTAACTTTATCCTGCCAGAATTCCAGCTTATCAATACCTTCAAGCACCTTTCTCCACTCAAGTGTAAAGATGGATCTGTCGCATTGTGCTCTTGGGCTCCACATGGCAGGACCTTTACTTCTATTTAGCATCCTGAACTGAATCATGGACCGGTCTGTAATGAGTCCTGAGTATCCCCCAATTGCATCTATTTCTCTGATTATCTGTCCTTTAGCAATGCCCCCCATGGCAGGATTACACGACATCTGTGCATATTTTGTCATATCCATGGTGATCAGCAGTGTCCGGGCTCCCATAGAGGCGGCAGCGGCAGCGGCCTCACAACCTGCATGTCCTGCACCAACAACAATTACATCGTACTGAGATTTCATTTTAAACCATATTCAACCACAAATGTAATGCATCATTTTCCATTTGACGCATTATACCCCGCTCTTCCTCACTTCCGTCGCCATAACCAAGCAAATGATTCACACCATGAACCATCACCCTCCTCAGCTCCTCTTCTTCTTCTGCACCATAAGTTCCGGCGTTTATTCGCACCTGCTCTATACTGATAAAAATATCGCCTGAGATCTTTACGCCTTCCGAATAGTCGAAACTAATAACGTCTGTGTAGTAGTTGTGGTTTAAATACTTTTGATTAATAAGCTTGAGATGCTTATTAGTTGTGAAAATGAAAGACAATTTGCCGCACACCGCATCCTGCGAATCAAGCCATTGTTTGATCCACTGTTTATGCAGAAGCTTTTGCCTTAAATTGAATTGTGATTTCTCTGTATGAAATGTGACAGGCACTAGATCTTGAACTTTAGCACTACAATCCTGCCATTTTCAAGGTATAAAATTTCATCTGAAAGCCGTTCCATCAGGAAGATTCCACGGCCGTTGATTTTCTCAAGATTTTCGGGAGCAGTAGGATCGGGTACGGTGGCGTAATCAAAGCCATGACCCTGATCTTCTATATGAACCATTAGTTCTTTCCGATCCATTAACATTTCAATCTTAACGTTCTTATTCGGATCAGAATTATTGCCGTGAATTATTGCATTGTTTGTTGCCTCCATAGTGGCCACAAGTACGTTTCCATAAACTTCATCACTCAAGTCGAATTCCATTGATAATTCATCAATGGCTTTTTCTACCAAACGCAGGCTTCCTAAATCGGCTGGGATATTCAAATCTTTTCTCATAACAATTCCAATGGACGCTATCTTATACGGTGCTAATTCGCCAAAGGTTCCAAAAAATTGTTATTTACTTATCCACTCTTCAGGGTTTAGAATTGTTCTCTCCTGCCAGACCTCAAAATGGACCGAAGCAACATTTTCTTTTTCGTCTGTAAAAGCTTCTCCCAGGCCTTCTTTTGTAAGTACTCTATCGCCTGTTTTAACCCTCACATTTACAAGATTTTGATATACTGATAGAAACTCCCCATGACGTATTAAAACGGTGTAATTCGCTCCTAAAATAGCAAAGACCTTGGTCACCTGGCCTTCAAAGACTGCGCGTACTTCTGTTCCTGGAGAGCTGGTAATATCTATTCCATTATTCTGCACACTCGAGCCTCTTAAGCCTGGAATTTCATTTTTTCCATATGCAGCTGTAATAATACCCTGCTCCACTGGCCAGGGTAACTTTCCCCTGTTTTTCCTGAAATCCTTTCCAAGCAATTCTTGTTCCGGGGTAAGAGCGGCATATATATTTGCTGAATTAGCCTTGCGTGCCTCTTCTTCAATAATCTCTCTGATCCGGCTTTCTAAAGCTTTAGCAATCCGTTCTTTCTCTGAAACTTCCTTTCTTAACTCCGATTCTTTCTTTTTAAGATCATTTACCATAGATCTCCTTCTGCTTCGCTGACCAAGGAGTTTTCCCTGCTCAACCTCCTTTTCCTCCAAAGCAAGGAGTTTTTCATTCCTAAACAGATTCAGTTGATCTTTCTGCAGATCAAGTTCCACAATGAGCGAATCAATTTCTTTCGCTTTCCGAACCCTGTATGCGCTGATATATTTTAAATATTTATATCTCTGATAGGACTGGGAAATCGTAGCCCCGGCAAGGATGTACATCAATTTCTCATACTCTGTATGGTTTCTGTAAGCAAAGTAGATCAATCTTGCGTACTCCTCCTTGTTTTTCTTATTGTCGATGGTCAGTTGTCCAATATTAACTTCGGTCTCCTGGATGCTTCGATCCATGAGATTAAGCTCTGATTCCATTGTTGAAATCAATCCCGCTCTTGCGTTGATTCCATTTTGCAAAAGCCTCAATTGCTTTACAGAACTTGATCGTTTTGCCGAGGTCTTCTCCATCAAATCTCTGGTTAGTTTCAGATCATCATAGGCTTTCTGCTTCTGCAGCTGGAGATCTTCCTTGGATTGTCCGGTAACAAACAAGGCAAACAAAAAATGCACCAATATGAAAGCTAGCGCTCTGTTCATCTCACCTCTGTAAATGTGTATTTTCGGGGATTTACATCCATCTTTATCTTTATATCTCTGTTAATAGTAAGCTCCCCACCACTGGCAACAATTTCGAATTCTGTAATCATGAAATTTGAATAAATTTTGAAAGAATCCTCCAGCCTTTCTCCCATTAAATATCGATCCGTTTTCTGGTGGTAAAATTCAAAAATATTCATATTCAGATCAAGCCTGTCAAAAATAATTCTCTTTTTAATATAGTTTTCATCAAACTCAAATACGATGCTCTTTTGCTGATCATCTTTCCCAAATTGCAAATAATCACATAGATAGGCCTTACTGATCAGGTTTTGAAGATCAGTAAGGCTGACAGGGTACTGATAACCAAACCTTCTTTGCAGGGGTGCACTGTATACAATTTTATTCATTCGGTCGATGACTTTGATAGAGTCTTGTTTAACAGAAGCTCTCAAAATCTCGTATCCGCTATTCACGGCTGAAAGATAGATAATAGAATCTCTCTTTGAATACAATGTAATGCTAACCTCATACCGCTCCTTATCGTAGACCAGTATCGCTTCAGCTTTCTTAATCAAGATTGTATGAACCGAATCGCTGCCATTGCAATTTTGTATCAGGCCCTCCATCCCGTGCAATTCTGGCGTTTCGGGCTTGAGCACCTCTTTCATAGCACCGCATTCATTGAGTAATAGCAGTGCAAATAGCAAAAGAATCCAATGAAATCTACTCATGTTCCCTGGCATTTACCAGATCAATTTTAACTTCCAGCTTCTCTTTATCTCCTCCCAGTATAATCGCTTTTAAATAATATGACACTGCAACCTGATAGCTTTCCAGTGCCGTTTGAATATCTCCAGCGTGCTCGTTTACTTCCGGATCATTCTCTCCCCCCTTATCCAGAGCAGAGAGAATATACTTTTCAGCCTCCTCAAAAGATTCTAGCTTATAAAGGACCCAGGCGTAGGTATCAAGAAAAGTAGCATTCTCCGCATTGTTCTTAACCACTTCTGAACTCCACGCTTTCGCCTTTTCAAGTTTTTCTCCCCTTTCTGCCAGGTAATAGCTGTAATTATTCAAAAGCATAAAATTATCGGGCTCTTCCGAGATCAAAGATTCAAATAAGGAGTCTGATCTCTCATAATCATCAAGTCTGTAATAGGCTTCGGCAACAAGCATTCTGGCTTGTGAGGCATATTCTCCGGACGAATACAGATTGTAATCTATTCCTTCAAAATTCTCTGTAAGTGCCTCGAATTCATCGGCTTGATAGAACCCAAGACCCCTGAAAAAACGGATATCAACACTGTCCGGGTATAGCTCAAGCGCTTTTCCACTTATAAAAATAAGCTCCTCGTTCAGCGCTGCGGCATTAGCCAGCATGATGGTCTGCATATAGATGTTGTAGGTTCCCTTCTGAAGTTCCAAATACTTCTTTAAATGGACGTATGCTGCGGAATAGTTCTGGCTTTGAATATAAAAATCTGCGGCTAGTAAGCGGATATCGCTTTCCTCCGGATGAGTTTCCGCGAAGACCTCAATAACGGTACTTAATTCCGATGAATAATTTGTAAGGTGATCTTCCTCTGATAGATAATATGACAAGATTGCCATTTTTCTATTCATCTCTATCTGCTTGCTGCCAAAGGATTTAGCTAAATATTTATAGCTGTTTTTAAAATCCTCCTCCTGCCGGTAATAGTCTGTCAAATTTGTCAGTGCAAAAATATTCAGACTATCCACCTCCAGAATTTCAAGATAGTAGGAGGCGGCGGCTTTTTCATCCCCGTTTTTTAAACAAAGCTCTGCTGCCACGATTCGAAACTGTATGGCTTCAGGAAAAATCGCCATAACCTTTTCGATCTCCTCCCTGGCCAGTTCGTATTCTTCCTCACTTTCATAGATGGAGGCTTTTAGTAAGGTGATCTTCTCCGAAAAACCATTTTCTTTTTCAATTTTTTCTAGCGTTCTAATGGCTTTTCCCGATTTTCCCATATTGAAATAGCTAAGGGCAAGTTCGAATTCCCATTCTATTTTTTCGGGATCATCCTTTATTTTCCCCTTTAGAATCTCTACCACTTCTTCATGCTCTTCCAGTGCACCAAGCGAATTTATATAGGCAAGGGTATACCATTCGTTCCCGGTATCAAGCGCATATGCCATACTGAGATTTTTGCGCGCTAGCTCTAATTGCTTTGTAGCCAGATAGATAGAGCCCGCTTCAAAATAAGCAACCGCACAATCAGGCTTATCCTTGATAACAAGGCTATATAGTTTAATCGCTTCCGGCAAATTTCCAAGGTTCTTTTGCTTTACAGCCTCTATCAAAGCATATTGGTAATCCCTGTTGTTGCTCTGCTCCTGGCCTTTCGAAACAGAGGCAAAGAAGAACATCAAACCCAACACAAACCCTATTCTCACAAAATTCTTCATTCTTTTCTTATTTGGTACCGGTATGTCCGAAACCTCCTTTGCCCCGTTCAGACTCTTCCAGGGATTCGACCTGATTCCATTTAATGCTTTCCACCTTATTAATCACCATCTGGCAAATACGTTCTCCATGCTCGACCACAAAGGTTTCACCGGACAGATTCACCAGAATAATTCCAATCTCACCCCTGTAGTCTGCATCGATAGTGCCTGGTGTATTTAAAACTGAAATTCCTTTCTTCAGGGCCAATCCGCTCCTGGGTCTGATCTGGGCTTCAAATCCTTCTGGCAATTCCATAAACAAACCGGTGGGAATAAGCTTCCGCTCCATGGGTTCCAGGGTAACAGCCTGCTCCAGATTCGCTCGAAGATCCATTCCTGCTGAACTGGAGGTGCTGTAGTCAGGTAGCGGATTATCCGAACTGTTCACTATTTTAACTTTCATTGACCTTAGCTGCTTTTATATTGATTAAAAGTCCTTCTCTCTCCCAATACCACTATTGCCCCAAAAACACTCAGAAGCACCAGCGCCCATAAATTTCCGGGTCCCCTTACATTCTGCAAAAATAGTTCATTGCTTAAATATATGACTATCGCCAGCAGAATATATGCCAGGATTCGTCCGGCACGATAAGGAATAGCATAGTGTTTTCTTGACCAAAGATAGGATACGATCACCATGGTGCTGTAGCAGATCAAGTGGGCCCATGCCGATGCCACATAACCATACCTGGGAATAAATAATACATTCACAAAGACAGTAATCAAGGCTCCTAATAGTACCAGAACGGCGCCGATATAAGTTTTATTGGTTAGTTTATACCATATGGAGAGATTAAAGAAAATTCCCATCACCAGGTTGGCCAACAAAACCACCGGAACAATTTGCACTCCTTCACGGAAATCCGCTCCAATAAAGAGAATAAAGTAGTCAAGATAAAGATTAACCAGGAGGAAGATAAAAAGTCCGACAACCACAAAAAACATCATCACATCGGCATATAGTTTTAGGGCGTTCTTCTCTCCTGATTTTGAAAAAAAGAAAGGTTCAGCTGCATATTTAAACATCTGAACAAAAAGGGTCATTAATACAGCCAGCTTATAGTTTGCCCCATAAATCCCTAACTGTTCCATGGGATTTTGCTCAAGCGGTATCATATGTTTTAACAGTATTCGGTCCAGGGCTTCATTTACCGTACCCGCCAATCCGGCTATAAGCAGCGGATAAGAGTATCTGAGAATCTCTTTGAACATACTCCTATCAAAAACAGAACGCAATGCTGCAAGAATATCAGGAATAAGCAAGAGCAGCTTAAGGGACGAAGCAACAAGATTGGAAATCAGCACATACCCCACGCCAATATTTTCATTGTAGAGAAGGGATGCCAGCTCTGAGTCGCTGTGCCGCGGACAGTAGTACAGAAAAAAGAGATTCAGGCCAATATTTATGCTAACCTCCCCGATGCGTATTAAGGCATATTTCAAGGGTTGGTTACGAAGCCGGATCCTGGCAAATGGAATGCTCGTAAACGCATCAATGCCAACAATTATGGCTAACCATTTAATATACTCCGGATGTTCTTCATATCCAATAAGAGCGCTAAGGGGACCAGACCAGACCAGCGCCATGACGATAAAGAGTGTAGATGTAATGAAGAGAGACCCGAGTACCGTAGTGTACACGCTATCCTTTTTTTCCGAATTACTGGCGTAGCGGAAATAACCAGTCTCCATACCATAGGTGAGAATTACCAGCAGAAATACCACATAGGCATAGAGCTCTGTGATAACTCCATAAGTGGCCCTTTCGAAGATTCTTGTATAAAAAGGTGTGAGTAAGAGGTAATTGAGAAATCGTGGCAGCACAATGCCAAGACCGTATACAGCGGTTTGCCCGAACAGTTGTTTAATGGGATTCTTCAAGCTATAGGCAAGGTTTCTGCAAAAGTAGCATTATCCGGTGCGTAGTTTACTCGTCGGACGATTTTTTATTAAACAGCAGGTAGCCAAAGCTTAGCTGTGCAATCCAGGGATTCTCCTCGTCGGCAATATAACCCAGGTAAAGAGAAACAGGTCCGACTACCGAAACATAACTCATGGATGCAAAAAACATAGTTCTCATACTTTTAAAATAGTTTCCGAAATAGGCCTGGTTGTGTTCGTCCATAAGTATTTCCTGCACCGGGAAATATGCGTAGGCCTCCAATTTGGCATGAAGTTGTTTTGAAAATTTGTAGACCGGCATCAGTCCCACTGCAAAAAACTGGTGCGCCCTGTAGTGCTCCATAAAGAGTCCTTTAGTAATTACATTGGGTTGAAAAAATGGAGCCTCAATAATGGTAGAATAATAGTTGCTGAGCAAAGGTTTAAATGTGGCCTGTGCCCTGAAATGATAACCCAGGGAAAACGAGCCCCTAAAGGGGATAAACCCACAGTTTTCAAGCCTCACAGACAACCAATAGTAACTCTTTTTTTCATTGTTCTCCGCCTCAGCCGTAGATCCCGGATAGTAAGATTCTACACCATAACCGGCCCGGACGGAATGAATCCGGTGTGTTCCTTCTGTGGCAAATTGCTTATTATCCAGAGTGTTTCGTTCGCTGGCCACATAGAGCGAAACCTTATTCACATTGGAGATTTCAGAAGTATCTGTGGAGGTGAAATCCCTGCTCATGTAGTAGATCTCTTTGTTTCTTCCAATGCCTATCCCGCTTTTGATAAGGCCATTGATCTTGTACGGGGTTCCCACATCAAACCTGAAATTAATTTCATCCTCTGTGACATAAGGAGGTTTCTGGTCCTCGAAAAAGAAATTGCTCTGATTGTTGTTGTATTGAAACCCATTGTAGTTGAAGTTTCCCTGGAAAAACAGTGGAATCTTGGCGGGATAATCAAATCTGAATCCCAGATTAACACCATCATAAAAGCGACCGAACTGAATACTTCCTTTCAATAGAGCGCTCACCTCTGAAATCTGCCGATAACTAAAACCCAGGTAGGTTTGGGCTAAGCCTGTGGTTGAAAAAAATAATCCAAACCTGGCTTCCAGGGGTGCCTGTGGTATCACCCTGAGCTTCATCGTAAACAAGCTGTCTTCCGGCTTATACACAGCTCTTGGGTAAAGATATAACAAGCTTTTGTCGTTTGCCAGTTTCAAGTACTCTCGCTTCATCTCATTCACATCCAGAATGGAATCTGCTTGCCGGATGCTGCGCTCAACATATTCCTTTTGCTTTTCATTTAAGCCAGTAATGTCAAATTCATTAAAGCGAAGCTCAGGAAGCCGCTCTTTAAAATCTTCTCTCCTTCGGGCTAGTGTAGCAGTATCTACTGCCCGGTGGCTGACCAGCGCTTTAATACTGTCCATCTTTGCAATGGTCTGTTTATATCCAACCTCTACAAACTCATCCAGCTTATCAAAGGCCAGCAAAGATTGTTTCTCCAGCTTCATATCAAGCAACAGGCCCCGCTTCGGATCAATCTCATAACTGGAGGGTTTCATCACTATATTTTCGATCTGGGCCATAATATCAAATTCATCTGGCGGGGTGTTTCCCTGAGCGGCCTTGCTCCCAATAATCACGTCTGGATTAAATTGTTCTATGACATGTTGCACCGGGAAATTATTATACAGGCCCCCATCATACATGATATTTCCCTCCATCAAGATGGGGCGGAAATAGAGAGGAACCGTCATAGAGGCCCTGACCGCCTGTGAAAGATCTCCTTTTCTGAATACAACTTCTTTGCTATTGCTAATATCTACTGCATTGCATAAAAATGGAACAAACAAAGAGTCAAAATCATAGCCGGCTGCGGCACTGGCCCTGGAAAAAATCTCCATAAACGCAAAATCCATCAGCTCGTTGGGAATGACACTCAGGGGAAATCTTGTTTTTGGAACGCTATCCTTCAGGTCTATGCCAACATTGAATAGTTCAGGTCCGGGTTCCTCGGCTTTGAAATAATATTTATACTTCTCCTCCAGTTTCCCACTCATCCAGTATCCAAACTCATCCGATCCGATAATCTCAATCATCTCATCGGTACTCAGGCCCATGGCATAACATCCTCCAATAATAGCCCCCATGGAGGTTCCGCCTACATAGTCAATTGGGATGCCATTCTCTTCCAGAGCTTTTATCACCCCAATATGCGCCAAACCCTTAGCTCCTCCTCCACTAAGTACAAGTCCCACTGACTGAGCCATGGTCACATGAGGAATAAGGCCAATAATGACAAGTATGAAACACTTTTTCAACATTCATTCTATCTTTGCAGTACTATTCTATATTAAAAATACGTCAATTATGTTGAAGAGTTATCTGATCGCGCCAATTGTTTACATAACGATTTCTTTCATTTTTCTTCCGGCTCCGCTTCAGGCCCAGAATGCAAAAAATGAGCAACTCATTAAAATAGAGACTAGCAAGGGCGATATGCTTATCAAGCTATATAATGAAACACCCGCACATCGTGACAACATGATTAAGCTTATCAAAGAAGATTTTTACAAGGACCAGGTTTTTCACCGGGTCATCAAAGATTTCATGATACAGGGAGGTGATCCGCACTCCACCGGGGCCGAAAAGGGCCAGCGTTTGGGCTCGGGAAGCCCGGGATATACGGTTCCTGCTGAATTTCATAAAAACCTTATACACAAAAAGGGGGCCCTTGCCGCTGCCCGGAAAGGGGACGGTGCAAATCCGGAACAGGCCTCAAATGGTTCCCAGTTCTACCTGGTTCAGGGCAGGGTGTTGACCACTGAAGAGATCGATATCCTAACCCAAAGGGGAGTTGCCAGCTTTACCGAGGAGACTGCCGAAATATACACAACCCTTGGTGGGACACCACACCTTGATGGAGCTTATACTGTTTTTGGTGAAGTTGTGGAAGGTCTGGAAATCATTGACGCCATCGCTTCCCAGGCTTGCGATTCCTATGACCGGCCCATCGAAGATGTAATCTATTCAATTACCCTTATCAAATAAGCGGGTTTTTTATACTTTTGTATCTCTAATTCAAACAGATATGCTTCAAAATATTGATAAAATCCTTGAGGAGGCCAGGCAGTTCAAAGCCGAAACCAAGGAGGAGATTGAACAGTTCCGGATCTTTTACCTGGGCAAAAAGGGAGCGCTTTCCGAATTGTTCAAGAACTTCAAGGATGTTCCGGCCGACCAGAAGAAAGAGGTAGGGCAGAAGATCAATCAATTAAAGCAGTTTGTTAGCGAAAAAATAGAAGCCTTACTCGCTGGTATTTCCGAGGAAGCCAGTACAGACGATACACGTGATCTTACCCTGCCCGGTCCGCCGGTCCAGGCCGGGGCAAGACATCCCATCTCCATCGTTAGAAACGAAATCATATCCATTTTCGGCCGGCTTGGATATACCATTTCAGAAGGTCCTGAAATTGAAGATGACTGGCATGTCTTTTCTTCTTTAAATTTCCCGCCGGAACATCCCGCACGCGATATGCAGGATACTTTCTTTATTGAAAAGGATCCTGATATCCTGCTCCGTACTCATACCTCTTCGGTTCAGGTAAGGGTCATGGAAAAAGAGTCCCTGCCCATACGCACCATATCTCCCGGCAGAGTTTTCAGGAATGAAGCCATCTCGGCCAGGGCCCATTGTATTTTCCACCAGGTGGAAGGCCTCTACATAGATGAAAATGTCTCCTTTGCCGATCTTAAACAAACCTTGCTTTATTTCGCCCGCGAGATGTTTGGAAAGCATGTGGAGATTCGCCTTCGCCCTTCCTATTTTCCATTCACCGAACCCTCCGCTGAGATGGACATCAGCTGTCAGATCTGTTCCGGAAAGGGTTGTAATGTGTGTAAATATACCGGTTGGCTAGAAATTCTTGGCTGCGGCATGGTCGACCCCAATGTGTTAGAATTCAATAAGATTGATTCTAAAAAATACACAGGATTTGCTTTTGGCATGGGTGTTGAGCGGGTTGCCATGCTTAAATACCAGGTAAAGGATCTAAGGCTTTACTTTGAAAATGATCTCCGCTTTCTGGAGCAATTCAAAGCAGCTTATTAAACTCTTAATTTTTTAAGGGACATTTTATCGTGAAGTGCTTATTTAGCTTCGCTAAACAACCGAGCTTGCGAGCTCAGCGAAGCTAATGCCAGTTCACTCCAAAACACCCTTCTTATAAATTAAGAGTCTTACTCCTCTTCTATAATTATCTCGTGGGTGATGGGGAAGGCCTTTTCATAATTGGCCGATACCCCACAATACCTTGTGACGGATAGGTTCACGGCTTTCTCTACGTTTTTACGGTTAATGTCTTTTCCTTTAAGCCTGTAGATGACCTTCATCCCTTCAAATCGCTTGGGATGTTCTTCAGTAATATCACCCTCAACTTCTACTGAGAATTCCTCAAAATCTACCTTCATTTTCTTAAGGATGGACGCCACATCCATACCTGTACAGCCCGCCAGCGCAATCATCATCAGGGGTTTAGGTCTTGGGCCTGTATTCTTTCCTCCATGTTCCATAGAGGAATCCATATAAATCTTGTGTCCATCCACTTCAGACTCAAAAGCCAGGTCGCTAAGCCATTTAGTTGTGATTGTTTCCTTCATTGCCCTATTTTTTCAATGGTTATTTAATTATTTTTGATTTCTATAATTTATCGCAATGCATAACGATCCTTTTGATTTAAGCTGTGATTCCTGCACCATCCGGACGCATCCTCTATTTAGACACCTTGAGGAACAGGAGCTGCAGGAGATTATGCTCAACAAGATAACAGAAACTTACAAAAGAGGTTCAATCGTATACCAGGAAGGAAACCGCATGAAAGGTTTTTGTTGTGTCCAGTCGGGTATAATAAAAATATACCAAACCGGATTTGATGGGAAAGAACAAATAATTAGATTCGCCAAACCTGGAGACATTATTGGGTATCGTTCTGTGGTAAGTAACGAACCTGCCTGCACAACCACAGAGGTGATCGAAGAAGCCGTTCTGTGTCATATTCCCACTGAAATACTTTTAAATCTTGTAAAGACCAATGGCAACTTTGCGGTTGAATTAATGAAATTAACCTGCAAAGAGCTTGGTGAGGCCAACTCCTATATTACCGATATTGCTCAAAAAACTGTAAAGGAAAGGCTTGCAGAAATCCTTATTCACCTGGATGATGAATTTGGAGAAGACTTACAGGGCGTTCTAAAAATATCACTAACCCGGGAAGAGCTTTCTAATATTGTTGGCACTGCAACAGAGTCGATTATCAGGTTACTTTCTGAATTCAAATCCTTGGGTTACATCGAAATAAACGGCAGAAAAATAAAAATCCTGGACAGGCCAGGATTAAAGTACATTGCCAATATATAGCCGTTTATATTACTCAACTAGTTTGCCGATAACAATATGGGCAATAAGACCTGCAACAATCAACACAAGGCTTAACGCAAGAGAGGCGTTGGTCTGGGATCCGGCAAAAACCACAATACCCAGAAGGATCACACCAATCAGAATAACTAGAAGTCCGGCATTTTTCAATAAAGTTCCTAACATAACTGCATCAGTTTCAATTCCCCACAAATATATACAAAATATCAAAATAAAAAGTTCTGATTATCTCTATATTTACCTAGGTGCTCATATGCGATTTTTGTAACCTCTCTTCCTCTGGGGGTTCGCTTGATGTAACCCTCCTTAATCAGGAAGGGCTCATATACTTCCTCAATGGTCCCCGCCTCCTCTCCCACGGCAGTAGCAATGGTAGTTAAACCTACCGGACCACCCTGAAACTTATCGATAATCGTGGTAAGAATTTTATTGTCCATTTCATCCAGCCCCGAACGGTCTATATTTAAAGCATCCAGGCCATACCTGGTGATGTCCATATCAATAATACCACTTCCTTTCACCTGTGCAAAATCTCTTATTCTTCTCAACAGGGCATTGGCAATGCGGGGCGTTCCCCTGCTTCTGGAAGCAATTTCAACAGCAGCATCGCCCTCTATTTCAACCTTTAATATGGCCGACGATCTCTTTACAATACCGGTAAGTATATCTGCATCGTAGTACTCCAACAGTGAATTGATTCCAAATCGGGCCCGAAGAGGACCAGTTAACAAACCCGATCTGGTGGTGGCACCAATCAAAGTAAAGGGTTGTAGGGTGAGCTGTACCGATCGTGCAGCCGGCCCTTTATCAATCATGATGTCGATAAAATAATCCTCCATGGCTGAATATAGATACTCCTCCACGATAGGAGAGAGCCGGTGGATCTCATCTATAAACAACACATCTCCTTCTTCCAATCCAGTAAGCAGTCCGGCCAGATCACCGGGCTTATCAAGCACGGGACCGGATGTAATTTTTATACCCACCTCCATTTCATTGGCAATAATATGTGCCAGTGTGGTTTTCCCCAAACCTGGGGGTCCGTGTAGCAATACATGATCCAGGGCCTCATCCCGCAGCCGGGCAGCCTCCACAAAAATTTTCAAATTCTCTACAATCTTCTTCTGTCCATCAAAATCTGAAAATACGGCAGGCCGCAATTTTGCTTCTATCTCCAGGTCGGCGTCTGATAAATCTTTATCTCTGAATTCAAAATCTTCTACCATAGCTCAATTAACGAATTAACTTAATATCACTTTCCGGAAGCTTGATTTTAACTCCATTGATTCGCTGTTCTTCATTATTCTTATAGGTAATGGTCATGACCAGGTTCCCCGCTTGATCATACTTTTTCCAGTTCTTTTCCCGGATACCCATTACATAATACTGCTCCTCTTTGAGATTGCCGTCGGGATAGTAATACTTGTGCCTTTTATCGGGATTACCCTGTGAATAAGAGCCCTCGTATTTTACAGCCCCGTTAGGATAATAATATTTCCAAATACCCTCACGCAGACCAATTACATAGCTTCCTGTTTCCTTATGATCTCCAACCATGTAGATCCATTCTCCTTCCTTCTCTCCACCAATATAATCTCCTTTGGTAAGAATATTTCCGCCAGGATCGTACTCTACAAACATCCCATCTTCTCTTCCATTGAAGTAACTTTCTTCCCTCCACTTGTTTCCGTTTGGATAGTACCAGTTCCAGATACCCATATACCTTTCTCTTTCGAATCTTCCCTTCTGTTCAATACCCCCTTTTTGTAAAAAGTAGGTCCAGGTACCCGATCGCTGATTGTTTAGATAACTTCCCTTCGCCCGAGTCTCACCGCTGGCGTATAAATCTGTCCAGGAACCCTTTCTTCTTCCCTGTTCATCAATAATTCCCTCCGAAACCTTCTGGCCAAGTTCATTATAGAGATAGGCATTCTCAACCACTCCAGTTGTATCAAAGAAACGGTGAATTCCCACAGGTACACCCTCTATATAGCCCCCGGTAAAGATGAGCCTTCCCTCCTGGTCAAAGGTGCTTTTCATATCCAGCAGCTCTTTCATATCTTCATCAATCTCCTCCACAATTGTTCCACGTTCATAGCGCATGGCCATTAGCAAATCACCTTTACCATCAAATTCCCTGTAATAGCCATGAAGTTGATTATCCAGGTAGTGCTCTTCCTTTTTTATCCTCCCGTTTTCATAATAATTCCTGAAAGTACCCTGCTTATTGCCCCCCTCGTCTGTTCTGTTTACGCGTTCTCTGTCAGTGACATAGTTGTCTTTGTATTGAACCACAGTGATCAGAGTGCTATCCTTTGAAAACTCCCTTGATAATCCCTGCTTTTTTCCATCTTTATAAAACATAATTAATTTCAATTCCCCTGTAGAATGATAGTAAAGTGAGGACCCTTCTTTTTTACCCATAACATATAACTCACTGGAAATCAGTGTAGGTTGTCCTGGATTTTGAGGATTGTTGTAAATGTACTTATTTGAATACCCGCTTCTTTCTCCAATCTTATAAGAAATCTGTTCGGTTAGTTCTCCCGCCTGGTTATGAAAGTTCCACAGGCTGTCCAGTAAAAAGTTGGTACGCTTCCCTTCCGATTTAATGACCCCGGTTACATAATAGGTGCGCCAGTAAGCGTCGGGTTTTCCATCCCGCATCATTCCCTCACTGGATACTTGATCATTGGGATAAAAAAACTTAACAAACCCATTTTCAGTTTCATCTCCCTGGCCAGATAACTGCATATGGCACAATCCCAGAAACAGGATTGACAAAACATATTGAGTATTACCTTTTAACATGAAGGCTGCTTATAATTGAAGACGATTTGATATATCGAGCATTCTGACAATTGATCCCCTCGCCCTATCCATCAAATCCTGTTCCAAAGTTATTTCAGGAAGCTCATACTTCAAAGTATTATAGATCTTTTTAAGCGATATCAGTTTCATATACTTACAATCGTTGCATGCACAGGTCGAATCCTTGGGTGGCGCAGGGATAAAATTTTTATGCGGACTGGCCTTTCTCATCTGGTGAAGAATCCCTGATTCTGTCGCCACAATATACGACTTTCCACTATCCTTGATTGTATAATTCAACAGTGAGGTGGTAGATCCTATATGATCAGCAACTATCAGAATTTGTTTTTCGCACTCAGGATGTGCAATTATTTGAGCATCAGGATATTCCTTCTTTATATCCAGTATCCTCTCCAGGCTGAACTCTTCATGCACATGACAGGCTCCATCCCAGATAAGCATATCTCTTCCCGTCATGCTTTGTATATAATTTCCCAGGTTCCGGTCAGGTGCAAATATAATTTTTTCACCCTTGGGAAGACTCTCAACAATCTGAAGGGCATTGGTTGAGGTACAGATGATGTCGGTTAGTGCCTTTATTTCTGCTGTAGTATTCACATAAGAAATCACAGTATGTCCGGGATTACTCTTTATAAAAGCTTCAAAATCTTTCGGTGGACAGGAATCGGCAAGGGAGCAACCAGCTTGAAGATCCGGAATGAGCACCTTCTTTTCCGGCGCAAGTATCTTGGCTGTTTCTGCCATAAAATGTACTCCGGCAAAGAGAATAATATCAGCCTCCGTAGCTGCTGCCTGTTGGGACAAACCCAGGCTATCGCCCACAAAGTCAGCAATATCCTGAATCTCACCCTCCTGATAAAAATGAGCCAGGATTACTGCGTTCTTCTCTTCCCTCATTCGTTTGATCTCATCAACAATATTAAGAGACTTATCCACAGCAAGGTCAATAAAACCTTTTTTCCTCATTTCATCTTTATTCACAATAGTCATCTTATATATATTATTATATTAAATTATAAATCTTAACTAATGATGATGATAGGCGGTTGATTCTGTTTTAAAAAAACAGAAAGTATCTTTGCATAATCCATTATTGAATGATTTAACACACTCTATTAACAACCGGGATATTTGTTAGGTTTTGAATACTGGCATGTTACAATAAAACTTAACAACTGTTAACAACATGCTGACTTAATAAAAACATCACCGAAACAAGGATAATGACTGTTGACAATCTGTTTATTTTTCATGGTAAAGTTAGCTTAATTCATGGCTTCGGCTGGAGGAGGTATACAGAAGGGTGTTTTTTAAAATCAATGAACAACAAATCAACAGTTCAATTGTTAAAAAAGTAGCTTATGAATAAAACGCTGGCCATTGCTTCGGATCATGCCGGATACCATATGAAGCTTTCCATAATTACGTACCTGGAAGAAAAAGGATATGTGGTAGAGGATTTAGGAACAGATTCAAGTGATGCTGTTAACTACCCTGATTTTGGACATCCCCTGGCTGAAGCTATTGAATCGGGAAAGTTTACGCTCGGCATATCCCTGTGCGGTTCGGGAAATGGTATCAATATGGTTACAAACAAACACCAGGAGATTCGGGGCGCATTGTGTTGGAACAAAGAGATTTCCGCCCTTGCCAGGAGCCATAACGATGCAAATATATGTTCTATTCCTGCCAGGTTTATTGACCTGGAAACGGCCATAGATATTGTGGATGCATTTTTGGAAACAGATTATGAGGGGGGAAGGCATGATATACGGATTAGTCACATACCCCTTCAGAAGTAAAAGATGATATCCAATACGAGTAAATACGCCATCAGGGCTCTTATCTATCTGGAGCTATTCTCTTCTCCCGAACAAAAGAAGGGTATTAAAATAATTGCCGGAGAACTGGATATTCCCTCACCTTTTCTTGGTAAAATATTACAGGTGCTTGTAAAACATCAAATGCTTGCTTCATCCAAAGGCCCACATGGCGGATTCTTTCTAAACAGGCCCGCCATCGATATACCCGTCATAGAAATCATTGAGATCATGGACGGAAAGGAGACCTTTGATAGTTGTGCGATCAGAACCGGCCCTTGTGATCACATGCATCCCTGTAGCATGCATAATAAACTGGCCCCCTTAAGAGGTGAGATTAAAAGGGTTTTTAGCACAGAAACCATTGCCGACCTGGCGTCGGAATTCAGGGAAGGAAAAGAGCGAATCAGGATTTAAGAAAACGAAATAAGCCCCACCCACCAATAAGCCTAAAAGCCAGGTAAGCGGCCATAAGCCCCAGAAAATTCGCCGCCAAATCGACCAATTCGGCTCCGCGGGATAAAACAACAGTGGCCTGCAAAACCTCGATAAGCGCACTGGCCAGCAAGATGGCAAGGAGAATTATAAGATGATTTCCAAGGCACTTATGCGCACAACGGCTCTCCATAAGGGCCACAAAACCGAGTGATGCATACATTAACATATGGACAATCTTATCCATATGAGGGATATCCCAAAGGGAGGTAATAGGAAAGCTACTTGCCGGCGTCAGGCTTAAAAGGGAAATAACAAAAGCCAGCAGAATAGAAAATTTATATTGGAACACGTACCTTAGCATATCCGGAAGGCATTTTCAAGCCCGCACAAAGATGATAATTATTTTGTAATGAACTTAGATAAACTGCTGGCTTTCCTCCATGGAGAGCATATCAATACCTGGTTTGACCTGGGACTATTCCTTGATCGTTTCAAGGAAGAACAGGCCTATCCATCCATTCAGCGGGAAGGCAACTACGATGATTATAAAGAAGAATTAAGAACTGGCGGAGTGGCCTTCCTCTCCTTTCATTATATGGTAGACGGGGTGACTGTTGAGGTGGACAAGTATGCAGCGCTGATGAGACGTAATGTTCCCGGGATCCCGGTTCACTATATTGCAGGAACGATCAACACAAAAACTGCTCCGTTTATAAAAGCGGATTATATGCAAAAGGTAATTCCTGAACTGGCCGGCTTTAACGAGTGGAATCTTTATAACGATTTCTACTTTACCAGGCTGGAAAGGGGAGGTCCTGTATATAATGAACTTATTGGGAAGCTATGGAGCCAGACTCTTGATATCGTTCAAAAACTGGGTTCTTATATTGAGGAGCATGGAATCAACCTGCTTTATATTATTAATGTTTGTTCCAATCCGGGAAATGTGGCCTATGCGCTGGCCCTGGTATTGATATCTGAATTTCTTAGGATTCCGGTGATCAATAATAACCACGATTTTTACTGGGAGGGCGGTATGTGTACTCCCGAAAGGGAAAAATCCGGAAGCAGACCAGGGCCAAGAGATTTCTTCTTCACCAACTGTCACCTGGGGGAAGTATTTTCGATTATAGAAATGTTATATCCATGGCAATCACGCTCATGGATCAATGTGAACATTAATACGGGACAATCCGAACACCTGGTTCGCGTAAATGGGCACAATCCCGCCAACGTAATGGATATAGGTACAGCGGTAGATACTTCTCATTATACAAAAAGCGACAAGCGTAAGAACATCAACACCTTTATTCAACTGGAAAATATCCTGTCGAGATACGGACAAGAGCTAAATAGTTATTCGGTTGAGGATGTGCTGGAAAATGAACTGGTAGATGAGAAGAATCAGCTGCCGATTTTGATTGGTGAAGGCACTACACGGGTGGACCGTTTTATCAAGGAGAATATTATTCTTTTGCAACCCACAAGAATTATCTCCAGGAAGAGAATAGAGACCTCTTTCAACCTCTTGTTAAAAATGTTTCAGGAGGAGGAAATGATAAGGAGATTCATTAAGACCTCTCACCTGAAAATGACCCTGATTATTACGGGACCCATTGCATCAGGACACTATGGCTATTATAAAAAGCTGGTGGAGCGCTTCAGGGATCTTTTGAGTGAGCTTGATCCCGAACTAAAGAAACGGGTATATATGGCACTCTTGTTTGGAGGGCTGGACCGCGATGCTTTTAAAGAGAAATATGAGAATCCGGCAGGGATCGCAGAACTCTATAACATCTCCTCGCTGGTGCTGCTGCCAAGTAAAACCGAAGGGCGCGGACTGCCCATAATTGAAGCAACGGCCTGCGGCACACCTATTTTTTGCAGGAGGTATGAACCCGAACAGGTTTATTCAGAAGTGATTGGAGAACACCTGGGAGAGCGGGACCGTTTGAAAGTATTGGAGTTTAAAGGGAAGAGAATTACAGACGGAATGGTGAAGCGGATTGCAGACCGGATCTTTTTCCCACACCGTTATACCGATGAAATCAGGCATAATCAGCGGGTTGTTTACAAGCGATACAGCCTGGATGCGCTAAATGAAAATCTTTATCAAATTCTGCAAAGGCTCTACCAACAGTTAAAGGGAAATGAAAAGACTCTTAGAATTGTCCGCGAAAGCCTGGATGATTACCGGGAGATGGTAGGTTTTTCCAATGAAAACCTCCAAGCCCTGCTGGATACCAGGCACAGGCAATATCTTCCCGGGTATTCGAAGTTAGGTTTTATGTATATGCTGAAGTCGCTTATAGACCCAAGTTTTTTTAGAGTGGAGCAGCAACTGATACGTGGCAAGGCCTATCATTTTTCCCAATCCATTGTTTTTAACGATCCCGATTCAGGCCATGTACCAGAAAAGATTATAAACCGCTTCTTCAATGCGGTGGAAACCATGTTCGAATACAGGGATGGAATGCAAAGCATACAACACGATCATTCCATGTCCTACCGCCATCGCAACAGTTATCACTATCCTTACCAGGACTACACCTTCCAGGAGCTAACCGGACTGATCAACCTCCTTTATATTGGCATTGTTCAGCCCACTCCGATAAATAAGGTAGACCTGAGCCCTCAGTTTTTCACGGACTGGAACCTGGCCCTGATGCAGCTGACCGGGAGCTCCTACCTTGCCATCGATAACAGGAGGAGATTAATTGATTGGCTCAGGGAAAACCGACCCATTGCCTATTTCCCGGGAGCCTATATTATGTATGAACTGGAATTCTTTGCCCTGCAGAGTATTCGTTCCAGATTGAAGCTCCCCCTGGAGGAGATAATTACCAGGGAGCTGCTGGAAAAGGAGGCTTCTAAGCTGCAAGCCGTTTACATTTTTGCCCAGGAAAAAAATCTCGGAAAGCAGCTAAATAAGGATGAAATCACGGATTATATCATCCATGGCATATCGGAGGAGCTGAAGTTGCTATACGAATTCAAAGTGATTCAGATTATTCGTACAAAACAAGTGTGTGTGGGCATTCATTTTCCACAGCTGGGCAGCCGGGCCTTAAAGGTGTTGAGAGAGATCAGAGATCAGAAAGGGTATATCCTGACCAATCGCAGTAATGCCGCTATGATGACGGATGTGGTCGACATGGACCGCTTCCATATAGGAAAAGTCCCCAATGAATTTACGGCCCATATGATGGGAATTCCCATTTCCAGTGGCTATATACAATTTGTGCCGGCGGGGGTGAGAGCCACACTTTCCTATCCTACTCCTGTTCAGACAGCCAAAGAATTCGACCGGGGGATGAAAAGTGATCTTTTTAAACAGCTTGTAAAGAAACTCGGAGAAGAGGCGGTCTTTTCGGCCATCAAAGAGGACGCCGCACTTCATGGCAGCCCCTTAAAGCACGCACTCAACACATTGGCTAATAGAGAGATAAATCCAGGACCGGTGAGTTTTAATTTCCTGAGCGGTACCTATTCCGATGGCATGCCATACAATGGCGCCCTTGCCAGTCTCAATTTTAGAAAGGAAAACTGGGATTTTATGGCTGTTTCAACACCCGACAGACCCAGAACCGTAGGGCAGTTTGTGAACGCTTTCAAGAGACAAAAGGGCATAAGGGCTCAGATCGCCTGGAATGGAGGTTACATACTAAATCCGGAACTGGTAGGAAAGCTGGGGCTCCCGGAAACCTATATAGGATCTCCTCTGGGACTGCTAATTTCGGGAGGAAAAATGAGCTCAGCTCCTCTTTTCAATAAACCCGCACTACTTGTTTATAAAGATGGTAGTATTGATATTCAAAGGGTAAATTGCAGCAATGGGCTGAAATTAAGCTGGAAAGGACACGAAATCCTGTTTGATAAGCTTGCTTATAACAATGATGGCAAAGAGGGGCTTCGATCTTACTACGATCTACTATATCCGAAAGATAAGATAGAGGGAGCGGGTAGAACCATTATCCGCCTATCCGGGAATGTGGTAAAAGAGGTCCTGTTTACCAGGAAAAATGAGCAGGTGCCGGTGGTGCCGGTTGGACTTACACTGGCTCTGGATCCGGAGGCTGTTCCGAAAGGATTATTGCCAGGCGAAGTGGTCGAGCTTATGGTACCCGGCCTGGAAAAGGTGAAGCATGCTGTGGAGGCGGGACCGCTTCTACTGGAAGGAGGCAGATGCGAAATAGATATGGAGATTGAAGGCTGGAAGCACATCAACTCGATTCGCACACAGGCTGCAAGGCTAGATTATACAGAGATGCGCGGACCCAAAATAGCTGTAGGAATTAATAAGAAAAACGAACTAGCCGTGTTGACTATCAATGGACGGATCAGGGAATCGGTGGGTGCCACCCATCGGGACATGGCAGAGATCCTTCAAATGCACGGAATGGACAAGGCCATGGGCTTTGATCCAGGAGGGAGCAGCACTCTTGTGGTTGGAAATACCACACTGAACATTTCTCCCTATAACAGTAGTTACGAAGAAGACGCATATGCCCTTCCCCCGGAGCCCAGAGCGGTTTCCAATGTCCTAATCGGGTTTATCGACGAGTAAAATATGCGCGGTATTTACATTCATGTTCCATTCTGCCGGCAAGCGTGCAGATATTGCGATTTTTATTTTTCGGTAAGTCTGCGCTATCTGGACTCATTTGTAGATGCACTGCTTGAGGAGATCAGGCAGAAAGGAGAAAGCAGTGCTGGCCACTCACTGGAAACCCTATACCTGGGCGGCGGCACCCCCTCGCTTTTGTCTACCAGGCACCTGGAAAGAATTATTAACGCCATATACAAGTACCATTCATTTCAGGAGCATCCCGAATGGACCATCGAATGTAATCCGGACGATCTGACTGAACATACAGTAAAAAGCCTGGGTCTTTTGGGCTTTAACAGACTGAGTATCGGGATCCAATCCTTTCATGAAAGAGATCTGGAGATCATGCGACGGTCCCATAATGCCGAGCAGGCTGAAGCGTCGGTCCACCTGGCTTCTTCCCCATGGATCTGATCTATGGCATACCCGGCCAGTCTCTTGATGAATGGGAGGAGAATATTGAGAAAGCACTTTCACTTCCAATTTCCCACCTTTCAGCCTACCACCTCACTTTTGAACCAGGAACTGTTTTTGATCACTGGAGAAAAAAGGGAAGATTGCACCCGGTACAAGAGGAGGAGAGTGTTGATCAATATAGAATTCTGAGGGAGAAACTCCTCTCCGCTGGATTTGACCATTACGAGTTATCAAATTTTGCTCGAAAAGGAATGAGTTCGAAACACAATTTGTTATACTGGTCAGGAGCTTCTTATCTTGGCCTTGGTCCTTCGGCTCACTCTTATGACGGTGAGCGACGAAGCTGGAATACTTCCTCATTAAAAGGATATATTGGAGGAATTAATAATGGAGATAAGATAGATGAAACCGAGCAGCTGACAGGCAGGGAAAAATACCACGACTATTTGCTTACATCACTGAGAACAAGGCGGGGTGCCGATCCTGCACATATGGAAGAGGCCTTTGGCCTGGAATTTCGCGTGCATTTTGAAAGTAGCGCACAAGCATTTCTTAAAAATGGCAGCATGTCTGCTGCAGGGGGAAGGCTGTTCATCGAACCAGGACAGTGGCTGATCACCGACCACATCCTCCGAGCTCTGTTTATGGATTAAGCTCCGGCTGTTGCCATGGCCAAAGCAATCAGTTCTTCCAGTTTTTCCCGAAGGGTATCGTAAGAAAAATATTTTTTACCCAACTGGTAATTATACTCGGCGATTTCTGTGGCCAGGGAGGGATTATAAATGATATCTGCCATCTCCCGGACAGCCCGATCGGTAAGCTCTCCGTTTTCGATCATTACGGTCCGGAACCCCTTGCTGCCGATGTCGGGCAGATAGACCGGTTCATAATTGTTTACGAAAATGGGCCGCCTGGCCAGCACCGCCTCTACAAAGGCATTACCAAAGCCCTCGTAAGTACTGAAATAGGTACAGGCGGTAGCCTTGGCATAAGCATCTGACAATGAGAACCGCACTTCCCCATTACCGTTGGAAAGACCTTTGTTATGAAACAGGTGGTAGGAAAAACTGACCTGTTCACCCAGCTTTAGCTCATGAATCTGGTTTACAAGCTCATTGTAGTAGGCGCTCCCGGCATCATCTGCGTAGTTGCCGGTAATGATCAGTTTAATCTTTTTATCGTTTAGCTCATGCATAAGGCTAATTGCCGATTCAATTCCCTTGCGCCTGACAATCCGGGTGATCTGGAACAAAAATAAATCTGTATTACTGAAGCCCATATGTTCGGCCAGGTTCTCATTTTTTTTATTCTCTAAGCCAAAAGACTGATCGAAATCCATCACATTGGGAACATTGATTGCTTCGCGTCCGAAACGATCTTTTAAAGTATTGGCAGCATGGGTATTTATGACGGCATGTACTGAAGAGGGGGCCCGAAGAGGAAATACTTCCGAGATAAAATCATTAATCTCTTTGTGTGGTGACACATATCTGTCGCCACGCTCCCAGGCAAAATCGTGGTCATGTGTTATGGTGGGTAATCCGGTCTTATGTACCGCTTTGTTGATGGCCATTCCCATCTCCAGGTGGGATGGGAGGGCAGACGCGTTTTCAGAGATTAGCAGTTCAATTTTTCGCTCCTGTATCCAGTTCATGATCTTTTTATAGATCACTTTTGAGTAGAGATTAAGATGCTCAATCAGTTCTTCTGCATTGGTTTCCGGGTAGAAAAAAGCCTTTTTCTGACTCCAGAAGCTTTCCGGAGAAAAGAAAGACATTTCAGGAACCAGGGTTTCCGTATCCGGGTCCATGGGGCGCTCCTGGAACTGTCCGGAAAGGGTGCTTACCCGGTGTCCCATTGCCTTCAGAACCCCGATCCATTTCTCGGTTTCCAGGGCAACACCATCAACGCCACCAATCCGCCCAATAATTATACCGATGTTCATACCAGAACAGAAGTTTTATTTAAGAACAAATGATGACATTCCGATTAATTTCCCTTCCGAATAGAGCTCCACATTGTGTTCTCCGGGGACTATCTCCCCATCATTGGCCCAGAAAATAGAGACAGGAAGGTCTTCGTTTTCGTAATTGATAACCCTGGAAGCAGAAGCAGGAATTTGTTCTTCATTAAAATCAATGACCTCCAGTTCTGGTGAGCCCAGTACCACCTGGTCGGGTCTGATAATGCGAAGAAAGATCTTTTTCTCACCCATAATGGCCACATTGTTGGCCCGGAGCACAAAATCAACCCTAACTTTTACGGCCGTTCTGATCCGGTCTGACTCTTTGTCGCGTTTGTTTAGCATGACCATGTCGATCTGAGATGCCTGAAGCGTGGTGGCAAGGTCCTTGATCTCCTCCAGCTGGGTTTTATCCTCTTCAAGTTGCTTCTTTTCGGTGCTCAGGCGTAACTCGGTGTTCCGCAGCTGTTTATTTTCGGCCTGTAATTCCTGGTTTTGCATATTCAGGGAGTCGATCTGTACAATATAACTTCTCAAAACAGTACGCAAGGTCTCCATCTCTTTCCGGTACATACGGATCTTATATGCGTCGTCGGCCTGAATAGAGATAAGTTTGTCGATTTTCTCTTTCTGCTGTTGCATCTCCACCTGCAGTTCCAGGCTGTTTGTTTCAAGGGTGTCGTATCTGAAATAGATGTTACGCAATTCCCCTTCAAGGGAATCTTTTTCAACACGAAAAAATTCCGTTTTTTCAGCTAGATCTGTGGAAACCATGTTCAGGTTTTTTCGCGTATCAAGCAGCATGTATACGGCAACGGCCAGTACAACTACCAGTAGACCGAGGACCCCGTACAAAGCATTTACATTGGTTTTCTTTTCACTCATACTGAAAGGATTTATTTTTGACAAATATACACATTACTTAGCAGGTAAGGAGCTTACTTCTTCAAGGGTGATAATGTTATTGACAATGGCATAGACGGTTAGCCCGGAAACAGATTTTATACCCAGCTTGCTGCTGATGTTTTTCCGGTGTGTCATAACCGTGTGAGCAGACAGGAAAAGCTTTTCTGCAATCTGCCGGTTCGTTAGTCCCATGGAGACCTGCCTGACGATGGTTGTTTCTCGCGGAGAAAGCCCCATAGAAGGGCTTACCGGATCGCTTTGCTTGCGGCGGTCAAGCAGATTTCGGATTTTATAAACTATGGCCTCTTTATCCTCCATCAGGTGAATGGTGGTCTGTCCTTCATGTGGTGGCAAGCCTGTTGTAAGTGCATCTTTATGAGAACTCTGTAGAAGGATTGTTTTTTCAAGCAATTCGGGTTTCGATATGAAAAGCTCATGCGAACTCTCAAAGACAGACTGGCTCACGATAATATAATCTACCGGGTGACTCTGCAGGTAGGTCAGAAATGGATCGCCTGAGCCAAACTCCTTCAGCACCCTGATACCCTGAATGCGGTTTAGCATGGAGACCACCCCCTTTCTTAAGAGGTAGGAGTCAATAATCAGTATGAAATCCCAAATTCTCATGCAAGAGACCCGCTGTTTAGTAATTCTCTTTCCAACTCGGCAACCCGGGGAATCAGGACCTTATCTTCCATATCGGCGTGATCCACCAGGTCTTTCATCAGAATGGACAGGTCGTTCAGAACCTGGTGGCACAACTGTAGATCATCAAAGGGAGGAAGGTATTTGATGATGAGTTCAGAAAGATGCTCCAGACTGATTTCCAAACGGTCGTGTTCTTTTTCAAATTCGCTGATGGAGTAGCTTCGAAGTTTTTGAATAAACTTAGGATCAGGCTTTTCCAGGGAGGATTGTCTCTCTAATTCAAGCACATAAGGAAGAATATGCTCTTCCTCCTGAGAGATATGGGTCATAAAATCTTTCTTGTAGTCATTGAAGAAATTGGTGACCAGGCGGACCTCCTTTTCCGATAGTTTGGAGCGTTCCATCAGCCGGTGTATTTTCTCCTCTACCATGGGCAGGGCAATATCTGTATAGTAGCTATGGGTGGATTTGATATAGTTTACCATGGTACCCAGGGAGAAGAGCGAAAGGCCTTCTGAGGGGACATACAATTCATCCAGGTAAGCGTTGGCAATTTCAAGGAAAAAATCTGTGTTGACCCCATGGGCACGACATACCTCGTCCACGCTCTTTTCTCCAAAACCGGATTTAAGGTTGAATCGGGGCAGAAGGGGCAGAAGCTGAAGATTCTCAAGCACCACCCTGTACATGGGGCTTTCCCGGCTTATCATTTTTTAAATTTTGATTATGAATTTCTGTTTCAGTAATGCCATATTTCTCATCTTCTTCCAGGTTTCCAAGGGGCTCCACGTGAACCATAACATCGTATATGTTTCGAACGTTCGCTTTAATGCTGTTCTCCACATTTTTGGCGATATCATGTGCGTCTTTAACACTTAGGTCAGGATCGACCTCAATGTCGAGGTTGATCATATAGTAATGTCCAATTTTCCGTGCTCTGACCCGGTGGGGATTATGGGCGCCCTCTACGGAATGAACCGATTGGAACAGCTTGTCGTATACCTCGGTATTGTCGATTCCATCCATCAGGTCAATATTGGATTTCATAAAGATTTTAAATCCTGTATACATAATGAACAGACTGATCAGAAGAGCGATAAGCCGGTCGATAAGGGGCTCTTTCAGGATCACTGTAAAAATCAGACTGGCCAGTACGCTTAGGGACAGAAGGATATCATTACGCATGTTTCTGGCATTGGCAATCAACATGGTACTCTCCACCTTTTTACCTGTTCGTGAGAGCAAACGGGTCAGGAAGAATTTCCCCAGGATCGAAATCAGCGTAACCCAGATAGCAAGTCTGCCTGGAGTCTCCATGGATGCCCCTACCACAAGGATCCGTATGGTGGAGTAGCCCAGCTGGGCTCCCGCAAAGAAAATAATAAAAGAGAGCGCCTTGGTGGCAACGGTATCGGCTTTTTTATAACCGTAGGGGAATTTGATATTGGGAGGTCTGGCAATGATTCTGGCCGCCACCAGGACAACCACCGACGAGACAATATCTGATACGGAGTCTATTCCATCTGCGATCACCGCAAAACTTCCGGATATAAATCCGGCTCCCAGTTTAAGAAAGGCAAGCAGGGCATTGCCGGCAATGGCCCACCAGGACGCGCGAATAATCTTTTGTTCCCTTGTCATCTACCTTGTTTTTGAATGAATAAGGCTGTTGGCATGGTTCGTATTATACTCAAATTGAAGGGTGATGTGTACAATCTTGAATTCCCGGTGAAGAGACTTCTCAATTTTTTCTTGTATGATCTTTACCTGGCTAAGTTTCAGATCGCCCTGTAATTCTACATGAGCCTCCATGTGTACTTCCTGATCAGTGAGCATCCAGGCATGGATGTGGTGGATGTTTAAGACCTCCGGCTCCTGTTCAACCCTGAGTTTAATCTGGGAAAGATCCAGATGATCCGGGGCCGATTGCATAAGGATGTTGACGGAATCTTTCAGGATAACAAATCCGGAACGGATAATATATATGGAGATGAGGACAGTAATGATGGGATCGATCCAGGCGATCTGAAAAATCTGTATCATCACAGCGCCAATGATAACCACCACAGAAGAGAGGCTGTCTCCGATCAGGTGTATATAAGCAGCCTTCACATTGATACTTTTACCCGCATCTTTTCTGAGGATGAGTACCGCATAGAGGTTGGCCAGCAAGCCGATCATTCCTACCACGAGCATGATCATGGAATTAATGGGAGCCGGGTTTTGCCATCTGTGCCAGGCTTCTTTCATCAGGAAGACACTAATCACAATCAGGATCACCGCATTGGTCAGAGCGGCCAGGATCTCCATCCGTTTATAACCGAAGGTCTTTTTGTGATTGGCCTCGCGCCTGCCAATAATGGTAGCCAGGTAAGCGATGAAGGTGGCAAAGGTATCGCTTAGATTATGGAGGGCGTCGGAAAGAAGGGCCAGGCTGCCCGACAGGAGGCCTCCCGCAATTTCCACAACAGTTATCACCAGGTTTAGAAAGGTTGCCGCCAGCAGATTATTTTCGTTCACTGCGTGGTGGTGATGGGAGTTACTCCGCCTGACTCTTTTCTTTTCTGACATTTAAATAAACAGTAAGAGGCTAAGTGCCATAACAGCCATCCCGGCTATAAAGCCATAAGCAGAATGGTGGTGCAATCCATACTCCCTGGCTGTAGGCAGCAGTTCATCGATGGAGATAAAGACCATGATCCCTGCTACTCCGGCAAAGATAAATCCAAAGAGATTGTCGGTCAGAAAAGGCATCAGGATGAACCAGGCGAGCAGGGCGCCAATGGGTTCGGCCAGTCCCGAAAGGAAAGAAAGAAAGAAGCCCTTTTTTTTACTTCCTGTACCGTATGAAATGGGAATCGACACAGCGATTCCTTCCGGTGGCCACGGCGATGGGGATGGCCAGGGTGGGATCGGTGAGTCCGGCCATAAAAGTGGCTATGCCCTCCGGAAAGTTGTGTATGCCAATGGCGAGAGCTGTAAACATACCCATTCTCACCAGTTTAGGATCCCTGTTATTGTTTTTAGCCATGTCCTCTATCCTTTTGATCTCATGTGGATTTTCCGCAGAGGGAATCAATTTATCGATCAGGGCTATAATCAGGATTCCGGCAAAAAAAGCGAGCACCGCATACCAGGCCGCCAGTTTTTCTCCATAGGCTGGTATAAGCGATATACGCGCTTTTTGAAGAATCTCAACAAAGGACACATAAACCATTACGCCTGCTGAAAATCCAAGACTAACAGAAAGGAAACGGGTGTTTGTACTTTTAGTGAAAAAGGCCAGTGCGCTGCCAATTCCGGTCGATAAACCGGCAAATAAAGTTAGCCCAAACGCAAACCAGAAATTTCCTGTCTCCATAAGGGAAGAGTTTAGCTGGCCTTTCTACCTTTCTTCGGAGCTTTGGGAATGGGCTCCTGTGAAAAGTAATGGGG
>RCNC010000126.1_pt1 | contig 40624 bp, 30 predicted proteins | sample 2041301 | NCBI WGS metagenome assembly RCNC01 (sample SAMN09708231, study PRJNA481090) | Marine sediment metagenome, whole genome shotgun sequencing project. | biome: marine sediment; feature: ocean; material: sediment; isolation source: Sewage treatment plant 13A marine sediment (STP13A) ...
ATGACGTTTCTCAATTCGCGAATATTGCCGGGCCAGGGATGGCGCTTGATCTGCTCCATGGTCTTGCGCGGGATGGCCTCGATAGGCTTGCCCATCTTTCTCCCGAACTCCTCGACGAATTTCCAGACCAGAGGAGGGATGTCCTCCTGCCGCTCACGGAGCGGAGGAATGATGATGGGGAACACGTTGAGGCGGTAAAGCAGGTCCTCCCGGAACCGGCGTTCGGCCACGGCCTGCTCCAGGTTGCGGTTGGTGGCCGTGATGACCCGGACATCCACGCTCACAGTCTCAGGACTGCCCAGCCTCTCGAACTCACCCTCCTGGAGCACCCGAAGCAGTTTGGGTTGCAGCTCAAGGGGCAGTTCGCTGATCTCGTCGAGGAAGATGGTCGACCCGTCGGCCACTTCGAACCGGCCCAGTTGCTGCGAGAGAGCGCCGGTGAAGGCCCCTTCCTCCCGACCGAACAGCTCACTCTCCACCAGCGTGGAGGGCAGGGCGGCACAGTTGACATTGACCATTACCCGCTCACGGCGGTCGCTGAAAGCATGGATCGCTCGGGCCAGCACCTCCTTGCCCGTACCGGTTTCACCGGTCAGGAGCACGGTGCTGTCGGTTGAGGCCACCTTCTCCGCCTGCCGGAGCACCGATTTCATCGCCCGGCTCTGGGCCACCATCTCCTCGTAGCGCAGCTCGGTTCTGATTTCCTCGCGGAGATAGATGTTCTCGGTTTCCAGCTGACTCTTCAGCCGCTCGATCTCCCGCTCCCGGATCTGGCGGGCCATAGCATTGGTGAAGACCTCGCCCACCAGCAACAGGCGGGGAATGATCTCTCCGGAAAATTTCCGTGGGACATCAAAGGAATCAATGGTCAGAAATCCGACACACGATTCGCCGATGACGAGCGGGATGGTGAGGTTCGACAGGAGCCCGGACTCCTTCATGTAGCGAGATTCTTCAACCCAATCCTGCGGCAGTTCATCAACCGTGCTCTGAAAAACCTCTCCCCGGAAGATCGCCTGGGTGAAGTTGGGGATGAACTCGCTCAACAGTTCCGGAGGTGAGGGTTCCACACCCGGCAGGGCATAGGTGTGCCTCACCCGCAGGTGGGTCCCGTCCGCTGAAACGTCCACCAGACCACTACGGCTGTTGCCCAGGAACTCGGTCACCGCCTTCAGCCCCGATTCGATCTCGCGGTCCACCTGGTCAACCGACAGGTTGACAAAGCGGGCTGACAGATCGGCGATCAGCCGTTCGAACTCGAAGTGGCGTACCAGTTTCTCCTCACCCCTCTGACGCTCCAGAGCGTTGTTGAAGATGTCACCGACCAACCGCAGCCGCTCCACGACCTCATCCGGCCACTCCCGTTCGGTGTGCAGGGTGCTGAAGGCAATGACCCCTTTCACCCGCCCCCCGATGTGCAGCGGCAGCTGGATGGTGGATCTGATCCCTCGTTTTTCGCAGAAGACTTTTTCGGCAGCGGCCTCGGGCGGAAGGTCGTCCACTGACTTCATGGTGTAGACATCCCCGCGCCTGATCACCGAGGCCCAGAAAGGCAGCTGGCTGGGCATGGGGGTACGGGTGAAAGGTGGTGCCCCTTCAGAGACAAAGGAGTGCGTACCCCTCAACTCGTGCTCGTCTTCGGTGAGCATCACCACGCTTCCGCGGTCCACCAGAAAGTGCTCGGCCACCTGCTGCAGCGCGTTTTTGATTTCACCATCCACCTTGTTGGCCGGCAAGTTGATGAACCGAGTGGAGAGATTGGCAACCAGCTTCTGAAAATCGAGCCGCTCCCTCAGTGCCTGCTCTTTGCGGAACTGGGCTGTCACGTCCTGGACCACCAGGCAGATGCCGTCAACATCTCCCCCCCCCGCTTCCAGCGGCTCGAAGCTCACCCGCCAGTGCCGGTCCTTCCGTTCGGGTTCGGCAGGCGACGGGCCCCGAAAGGCCATGCCGAGCCGCCGTTCCCCCGTTTCGAGCACCTGGCGGCAAACCGGCTCCACCTGTTTCACCATTTCGGCAGGCAGCACCTCCTGGATCGTTTTCCCCACGTTCTCCTCTACGGACAGACCTCCGAGCCCGGCCAGCCTGTTGTCGACCTGGATGAATCGCAGTTCCCGGTCCAGTAAACAGATGCGGATCGGAGCGGCCTGGAACAGTGCGTCCCGCCCGCCCGCGTGGGGCACGTCCGGATCCAGCTTCGATGGTCCAGGCGGTTTGTTTCCCTTACCCATGATTTCTACCTGCGGCAACAGGATTGCCGGCTGTGTGCGGGGAAGCTGATTCACCACCACTTCCAGAAAAGACGAGATGTTTGTACCTTGATAAATATAGTGTGCGGCCCACAAAGGGTCAAACCAGACCAAAACCTCTTGTCATACAGATTTGATCGCTGATTCACGGTACATTAACATTCCGTCAGTAATATTTGCGGGTCTATCAGTCGAATCAGCCTGCGGCCGGCGATTCAGAGTCGACGGGCTGGAGAGGGAGACGATGCCCAAAGAAAAAATCCTCGTGGTGGAAGATGAAGAAGATATCCTCGAACTGCTGACCTTCAATCTGCAGAAAGAGGGCTACCAGGTCACCGGAAAGGGTACCGGGGAGGACGGCCTGCGGGCTGCCGGCAAGGAACAGCCGGATCTGGTCATCCTCGACCTGATGCTGCCCGGCGTGGATGGCCTGGACGTCTGCCGGCGGCTGAAGAACGACCACAAGACGGCCCACATCCCCATCGTGATGCTCACCGCCAAGAGCGAGGAGAGCGACATCGTCACCGGCCTCGAACTGGGGGCCGACGACTACGTCACCAAGCCGTTCAGCCCGCGGGTGCTCATCGCCCGGGTGCGTTCGGTGCTGCGGCGCCGCTCGCGGCAGGCACCGGACGCCGAAGAGGCGGTTAAGGTGCACGACGTGCTGATCCACCCCGGGCGCCACGAGGTGCTGGTGGCCAACGAACCGGTGGACCTCACCTCCACCGAGTTTCGCATCCTGCACTTCCTCGCCGGGCGGCCCGGCTGGGTCTTCACCCGGGACCAGATCATCGACGCCGTCCACGGCGACGACTACCCGGTGACCGACCGCTCAATCGACGTGCAGATCATGTGGCTGCGCAAAAAGCTGGGTGACGCGGGGCACTATATTGAAACCGTGCGGGGCGTTGGCTACCGCTTCAGGGAACGCTCATGAAATCGCGTCAAAAACTGATCCGCCAGATCGCACCGCTCTTCTTTGTCCTGGCCCTGATCTCGCTGATCAGCTTCAGCGTCTATGCCGCCATCCTGCTGCGCGGCTTTCACATCGAACAGACTCGCGGGCAGCTGGAGGCGATCTCTGCGGTGGCCGGCGAGCAGGTGCGCGGGCTGGTGGCCAGTGGCCGGGAGGCCGAAGTGGACCCGCTGGTCAAGACCCTGGGCACCCGCATCGACACCCGGATCACGGTGATCCTGCCAGACGGCACGGTGCTCGGCGACTCGGGCCACGACCCGAACAGCATGGAGAATCACGCCGACCGGCCGGAGATCATCGCGGCAATGAAAGAGGGGGTTGGCTCGTCAACCCGCTACAGCTCCACCACCCGGCGGGAGATGATGTATGTGGCGGTGCCGGTGAAGATCGACGGCCGCATCGCTCTCACCCTGCGCTCGTCGCTGCCGGTGACCGGCATTGCCCAGACACTGAAGTCCCTCTACGCCGACTTCTTCCTTGGTGGCCTGTTGATCGTCCTGCTGGCCGTGCTGCTGGCCCTCTTCTTCTCGCGCAAGATCGTCCGGCCGCTGGAGGAACTGAAGCAGGGCGCCGAACGGTTTGCCGGCGGTGATTTCTCCAAACGGCTGCCGGTGCCCGACTCGGCGGAGATCGGCGAGCTGGCCGACACCATGAACCGCATGGCCGCCGAGCTGGACGCGCGGATCCAGACGGTGGTGCGGCAGCGTAACGAACTGAAAGCGGTGCTGGCCAGTATGGTGGAAGGGGTGATGGCCGTCGATCCCCAGATGAAGATCATCGGCATCAACCAGGCCTGCAGCAGGATCATCGGCCTGGGGGCCAGGGAGGCCGAGGGGCTGAGCCTGCCCGAGGCGGTGCGCAACCGCGAGCTGCACGACTTCGTCACCCGGACACTGGCCAGCGAGGAGGCGTGCGAAACTGAGATCGTGCTGCACCACGACGGGGAACGGATCCTCCAGGCCCACGGCACCCAGCTGCGGGACTCGGTGGGCAAGCGTATCGGCGCGCTGGTGGTGTTCCACGATGTGACCAGCCTCCGCCGGCTGGAAAACGTACGGCGGGAATTCGTGGCCAACGTTTCCCACGAACTGAAGACACCGATCACCTCGATCAAGGGCTTCGTGGAAACGCTGATCGACGAGGACCCGGAGGACACCGACAAGCGGCTCCGCTTCCTCAATATCATCCGCACCCATTCGGAGCGGCTCAATACCCTGATCGAGGACCTGCTGGCCCTCTCCCGCATCGAACAGAACGGTGATGCGGAAAAGGTGGTCTTCGAACCGACACCGCTCCACGGAGTGGTGGACGCGGCGGTGGCCGCCTGCCGGCAACGGGCCGCGGAGGGCGGGGTGACCCTGGAAGCGTCCTGCCCCTCCGGACTGGAAGCCACGGTCAACCACTCACTGCTGGTCCAGGCATTGGCCAACCTGATCGACAACGCGATAAAGTACAGCGACTCTGGATCGAGCGTGGGCATCGTTGCCGGCGAAACGGCGGAGGAGCTGCTGCTCAGCGTGCAGGACCGGGGCCCGGGGATCGAGCGGGAGCACCTGCCGCGAGTCTTCGAGCGCTTTTACCGCGTGGACAAGGCACGCAGCAGACAGCTTGGCGGCACCGGCCTGGGCCTGGCCATCGTCAAGCACATCATGCAGGTCCACCAGGGCTCGGTCACCGTGGATAGTGAGCCGGGACAGGGCAGCACCTTCACGCTGCACCTCCCGCTGGACTGAAAAAAAAGGACCAGAGAATGATGAGCGTACATCTCGAGGCACAGACCAACAAACTGAAAAAGTCGATTCTTTCGCTCAGCGCCATTGTCGAGGAGGCGGTGCGCCGTTCGGTGAAAGCGGTGATCGAGCGTGACCCGGACGTGGCCCGGACAGTGATCGACGGCGACCCCGAAGTGGACCGCATGGAGGTGGTGATCGAAGAGGAGTGCCTCAAGGTCTTCGCCCTGTACCAGCCGGTGGCCACCGACCTCCGCGAAGTGGTGGCGGTGCTCAAAATCAACAACGATCTGGAACGTATCGCCGACCTGGCGGTGAACATCGCCCAGCGGGCCATCGAACTGACCTCCGGCGAACCGGCGGACATCCCCTACGATCTGGCGGCCATGGCCGAGAAGTCGATGGAGATGCTGCGCCGCTGCCTCGACGCGCTGGTCAAGATGGACCCCGAACTGGCCCACAGTGTCTGCGACGCCGACGAGGTGGTGGACGAGATGAACCACGAGGCCGCCCGCCGGACCAGGGCGGTGATCAGCGAGAACCCCGATAAGCTGGAACCGATGCTCAGCCTGATGCTGGTGGCCCGCCACCTGGAGCGCATCGCCGATCTCTCCACCAACATCGCCGAGGACGTGATCTACTCCTGCCAGGGAGTCATTGTCCGCCATAACATCGAAATCCAACCCAACGGCAAGCAGGTTTAAAAAGGGGACAGGTAACTAATTAACCTGACTAATTAACCGTAAATCAACCGCACATAATATTCGTTCCCAGATTTTTCCCGCCAAACGCCGAACAGACTATCCCCATTTATTTCAGTAGCTTTGTTGCCACACGAGCTAGTTTAGCCACTGCTCTCCGAATGTAGGGAATGTGCGATTAATTAGTCACCTGTCCCCTTTTTAAACCTAACCGAAGCGGCCGGTGACGTAATCCAGGGTCTCGCGGAGGTGGGGGTTCTGGAAGATGGTGGCGGTGGGGCCGTACTCGATGAGCCGGCCGAGATACATGAAGGCGGTGTAGTCGCTGGTCCGCGCCGCCTGCTGCATGTTGTGGGTGACGATGAGGATCGAGTAGTCGCCGCGCAGCTCGTCGATCAGAGCCTCGATCTTGTTGGTGGCGATGGGGTCGAGGGCCGAGCAGGGCTCGTCCATCAACAGCACTTCCGGCTCGGCGGCGATGGCCCGGGCAATACAGAGCCGCTGCTGCTGGCCGCCGGACATGCCCAGGGCGCTCTCCTGCAGCCGGTCCTTGCACTCGTCCCAGATCGCCGCTCCGCGCAGGCTCTGTTCGCAGACCTGGTCCAGCACCGATTTGTTCCGCTCGCCGTCGATGCGCAGAGGATAGACCACGTTCTCGTAAATGCTCATGGGGAACGGGTTCGGCTTCTGGAAGACCATCCCCATCCGCTTGCGCAGTTCGATCACATCCACGCCGGGTTCGTAAATCCATTCGTCGTTGAGCCGCATGTCGCCCTTGATCCGGACAATGTCCAGCAGGTCGTTGATCCGGTTCACCGACCGCAGCAGCGTCGACTTGCCGCAGCCCGAAGGGCCCACCAGCGCGGTGACCTTGCCCTTGGCGATCTTCATGTTGATATTGAACAGCGCCTGCTTCTCGCCGTAGTGCAGGTTGAAATCACGGACGTCGAGGATGATCTCCTCCTTCTCCACCTCCCCATGGGTCTCGGTGGGGAAGGACTGTCCGGCGGCAACAGCCGCCAAACGGTTCTCGTCCTGGGGCACCGGCGCACCGGCAAGAATGCCGCCGGATCCGCCCGGAGCTTTTTTCGTTGTGGTGGCGATCATCATATGGTTCACGTCCTCTGTTCGCGTCTTTCAATCGATTAAAAGGCGGCGGAGACAAACTTCTTCCGCAGGCGCGTCCGCAGACGCACTGCCAGGGCATTCAAAATGAATATCAGCCCGATCAGCAACAGCGTAGTGGTGAAGACCATCGGCTTGGCCGCCTCGCTGTTCTGGCTTTGAAACCCGAGGTCGTAGATGTGGAACCCCAGGTGCATGAAACTTCGTTCCGGGTGGATGTAGGGGAAGATACCGTCCAGCGGCAATTCCGGCGCGATCTTCACCGCACCCACCAGCATCAGCGGCGCCACCTCGCCGGCCCCGCGGGCCATGGCCAGGATCATGCCGGTCATGATGCCGGGCAGGGCCCGGGGCATGACGATGCGGCGGATGGTCTGCCATTTGCTGCCGCCACAGGCATACGATCCCTCGCGCATGGAGTTGGGCACCGCGGCCAGTGCTTCCTCGGTGGAAACGATCACCACCGGCAGGGTGAGCAGGGCCAGGGTCAGCGCCGCCCAGAGCACCCCGCCCTTGCCGTAGGTCGGGTTGGGCAGCTTGGCGGAGAAGAAGAGCTCGTCGATGCCGGCACCGGTGAGGTAACAGAAGAAGCCAAGGCCGAAGACACCGAAGACGATGCTCGGCACGCCGGCCAGGTTGTTGATCGAGATGCGGACAGCGCTGATCAGCGGACCGCCCTTGGCGTATTCCCGGATGTAGAGCGCCGCCATCACCCCGAAAGGCACCACGGCCAGCGACATCAGCAGGGTCATCACGATGGTGCCGAAAATGGCGGGGAAGATCCCGCCCTCGCTATTCGCCTCACGCGGTTCGTCGAGGAGGAACTCGGCCCAGCGGGAGAAGTAGACCTTCAGCCGGGCGAAAAAACCGAGGCTGTTGGCCGGATAGGCGCGGACGATTTCGTCCAGGGCCAGGGTCTTCTCCTTGCCGTCAGCAGCAGCCAGCACCATGCGGTAGCGGGCGTTCTCCTGATCCAGCTTCTGGATCTCTCCACGGATCTCCTGGTAGCGGCCACCGATTTCCTCTTCAGACCGCAGGAACAGGTCGTTCTGCTCCTGCCAGGCCTCCGAGTCGAGCCCCGACTCCATTTCCACGCCGCGCAGGGTCAACCGGGCGGATTCCAGTTCGCGGTTTACCTTGCCGATGGCATGGGTTTCCAGCGTGCGGCGTTCCTCCCAGCGCTCGCGCACCCGGTCATGGTGCTCCCGGAACAGGCCCCAGACAGCTTCCGGTGTATCGGCCACCCGCTGGCCATCGATCTCGAAAGCCGTGGGGTACCCGTAAAAACGGCCCCAGGATGAACGCTCCACCACCAGCCCCCACCGGGGAAGGGTCTCCTCGGTCACCCGGTAGTCACTGACCCAGTTGAAGTGCTCACCGCTGAGGTCGAAGTTGCCAGTACGGAAGAGGCGGCGGCGCAACTGCCCCTCCCGGGAGAACATCTCGGTCCGGGCGGTGATGCCCTGGTGCCCGGCCATGCGCTCCAACTCCATCTCCCCCGGGATGTAGATCTCCTCCCGGGTCACCTCCCCCATGTGCACCGCGCCGTCGTCCAGTTTCACCTCAACCAGCGGCACCGGCCAGAGGGTGGTGATCCCCTGGAGGAAAATGTAGGAGAGCAACCCGACGATCATCACCAGGGCCAGCACCAGGCCGCCGCCGGTGAGCCAGACCATGGGCTCGCCGTGGGCAAAGAGGGACGCCCGGGCCCGGCGCCGGGTCCGGCGTCCGTCCCCCGCTGCTTCCGTATTGGCTGTGGCCTTGTCCTGCACGACGAGAGCTCCCTACAGTTCGAACGCCTTCTTGCGGAAGCGCATCCGCACAATTTCAGCGATGGTATTCAGCACGAAGGTCATGGCGAAAAGCACCAGCGCGGTGAGGAACAGCGTGCGGTAGTGAGTGCTGTCCCGCACCGCCTCCGGCAGCTCCACCGCAATGTTGGCCGACAGGGTGCGGAAGCCGTTGAAAACGTTCCACTCCATCAGCGGCGTGTTGCCCGCTGCCATCAGCACGATCATGGTCTCGCCCACCGCGCGGCCCAGGCCGATCATCACCGCCGAGAAGAGCCCGCTCATGGCGGTGGGCACGATCACCCGGGTGGCGGTCTGCCAGGGCGTGGCCCCGGCGCCCAGCGAGGCCGACCGCAGGTGCTCGGGCACGGCGGTGAGGGCGTCCTCGGAGATGGTGTAGATGATGGGGATGATGGCGAAGCCCATCACAAAGCCCACCACCAGGGCGTTGCGCTGGACATAGGTGTCGATCAGCCCGCCGCGGGGATCGAAGCCCAGCGCCGAGGCCAGCCACGCCGCCGCCGCGGCCAGCAGGAATGCCGTCAGCCCCACGGCCGCAAACCGGGCCATATCGAAGAGCGCGCAGCGGTGGCGGCTCCAGCCCCTGGTGACCCGGCGCACGAGGTCGCCGAAGATACGACTGGTTCCCCAGGCCGCGCCAAAACAGGCCAGGGGGAAGAAGAGGGCCAGCCAGCCGCCCATGGCCCCGCCGATCTGGCCGTCGAGCCAGCGCATCACGTCCCCGGCAAAGCAGAACCGCTCCACCACCGGGGCCAGGAGCAGGGCTGTCAGACCGCCCAGCGGCAGGCCGAGAAACATCGCCGGGAAGCGCCAGCGGTGGTGACGAAGGGTGAACTGGTGCGGCAGCAGCTGCCAGACCCGGGCGCCAAAGAGAAAGGCCACCGGGATGGTGACAAAGGAGACGAGAAAAACCACCAGCCGGTCGGCCACCACCGGCGCGAAGACCAGGGCGGCGAGAAAGCCGAGCACCACGCTGGGCAGGCTGGCCATCAGCTCCACCGCCGGTTTGACCCGCGACCGCACCGTGGGGTTGAGGAACTCGCTGGTGAAGATGGCGGCAAAGAGGGCGATGGGCACGCCAAGAAGCAGCGAGAAGAGCGTTGCCTTCAGTGTGCCGAAGATCAGCGGCATCATGCCGAACTTCGGTTCGAAGTCGTCGGTTGCCGAGGAGGACTGCCAGACGTGCTGTGGTTCGGCCGCCCCCTCGTACCAGACCCTGGTGAACAGGGCGCGGAACGTCGACTCGGGATGGCCGGGGTCCATCTCCCAGCGGAGGAATCCCTCACTGGTCAGGGCCAGCACCCCGTCGTCCTTGGGCGCAAAGGCCACCGCCTGCACCGGCGCCTGGCCGGCCGCTTTCTGCAGCTCTCCGAGCCGCTTGTGGCTGGTGACGTGGAGCAGGTCGAGGCGGCCGTTCTGGTAGCCCACCCCCATGGTGCGGATACGCTGGGATGAAGCGATGCAGGAGACCGGTGATCCCTCACCGGGGAAGGTGTGCGCCGCCACCAGCCGGTTGACCTGCTGCCCCGGACCGCCGGCCGCCGGCACATTGGCCGGAAACCAGACCCTCACTCTCCCGGAGCTGTCACCGGCCAGCAGGGTGGTCCGGCCGAGAAGATACTCCAGGGCGGTGAGCCGCAGTGTATTGTCTTCGAGCAGGTCCACCCGTCCGGAAACGGAGGGGGATGAGAAATCGCGGGTGTTGAAACGGACCAGGTGGCCGTTCTCCCAGGCCAGCACCACGCTGTCCCCCAGCCCGGAGAGCTTGAGGAACTGTGGAGGCCCCTGCCCGGCAAGCGGCTCGTAGGGCAGTGGTGCACTGGCGGTGCTGTAGCTGACTTCACCGGTGAGGATGTTCTCCCGCGCCCGCTGGCGGTGGATACCCAGTTGGCCGTCCGCCGTGAAGGCGGAAAACACCCGGTCGCCATCACCCTCCAGGTGATCGATCAGCAGCACGGGGTTCGGTACGTTCTCCGGCTCTGCACCATCCGCCGTCTCGTCCTCCACAACAGGCCTCTCAACGGACGCCGGCTGGCCGGCGGCGTTCGCCGCCACACCCAAGGGCTCGTCGAACTCCACCGTCAGCTGCTGGGTCCGGAACTGGGTCGGTGAGATGCGCTCCACCATCGCCGAGTCCAGACGGGCGCTGCTGCCCGTCTCCAGCCCTGCCAGCTCGACCGGCGCATCGGCCGCATCGATGAACCGGGTGCGAAAGGTGATCGACCCGAAGGCCGCGGTGCCGTCGTCAAACCCCAGCAGGACCCGCAGGCCGCCGCGGGCGATGGAGAAGGAACTGGCGGTGATGGTCCGGTCCTCGAAGAGCCGGCGCTGTTCCAGCAGTTCGCCGGTGTCCAGCCGGAAGGAGACCAGCTCGCCGTCACCATAGAGGGCCCAGCCGGAGAGCTGGTATTCGTCCATGGCGATGCGCAGCGGCCGGTCGGTGCGCACCGGTGTGCGAACCGCCTGCTCATCCCCGATCAGGGCCGGTTTGAGCAGGGGGAATGCGACCCAGAGCAGAAAAACCGCCACGGTGGAGACGGCAATGATGGTGCCGATGCCGCCCACCGTGATGAACAGCCGTGAAAGCACGTCACCCGCCCTCACCGAGAGGCGGGTTTTCTTGGCGCGCTGGTAGCCGGTGAAGCTGGGGCCGGAAGCCATGGCATTGCACCCGAACACAAAACGTGGATGAGAAGGAGCGGAGGAAACCACCGCGCCTCCTCATCCGGATAGACGATCCGAGGAGGTCGGAACGGATCAGAATCCTGGGTTAATGCCCAGCGATTCCAGGGTCTCGCGGGCGATCTTGGCCGTCACCGGGAAGTAGCCGTCCTTGACCACGTCCTCCTGGCCCTGGGCACTGAAGACATACTTGATGAACTCGCGGCGCAGGGGATCGAGGTCGCTGCCCGGCTTGTGGTTGACGTAGATGTAAAGAAAGCGGGCCAGGGGATACTCGCCGGTATACGCGTACTCCGGTGTGGCGGGAATCATCGGCGAACCGGCATCCCGGGCCAGGGGCACGGCGATGACATCAGCAGTCTTGTAGCCGATGCCGCTGTAACCGAGGCCGCCCTTGTCGCTGGCCACGCCCTGCACCACCGCGCTGCTGCCCGGCTGCTCCTTCACCGAGTCACGGTAGTCGCCCTTGCCCAGCGCGTGTTTCTTGAAGTAGCCGTAGGTGCCCGAAGCGGCGTTACGACCATACAGGCTGATCGGCAGGCTGCCCCACTCACGCTTGAGGCCCAGCTGGCCCCAGTTGGTGATGTCTTCGGCCAGGCCCAGCTTGCGGGACTTGGAGAAGATGGCGTCGATCTGGGGCAGGGTCAGGCCCTTGACCGGGTTGTCCTTGTTGGCAAAGACGGCCAGCATGTCGATGCTGCTAGGCAGGGCCACCGGCTTGTAGCCGAACCTGGCTTCGAACTCATCCAGTTCCTTGTCCTTCATCTTGCGGCTCATGGGGCCGAAGTTGGAGGTGCCGGCAATCAGCGCCGGGGGAGCGGTGGAAGAGCCCTTGCCTTCGATTTCGATCTGGATGTTGGGATAGATCTTCTTGAACCCCTCGGTCCAGAGGGACATCAGGTTGTTCAGGGTGTCGGAACCCACAGACTTGATGCTGCCCGACACACCCTGCACCGGTTTGTACCGGGGCAGGGCCGAATCCACCTGGACCTGGGCCGCCAGGGGAGTGCCAACCATGGTCAGGACCGCCGCAATCGCGAATGCCAAGCCAGAATACTTCTTCATCTCAATCCTCCATTCCGCCTGCTTGTGAGAAAACCTTCTGATAAAACACCGTTGTTAACACACCACAAAACCGGCGGTTCATCGTCGCTTTGCGGGGCCGGCCAATGCCCGCGCCTCGCCCACTCCCAATGAACCTGGCTCAATCTACTCTTTGATTGTTAAATTTCTGTTTAGGTGCGGTTAGATGTCTGCGTGATTTGGCAGGCCGTTTTCGACCGCCCGGCGCCGGCTGCACGAGAAGAATGTGCGATTAATTGAGGGTCTTGTCTGTCGTTGGCCCTATTGGCCAAGACCGTGCCGGGAGACCTGGTGATGATCGTACTGATGACCGTGCTGTTCTGGGGTAGGGTGACCTTGAGCCGGGACAATGTCACCAGCCTGCTCTCGAACCAGAGCCGATGCTTTTGACCACGCTTCTAGGAATTCCCGCTCTTGAATGGCAGGTCCCGGTTCACCGGCCCGTCGCGGCCGGGCCCGCCCTTGGGCTTGGCCATGACCCGGCTCACGTTCACCGCCTTCTGCCCCTTACCCGGTTCACCCTCGGCGATCTCGAACTCGAAGATCAGTGCCCGGCTGGGCAGGTCGTAAACACGCACCTCTCCCGGCAGCTCGGAGTCGTGGCAGAAGATGGTGCGGTAGGGGCTGTCCGCCTGGCGGGTATCGGTCTTCCACAGTTCGGCATTGTAGTCCTGGAGGAAACGGAGAAAACCGTACGGCTTGTCCGAGTCGTGACTGCAGCAGACCCCCCGGACCACCGAGCCCACGTCACCCCAGGGGGGTGCCGGCCGTGACCGTGGGCGTTGCACCGGCAGCAGGTTGGGGATCAGGTAGCCGGAGACAAAACTGTCCGCTTCACGCCGCAGCTCCGCGGAGACATTGTCAAAGGCCACCACCTCCACCCGGCAGCCCTTGTTCTGCAGCGCCCGCACCACCTGGACGAAGTCACCGTCCCCGGTGGCCAGCAGCACGCGGTCCATGTTCTCCGACTGGAGCAGCGCGTCCACTGCCAGGTCAAGGTCCACATTGGCCTTGCCGAAGCGGTTGCCCCGCTCGTCGGTGAACCACTTGACCCGCTTCTCGATCACCTTGAAGCCGAGGTCGCGGAGCACCGAGTGGAAACCGTATTGCGAGGCCTTGTAAGCACGGTCCCCCACGGCCCGATCGGCATCGAAGCTGACGTAGGCATTGAGCCGCATGGGCTCGGCCCCGCCCCGGCAGACGAACTCCCGCAGCACGTCGTAGCGCAGCCCGAAGCCGCCGTTGAGCGAGAGGTTGGCCACGTCAATGTAGAGGCCCACCTTGAGGCCGGTGCTCTCTTTTGAAATACTCATTGGAAATTCTCCATCCCTGCCGGCATATCCGGCTGAATTCCAGTGAAAAAAAGTGATATAAAGGGTCCAAACTACCGCTTGACAATATCCGTATATGATTATATAGTTATGCGGTCAAGAGGTAATAACAACCCTCACAACGAAGACGTCACCATAACCGAGTGAAGCGATAAGAGCAATATCTAATTGGATTTTCAAGAGTTTTTTGAACTGATTCCCTACATTCTTGTGGATCTAACCGTTCAACGAGGTGCGCAATGAAAAGTATCTTCCTTTCCTGGATGGCTCTCCTCCTGGCACTGTCCCTCCCGGCCGCGGGTCAGACAGCGGTCCAGCCGCTCACCCCGGACGGAGCGGTGGCCACGGCGCTGGAAAACAGTCCGATCCTGGCCGCCAGCGACGCCCAGCGGGCCGCCGCTGAATCCCAGGCCTCCCAGGCCAAGGGCCACTGGTATCCCAAAGTTGATCTGGTGGAGGTCTACCACGGAACCAACAACCCGGCCGAGGTCTTCGCCTACCAGTTGAACCAGGAACGGTTCGACATGGAAGAGTTTTTCACCAGTGACCCCAACAACCCGGACTGGCTGAACAACTGGATGACCCGGGTGGAGCTGGTGCAGCCGATCTGGCTCGGCGGGGAGCTCACCTCCCAGGTGGGCCAGGCTCGACTGATGGCCGAGTCCCGGCAGCTGCAATACCAGCGGACACGGCAGCAGGTGGCCTTCGATACACTCACCGCTTTCACCAACCTGACCAAGGCCCGCGAGTATCACAAACTGATGGTTAAGGCCCGGGCCACCACGGCCGAGCATCTGCGCCTGGCCGAGGAGTTCGCCGGGGTGGGGATGATCGTCGAGGCCGAAGTGCTCCGGGCGCGGGTCTACCTGGCGGAGATGGACGAGTTCACCGCCCAGGCCGAGGCCGGGGCACAGCTGGCCGAGGCGGCCCTCAATTTCCACATGGGCCTCGATCAGTCCACCCCCCAGGAGCTGGCCCGGCTCCCGGAGAACCGGTTTGCCGGCGGCACCCTCGAAGAGTGGACAACCATGGCCCTGGAGCAGCGGGACGACCTGCGGGCCTCACGGACCCAGCGGGATGCCGGAAAGCTGGAGGAGAAAAAAGCCCGCTCGGGATTCATGCCCCAGGTGGCGATGATCGCCCACTACGACCTCTACGACGACACCTTTCTCGGCAGCAACGGCCAATCAGGTTCGGTGATGGTCAACGCCCGGATCAACCTCTTCCGTGGCGGAGCGGACAAGACGGCCCTGGACGCGGCCCGGCACCAGTCACGGTCCTATGACGAGAACATCGACCGGTTCGAGGCGGGCATCCGGCTGGAAGTCCGCCAGGCCTGGCAGGACCTCTCCACCGCCCGGGCCCGCAGCACCACGGCCCGGGCCTCGCTGGCCGCCGCCGGTGAAGCGCTGCGGATCACCGACGAACGGTTCCAGCAGGGGCTGGAAAAGATGATCGACCTGCTGGACGCCGAAACCACCCTGCGCGAAGCCGAGGTCCGCGAGCTCACCGCCCGTTACGACGAGGCCTTTGCCCTCTACCGGCTCCACTATGCCACCGGATTCTCCCTGATCAATCCCATCGTCGCCACGGAGGATGAAGAGATATGAAAAACCACGCACTCAAACTGAGCAATCTCACCCTGCTGGCCGCCCTGCTCCTCACCGCCGGCTGCGGTTCGGAGCCCGCGGCCACGGTCACCGAACTTCCACCGGTGACCGCGGAGCTGACCACGGTGGAGCGGGTCACCGAATCGCGGACCATCGAACTCTTCGGCACCGTGCAGCCGGCCCGCCAGGCCATGGTCTCCAGCCGGGTCTCCGGCCCGGTGACCGCCGTGAAAGTGGCCCCGGGCGACCTGGTTCGGAAGGGACAGACCCTGCTGCAGATCGAACCGACCACCAGCGAGGGACAGGTCTCCCAAGCCCAGGGCGCACTCTCCCAGGCCCAGGCCGGGTTGGCCCTGGCCGAGAAGAATTTCAACCGCTACCAGGAACTGCACCGGAAGAACGCCGCCTCCGAAGTGGAGCTGGACATGGCCCGAATGCAATACGACCAGGCCCTCGGAGCGGTGGCCCAGGCCGAGGGTGCGGTGCAGGCCGCCAACTCAGTGGCCGGTGAAGCCAAAGTCACCGCACCGTTCAGCGGCCGGGTGGTGGAGAAGATGGTTGAGGTGGGCGACATGGCCGCCCCGGGACGGCCGCTGATCCGCCTCGAATCACGCTCCGGCAGCCAGATGCAACTCATCGTCCGTGAAGCGGACATCCGGCGGATCAGCCTGGGCCAGACCATCGAAGTGAGTCTCGATGCCCGGCCCGACCTGGGGCGAACCACCGGCACGGTTGACGAGATCTCCACCGCTGCCGACCCGGCCACCCACACCTTCATCGTCAAGGTGGGACTGCCCGTCGACCAGGCCGCCTCCGGCGCCAGTGGCCGCGGCTACCTGCCCGGCGACCCCGTTGAACGGATCACCGTACCCGCCGCGGCGGTGCATGCCCGCGGCGGTCTGGAGCTGGTAGTGATCCGCGGCGACGACGGCAAGACCCGCACCCGGGCAGTGACCACCGGCCGCACGCTGGCCAACGAGATGGTGGAAGTCCTCTCCGGCCTCTCCGAAGGCGAGCAGGCGCTGATCGGCCTCCACGGCCCGGTGCCTGACGGCTCCCCGGTGGAGGTGGCGAAATGAACGACAAACACCCCGACAACAAACAGCCTGAAACGGCGGCCCCGGAGCCGAACGAGGGGAAGAAGGTGACCCCCGAGGAGCTGGAGAATGTCCGGCGCCAGGCACTGCGACTGAAAATGACCCGCCGCAAGCTCGGCGTATCGGGCAGGATCGCCAGCACCTTTCTCGACTCCAAGCTGACCCCGCTGATCGTGGTCTTCGCCTTGCTGCTGGGGGGCTTCGCCATCCTGGTCACCCCCAGCGAGGAGGAGCCGCAGATCAAGGTGCCGATGATCGACGTGCTGGTGGGCTTCCCCGGCGCCACGGCCCAGGAAGTGGAAAGCCGCGTGGTCACCCCGCTGGAGAAGCTGCTCTACGAGATCGAGAACGTGGAGTACATCTACTCCACCTCACAACCATCCGGCGGCCTGATCATCGTCCGCTTCCTGGTGGGCACCGACCCGGACCAGGCAGCGGTGCGGGTCCACGCCAAGATCGCCTCGGCCGCCGACCGCATGCCCGACGGGGCCATGCCCCCGGTGGTCAAGCCGCGGACCATCGACGATGTGCCGGTGGCCGCCTACACCTTCTGGGGTGAGCAGGCCACCCCGCAGCAGCTGCGCACCGTGGCCGACGAGCTGCAGGTGGAACTCTCCCGCCACCCGCGGGTGGGCCAGGCCTGGGTCATCGGCGGGCAGCGCTCCACCGTGCGGGTGGACGTGGACCGCGAGAAACTGGCCGCCTTCAACGTCTCGCTGCTCCAGGCCTACCAGTCGCTGCGCGGCTTCAACTGGCGCCTCCCCGCGGGCAGCGTCTCGCTGCTCAACGAGGAGATCCAGGTGGACGCCGGCCAGTTCCTCACCGACGCCGCCGAAGTGGCCGACGTGGTGCTGGGTGTTTACAACGGCCGTCCGGTCTACCTCAAGGATGTGGCCCAGGTGTTCGACGGCCCCGAAGAGCCGGCCGACTACGTCTGGCTCGGCGCCGGCCCCGCCGGCTCGGATAAGGGGCTGCCCGCCGGCCTCGACCGCCCGGCGGTGACCCTGGCCGTGGCCAAGAAGCCGGGGACCAACGCCACCGAGATGGTCAACGACCTGGACCGCAAAATCGAGGGGCTGCGGGGCACGGTGATCCCCTCCGACGTGGAGATCCTCAAGACCCGCGACTACGGCTTCACCGCCAAGGAGAAATCGGACGAGCTGCTCAAGCACCTCTTCGAGGCCACCATCGCGGTGATCTTCCTCATCTGGCTCACCATGAGCTGGCGTGAATCGGCGGTGGTGGCGGTGGTCATCCCGGTAACCCTGGCCCTGACCCTGGCCGCCTCCTATTTCTTCGGCTACACCCTCAACCGGGTGACCCTTTTCGCCCTGATCTTTTCCATAGGAATACTTGTCGATGATGCAATCGTGGTGGTGGAGAACGTGCACCGCCACATGAAACTGGGCTGGGCCGGCCGGCGGCTGACCACCGTCTACGCCGTGGACGAGGTGGGCAACCCCACCATCCTCGCCACCTTCGCCATCATCTCCGCCCTGCTGCCGCTGGCCTTTGTCCGCGGCCTGATGGGCCCCTACATGCGGCCGATCCCGATCAACGCCTCGGCGGCGATGGTGATCTCCCTCGGCGCCGCCTTTGTCATCTCGCCCTGGCTGACCAAGCGGCTGTTCACCAGCGAAGCCAAGAAGGTCAAGGGCGGCCCCCACGCCGCCGGCCCGCCCAGGGAGAACTTCCTCGCCCGGACCTACACCCGGCTGATGCAGCCGATGATTCGCTCGGGCCTCTACCGCTACAGCTTCCTCGCCCTGGTGGTTCTGCTGCTGGCCGGCGCCATGAGCACGGTCTACTTCAAGTTCACCACGGTGAAGATGCTGCCCCATGACAACAAGTCGGAGCTGCAGGTGATCATCGACGCCCCGGAGGGCTACACCCTGGAGAAGACCGACGCAGCGGCCCGCGAGATCGCCGCCGTCTTCAGGCGGATGCCCGAGGTGACCGACTACCAGATCTACAGCGGCACCTCCTCGCCCTACAACTTCAACGGCCTGGTGCGCCACTACTTCATGCGCGACCAGAGCAACATGGCCGACATCCAGATCAATTTCGTCCACGCCGACAAACGGGAGCTGCAGTCGCACCAGCTGGCGGGCAAGGTGCGGGAGATGATCACCCCCATCGCCCAGCGGCTGGGAGTGCTGGTCAAAGTAGCCGAGATACCCCCTGGACCGCCGGTCTTTTCCACCCTGGTGGCCGAGATCTACGGGCCCACCATGGAGGGGCGCCTCGACGTGGCCGCCAAGGTGAAACAGGTGCTGGAGGAGACGGACGGCGTTGTGGACGTGGACTGGGAGGTGGAACACGCCGCGCCGCGCACCGAGATTCTGGTGGACCGCGAGAAAGCGATCCGCGCCGGGGTGACCCCCGAGCAGGTGGTGCGCACCCTGCGCCTGGCCCTCAACGGCGGCGAGGCCGGCCTCTCCCACCAGCCGGCGGCGCGCACCGACGTGCCGATCCTGCTGCGGATGGACCGGGCCCAGCGCTCGCACATCGATGAGCTGCTGCGGCTCGCTGTGCACAACGGCCAGGGCGGCATGGTGCCGCTGGCCGAACTGACCCGGGTGGTGGAACGGACCCGCGAGCCGAGCCGTTACCACAAGAACCTCCAGCCGGTGACCTACGTCTACGGCGAGGTGGCCGGCGCCCTGGAAGCCCCGGTCTACGCCATCCTCGACATGGAGGATCGGATCGCCGACATCCGCACCCCGGCGGGCGAGCCGCTGGAGGTGATCGCCACCACCCTGCCCGAGGACACCACCCGCTACATCATGAAGTGGGACGGCGAGTGGCACATCACCTTCGAGGTCTTCCGCGACATGGGCATCGCCTTTGCCGTGGTGATGGTGCTGATCTACGTGCTGATGGTGGGCTGGTTCAAGTCCTTCATCACCCCGATGATCATCATGGTGCCCATCCCGCTGACCCTGGTGGGGATCCTGCCGGCCCACGGGATGTTCGGCATCTTCTTCACCGCCACCTCGATGATCGGGTTCATCGCCCTGGCCGGCATCATCGTCCGCAATTCGATCCTGCTGGTGGATTTCATCAACCTCGAACTGCAGGCCGGAGAGCCGCTCAACGAGGCGGTGATCAAGGCCGGCGCGGTGCGCCTGCTGCCCATCGTGCTGACCCAGGCCTCAACCATCGTCGGCGGGGTGTTCATGCTCTCCGACCCGATCTTCCAGGGCCTGGCCCTGGCGCTGATCTCGGGCATCACCGTCTCCACCTTCCTCACCCTGGGGGTGATCCCGGTGCTCTACTACATGTTCCTCAAAGCGGCCGGACCGGAGAACGTGGTGCAGATCGGCACGGCTGAACAGGAAGTTTGAACGAAAACCAACACCGATAAAGGAGATGACCAATGACCGTCAACAGAGCACTGAGAGCAATGGCCGGATTCATGATCCTTCTGACCCTGGCCCTGGGCCACTGGGTCAGCCCCCTGTGGTACCTCTTCACCGCCTTTGTGGGCCTGAACCTGCTGCAGTCGGCGTTCACCAACTGGTGCCCGGCGATGACCATCTTCCGCAAACTCGGGTTGCAGGACTGAGGAGAAGGCCGATGAAGATGCTGATGATGATCGTGGAGTCCGACTACAAGGAGCAGCTGGAAGTGCTGCTGAACAGCCACGATATCGTGGGCTACACCGAGATTCCCCAGGTTTTCGGCAGCGGGTCCACCGGGACCCGCATGGGCTCCCGGGCCTTTCCCAAGACCTCCAGCATCCTCTTCACCGTGCTGGAGGACGAGGTGGCGGACACGCTGGCCCTGAACATCAAGGAGTTCTGCGACTCCTGCGCCCAGCACATGCACATGATCGTCTGGAACGCCGAAAAAACATTTTGACGGGGGACCCGAACACGAAAGCAGCAGTAATGAAGAAGAACATGACCGAAGACGCCATCCTCCAGGTGAGCGATGTCCTGAAGGCCATGGCCGACCCCATGCGCCTGCGGATCCTGCACAGCCTGCACGAGGGTGAGTTGAGCGTCACCTCGATCATCGAGACCGTGGGCGGCAGCCAGGCCAATGTCTCGCGGCACCTGGCGGTGCTGCGCCGGGCCGGCCTGGTGGACGTCCGCCGCGAGGGGCTCAACGCTTTTTACAGCATCACCGACCCGCGGGTCTTCACAATCTGCGAGAGCGTCTGCAGTTCCATCGGCGAGCGGCTGGACCGCGAGCTGGAGCAGGTGCAGGCCGCGGTGAAAACCGCCGGATCGAAGTAAGCCCGCAGGGCACCGCCAGGGTTTTCAAGGGAGGGGAGAACATGGAAGTTGTTGCCATATTCATCGTTGTTTTCGTGGTGATTATTATTGGCCTGATCTACTCCACCATGGTGCAGCGAAAGGCGGTCAAACAGCAGGAACAGTCCATAGAGACACAGAATGAGGCGGTGAACCGGCAGAAGGAATTCCTGACCCTGGCCCAGGAGAGCTTCCAGTTGAGCCGTCAATCGGTTGCCAACCAGGAGCGGATGATTACCCTGCTGGAGGAGATCAGAAACGGAAGGTCACACTGAGGGAACCGAACCTGGTGGGCAATTCCTGTGTTTCGTAACGGTCGGTGCCCCGGGCCGCGGACAGCAGGAAGGCCCAGTTACCGATGTTGAAGGCGACCCCGGCGGTGACGGTCACCTGGCCGTGCACCAGATCCACACGGTGGCTGTCGACGAACGTATTGCCGTTGATCATGATGTCGTTGAAGACATAGTTGGTGAGCAGGTTTAAAAACGCGTTCCACTTCGGCTGTTGAATCCCCGCCAGGGGATTAATGCCCCGCCCCGGGTAGATGGTGGCGGCGGGGAAGGTCCGGGCCAGGTTGTGGCCGACACGAAGGCTCAACCCGGCTCCCACATCGCTCATCAGATTTCCCACTCCTCCCTCCGCAAAACCGATGAAGTCGATTCCGGTACCGTTCGACCAGGTTTTAACGGAATAGCGCCAGGAACGGTCCACCTCCAGCCGGAATACCGGCTCGTTGCTCAACTGGTTGTCCCAGCCCTGGGGAGCGTCGGAACCGATCAGTTTGTGGATGAGCTTCTGCACCTTCTCGGCACCCGATGCAGGCCCCACCACCCCCAGCTGCAGGGTCAGCCTGTCGGCCACGGCCTCGTCATAGGCGTACAGCGTCCCCGTCCAGAGTAGCAGACCCGCATAGGGCGCGTTCTCCGGAACCAGTTCCGCGATGGTGATGTCATCGGCGGTCTGCATCGCCTGCCCCACGGAATAACTCACCGCACGGTTTTTGCCGGGCATGGTGGAGATATAGAGTCGTTTGGTCCAGCGGCGGGCCAGGCGGGAGATATTTCCCTCACCGAACTTCTTGAACGGCCCGTGGGCCCAGGAGATGCCCACCCCGTTGGTGTAGCCGCTGTCCCGGCCGAAGAAAATGTCGTTCTCATAGGTGATGGTGAGGAAATCGATCCGGTTGCCCGCCCGAGCACCGGTGGCGGTCACCGCCAGCAGGAGGATCACGGAAAAGGACAGCAGCAAAAAGGGATGATCGGTGCGGCTCATCGACGACTCTCGGTTAGAAAAAGCCATCCTACCGCAACCGCGAGTCTGGGGAAAGATACCGGACGGAGAGGGTGGCGCCTAGGGCGCCGCGTCCCAACGGGTGGTGACCTTCTTGCCCTTGAGCCGGCCGTAAGTCACGTGCAGCCGCCGCTTCTCGTCTGGCTCGAAGGCCGCACCCAGCCCCACCGGCACCACGTCCTTGCCCGGCACCGACAGCTGGACCTCCAGCTGGTTGTGCCCCGAGGGCACCGGAATACCGCTGAAGGTGGCCACCTCCTGCTTGAAGCGGCGCTTGAGGCTCTGGATCGGTTTCCTCGACCCCTCCTCGCCCTCAGCCGTGCTGTTGATCCGGGATGAGAAGAGCACCTTGCCGCCGGCCTTGACGGTGATGGTGCCCGCCCGGAAGGAGTGGTGCAGCACCAGCTCCAGGGTGCCCGGCAGGTCCAGGGGAACGGCCGCGGTCTTCACCAGGGGCGGCGCCGGCGGGATCACCGGCTTTTTTGCCATTTCCGCAGCCAGCTTCGCTGCTTCCGCCTCCCGGGCCGCGGCTTCCTCAGCCGCCCGCTGGCGGGCCGCCGTTCTGCGCGCAACCCGTTCAGCTTCACGTGCCCGTTCCTCGGCTTCCACCGGCTCCACCACGAACTCCTGCCACTGCTCCTGCATCGAGGCAAAGGTGATGCCCCCCGGCCCGCCGTCCCGGTAGCGCGACTGGTCGAACCAGACGTCCGACGGCCGGCGCACCTTTTCGATCAGCGGGTTTTCCGGGAGCAGGGAGACAACCGGCGTTTCGGCACCGGCGCTGCCGTACCAGGCCCAGGAGAAAACCAGGGTGGCCAGCACCACACAGAATACCGAGACCATGGCCCAGCGAGCCCGGTGCTCCAGGTGCCGGACCCACCGCGGCAGCCGGGCCAGCAGGTCCACCCGGAAAAGAATGTGGAAAGCCCGCTGGAAGGCTGTGATCAGAATGGCCAGGCTCTGGGCCGAGCGGGTCAGGTCCTCGTCCCTGGCCGGGGGCAGGGCCAGCGCCACCGTGGTCTCCGGCCCTTCGCTGTCCTCGCCAATGGCGTAGTGCGGGGTCTGCCCCCGGATCAGCGACACCAGGTCATCCTTCATCCAGGAGGCCTCCTGGTAGCGCTTGTCGGGATTCTTGTCCAGCCCCATGGCCACCACCGCGTCGATATCCGGGTTCACCGCCATGTTGATCTTCGAGGGCGGCGGCGGATCGCGGTGCACGATCTTGTAGAGCACGGTGGACATGTTGTCACCGATAAAGGGGCGTTCGTTGGTCAGCAACTGGTAGAAGACCACCGCCAGGGAGAAGATATCCGACCGGGGCCCCACCTGGCCGCCGGTGATCTGCTCCGGGGCGATGAAGCTGGGGGTACCCATGAACTGCCCGTCCCGGGTCAGCTCGGAGGTGGCGATACGGGCCACGCTGAAGTCGGTGATGATCAGTCGCTCTTCGGTGTCGAAGATCAGGTTGGCCGGCTTGATGTCCCGGTGGATCACCCCGCGCCGGTGCGCGAAATCGAGGCCGGCTGCCACCTGGATGGCGATCTTCACCGCATCCTCGAGGCTGAAGACCCGACGTTCGTCGATCATCTGCTGCAGCGACTGGCCGCGGATATACTCCATGGAGATATAGGAAGTGCGGGTCACCGAGTCTTCATAGATGTCATAGATGGTGACGATGTTGGGATGGGTCAGGTTGCCGGCGGTGAGCGCTTCGCGGTGGAAACGCTGGAAGAACTCCTGTTCCTCGTCGGGGCTCAGCCCGGGTTCGGGACGGATCGCCTTCAACGCCACCAGGCGCCCGATCCGCTTGTCCCGGGCCTTGTACACCACACCACGGGCGCCGCGTCCAAGTTCGCCGAGAATCTCGTATCGCTCGTCGATTTCAGCCATTAAACTGCACTGCCCGCGGCCTGCGGTTCACTGAACCGCTTGATGAACCCCTTCATCACCCCACTTATCGGACCTTTCACCCGATTCAATGAACTATTTCCACGCACTCAAGAGATCGGTGGATTCTGCCGACATGGTGTATACGGCCGCCAGTGGTCCCGGAGGGGGGTTGTGCCATCCCCCTCGCGGCGCCAATGGAAAAGGAGATAAGGAAGATGCCGACTCTTACAGTCAGTTTCAAGAATGTGAACCAGGTAGAGCATCCCCTGTTCGGATCGCAGTCCTGGACCATTGGCCGCCGCGAGAGCAATGATTTCGTGGTGGACAACATCGCCGTCTCGTCGGTCCACGCCCGGATCGACAAGGTGGAGCAGGGCTACCTGCTCACCGACCTGAACAGCAAGAACGGCACCATGGTGGGGGGCAAGCTGGTCTCCAGCCACTGGCTCACCGACGGTGACGTGATCACCGTGGGCAAGCACCAGCTGATCTTCGGGCTCACCGAAGAGGAAGCACCCCAGCCGGACAACGGGGGCGCCATCGACCAGACCATGGTCCTCGACACCAGCAGCTTCCGCGAGATGCTGGAAAGCAACATGCCCGAGGAGAAGACGGCGATGCTCAACTTCGTCAAGGGCGGCAATGGCGAGATGGAGCTGACCAAGTGGATCACCCGCCTGGGCAGCGACAAGGCCAACGACGTCCATGTCCGCGGGATCTTTGTCGGGCGCTTTGCCGCCACCATCAACCGCCAGGACCGGGGTTTCCAGCTGCGCCGGATCAAGGGCCTGGCCCGCCCGCGGGTCAACGGCCGCAAGGTCAGCGACCGGGTGATGCTCAAGGAGTTCGATTCCATCGAGCTGGGACGGGCCAAGATCGACTTCTACTTCAAGAAGGTGTGATCTCCCCCCGTGCTATAATCGCTCCATTCCGTCAACCCCGGGCTGGAGCAGACCCTGATGAAGTCAGAGACCATGGAAGCGGTCATCGGCGTGGAGGTTCACGCCCAGCTGCTGACCCGCAGTAAGCTGTTCTGCTCCTGCCCCGCATCCTTTGGCGACCCGCCGAACCGCAACACCTGCCCCATCTGCACCGGCCATCCCGGCACCCTGCCACTGCTCAACGGCAAGGCGCTGGAGATGGCGGCGTCCATGGCCCTGGCCTGTGATTGCCAGGTCAACCAGACCTCCCGCTTCGCCCGCAAACACTACTTCTATCCCGACCTGCCCAAGGGCTACCAGATCACCCAGTTCGACGAGCCCATCGCCTGGGACGGCCACCTGGAGATCGAGGGGGATGACGGGAACCCCCGCCGGATCGGCATCGAACGGATCCACGTCGAGGAGGACGCGGGCAAGCTGCTCCACGACGAAGGAGGGGACCGGACCCTGCTCGATTTCAACCGGGCCGGCATCCCGCTGATCGAGATCGTCACCCGGCCCGACCTGCGCAGCCCCCAGGAAACAGTGCGTTTCCTCGACGAGCTGAAAACCATCCTCGAGTACCTGGGGATCTGCGACGGAAAGATGGAGCAGGGAAGCCTGCGCTGTGACGTAAACGTCTCGATCCGCCCGGCCGGCAGCACCGAGCTGGGGGCCCGGACCGAGCTGAAGAACCTCAACTCCTTCCGGGCGGTTCGGCTGGCCATTGCCGAGGAGATCCGCCGTCAATCCGAACTGCTGACATCGGGTGGCGAGGTGGACGATGAGACCCGCCGCTGGGACGAGGAAACAGGAACCACCACCCTGATGCGCCTCAAGGCCGACGCCCCTGACTACCGCTATTTTCCCGAACCGGACCTCCCCCCTGTCCTGTTGGGCGAATCGATGATCCGCCGGCTGCGCGGCCGGCTGCCCGAACTTCCCGCGGCACGGCGGGAACGGCTGGTGGACCAGTTCGGTCTGTCCAGAAGTACGGCCGCCGTCATCTGCGAAGAGAAGGCCCTGGCCGACTACTTCGAAACGGCAGCCGCATCCTGTTCCAATCCCGTGGACCTGGCCCACCGGGTCACCGGCGAGCTGCTTCACGCCCTGAACGACGGCGATATCCCGGTAGCAGACTGCCCGCTGCCGCCCCGGCACCTCGGCGGCCTGGTGAACATGGTGGAGGTGAGGCAATTGAGCGGTCCGGCCTCCAAGGTAGTCTTCACCGAGATGTTCCGCACCGGCGAACCGGTGGGGCCTGTGGCCCAGCGGCTGGGCAAGACCGGCCTGGCCAGTGAAGCAAAGGTGGAGCAGGCGGCGGAAGAGGTGCTGGAACGGACCCCCGGGGCGGTAAAGGAATATCTCAAGGGCAAGACCACGGTGCTGACCTACCTCATCGGCCAGGTGCTGAAGGCCACCGGAGGCACGGCTGACCCACAGCTGGTGTCGGTGATCCTCAGCCGGAAGCTGGATGAACTTGCCGCTGAGAAGAAGCCGGGTCTGCCGGGCCCGCTGGCGGCACTGATCCTCTGCCTCACCCTGCTCTTCGGTATTCTCCAGCCGGCGGCGGCTCAAACCCGCCAGGCGGCTCCCGAACAGCTGGGCCGGACCCCGGGCTACTTCATTGCCCGCACCACCCCGCACTTCCACCTCTACGCCCCCACACGCTACAAGGCGGCCCTGGAGGTGCTGGCCGGCCACGCCGAACCGATCCTGACCGAGATCTCCGGTGACATGAGCATCACCCCCCGGGGCCCGGTGCGGGTGATGATCCTCACCAGCGCCAAGGATGTCGACCAGCTGACCTTCCGCCTGCCGTCCACCCCGGAGTGGTCGGTGGGCTACGCGGTGGCCGGCCGGCGGATCATCGTGCTGAAGACCGCCTTTCTCCGGGGTACGGTGCACGCCGACGTGCTGAGCACCTTCCGCCATGAGCTGGTGCACATCCTGGTGCGTGACGCCGCCGGCCCCTACGCCGCCCTGGTGCCCCGCTGGTTCAACGAGGGCCTGGCCATGATCCACACCCGGGCCTGGGGCCTCCGCGACGTGGTGGGTATCTCCAAGCACCTGATCACCCGCAAGCCGCTCCCCCTGGGGGAGCTGACCCGCGGTTTCCCCGAGGGCCGGTCGTCGGCCGGTGTGGCCTATGCCCAGAGCTATCTCTTCATGACCCACCTGCGAAAAGAATACGGCCGGGACGCACCGGGAAGTATACTCAGGCGGGTGGGCTCGGGGACGGCCTTCAACGAGGCGTTCCACCAGGTTACCGGTGAGCCGCTTTACCGGGTGGAGGCCGAGTGGCGGCGCGGGCTTACCTGGCGTTACCGCTACATCCCCATGGTGACCAGCGGCGGGACGCTCTGGCTGCTGGTGACCCTGCTCTTCGTGCTGGGCTACCTGCGCAAGCGGCGGAGGAACCGCCTGCGGATGGAGGAGTGGAAGGAGGAAGAGGAGGCCCGCGGCTGGTGATCAAGCTCTACAAGGTCAACAAGAGCTTTGGCGGCCCGCGGATGGCCCTGCGCCAGATCGACCTGCAGATACCGCGGGGACAGTTCACCTTCCTCACCGGGCCCAGTGGCGCGGGCAAGACCACCTTCCTCAAGCTGATCTTCCGCGAGCTGCTGCCCACCGAGGGCCACCTGATCGTCGGCGGCCGGAACACGGCCCAGATCCCCCAGCGCTACCTGCCCTTTTTTCGCCGTTCCATCGGGGTGGTCTTCCAGGACGTGCGCCTGCTGCCGCGCAAGACGGTCTTCGAGAACGTCAGCCTGGTGCTGCGGATCCAGGGGGTGCCGAAGCGGGAGCAGAAGCGCCGGGCCTACAAGGTGCTCAAGACCCTGGGTCTGGGCCACCGCATGGTGGCCTTCCCGAAAGAGCTTTCCGGCGGTGAGCAGCAGCGCATCGCCATCGCCCGGGCGCTGATCAACGAGCCTAAACTGCTGCTGGCCGACGAGCCCACCGGCAACCTCGACCCCGACCTCTCGCTGGAGATCATGGAGATCTTCCGTGAGATCAACTCCCGGGGCACCACCGTGGTGGTGGCGACCCACGACCGGGGGCTGATGGAGCACTTCCCCGACGCGCGGCGGATCCACCTGGTGCGGGGGCAGATGGCGGACTGGGCCGAGAGCCCCGGGCCGGAACCGCCGGTTGACGACGAAGAAGACGAAGCAACAGACAGCGGGGACCACTGATGTCACGCTACCTGGCCGCACTGAGATACTTCATCGAGGAAGCCGCCTACGGCCTCTGGCGCAGCAAGGGGGTCAACCTGCTGGCGGTGGCCATCATCGCCTCGGCCCTCTTCGTCCTCGGGGCCTTCCTCCTCGCCGCGACCAACATCCAGAAAGCGGTGGCCGGCTGGGGCGAAAGCCTGGAAGTGACCATCTTCCTCACCGACGAGGCCCTGGACGCCGACGTGGCCACACTGAAGCGGGAGATCACCGCCTGCCCGCTGGTGGAGGGGGTGGTCTATGTCAGCAAGGAAGAGGCCGGTGAGCGCTTCCGCGAGTATTTCCCCGGCCTGCGGGGCGTCGATTCCAACGTCGAACAGAACCCGCTTCCCGCCTCGCTGGAGGTGCGTCTGAAGGGAGACACCGACCCGGAGAGCCTGGACCGCCTGGAGGGCTATGCCGAAACGTGGGCCACCAGCCCGGCGGTGGACGAGCTGCAACTGGACACCCGCTGGCTGGAGCGGGTCTCGGCCATGGCCGCGGTGGTCCGCCTGGTGGGCGCCCTCTTCGGAGCGATCATCTCCTTTGCCGCGGCGCTGACCACCGGGGCGGTGATCCGCCTGGCCCTGATGGGCCGGCGGGACGAGATCGAGATCATGCGCATCGTGGGCGCCACCAACGCCTTTATCAAGGGCCCCCACCTCTTCGAGGGGATGGTGCTGGGTCTGCTGGGCTCCCTCTTCTCCCTGGCCCTGCTCGCGGTGGTCTGGCAGTGGTTCCTCCACTACCTCGAAGAAACCTCGGCCATTCTCCTCGGCTTCCTCGCCGTGGACTTCCTCTCCCTCTCCATGACCATCGGCCTGATCCTCACCGGCATCTTCCTCGGCCTGGCCGGCAGTGTCCTGGCCCTCACCCGGTTCCCCATCTCGGAAGAGTAGATAGACCGGCATAAGGAGTGTCATCGCGAGCGTAGCGAAGCGATCTGACCGGTAGCGGCACCGTCGCCCGGGAGATTGCTTCGTCGCCTTCGGCTCCTCGCAATGACAGAGCAGAAAAAGGGGACAGTCACCGGGGCGTGACAGTCCCCTTTTCACGCGTGGGCCTCAGACGAGGTTTTGCCTAGAACTCGTAGCCGATCCAGAACGAGGTTATGAACCCGCTGGTGAGGTCCACCAGGTCCCAGCGTTTGCCGAAGTTCCAGTGCAGCTGGAAGGGGCCGAAGAAGAAGTGGGTGCCCCAGCCCACCGATGAGTAGGCGTCCTGGAAGCGGGTCTTGCCGTCTTCGTCCACGTAGGTGAACTGGTAGCCGTCCTCATCCCACCAGGCCGAGCCGATGTCCCAGAAGATCATGCCGCGGATATTGCGGAGCTGCATGCCGAAGGGGAAGGCCACGCCGTCGATCAGCGGGAAGCGGAACTCGAGGTTGGAGAAGACGGTGCGGCTGCCGATGAAGGCGCGGAAGTCCCAGGTGCGCAGGGTGTTCATTCCGCCGAAGGTGCGGAAATTGGGTACATCGCTGAAGCTGCCGAAGGCGTATAACCGGTGGGCGATCAGCGAGCGCTTGGTCATCTGGAAGTAGTTGCGGAACTCCAGCGTCACGTCGGTGAAGCCGGCGGTTTGGCCGCTGATCTCGGGGGCGTACTGGACACCCATGGTGTATTTTCGGCCATGGATCGGGCCGAAGCTGGAGTAGCGCGCCGTATCACCGATAAAGGAGACGCCGACAAAGGGCAGGTTGTCGCTCACCGGCATGTAGTCGACAACCCGGTTGTCCTCCACCACCGGAGCCCAGTGGTCCCGGAAGACGTAACCCAGCGAGGCCTCGAAGCGGCGGAACTTGTCCATGGGATAGGAGCCGAAGATGGTTCCCCCGGTGCGCCGGTATGTGCGGTCGCGGCCCAGCCCGCTGGGGTCGGTGGGATCGTAATAAACAAAGTAGTCCCGCAGGTCGAAGAGGTGGATCCCCCAGTCGTAGCGCTTGCGGGTGTTGAAGTAGGTGCCTTCCATATTGGTGTAGGTGTAGAGCGACTGGAGGATGAACTGGATCCGCTGGTCGCCGGACATGTCGCTGAGATTGATGTAGGAGGAGGTGATCAGGTCGCCGAGGTCGCTGATCCCGGCGTAGGCGTTGGCGCTTTCCACGAAGAACTTGTACTTCTGGTATTCCTGCTTGTCCTCTTCGTCGATGGTCAGTTCCAGGTCCGGTTTGAAATCCTCCAGCTCGTCCAGGTCGGGGGCCTCATCCTCCGCGGGCGGCTCGATGGTGCGCATGGGATCGCCCAGTTCCATCTCGTAGAGCCGGAACTTGCCCTTGAAGAAGGAGGTGAACCCCACCCGTTCAGCCTCGGTGGTGGAGGCCAGGGGGATGGGGTTGCCGATCCCGCTGACCACGTCGGTGTACTCGCTGACCACCAGGGATTCCAGATCGAGGATCGAGAAGTTGAAGATCCCCGACTCGTCGGAGGTGAAGTAGATCCGTTTGCCGTCGGGGGCGTAGGCGGCCTGGATGTCGTCGTGGTCACCGAAGGTCAACTGGGTCTTGTCCTCGGGATCGGTGAGCGACACCTTGACCAGTTTCTCGTGGCTGTTGATCCGCCGGTTGTAAACACAATACTCACCATCGGGCGAGTAGGTGGGGTTGGTGTCCCAGAAGGCGTCCTGGGTGATGTTGCGGATGTTTTCGGTGGCGATCTCAAACTCGAAGATGTCCACCACCCCGTCCTTGTTCGCGGCAAAGATGATCCGCTGGCTGTCCGGGGAGAAGGCCGGCGAGGCGTTCTCGAAGAGATCGGGGAGGGTGACCTGGCCCATCTTGCGCCCGGTGATGGCATTGATCAGCAACAGGTCGCGGCCCCGCTCGCGGCGGACGAAGACGGCGATGGTGTTGCCGTCCGGGGACCAGGCCACGTCGTTCTTCCCCGAGAAGGCCTCGATGATGATGTATTCGTAGTCGTTGGTGTACCCCTTGGTCAGGTTCTTGACCAGCTCACCGTCCTCGGATGAGATGAGCGCCAGGTCCACCTCGCCTTCCATGTTGGTCAGCACGGCCACCAGCTCGCCCGAGGGGGAGAAGGCCGGTGAGAAGGTGTGGACGTAACGGCCCTTGAGGCCGATCTCCTTGCCGTAATCGGCCGGCTCGTCCTTCTCGATCGACCCGCGGATATATTTGCCGCGGAGGTAGCGGCGGAATCCGTTGTCGAACTCCTCAGGGGTCACACCGAAGGCTTCCTCCACCACCTTGCCCAGGTTTCGGCTGGTGAGGTGGCGGCGGAAGGCCTGGATGAAGTCGCGCACCCCTTCCAGGCCCCACTGCTCGTTCATGTAGTCGAAGGCCGCCTGGCCGAAGCGGTAGGTCAGGAAGGTCTGGGCGTTGAGCGACAGGATCGGCGGGACCATGTCGTTGAGCACCGCGTCGCGGATCACCGCTTCGTTGCGGGTGCTCCAGCCCGTCTGTCCCACGAACTCGGCCATGCCCTCCATGATCCAGAGCGGCGGGGCGCTGCGGTAGGCCTTGCTCAGGTCCGACTGGTAGAACATGTCGTACTGGAAGATGTGAACCAGTTCGTGGGTCAGGGTGGTCTGCATCTGGTCCGGCGGGTCATCGATGGGGATGACGATGCGGTTCTTCGAAGGCGTGGCAAAGGCGCCCACCCCCTCGGGGAGCATGGACATGGTGATGTTGGTCTGCTCGAACTCGCCGTGGGTCTTGTAGAAGAAGACCGGCACCTTGAAGCCCAGTTGGTAGTCGAGGGTGGTGCTCACCTTGAGGTAGGCGCTCTCGGAGTAGCTGACCAGCTTCTCGAGGAACGGCTCCACCTCGGGGTAGTAGTAGATATTGAAGTGGGGGGATTCGTAGACCTTCCAGTCGAACGTGTCGTGGGTGATCTTGTTCTTGCCGCCGATGTTGCGGTACTGGCCAAGGGCCGGCGAACTGACAAGGACGGCCAGGGCCGCCAGCAGGAAGGCGGTGGCCAGTCTGCCGGGACGTCCCGGGCGCTGCGCTGCGTTTCCGGAGGGTCTGGTCATCGGTCTCGGTGCTCCTTGCGCATCAGGTGGAAGGTCATCTCGTTATTATTGTGTGGCACCTCGGGATTCCGCCGGTCAGTCGAGCAGGTAGCGGGTGACGCGGGTTTTCCGCTCGGCCATGATGCCGGTGATCTGCGGCGCCATCTTGTCCATCATCATGAAGAAGACCGAGAGATCGTCCGGGCCGTCACCGCTGTACACGATCTCCTGGTAAAACTTGTCGGTGAAGACCTCCTCGCCGGTCCGGCCATTGAGCAGGTGAACCTCGAGGTTGAGGAAGAAGCCGGTCTTCTCGATGAATATTGTCCTGGTGTTGTAGGGCGAGTAGCCCATGTCACGGCGGTAACCGCCCTGGTAGTTACGCAGATCGATCTGCTCATACCCGGAACGGTCCTCGTTGCTGAAGGCCACGGAGCCGGAGAGAATCAGGTCGCTGTCGAAACGGCCGCCGAGGTCCGTCCAGTACCCGGGCACCTCGAAAATCGATTGGCCGCCGCGGCCGAGGGGCAGGGAGGGCGCCTCACCCTTGACCACCTCCAGTTTCAGGGTGCGCAGCAACATCTTCTTCAGGTAGCGGACGATCTCCGCATCGAGGTCCATCCGCGTGTCACCGTCGCAGAGGAACTTGGCCACCATCAGTGAGTTGTAGTCACTGACATCGATCTTCGGTTTCACCGGGACCTCGATGGTCACCTCTTTCACCCCGGCCGCTGCGGGCAGGGAGGCCAGCAGCAGGGTGATGCAGATTGCCCAGAGCAGGCGGGCCGATCGGGTCTGTCTGTCCAGGTGGGTCATTCCGTCTCTTCCCCTGGTTCATCGCCGGCCGGCGGTTCGCTCTCCGGCTCCTCTTCGCCGGCCGAGGGTGCGGCCTCTGTTTCCGGCGGTGCGGACGGTTCGGTATCGTTGCCGGCCATGTCCTCTTCGGCCGTCTGGTTCTCGGCCGGCGCCGTCAGGGATTCGGCGTCCCCGTCACCGGCGGTGTCTTCGGATTCCGGGTCGCCGGCCGGCGGGGTGCGATACTGCTCCTCGTAGAGTTCCAGCGCGGCGAACAGCTCCTCGAAGTCGGCGATGTTCCGGTCGATATACCTGGCCCTCCCGGCCAGTTCCTCGGCCCGCCGGTATGACTCCCGCGCCCCCTCCAGGTCCCCCTGGCTCTCCAGGGCCACGGCGATGTTGTTGTGCAGTTGCGGGTTGTCGGGGTCGTAGCGCAGAGCCTCCTGCCAGCGGTACAGGGCTTCCTTCCACAGGCCCTGCTCGCCGAGGGAGATGCCGAACTTGATCATCTGCTTGATTTCTCGGGAGGAGGGGGCCCCCTTGTCACGGGCAACGGCTGTTTCGCCGGGCAGAAGCAGGAGGGCGAGCAGGACGATGCTCGCTGTTCTGGTCATGATACGGGCCATCCGCATCCTCCGCGCTGTGTTGAGACCCCCTCGCCGGCGGAGGTGAGTGGTTGCCCGCCGACTGTCACCTAAAGATTAAACCACACTTTTCCCCGGAGCGTCCCATCAAGGTGACAGATTTTTTTATATTGCATTGACTTCCCCGCCCTCCCTGCCGATAATCGAGGCTCCTTTTCCGGGAGGCCGAACGAGGGCGCGGCGCTGGTTGAGGAAACCGACCGATGCAGCGAAACTGTGCCTTTCTCGCCGTTGGCCTCGTCCCTTCGCTCACCCCGCTCCAGGCCCGGAGCCTGCTTGAACACCATCACTTTGAACCCGAACGGATTTTTTCGTCCAGCGTGGCCGAATTGTGCGGAATCGAGGGAATCAGCCGCAAAAACGCCCGGGCGATCCTCCACCCCGAACTGCTCGAGCAGGCGGCCGGTGCCGAGCGGCTGGCCCGGACCAGGGGCTGGCAGATCGTCACCCCCGCCCACCCCGACTACCCGGGACACCTGCTGGGTCAGATCCACGACCCGCCGCCGGCTCTCTGGGTGGAGGGGAGCACCGGGGCCCTGTCCGCCGACGGGATCGCCGTGGTGGGTTCGCGCAAGGCCACTCCCTATGGCCGGGCCGCCGCCGAAATGCTGGGCCGCGAACTGGCCTCACTGGGGGCCGCGGTGTTCAGCGGCCTGGCCCGGGGGATCGACGCCGCGGCCCACCGCGGGGCCCTGGCCGGAGACGGGGTGACCGTGGGCGTGCTGGGCAGCGGTCTGGACCGGTTCTACCCGGCCGAGCACCGGCGGCTGGCCCGGGATATCTGCCGCTCCGGCGGGGCGGTGGTGACCGAGTTGCCGCCGGAGACCGGCCCGCTGCCCTTCCACTTCCCCCGGCGCAACCGGATCATCAGCGGCCTCTCCTGGGGAGTGCTGGTGGTGGAGGCGGACCGGCTGAGCGGGTCGCTGATCACCGCCCGCCTGGGCCTGGAACAGGGGCGGGAGATTTTTGCCGTGCCGGGCAACATCACCTCCCCGGCCAGCGTCGGGACAAACCTGCTGCTGGCCGGCGGGGCCAAGCTGGTCCAGCGGGGCCTCGATGCGCTGGAGGAACTGCCGCCGGAAGTGCGGCAGCGCATGGCGGCCAGGGCCAAGGAGCCGGAGAACGGGGCCGGGACCAGGGTAGTGGCCGCCGCCCGGCGCTCGGGGCCGGAGGGGCGGGTTCTCGATGCCCTGCAGGTTGACCGGCCCCGGGGCATCGACGAGCTCTCCCGGTCCCTGGGCCTGCCATCCCCGGAGCTGCACCGTCACCTGCTCTGCCTGGAGCTGGAGGGGCTGGTGCGGATGCTCCCCGGGGGCAGGTGCCTCAAAACCCTGTAGGTTCCCGGGTTGCGCCGCAGGCGGGCCGGGGGCTACTATGAAGGTAGAATACCATTCACCGGCAGGCGGAGAGAGACAATAGCGGGGCGGAGGAACGCTGTGCGCGACCACCTGGAAACTTACATCCAGCACCTGAAGTTCGGCCGCAATGCCTCCCCCCACACCATCAAGAACTACCGTTCGGACCTCGCGGACTTCATCACCTTCCTCGAGGTGGACTACTTCGCCGCCGGCGAGGACCAGGGGGTGGCTCCCGCCACGGTGGACACCCCGGCGGTGATTGCCTGGCTGGGGCACCTCAACATGCGGGGCTGCGCCGGCAGCACCATCTCACGCAAGCTCTCCGCCCTGCGCGGGTATTTCCGTTTCCTGCGCCGCATGGGGGTGATCGAGCGCGACCCGGCGCGGGTGGTGAGCCAGCGGCGCAAGCGGCGCAAGCTGATGCCCCACCTCACCGAGCCGGAGATCGGCGAGTTCCTGCGGGCGCCGGATCCCACCAGACTCACCGGGCTGCGCGACCGGGCGATCCTCGAACTGCTCTACGCCACCGGGATCCGGGTGGGCGAGCTGGTGGCCCTCGACGTGGAGGACCTCGATTTCAAGGCCCGGCTGGTGAGGGTGATGGGCAAGGGCCGCAAGGAACGGATCGTGCCCCTGGGCCAGCCGGCGGCACGGGCGGTCACCGCCTGGCTCAATGCCCGGGAGGGTAAGCCTGCGTCTGCCGGCAAGCGGGCGATGTTCCTCAACAACCGCGGCGGCCGGCTCACCGATCGCAGCGTCCGCCGGCTGATCAAGAAATACGTGGACCAGCTGGCCCTGAACCACAACCTCAGCCCCCACGCCATCCGCCACTCCTTCGCCTCCCACCTGCTGTCCCGCGGAGCCGACCTGCGGGTGATCCAGGAGCTGCTGGGCCATGTCAGCCTCTCCTCCACCCAGAAGTACATCCACACCAGCATGACCCAGATCAAGGAAGTCTACGACAAGGCCCACCCTCGGGCGTAAAGAGGTAGATGAGGGGGCAGGTCCCGAACTGTCCCCCACCACCGGTCCATCATTGATGACCAGTCCGGCAGATGGACTAACATCATTCACCCCATCAAATTGCGCGCAAGTTATATAGTTATGTACGTCCCCCATGCCAAGTTGACACCCCCGGGGGGCGGTGTTATGTACCGCTTTCCGTGCTAGAATCCTCAACGCAGGAGACAACATGAGCGTAGACAACACCATGAGAGCCACCACCATCATCGCCGTGCGGCGGGACGGGCGGGTGGCCCTGGCCGGCGACGGCCAGGTGACCCTGGGCAACACGGTGATGAAGCAGGGCGCGGCCAAGATCAGGCGCCTGCACAAGGACAGCATCCTCGCCGGGTTCGCCGGGTCGGCCGCCGATGCCTTTGCCCTCTTCTCCCGTCTGGAGGGGAAGCTGGAAGCCCACCAGGGAAACCTGCGGCGGGCGGCCTATGAACTGGGGCGCGACTGGCGCACCGACCGCGTATTGCGCAAGCTCGACGCGCTGATGCTGGTGGCGGACAAGGAGATCACCTATCTCCTCTCCGGCGGCGGCGAGGTGCTGGAGCCTGATGACGGCCTGGCCGGCATCGGTTCCGGCGGGGCTTACGCCCTGGCCGCGGCCCGGGCGATGGTCCAGCACACCGAACTCCCGGCGGAAACCATCGCCGAGGAGGCGATCCGCATCGCCGCCTCGATCTGCATTTACACCAACGACTCGATCCGGGTGGAGACGCTGCCGCCGCTGGCGGACTAGCAGCGACCGCCTGTCGACCATAGGAAGAGGCATCCGCTGCAGAGCGGACCGCCGGGGAAGCACCATGGTTATTCATTTGCAGGGAACCATCGAAGAAGATCAACGCTGGGAGAACCAGCTCACTCCGCGGGAGATCGTCTCCGAGCTGGACCGCTACATCGTCGGACAGCACAAGGCCAAGCGGGCGGTGGCCATCGCCCTCCGCAACCGGATCCGCCGCCAGCGCCTCTCGCCGGAGATGGCCGAGGAGGTGGCGCCGAAGAACATCATCATGATCGGCCCCACCGGGGTGGGCAAGACCGAGATCGCCCGCCGACTGGCCCGGCTGGCCCGTTCGCCCTTCATGAAGGTGGAGGCCTCCAAGTTCACCGAGGTGGGCTACGTGGGCCGTGACGTGGAGTCGATGATCCGTGACCTGACCGAGATCGCGGTGGACATGGTCAAGGATGAAGCCATACGGCACGTGCACTCCCGGGCGGAGAAGAATGTGGAGCAGCGCCTGATGGACCTGCTGCTGCCCTCCATGCCCCAGCCGCCCATGCCCGGCGACCAGGAACCCGGGGCGGTGAAGACCGGCGAGATGTCCCGCACCCGGGAGAAGCTGCAGGCCCAGCTGGAGGCCGGCCGCCTGGAAGACCGCTCGGTGGAGATGGATGTGACCGAGCAGGGCGTCCCCAACATGCAGATCTTCACCAACCAGGGGGTGGAGAATATGGGCATCGACGTCAAGCAGATGTTCCCCGGCCTGTTCGGCGGCAAGAAGAAGCGGCGGAAGATGACCATCGGCGAGGCCCGCCAGCACCTGCTGGAAGAGGAGGAGTCAAAGCTGGTGGACATGGACAAGGTGACCCGCCAGGCCCTGGAGCGGGTGCAGCAGTCGGGGATCATCTTCCTCGACGAAATCGACAAGGTGGCGGGACGGGAATCGTCCCACGGCCCCGATGTCAGCCGCGAGGGCGTGCAGCGGGATATCCTGCCCATCGTCGAGGGCACCACGGTGCAGACCAAGTACGGGCTGGTGCGCACCGACCACATCCTCTTCATCGCCGCCGGCGCCTTCCACATGTCCAAGCCGGCCGACCTGATCCCCGAGCTGCAGGGCCGCTTCCCCATCCGCGTGGAGTTGGAGAGCCTGGGGGCGGACGAGTTCGTGCGCATCCTCACCGAGCCGCAGAACGCGCTGATCAAGCAGTACGAGGCGCTGATGGAGACCGAGGGGATCGAACTGACCTTCAGCGAGGAGGCGATCCGCGAGATCGCCGAGTTTGCCGCCACGGTCAACTCGCGCACCGAGAACATCGGAGCACGGCGGCTGCACACCATCATGGAAAAACTGCTGGACGAGATCTCCTTCGAGGGGGCCGACCTGCGGCAGAAAGAGGTGCAGATCGACCGCGACTACGTGCGGCGGATGCTCGCCGACATCATCGAAGACCAGGACCTGAGCCGTTACATCCTCTGACAGGAGACGATGAACCAGACCCGACACATCCCGGCGCTGCTGCTGATCATCGCTCTGCTCGCCGCCTTGGCCTGCGGCCGCAAGGGCCAGCCCCAACCGCCGATCAAGGTCCAGCCCCAGGGAAGCAGAGCCCTCACCGCCGTCCAGCACGGCAACAACATCACCCTCTCCTGGACGCTGCCCCAGGAAAACACCGACCAGAGCAGCCTGGTGGGGCTGACCCGGGTGGAGCTCTTCCGCTACACCGAGTTGCTGAAACCGGAAAAGGAGGGGGAGGAGGAGGAAACCGCCACCAACTTCGACGTGCTGGACCAGGTGACCCAGAGCTTTCTCGCCGAGAGCCCGGAGGACGAAAGCATGTATGGCGCCGGGTATGGCACCGGGGCCATGGCCGGCACGGGTGATGCGGAGGGCGGCAAATACGGCGGGGGCCGGCAACCCAGCACCGGAAACCTGGGCGGGTCCGGTACCAGCCGCTCGGGACGCGGCGACGACCGGGACGGGTGGGCCGATCAGCAACAGCAGCGGCCACCGCGGATCACCCCCGGGTTCCGCGATGTGTCCGGCTCGTTCGTCTCGGTTCGCAAGTTCGAAAAGAACGCCGAACTGATCCACTCGCTCAGCGGCAGCCAGATCCTGGACCCGGGGTCCACCAACCGCCTCTACTACACCGACCCGCTGCCCGAGATGGACGAGGAGACCCTGGAGCTGACCCGCTACCACTATGCGGTCCGCGTGATCGACACCCTGGACCGGGAGGGGCTGTACTCCGAATTCCACCTGGTCACGCCGCTGGAACCGCCCGCGGCTCCGGACAACCTGGTGGTGCAGAGCCTGGAGCGATCCATCGATCTGACCTGGGACGGGCCACCGGTGGACCCCTGGGTGCGGATCGCCCGGGAGGAGGAGGAACGGGCCCTGGGTATCACCGGTGACGAAGCGGGCCTGGAGATTCCGGCAGACCCCGGGGGCGGCAAAGCGGCCGCCGCCGGAGCAAAGGGCAAAATGGCGGCCGGCGGCAAGACCGCACCGTCAGAGGGGGTCATCGACGAAGAGAGCGAGCTCACCGGCCCACCCGAGGACGCGGTGGTGCCGGGCTGGATCGTCCAGCCGCCGGCAACATTCGGTGCGGAGTCGCCGCTGGGGCTTATCGCCCTCTGGCCCGAACCCTGGCCGGTGGGGCCGCGGCGGCCGGTGCCGCCGTATATCGCCGGGTACTACGTCTTCCGCCAGCTGGAATCGGATGAAGGGACGCCAACGCTGCCCAGCCACGGCCAGCCGCTGATCGAGCGGTTCTTTTCCAACAAGCTCTTCACCTTCGGTGAAACCTACCGATTCACCGTGCGTACGGTGATGGTCACCGAGGACGGCCGGGTGGAGAGCGAGAGCAGCCCGCCGGTCACCGTGACGACGGTGGATGTCTACCCGCCGATCATACCGGTGAATTTCACCTACGTGGCCGGCGCCGGCGAGGTGACCCTGATCTGGACGCCCAACGGCGAGCCGGACCTGCGGGGCTACAATGTCTACCGCCAGCGGGGCACCGGCGAAAGGGTGCAGGGCGAACCGGTCCTGCTCAACGACGAACCGCTGGACGAACCGCGATTCAAGGATGCGACGGTGCTTCCCGGAACCTGGTATACCTACCGGGTGGATGCGATGGACAGCATGGAACCAGCCAACCGGAGCGAGCTGAGCGAGCCGCTCCAGGTGATGGCCAGATAGGACGCCATGGAGAGCGACACCGCCGGTAACGGGATGGAGAGCCGCCTGTCCTTTGTCAAGATGTCGGGTGGCGGCAATGATTTCATCATCATCGACGACCGGGATCACCAGTGGGCGGGACGGGAGTCCTGGCTCGCCCGGGCCCTCTGCCCCCGCGGCACCGCGGTGGGCGCCGACGGCCTGATCCTCGTTCGCCGCTCCGAGACCGCCGATGCGCGCATGGCCTACGTCAACTCCGGCGGAGACACCGCCGCCCTCTGCGGCAACGGCGGCCGCTGCCTGGCCGGCTACCTGCACCGCAAGGGACTGGCCGGTTCCAAGCCCACCATCGAAACCGCCGAGGGGCGAATCCTCCTGGCCGAGGTGAAGGGGTCCCAGGTCAATCTGGAGATGGCCCCGATCAACTGGCCCCCCCGCAGTGTGGAGGCGGAAACCGCTGCCGTTGACGGCAGCCGGCGGGTCTTCCCCGGCGAGCTGCTCACCGTGGGCGTCCCGCACTTCGTGCACCACCTGCCGGCGGACCAGCTCCCGCCCATGGAGGTCAACCGCTGGGGCGCCGCCATTCGCGGGCTGGGTGTTTTCGGCCCCGGCGGAACCAATGTCAACTTCTACTCGGTGGTGGACGAAGGGACCTGCACCCTGGCGGTGCGGACCTACGAACGGGGAGTGGAAGCCGAGACCCTGGCCTGCGGCACCGGCTGCACGGCCACCGCCCTGGTGGCCGCCGAGCGGTTCGGCTACGCCTCACCGGTACGCTGCCTGACCCGCGGCGGCTCCCTGCTCACCGTCTGTTTCGGCCAGGCCGACGGCGACTCCGGTGACGGCGCCACGGCCCGCTGGGGCCGGGTGATGCTGGAGGGCGAAGCCCGCTGGATCTTCGATGGGCTGGCCGACCTGCAGAGCTTCTGAGCCATTCCCCACCGGCAACGGCGGCCCGGTCCTATTTCATGCG
>RCNC010000127.1_pt1 | contig 40555 bp, 40 predicted proteins | sample 2041301 | NCBI WGS metagenome assembly RCNC01 (sample SAMN09708231, study PRJNA481090) | Marine sediment metagenome, whole genome shotgun sequencing project. | biome: marine sediment; feature: ocean; material: sediment; isolation source: Sewage treatment plant 13A marine sediment (STP13A) ...
GGGGCATTGAAGAAGATTGCGGTCTACAGCGATGCTTCCTATTTAACGGCCGACAGTGAAGAAATCAGCCATATGCTGTTTGGTAATGGCCGGAAAATGATGATGTTTTCTACTCACCCTGCTATTAACGACCGCATCAGTCGGGTTGAACCAAATTTCCAGCCCGAAGAGCTTGAGCGTCTTGCCGAGAAAATCCAGCGTGATCAACTCAGGGCGCGTGAGGAAGCCAAGCGAGAGGTGACGGAGGCGTCCGGGCCGAAACCAGGTATGTTTGATGCGGGCGGGATCATCGACCAGATTGGAAAGCCTGACTGGGACCGCATGCTGATGGCCGCTGCGATCGCTGCAACCATTCCGGAAAACATCGCCCAGGCAGCTCATTCAACGGAGTGGGCGCCGGAAGTTCTGTTTTACACCTTGCTGGATGCGGACCAGGAGATTCGTGAGCTGCAACTCCTTGCCGTTGCGCAAAAGATGGGGGCCGACAGCGAAGCCCAGGTTCGCTCACTGGTGCAGGCCGGCGGGCTGGCGACGCCTGAGCAACGTTTGCCGTTGCTGGAAGTGGCTTTTCCCGCGTTGAAGCGCCGTCCGGCTGATTTTGTGACGCGGGTGCTTGATACCGTCAAGGCATTGATCGACGCGGATGGCAGAATCGATGTTTTTGAATACCTGCTGGCGCGGGTCATCACCATGTACCTGTGGGAATCACACAACCCTCACCAGGTCAGGCTCAGCGGGCACAAAACTCTGTCCGGCTGCCGTAAAGATGCTCTGCTGGTGCTGGCCGTGCTGGCGCGCCATGGTAACCAGGACACGGAAACCGTTAGTGCGGCCTTTGGCGCCGGCCTGACCGGCCTGGGCCTTGATTCCGAAACGCAGATTCCGGATTCAGGCGATTGGGTTAGCGGGCTGGATAGCGCTTTGCCGAAACTGGACCGTCTGAAATCGGCGGAGAAAGAAAAACTGGTGGCTGCGATGACCGAAGTGGTGCTGCATGATGGCCGCCTGGATGCGACCGAGCTCGAGCTACTGCGGGTAACCTGCGATCTGATCCACGTGCCGCTGCCTTTGCTTACTGCGCCGCCGCAAACTTCTCTGCAATCATGATGGTTGGTGCGTTGGTATTACCGGATACCAGTGTAGGCATTACAGAGGCATCAACCACGGATAGGCCGTCCAGTCCGTGAACATTCAACCCCGGGTTTACGACTGCCTGGTCGTCTACACCCATTTTGCAGGTGCCGATGGGGTGGTAGATGCTTTCCGCTTTGTTGCGGATAAACTCCAGCAGTGCGTCGTCTGATTGCACGGTTGGGCCGGGGAACATTTCTTCGCCGGCATATGGGCTGAAGAGATCCTGGGCGAAGATTTCACGCGAGAGTTTCACACATTCCAACATCATGGTGCGGTCGTATTCATCACTCAGGTAATTGGGCTGCATCGCCGGTGCGATCATCGGGTCAGCAGATTTCAGCGTGAGTTCACCGCGGCTTTTTGGCCTCAGAGCACAGGCGTGGATGGTCATGCCATGGCCGGGCAGGATGTTGCGGCCATGATCATCGAGAAAAGCGGGCACAAAGTGCATCTGGATGTCGGGGCGGTCATCGGTGGCGTGACGGCTGACCACAAACCCGCCGGCCTCCGCGATGTTGGAACTGCCCGGGCCTTTCCTGCCAAACAGGTATCTCAAGCCGACGGTGAATTCATTCAGCTGGTCGTAGGTGACGGGCTCATTGCAATGCACCAGGGTGCAGACATCCAGGTGATCCTGCAGATTCAGGCCAACGCCTGGCAGATCAAGCTGGACTTCAATTTCATGTGAGCGAAGGTGATCGGCCGGTCCGATGCCGGAGAGCATCAATAATTGCGGTGAATTGATGGCACCACCTGCCAGGATGATCCGGCCGGCATGCGCCGTCAGGCTTTTCCCTTTGCGTCGGTAGGCAACACCGGTAGCTCGTTGCCCATCCAGAATGACCCGCTTAACCTGTGAATGTGTACTCACAGTCAGGTTTGGTCGCTTGAGCACCCCGTGCAGATATCCGACGGCCGAACTGCAGCGTTTCCCGTTACGCTGGGTGACCTGGTAATAGTCGAAGCCCCTCTGGTGGGGGCCGTTAAAATCATCTGTTCTCGGGTGCCCGGCCTGGACCGCAGCATCAATGAATACAGCAGAAAGAGGATTGGTGTGGCGCAGGTTCTGTACGCTCAGCGGGCCACCCGTACCGTGGTATTCGCTGGCTCCGTTTTGCTGATCCTCCGCCTTGATAAAGTACGGCAGAACATCAGAAGAGCCCCAGCCTGCGGCCCCTTCGGTTTGCCAGGAGTCATAGTCTTTGCGGTGTCCGCGGCAATAACACATCGCGTTGATTGAGCTGGATCCGCCCAGCACTTTGCCACGCGGCCAGTACATGCGCCGGCCGTTCATTTCCGGCTCGGGCTCTGTTTCGTAAGACCAGTTAATCCGGTCCAGTTCAATGAGTTTGGCCAGCCCGGCCGGCATGTGGATAAAAGGATGCCAGTCCCGGCCACCCGCCTCCAGGAGAAGTACGCGATTGTTCGGGTTTTCGCTGAGCCTGCCTGCCAGCACACAACCCGCCGAACCGGCGCCGACAATGATGTAATCAAATTCCATACGACTGCGTATTGAGGGTCTCCTAGCATGATATCCCATAGCCGGGCCTGCACAAGTGCCAAATGGCGGCGGCAGCATGAAATTATCCAGCTGCCTGACTTTGGTCAAGACGCGTTATAATTTGCGGCTTCCTCTGGAAATAAACTGGGCCTGGAACTTTGACCCTCACTAAGATCTCACTGTCGAATCCGGTTGCTGTCGTTGTAGCGTGCATTCTCATTGCCATATTCGGCGTATTGAGCCTGACACGCCTGCCCATCCAGATGACACCTGATATTTCGCGCCCGGAAATTTCAATCACTACCCCCTGGCGTGCATCTGCGCCCAACGAGATCGAGTCAGAAATCATCGAGCCTCAGGAAGACGTGCTGCGCAGCATTCCGGGACTGCTGAAGATGCAGGCTTCCGCGAATTACGGCTGGGGATCGATCAATCTGCAGTTTGTCATTGGCACGGACATGAACCGTGCACTGATCGAAGTGATGAACCGTCTGAACCAGGTGCCGCGCTATCCGGTGGATGCCGAGGAACCGGTGATCAAACTGGGGGGTGATGATTTCGACAAGATCATAGCCTGGTGGGCGGTCACGCCAAAACCGGGGAATAGCCGGCCGATCGAGAGCTACCAGGATTTTCTCGACGATACAGTCATTACGCGCCTGGAGCGAGTGCCGGGTGTGGCGCAGGTGGGATCATTCGGTGGCAGGAAGCATGAGATCAGGATTACCTTCGATCCATTCAAAGCCGCCAACATCGGCCTGGATCTTACCGGGATATCGTCCCAGCTCGGCAGCAATACAGATGTTTCCGGCGGGCTGAACGAGGTAGGGCGGCGTGAATATACTCTTCGCTTCAGTGGCAAATACGAAATCAGCTCGTTGGGTGACCTGGTGCTGGAATGGCGCGATGGCAAGCCGATTCTGTTGCGTGATGTAGCACGGGTAGAAAAGGTCATGGTGGACGCCACCAACGTATTGCATCAGAACGGCGGGCCATCGATCGCGATCAACGTGATACCCGAGTCCGGGGTGAATGTTTACGAAGTAATGGCCAACCTGAAAGAGACGGTGGCTGACCTGGCAGCCAACGAGCTTGAACGGGCTGGTCTGAGTATTGAGCAGGATGCGGATGACACGGTTTACATTTCGGCATCAGTGGGCATGGTGCGGAATAACCTGCTGCTCGGAATCTCGCTCGCAATCGCGGTTCTGTGGTGGTTTCTGAGAAAATTCCGCGCCACGCTGATTGTCGCGCTGTCCATTCCGCTGTGCCTGCTGATGGCATTCATGGTGCTGGATTACGCGGGACGCACACTGAACATTATTTCTCTGGCGGGGTTGGCTTTTGCGACCGGCATGGTGCTCGATGCAGCGATCGTGGTGCTGGAGAATATTTTCCGCCAACGTGAAGCAGGCATTCTTGGCAACGAGGCCTCAATGAAAGGTGTGACCCAGGTGTGGGGAGCCCTGTTGGCATCGACTGCGACCACGGTGGCGATTTTCATGCCGGTGATTTTCCTGCAGAACGAGGCCGGGCAATTGTTCAGTGATCTGGCCGTGACGATCTCAGCCGCCGTAGTGGCCTCCCTGTTGGTGGCGGTGACCGTGTTGCCGACGGCCGCAGCCAACTGGATCAAGGGTGAAGCCATTGACGATCACCACCGTAACTGGTGGCGCTGGGCGACCAGCCATATCATGAGTTGGACGGAAACTCCGCGAAAACGCTGGGCCTGGGTAGGCACTCTCACGGTCACGCCAATATTCATCGTTCTGTTGCTGTTGCCACCTGCTGATTACCTACCGGAGGGTAAAAAGAACTTCATCATGGGGTTCATGGTTACCGCGCCGGGAATGGGCGTACAAACGGCGAGTGATGAACTGGTCGAGGTGATTAATGGACGACTCGCTCCCTATCTTTCCGGCGAGAAACAGCCTCACCTGAGAAACTACTTCCTCGGCAGTTCGAAGGGGTGGGGCACGTTTGTTGGTGGTGAAACCGTCCATGACGAAGACGTGGATGAAATGATCGCTGTTTTTAACCAGGAAATTATGACCGGCTTTCCTGATACGTTCGGTTTCGCGGGCCGTGACCCGATTTTCGGGGGATCGCGCGGCGGCAGGAAAATTGCCATCGATATGTCCGCGAGCTCTTTCGAGTCTTTGCTGGATGCAGGCAGGGCTGGCTTCTTCGCGGTGACTGAAGTGATGCCAGGCGCCAACATATTGCCGATACCGGGTCTGGAACTGGCGGAACCCGAGATCAGGCTGATTCCCAACGACCGAAAAATAGCAGAGGTCGGCTGGAACCGGTCACGTATGGCTACTGTGGTCAGGGCTATGGGCGACGGTGCGTTCCTGGGTGAATATTTCGATGGCACCCGGCGATACTACGTCGTGATGAGGGCAGAAGGCTGGAACACGCCTGAAGAGCTGGCTGCGCTGCCGGTCGCCACGGCCAATGGTACGATCCAGACGATCGGAGAATTAACCCGGGTGACCCGTACAGCAGGGCCGTCCAAAATCAGGCGTATCGATCGCAAAAGGACGCTGACCCTGGACGTGACCCCGCCTCCGGATATGGCCATGGAAGAGGCCCTGGACATCATCAAGGCGGAGGTTGCGCCGGTAATCCTGGCGGGTATGCCGGAAGATGGTACGGTCAAATACCGTGGCACAGCGGAAGCGCTCGATGAAGCGCTGACCAGCATGTTGGGTAGTTTTATACTGGCGGTGGTGATTCTGTATCTGCTGATTTCGGCTTTGTTCCGTTCATTCCGCGATTCTCTTCTGGTGATCCTGACCATCCCGATGGCCACCGTGGGCGGGATACTGGCGCTTCGCCTGGTCGACCTGGCGTTGTTCGCTTCCGGCGGACAGCAAATGGATTTGCTGACCATGATCGGTTTTGTCATCCTGCTGGGCCTGGTGGTTAACAACGCCATCCTGTTGGTCTATCGGGCTCGTGACGCAGAGCGGGAGGGTATGAGCCGTCGGGACTCTGTAGAAAGTGCAGTTCGCTTGCGCTTGCGGCCGATACTGATGAGTACGACAACGAGTATTTTCGGTATGCTGCCGTTGATGCTGATGCCCGGAGCAGGAACCGAGTTGTACCGTGGAATGGCCGCGGTCATCGTGGGCGGAATGCTAGTGAGCACGCTGTTTACATTAATTCTGCTCCCCAGCCTGTTGAGAATGCACGAAGAACACTTTCCGGCGGCCAACCTGCTGCCCGAGGCGACCTGACCGATGAAGTTATTTCCAAATAGAGGGGCAGGTCTGGCCCTGCTGATAAGTCTCTTCCCGGCACTGTGCTATGCGCAGATGGGTGGGCCGGCCCTGGTCAAGGTGGCCGAAGCTGCGGTTAGGGATATCGCCCCGGTTACGATGGTTCCGGGAACCGTTGTCAGCCGCAACGATGCCCGTCTTTCGGCCGAGGTTCCCGGGCGCCTGATAATCGTGGCCGATGTTGGGACCCCGGTCAGCAAGGGTGAGCCGGTAGCTGAGATCGAGGATACGACCCTACGCTTACAGAACACCGAATTACAGGCACAGGTTACGCGCGAGGAAGCCCGGCTTGTTTTCCTTGAAAACGAGGAAAAACGGTTTACCCGGCTGGCAGATTCCAACCTGGCAGCGGCGACCAAGCTGGACGAGACCCGGTCAGATCGGGACGTGGCCCGGGGTGATCTGGCGGTGGCCCGTGCCCGGCTGGAGCAGAACATGGATTTGCTGGCCAGAACACGGGTGCTGGCACCGTTCGACGGGATCGTGGTGGAGCGGCTGATGACACCCGGTGAGCGTGTAGAAGAAGGTAGCAATGTTGTTCGCCTGGTAGATCAGGAGCACCTGGAGATCATCGCGCGCGCACCCCTGGAATACTATCGCTTTGTTGAACGCGGGCAGTCACTGGATGTCCGCGTGGGTGCGCTGCAGGCCAATAGCGTGGTCCGCACCGTGGTCGCGGTAGGCGACGAGAATACGCACCAGTTCGAATTGCGCCTGGACCTGGTGGAAAGTATCTTCCCGGTTGGTCAAACGGTGCGGGTTTCCGTACCAACCTTCGATTCCAGAAGCGTGTTGACGGTTCCCAGAGACGCACTGGTTTTGCGCCCGGAAGGGCAGAGTGTTTTCGTGATCGATGAACAAAACCAGGCCCACCAGATCCAGGTCACGGTGGGCGTCGGGCAGGATGACTACATTGAGGTCCTGGGCTCAGTCTCGCCGGGTGACTCCGTGGTGATCCGTGGCAATGAACGACTGCAGGAAGGACAGGCAGTCAGTGTCATGGATGGTTGATGACGCCAGCTGCTGACGCTCAACAGGCCAGAAGCTTTCTTGAAAGATTGGTGCAGGTCGAACACGGTGAGTGGCCACGCCTTGCCATAGCATTCATGTATTTTTTCCTGTTGCTGGGTGGCTACTTCATGTTGCGGCCTTTGCGCGGTGCGATTGCCGCGAACAACAGCGATATTCTGCACTGGCTATACTCAGCGACATTTCTGGCGATGCTGGTGATCATTCCATTGTTTGGTTTCCTGGTTTCCCGGTTCAGGCGCGGGCAGTTCATTCCAGCGATTTATCTTTTTTTCATATCTCACCTGTTACTGTTTGCCTGGGGGTTCGATGACGACGCGACACCGTTGTGGGTACAGCGGATGTTTTACGTATGGCTGAGTGTTTTCAACCTGTTCGTGGTCTCAATTTTCTGGAGTTTCATGGCGGATATCTTTCGCCCGGGACAGGCCCAGAGGCTTTTTGGTTTTATCATGGCCGGTGGCAGCATCGGGGCGATTATTGCACCCTCGGTCACCAAGGGAGTGGTACCTGTCTACGGTGCAACCGGGGTCATGCTGGTTGCCTCGGTCATGTTGGTTGCTGCGACTATGCTGGCCGTGCTGCTGGGCTGGTTTACCCGAAAGCAGAGGGAGAACAAGCCCACAGAGGTGATTGGCGGCGGTATATGGGAAGGGGCGATCCAGGTATTTCGTTCGGAATACTTGTTATATGCCTGCCTGCTGATGCTCCTGCATAATCTGACTTCAACATTTTTGTTCAACGGCCTGGCGGTGTTAGTAAACCAGAACATCATCGGTTTTGACGAACGCACGACCTTTTTCAGTCATGTCGACCAGATTGTTCAGGTGCTGGCTTTTCTGCTCCAGTTTTTCATCACCTCGAGGCTGGTTCGTTACCTGGGCATGTCCAAAACCCTGGTAATCATCCCGGCTCTGTTGGCTGGTGGATTTATCATACTGGGCAGCTCAATGGGCCTGGTGCTGTTTGCAGCAGTCCAGGTGGTGCAGCGTTCGATGAACTACGGAGTGCTGGGCCCGGCCAAGGAAATGCTATTCACCGTTGTGGATCGCGAAACCAAGTACAAGAGTAAGAACTTTATTGATACCGCGGTCTACCGGGGTAGTGACGTCACCGCAAGCTGGATCTTCAAGGGTCTGACCACGGCAGGTTTCTCGATCGCTCAGATCGCCTGGATCTACGTGCCGATCATGGGATTGTGGGGCCTTGGCGCCTGGCGCCTGGGTAAGCTATACATGCGGATGAGGGCTAAACTTCCGCCGGGTGAAAGCGAGGGCCGTTAGCACCCTCGAGCCGTTCGACCGGGCAGTGATATAGCTTTTCGAGACTGGCTTCGTTCAGCATGTCGGCGCAGGGGCCGGCACACCAGTCACCATCACCAAATAGCATCACCACGTGGCTGCAGAAGCGGGCGGCCAGGTTGATATCGTGTAATGCCGCAAACGCCGAATGACGCCCTCTGGCGATGTGTTGTTGGATCATACCCATGATTTCTACCTGGTGGCGCAAGTCGAGATGATTGGTGGGTTCGTCCAGCAGCATGAGTTCAGGTTCCTGCACCAGCAGCGCGGCGAAGGCCAGACGGCGGGCTTCGCCGCCGGACAGTCCGGTGACGCTACGTCCTGCGAAACCTTTCAGGCCTACTGCATCCAGGGCCTCGTTGGCTTTTTCGAAATCAGCCGCCCCCTCCCGCTCCCAATACGCCAGGTGGGGGTGGCGTCCGGTCAAAGCGGTTTGTAGTACGCTGCTGTCAAACACATAGACCGTATGTTGTTGCAGCATGCCAATGTGCCGGGCCAGTAATTTGCGGGGTAATTGATTGATGTCGCGCGACTCCAGCAGAATATCTCCTGCAGCGGGCAAATCGAGGCCGGCCAGGCACTTTAGTAGCGTGGTTTTACCAATTCCATTCGGGCCCAGAAGGCCCCAGAACTGACCCGGCCGGATTTCCAGATCCAGTTTATTTACGACCTGTATACCAGCGATCCGGACGTCGACCTTTTCACAACTCAACAGGCTCATTGCTTTACCCTCGCGCGGTTCAGCAAAAGCAGAAACAGGGGAACACCCAGGAGTGCGGTTACGACGCCCACCGGTAGTTGTCGTGGAGCCAGCACGGTCCTGGCCAGGGTATCGGAAAGCACCAGGAACAAACCACCAAACATGGCCGCAGCCGGCAACAGTATGCGGTGGTCGGACCCCACCAGCAGACGCATCAGGTGGGGCACGATCAATCCGACAAAACCGATGTTGCCTGCAATGGAAACCGCGGTGGCTGTCAGTACGGATGCCAGCAAATAGACCAGCCACAATAATTTGCGTGTAGGTTCTCCCAGCAACCGGGCCGTGGTCTCGCCCATGGCCAGTACGTTCAGGCTCCTGGCCATTGCCAGGCAGGCGAGGAAAACCAACACCAGGATCGCCAGTGACCAGTAAGGGAGGCGAACATAGCTGAGGTCGCCCATAAGCCAGAACAACATTCCGCGCAGGCTGCTGTCCGGCCCCAGTGTCAGTAGCAGGCTGATCAGCGCTGCCCAGCCGGAAGCGGTCACTACACCGGTCAGAAGCAGGCGCGTTCCACTCCAGGGTCCTTCTCCGCGGGCCAGGCTGAACACGATTAAAATTGAAATCAAGGCGCCGGCCCAGGCCAGAGCAGGTATTAGTGCTGCTGTCACCCCGAGTGTCATTCCAAACAAAGCCGCAAAAGAAGCGCCGCCCGAAACGCCCAGGATGTATGGGTCCGCCAGCGGGTTTCGAAGCAGGACCTGCATCAGGCAGCCGGACAGTGAAAGCAGGGCCCCGACCGTCCATGCAGCGGCTGCGCGGGGTAAACGCAGGCGCCAGACCAGCTCTCCATGTTCCGAGCCGGAGTTGCCGATAGCGCTCAGCCACTGGCTCCAGTCGAGTGAGACAGAACCTATTGCAGAGGCGAACAGGACACTTGCTGCGGAGAGCAGAGTGAGTATCAGGAACAACAGTCGTCGGTGTGCTGTTGGCATCATGGGGAAGAAACGATTAACATTCTGGAATCCGGATTACAAAAGTATCACATGCCCTAATCAGGGCAAACAAACAAAAACATGATTGACCCTGACGGCTATAGACCAAACGTTGCAATTGTTCTCATGAACGATGAGCGGCGTGTATTTTGGGCGCAGCGCACCGGCAGCAGTGGCTGGCAGTTTCCGCAAGGCGGCATGAACACCGATGAAACGCCCATTGAGGCCATGTACCGCGAGTTGAGGGAAGAAACCGGGCTGAACGCCGACATGGTCGAAGTCGTCGGTTCCACACCGGGTTGGCTGCGGTACCGCCTGCCCCGGCGTTACCAGCGCCATTACAGCAAACCCCTGTGCATTGGCCAGAAACAGGTCTGGTTCCTGCTACGCTTTCTTGGTGACGAGTCCGCATTTGCTCTGGACTTGTGCGAAGAGCCTGAATTCTGCACTTACAAATGGGTGGATTTCTGGTATCCCGTGGAAAACGTGATCACGTTTAAGCGCAGCGTATACCACAAGGCTTTGACATTGCTGGAACCCATGGCTACACCTCAAACTAGTTCACTTCTAATTGACAATGATTCTCATTAGCATTTATGATTCAAGTCAATTGCTGTTTGATTGGATTTGACGAAACTCAGGATATGTACATTTGCATTTGCCAGGCTGTGAGCGATTCCGCCATCCGAAAGGCGGTTGATGAAGGTGTCAGGAGTTTCCGGGACCTCAGTGAAGTAACCGGTTGTGGCACCCAATGTGGCAGTTGCGTGAAAATGGCGCGCGAAGTACTCGACAAGGCGCTCGAGGACGCAGGTTCTCCCAAATCCACTGTCCAGCTTGAGGTCGTCTCCTCGGGTTGACCTGTTCTCCCATGCGAACGATTCTCATTCCTGCACGGAATTGATTCATTTTGTAGAATGATTCTCTTTCTTCGGCCGGTTGGCCGGTCTTTTACCTGATCTTGGAGAGTTTTAATGAAGGGTGACCCTAAAGTCATTGAGTATCTCAATCGCGTGCTGCGCAACGAACTGACTGCAATCAGCCAGTATTTCCTGCATTCCAGAATGTTCCTGGACTGGGGACTGAAAACCCTGGGTGACTACGAATTCCACGAGTCGGTGGACGAAATGAAACATGCAGACCAATTGGTGGAGCGGATTCTGTTTCTTGAAGGCCTGCCTAATATGCAGGATGTCGGCAAGCTGAGGATCGGTGAGCACACGAAAGAAATGCTGGAATGCGATCTCGCACTGGAATTGGAAGCCCTTCCTGATTTGCGCGAAGCAGTCGAGCATTGCGAGTCGATCAAGGATTTCGTCAGCAGGGAACTGTTCGACAGCATCCTGAGTTCTGAGGAAGAGCACGTTGACTGGCTTGAAACCCAGCTTGACCTGATCGAACGGGTCGGCATCGAAAATTACCAGCAAAGCCAGATCGGCTAGCGACAAAGAAATGTGGTCCTGCTGCTTGAGATATCATGCAGCAGGCCTCACTTTGAGAAGCAATGTTTTCCCATACCAGCCAGCCCTGTACTTTTGAACGCGACTGCGATGTCGTGATGATTCCCGTTGGGGACGAACTTACCATCCCGGCCGGTACCGTCGGCTACATCACGCAGGCGCTGGGAGGCAGTTTCACGGTCTTTGTTGACGGCAACCTTTTTCGTATTGCCGGCATTGATGCCGACGCGATCGGAAAGCAGCCGGTGATGCCGCCCAGTCTCCCCGATGGCGCGACGGAAGACGATGTTGAGCGATTGCTCTGGGATCAGATGAAGACGGTCTATGACCCGGAGATTCCGGTGAATGTCGTCGACCTGGGCTTGATCTACCGATGTGAAATACACGCCGGTGAAAACGGTGAGCGCATTGTGAATGTAGATATGACACTGACCGCGCCCGGTTGTGGGATGGGGGATATCCTGGTGGATGACGTCCGGTCCAAGCTGAAGCTGGTTCCGACCATCGAGCAGGTCAACGTCGAACTCACTTTCGATCCGCCCTGGAATCACAATATGATGTCGGAAGTGGCCCGGCTCGAAACCGGGATGTTTTAGAAAACGACGATTTCTTTTGTCACGCCTTCGACAAACGTCAATCTGGCGTCCATTTTCTCCGTCAAATAAGCCTTTCCGTATTCATCTACTATCAGGACCTGGTCCAGGCCAAGGGAGCGTGCGACTTCCGGCCAGTCATCCAGGCCTGCGACGGTGAGCGCCGTTGCCGCTGAATCGGCCAGCCAGCCCTCTTGCGTGATTACCGTGACCGAGGCCACGTCCTGCACCGGCCAGCCGCTGCGCGGATCAAGTATGTGTGGATAACGGCTCTCGTTGTCCTGCCGGAATCGTTCGTAGTTTCCCGAGGTGAATACGGCTTCATCCGGGCCCGTTTGAAGCGTACCAATAATGCCTCCCGCCGGGTCACGCACTGCAATCCGCCATGGCCTGTCGCCATGAGATCCGATGGCTCGCAGGTCGCCACCCGCGTTGACGATGGCGTTGTCGATACCGTGGGCCCTGAGGATGCTGATGGCCTGGTCGATGGCATAGCCTTTTGCAATTCCACCAAAATCGAGTTGCACTGCCGGGTTTAGCGAGGACATTTCCTGTCCGTCAATCTGTATCTCCAGGCTTGAAGGATTCAGATGGACCAACTCCTCAATTCGGCTCCGGCGTGGAGGCGGGCCTTGCACCGGGTACTCCGAGGTATGAAAACCCCAGAGCCCGATCAGCGCGCCTATCGCCGGGTTGAAGCGTCCACCGGATTGCTTCTCAACCTGTTGCGATTGCCTGGTCATTTCCACGATAGATGGACTGGCAAGTACTGGCAGGCCGGTAGCAAATCCCCGGTTGATTTCTGTCAGCAGGCCGGGTTCCCAGGCGTGCCAGTCGCGGTGCATTTCCTGGAAGGCATTTTGCAGGTCGGAAAACGCCTCGTTGGTGCTGGATTCGTCAGCGGCCCAAACCGTCACTTCCAGCAGTGTTCCGAAGACAAAAAATTCGGCTTTTTTCTCGCCGGGCTGCTTCGCACAGGCGGCAAGGCAGAGCACAAGAAGGAGGGTGAGGTTTTTCAGTTTCACATGGGTCATGGCGCGGCTCAGAATACCAGATCAGCAAAAGAATGGCGTTGTTGATTATGGTCAAATAGATGTATCACATATACCGCTATTATCGGTACATGGGCACGATCACCGGCAGACTGAAACACGAGCACGACACCCTGGTCTGTATGACACGGATTTATTGTACTCACCACCACGAAGACCATGAGGGTGCCGCACTCTGCCCCCAATGCGCCTGGCTGATGCGCTACGCGGAGAAACGCCTTGAGAAGTGTCCGTACGGTTCAGACAAGCCTACCTGTGCGAATTGCCCGATCCACTGTTACAAGCCTGCACAGCGTGAAATGGCGCAGGAGGTGATGCGGTTTGCCGGTCCGCGTATGATCTGGCGCCATCCTATCCGTGCGTTGACCCATTTGTATGACAAATTCCGGCGGGTTGAGCACCCGATGAAAATTCGCGCTGAGCTGCGCCGGCGACGGGATGCCGCCGGGCAAAGCGGGACTGACTAAGGTTTCCAGGCCAGGGAGACAAAGAAAGAGCGCCCGGCTGAGTTAAATCCATAGGCTGGCTCGTAATCCTTATCTGTCAGGTTGTCGCCCCGTAGTTCCAGCTGCCAACCGGGCGTAAACACCCAGCCTGCGCGCAGGTTTAACAGGTTGTAGGAATCCAGCGTGATTCCGCCAAAATCCTGGCGCTTACCCGAGTAAAACCATTCCAGGCCCAGCCACGAATTATTAGCAAAACGACGGTCCAGTGAAAGAGAGCCTTTCTGGTCGGGCCGGCGTAACAGCGTTTTACCGGTTTCGCGGTTTTCGGTGTCCTGGAAGGTCGCATTGGCTCCCAGCAGCCAACCGTCGAGGGAAAGAGTGTAATCCAGCTCAATGCCTTTCAAGCGTGCTTTCTGGACGTTGATGGCCTGGAATAACTCACCTTGAAAAGCGATCAGGTCTTTTACTTCCGTGCGGTATAGCGATGCTGTAAGTGAGCCCATGCTATCGCTGTACCAACGTAAACCTACTTCGCCTGATGTCGAGGATTCGGGGTCCAGATCCGGGTTGCCGGCGAACAGCCCGCTGAAGCCGGGAGAGTATTGCTCATTCAGGTTTGGTCCGCGGAAGGCTGAACCGTAACTGCCCATGATCTGCCAGGCATCGCCAAGGTCATAGCCCAGTGCGGCCTGGCCGGTGAACTTGCCGTCAAACCGGCTGTTGTCATCGTATCGCCCACCAAGCTGCACATGTAATTTTTCAAAATAGTAGTCATAGCTGGCAAAAGCGCCCAGGTTGTTGCGGTTTTCATCCCAGGTATCCTGCGATTTTCCATTCTCGCGATAGTAGTCCAGTCCAAAGCTGAGTGTTCCATTCTGTCCGGAGCTGTATTGATTTTGCCAACTGAACTCGTAGCGGCTGGATTTAAATCCCGTGGTATAAAAAATGTAGTCTGAACGCAATCGTTCGTAGGTGTATCCACCCAGGATCTGGTAATCCCAAACATCCGAAAACTGCCCGTGAAATCCTGCTGACGCCACGTATTGCCGGGTATCTGACTCACCCTCGTCAAACTCGGTTTCGTTGTCCAGCCCGAGAAAGCTATATTGCCACTGGCCATACGAAGCTTCGGTCGAGCCCTTGATGCCGAGGTTGGCTGTTTTGAACCCATCGTCGTCAGGGTTGTAGCTAAAACCGTTGGGGTTCTGGGCTGAGAAACCATCAACGTGACGGTATCCGGCGTTGACGCTGAGTTTGCTGTTTTCACCTGCGTAGCCCAGGCCACCCTCGATTTCTGCAGTACCAAAACTACCCCCGGTAATGCGCGCATAGGGCTTTGGGCTGCTCCGGGTGATGATCTGGATGACGCCGCCAATCGAATCGGACCCATACAGGCTACCGCGGGGTCCACGGACGATCTCAACCCGTTCAACCTGGTTCAGAGGCAGCTGCTCCCAGACATAGGCACCGGTATTACTGGAGCTGACCCTGACGCCGTCGATCAGCACCAGTACGTGGTTTGAATTGCTTCCGCGCAGGAAAACGCTGGTTTGGGATCCAGGCCCTCCGGACCGTACGATGTCGACGCCCGGTTGCAGACGCAGCAATGCAAGCAGGTCTTCGGCAACGGATATTTCGATATCTTCACGGGTGATTACACTGACCGAGGCTAGCGAATCACTGAGTGACTCGAGCATTCTCGAAGGCGTAACGACCAGGTCGGGCTTTAGCTCATACGAGTCGATTTCCTCCGCCGCGAGCAGGCCAGGAAAACACAGTGAGAAAAGAACGGAAGAAGAAAAGAGTTTAGCGGTGTTCATATATTGCTCCGGAGCGCTCACCCGCGCAAATGTGCGCTGCGAGGGTAGGGCCGGGAGCAATCCACAGACCCAGGTTGCCCTCCGCAACACGGTAACTGCAAACTCTGGGCCGGTCTCCGGACTCGCGAATGATCCAAATGGACCTTGCAGCGCCTTCCCACACTTCGTGCAGTGGCTTGAGGCCGCAAACAACCCTGCATATGCCTGGCTGTCTCGCTTACCGTTGCGGGGGCAGTGCCGGAATTTAACCGGCTTCCCGTTTAACCCGGCAGGTTCCTGGCTGGTAAACCAGGGGCCTGTTTTTCCGGGCACCCAAAGCAAAGGTCCCGCCGGATCCACGAGAAGTAAACGTGGGTCCGGCGGGACCGGAATTATAACAGTGAAGCCGCGCTGCCGATACGCAGCGCGGCTATTTTGGTTAAGCGGCGTGCTGTGTGTCGATCCTCGACTCAGTGCGCCTGCCCAGGCGAAGTTCTTCCACGTCAAAGTCATCAACCGCGATGATCTCCGCCACTAGTTCACGCACATGCAACAGGATGTCCGCTTCGTCTTTGCTGACAATGGATTTGTCGACTGCATCCTTGAGTTGCTCATCCCAGGTGATGCCGTTGATGTCGCCCTGTTTAAGTGCCTTGAGCAGCTTGCGCTCCAGCGGCTCCGCAAGGATAACCTGGGGCAGTGCCTGTTCCATCAGGCACACAGGGTGGGTAGAGGTATCGGATTTGAATACACCGTTGGTCAGGCGGTCCCTTGTATCGGATGGAACCATCAATAACTGCGCAACCCGGTGCGTCAGGCGGTCGCCGGGTTCCTTTTCCTGGCGCCCGAACGGAAAGACCACGAATCTCAGCAAGGAACGCATGTATCGGTTGGGGAAGTTATCGACTACCAGTCTCAGCGCTACCTGAATCTTGTAGATGGCGCTGTGGAATGCCCAGGCAAGGATAGCCTGATCGGCAATCGGTCGCCCTTCAGATTCATAACGCTTGAGCATGGCGGAACAGATATACAGGTGGCTTAGTACATCGCCCAGGCGGGCTGAAATGTGTTCTTTCTGTTTCAGTTTCCCGCCCAGTGTGAGCATCGCTATGTCGGAAATGAAGGCAAGCGACGCCGAATAACGGGCCAGTTTCTTGTAGTACTTGGCCGTTTTCCGGTCGTGTGGAACCATGGCGAACTTGCCGAAGCTCAGACCCAGTACCAGGCTCCTCGCTGCATTCCGTACTGAATAGCCCACATGTGAAAACAACAGGCTGTCGAACTGATCGATACGCTCCGATACATTTTCGATACGAGCGGCTTCCATTTCTTTCAATACATAGGGGTGGCAACGTATTGCACCCTGGCCGAAGATCATCAGGTTGCGCGTCATGATGTTGGCGCCTTCCACCGTGATCGATACGGGGATGCTTTCCCAGCCGCGGCCCAGGTAGTTTCTCGGGCCCATGATCACGCCCTTTCCACCATGCACGTCCATCGCATCGCGGATCACCTCGCGCGCCATTTCGGTGGTGTGGTACTTGGCAATGGCCGATGGTACCGAAGGCTTGTCACCCAGATCCACAGCAGTGGCTGTCATTCTGGACAATGCCGAAGTTGCGTAGGTGTTGCTGGCAATACGGGCCAGCGCTGCTTCTACGCCCTCGAAACGGCCGATGGGCATGTTGAACTGTTTACGGATTCTGGAGTAGGCGCCGGTTGCCAATGCGCCCATCTTGGACCCGCCGGTTGACGTTGAGGGCAGTGAGATTGCGCGACCAACCGACAGGCACTCGACCAGCATGCGCCAGCCCTGGCCGGCCATTTCGATCCCGCCAATCAATGCGTCAAGGGGGACGAATACGTCTTTACCGAGAATGGGGCCATTCTGGAAAGGCAGGTTGAGCGGCATGTGGCGCCGTCCAATTTCCATACCCTTGGTGTCGCGTGGCACCAGTGCCAGGCTGATGCCGAGATCTTCCTTCTCACCCAGCAAGCCATCAGGGTCATACATCCGGAATGCGATTCCGATGATGGTCGCTACGGGGGCCAGAGTGATGTAACGCTTGTCGAAATTAAGGCGAATTCCGAGGACTTGCTTGCCACCGACTTTCTGCTTGCAGACGATGCCAAGGTCGGGAATAGAGGTCGCGTCTGAACCGGCTGTGGGTCCGGTCAGGCCGAAGCACGGGATTTCTTCGCCACGCGCCAGGCGGGGCAGGAAGTGGTTTTTCTGTTCCTCGGTTCCGTAATGCAGCAGCAATTCGCCCGGGCCCAGAGAGTTGGGTACGGCCACCGTTGAAGCCGTCACACCGCAGACCGATGATAGTTTTTGCAGGACTGCACGGTGGGCCATCGCTGAGAACCCCAGGCCGCCGTACTCTTTTGGAATGATCATGCCGAAGAAGCGATTTCGCTTCAGAAATTCCCAGGTCTCCGGGTTGAGATCTGCATCAACGTGGGAGATTTCCCATGAATTCAGTGTGTGGCAGAGTTCGTCGACCGGACCGTCAAGAAAAGCCTGCTCCTCGACCGTCAACGCCAGGTAAGGTTGTTTTTTTAAGATCTTCCAGTCGGGCTTGCCGGCAAACAACTCACCTTCCCACCCCACTGTTCCTGCGTCCAGGGCGACCTGTTCTGTTTCTGAAATTTCAGGAAGCATGCGCCTGAATTGCTTCAGGAAGGGCGCGCTGATGAGCTGCTGACGCCAGGGTTTGACGTTCAGTGGGATGGCTACGATGGCAAATACCGCGGCAATCACTACCAGGCTGATCAGCGGTATCGATCCCGTCGAGGCCAGGATTACGATGCCGGCGGCCATGGCCACGGTCCACATCAAAAAACTTGTGCCGTAAAAGGCACTGGCGAGTGAAATTCCCAACAGCGTTAATAGCAACAACCACGTCATAACAATACTCCTGCAATTAGCATCTTCAACTTTACCATACGCCGGAGTATGGTAAACGTGATGATGCATGTCAATACGCAGCTAAATTGAGCCTGAAACACGGTACACTTGCTAATCCATCAGGACGGGTACTTAAGTGACCTCATGACACCGTTGAAAAAAAATGAAAGAACCACGCTTTCTGCCGAAGACTGGGAGCGTGGCGCCCTCGAGTTGATTGCGGAGCGGGGAGTGCAGGCATTGGCGGTAGAGCCACTGGCACGCCGGATGGGGATTACCAAGGGTAGTTTTTACTGGCACTTCGCGAGTCGCGAGGCGCTGCTGGAACAGGCGCTGGGCCGTTGGGAGGAGCACGACAGCCGTAATGTGAACAGCGCCCTGGGTGAGTTTGATCATCCCCGCGACCGCCTTGAGTCATTTTTCCGGCGTGTGGGTAAAGAGAAACTGACCCACGAAGTCTACAGTGAGCTGTGTGCCGCCGCCGGGCACCCGCAGGTCGAGCCCGTATTGGAGCGGGTGGCGCAACGACGCATGGAACACTTGTCTGCAGCATTTGAAGAACTGGGAATGAAGCCCGGCATAGCGCGCAACCAGGCACGGTTGACGTATTCGGTATACCTGGGTTTCTTACAGTTGCAGAAGCAACACCAGACTCCAAGCTTGAGCAGTGAAGAGTTTGATGCCTATATTGAGCATGTCATCGGTACCCTGATCCCCGTCTGAAGACTCTTGAACAAAATTAGCCGGGTAATTCGATTTAAACCCTTTTGCCCGGGTTTGTGTCCAATATTCATGAAAGGAGCACGCAGTGGCATCGTGGCCTGCGAAAACCGCGAAACACGACGAAGACGCCGCACTGGTCGAAAGCGCCAGGAAGGGTGATCGCGCTGCATTTGAAGAGCTGTACCGGCGCCACCGGAACCGAATTTATGCCTTGATGTGGCGTTTGTGTGGCGGGCACGCTGCCCTTGCCGAAGATATGTTACAGGAAGCTTTTATAAGGGCCTGGACAAAACTTGGTAGTTTCAGAGGCGAGAGCCGATTTGGAACCTGGCTGCACCGGGTTTCAGCGAACGTTGCACTGAGCGACCGGCGCTCGCAAAAACGCCGAATGAGTCGAGAAACGTCGCTGGAAGAACCGCTCGAAAGAGTGGCTATCGGGGCAAGAGATGTTTACGCCGGGCAGCGGATGGACCTTGAAGAAGCCATTTCAAAGCTTCCGGAAAGGGCACGAACCGTGCTGATTTTGTACGACATTGAAGGCTATACCCACGCTGAAATTGCCGGCATCGCCGGAATGGCAGTAGGGTCGTCCAAAGCCCAGTTACATCGGGCACGTAAGTTGGTCCGGGAGGAATTGGAAAGATGAGTCCCAGTATGAATGAACAACAACTGCTTGACCGCCTGGCGGAATTGCCTCGCGAGATCAGCCCTGGACGGGATCCCTGGCCTGAGATTTCGACGCGCATGGAACATGCAGGCCCGACAGCAGGTTCAACCCGCCGCGGACATAGTGGGTGGTACATGGCCGCTGCGGCTTCGGTAGTTCTCGCGTTTGCGGCAAGCTTGCTGTTGAAGCCCGTTTGGGATGCCGGGCCACATCCGGCGGGTCCGCCTCCAGGGTTGCTGAATGCGATTGACGCCGAGTACGTGGCGGCCTTCAGGGAATATAGCCGTGTCGGCGGTTCGCGCGAAAACCTGGCGCCACAGACGATCGAAAAAATTGAGATGGGCTGGACAGATCTGCAGGTAGTCGAAACAGCCCTGGTTACCGCGCTGGAAGAAAATCCGGGCGACCGCTTTTTAAGTAAACGAATGCTTGAACTGCGTGTAAGGCAGCTCGGCTTTTTGAAACAACTTGTAATGCTTGACAGAAATAACCGGAGATTGACGATATGAAAATCGGCATCAAAAATCCATCCAGGACGCTCTTGATAATGGCGCTTGGCACTGTGGCCCTGGCAGCCCCCCTGGCCGGGTTTGGCGGGCAGGACATTGACGAAACGCTTGAAATGCCGGAAGACGGGCTGGTGCTGGTTGAGAATATCGCCGGTGAAGTGGAGTTCGTAATCTGGGACCGCTCCGAAGTTCAGGTCCGGGGAGAAGCGGGTGATACCGTGGAGGAGGTCGAAATTACGGCGAATTCCAAGGGTGTCCAGGTCCGGGTGCGGAACCGGGACGGCGTACGCCGTACTGATGGAACAAACCTCTACCTGCGTATCCCCGAATCGGCAAGTATCGAGGCCGACAGCGTCAGTGCCGACATTACTGTCAGCGGCAGCCGGGGTGAGAGCATCCTGGTCAACACCGTTGCAGGTGATCTGGAAATTGAGGCTCACCCACAGCGCCTGGAATTGAGCTCTGTCAGCGGTGATGTGGAATTTGAAGGAACCTCTTCGCGCTCTACGGTTGAAACCGTTAGTGGAGAAATCACGCTGGTAGGCATTTCGGGCGAGGTCGGAGCCAGCACCGTTTCCGGTGATGTCACCGTTGAGGCGGGTGAGACCACCCGTGGCCGGTTTGAATCGGTCTCCGGTGATATGACGTTGACTCTTTCGCTTGCCGATGGTGGCCGGCTCAGCTGCGATTCCATGAGCGGCGATGTAAAATTGCGGCTGCCTGCATCGCAGCAAGCTGAGTTTACCGCTCAGAGCTACAGCGGTAATATCAGCACGGATTTTGGAGATTCATCGCGTGTTTCAAAAGGCCCGGGTGTGGTCCTACAGCATCGTGAAGGCGACAACGGCGCTCAATTTCGGCTTGAAAGCTTCAGCGGTGATATTTCGATTCGGCGTCAATAATAAATTAGCGCCCTTTCAGGCGGGCCAGCAAATCTTCCCGCGCATTGCGGAGAATGGAATCCCGGTCCAGTGAAGCCAGAATAGAGCGCGCTGTTTGTTTCGGGCCGGCGTTCCCCCATGACTTACCCTTGGAAAACCACGTTTGAGCCATCTTGCCGGTGAGGTAGGTTGCGTACCAGGCGAGCGCGCCCTGAGCGGCGGCGGTCAATGCAGTGGAAAGACCGGCGCTGGCAATCTTGAGGCCGCTGGAAATCAGGTTCATGCCCCAGTAGGCGCCCATCAGAGCCACCAGTTGTGCGGAGATCGTGAGCAACAGGCGTGACGCCTCGCGCCGCGACAATTTGAACCCGTATACCTCGCCAAGATGAATCACCATCGCGATATCCCCGCCTGCGGCAGCCAGCAGGTCAGTTATGGGTACCGGGTTCAGTGCGACCAACAAGCTCTTGCCGGCACAATAGTTGCGGATGATCTTCTCTGCGACAGATTTACGCGCGGCAACGATCCGGGTCGCCACTTTCTCATCGAGTTCACTGGCAAAGATGGCGGCATTAAGGGCGGCCAGGGTCTGGCCTTCTTTCTCCAACAATGACCAAAGCCGTTCCTTTAGCAAGCCAATGTCAGGCGGTTGTTCGCGTACCGACTCCCGTTCTTTGCCGGATGGATCAACCTGGATTACAGTTTGTGGCCGGGGCGCAGCACTGGTGGATATGATCCGCTCCGGTGGCAGCAGGTTACTGCATCGTTCACCGAGGCGATCCAGAAGCAATTCAAGTTCCTGTGCGGTGTATCGGTCGGCCTTGTTCAAAACCAGCATCACCGTTTTTTGTGTCGCGCATAGCTGTTTAAGTGCCTGAAACTCTGAATCCGTCAGGTCGCCCTCACAAAGCATCAGCGTTACATCAGCACGGCTGCTGATGCTCCGGGCCAGTTGTTCACGCTCTTCCCCGTCGAGTTCATCTATCCCCGGCGTATCGATCAGGACGACATGACCCTCCTGCAGCGATTGCCATTTCTCGCGCCCTTCCCGGGTGGTTTCCCCATGTAGTGCACTGGCACTGAACGCCTGGCGCTGAAGTAGCGCATTTAGCAAGGACGATTTACCGACGCCGACCCGCCCGAATGCGGCAATATGGATTTCCCCATTGCGGAGTTTGGTTGAAATGTCCTCGATTTGTTCAAATTCGTCGGACAGCTGGGCCCGAACCGATGCGGGTATGGTCGTGTCCTCGATCAGTTCACGAAGGTTTCGATTAGCTTCCAGCAGGTGCTGTTCAGGATTGATCCGGGTCTCTTTCCCGGCGGGAGACAGCCATTTTCGCAAAGCGGACTGCACCTGATTCCAGACGGTCATGTAATAAGTCCTCGAAAGCTTCTGCTGCTGGGTATGGCCGCAACTCACCGCGGCTGGCCATGGTTTGGGCTGCGGCTTTGCCCAGGCTGTCAAAGATCATGCCATAGGCGACAGCATGTATCACGCCTCCTGAGATGGTTCCTATACCCGGAAACGCCTTGAAAGCGTTGCCGGCAATCGCCAGCGTTAACGCCGTCATGTTCTTGATTTTTCCGCCGGCCAATTGCAGGAACGACTCGATTTCGATTTCTTTCACCGGCACATCATAGAGCTTTGACAGCTCCCGGATCAGCCGGGTTGCCAGCACGCCCTGGATAACCAGGTCTGAGCCTGGCGCCACAGCAGCCAGTGCGCCGATCACCGCCCGCTTTGAGTATTTGCTGACCAGATCTTCGGCCTGTTGAGCACGGTGTCGGTCCCGTGCAGCATCCAGTTTCTCGCTGGCCATCGTCAGCACAGCGGTTTCATGCAGAGACTCCATTAATTCCCGGTTCTGGTCCAGATGTCTTTGCACCGCCCGGCGCAGCCCGGCGATTTCAGGCGCTCTTTCGCGTGAACTGCGTTGCTCGATGCCCTCGCCCAGCATGCGGATGACATCTTCTTTACCGCCCGTGCTGATGGCGACTACATCGCGTTTCGCCAAGCCGGTTTTCTGCCTGATCTCCGCTAACAGCACAGACAGTTCTGCGTCTGAATACCGGTCGGACTTGTTCAGCGCGAGGATCAGGGGTTTATCAAGCCCAACCAGGAATGTCAGTTGTTGCACCTGGCTGGCCGTCAGGTCGCTGTCGCACAGGAAGACCACCAGGTGGGCCCGCCGTGTTTCCTCCAGCGCCTGGGTATCGTCTTCCAGATTAAATCCCGGGAGGTCTGCGATCACCACACGGTCGCCGGAAGCGGCTTGCCATGAGTAATGGCGAATTTCGCTGGTGGTTCCCGCGCGGGGGTCTGCTTCCACTTCTGCATCGGGTAGCAGGGCTTTGACCAGGCTGCTCTTGCCGCTGCTGACCTCGCCATAGACCGCGATAAAGACTTCACCGCTTCCCTGTCTCCGGCGTTGTTCCCGGATTTCTTCCAGGGGTGCGCTGACATCAACGCCCTGGCGTGCCGACTCAAGCAGTTCATCCTGCAGGCTCTCAGTGCTCAACTCACGTTTTTCGATGATCTTTTTCTTGCGAGAAGGGCGGAACCAACTCCAGAACAACACCAGTGTTAGCAGGGGCAGGCCGACCAGGATGATCGTGTATGCCAACTGGATCCACAGAGGCGCTTCCTGCAGGTAATGCCAGACCGTCAGGGCTGTTTCAGAGGCGATCAAAACCAGGAACAGCACCAGGAAGGTGATGATCAGGATGGCAATGCTTACGAGCAGTCGAACATGCATGACTGGAAGAATATCAATTCCCGAAGCATTAGGCAGCTATTGTCAGGCTGTCTTCATCCGTGTAGTTTAAATGTACGGGCACCGCACGCCCCGCGTTCTTCACTACCGGAGAACGTTTTGCGGTGTTTAGAGGATCCTCATGAAGGGGCAAATTAACGACTTTCCAAGTACTATTTTTCCAAACGGTCACAATCTGGACTTGCTTGATCATGAGCTCGGAAATGTGCTCAATGGCCTTTTTGGCATGGCTGAGTTGTTGAGTGATTCCGGCTTGACGGCAGAACAAAATCGATGGCTCAGAGCCATTGAACACTCCGGCAGGCAGATGCAGTCACTGATCCGTACGGTCAGGGTTTCCGGGAGTGGTATTGGCCTGGTGTCTGAGCCTGAAAAGGTCCGGGTTGATGGCCTGGACATGTTGGAACAGGTGTTGACCAGCCACACGCCGGCGGCCCGCCTGAGCAAGAATCACTTATTGCTGGTGATCGATCCGCAGCTACCGAGATACTGGAATTGCGATCCCTGCCTGGTGCGGCAATTGCTGGACAACCTGGTTGGCAACGCAATCAAGTTCACCAGCGGTGGTGAGGTTGTCGTAGAGGTTTCTGCAGGCTGCGGTCCGTCGTCCGGCGCGCCTTTGCAGTTCTGCGTAAGCGACACCGGCCGAGGCCTTGATGCCGAGTTAGAAAGCCGAATTTACGGTGCTTATCAGCGGGCTCGGGCTTCCGGGGAGTCCAGGCCAATGGGCCGCGGACTGGGTCTGTTTATCTGCCATACCCTGGTGATGTCGATGGATGGCCGAATCTCGTGCTCGAGTCCGGCTGGTGGTGGCGCACGGTTCACGGTTGTTTTACCGGGCACGTTGGCAACGCAGGGAGCGGGCCCGACCCTGCCGCACAGCTCACTGTTCTCGCAAATGCATTGTCAATTGATGCTCACTGGTGAGTTGCTACGCAGCGTTGAGAATTTCCTGGGCCGGTTGGGCGTGTCATTTAGCCGGGGGTCCTCCCGGCCTGGCAGTCACGCTTTGGTGCTGGCAGTCACAGCGCCCGAAAAGCGGTCAGGCAGCTCTTCCAGGGGGTTACTGCGGGTTTCTGACATGTGTGCCGACCCGCAGGTGCATAGCAAGGTTCTGCACACACCTTTATTGCAATCCAGCCTGGCCACGATGTTACTTGAAACAGCTCTTGAGTGGCGGCGCGCCGGGCTCAGGAGTGATAAGCCGGACTCAGCCCCGCGACCGTATTGACTAATTCCGCGAGGTGATCAGGATCAACGTCGGGTGTGATTCCGTGACCGAGATTGAAGACGTGACCATTACCCTGGCCGAAACTCGCCAGCGTGTTGCCCACTTCGTGCTGAATGACTTCCTTGCTGGCCAACAGGATCGTCGGATCCATGTTACCTTGCAGCGCTACCCGGTCACCCACACGGCTACGGGCTTCCTCGAGTGTTACGGTCCAGTCAACACCCAGTGCATCGCATCCTGTATTGGCCAGCGCTTCCAGTTGCGTGCTGCAACCTTTGCTGAACAGAATGACCGGTACCGGCCGCCCTTCGTTTTCACGCTTGATACCGGAAACGATTTGTTCCATGTAACGCAGGGAAAAATCCTTGTAGGCCTGGGAAGACAATGAGCCGCCCCAGGTGTCAAAAATCTGCACGGCCTGCGCACCGGCTTCAATCTGTGCATTCAGGTAATCCGTAACGGTTTTTGCCAGTTTTCCAAGTAACTCGTGAGCCACTTCAGGCTCCTGGTAGAGGAGGGTTTTAGCCTTGCTGAAGGTTTTACTCGAGCCACCTTCAATCATGTAGGTTGCCAGGGTCCAGGGGCTGCCGCTGAAGCCGATCAGGGGTACTTTACCGTCGAGTTCCCTGCGGGTCAGTGAAATGGCATCCATAACGTACCCGAGGGACTCTCCAATATCCGGGCTGGGTAGATTTCTGATGTCCTCTACGGTACGCAAGGGTTTTTCAAATTTGGGCCCTTCGCCGGTCACAAAATAAAGCCCCAGGCCCATAGCATCGGGGATGGTCAGGATGTCAGAGAAGATGATGGCGGCATCCAGATCGAAGCGCCTCAGTGGCTGCAGGGTGACTTCGCATGCCAACTCGGGGGTCTGGCACAGCGTCATGAAGCTGCCGGCCTCTGCCCGGGTCTTCAGGTACTCTGGCAGGTAACGGCCGGCCTGGCGCATGATCCACACGGGTGTCCTGTCCACCGGTTGGCGCAACAGCGCCCGCAAGAGGGTGTCGTTTTTCAATTCCATGATTATTTACTCCTGGGTGCTGTGCTGGTTCCGGGCGAGAGATTGTTCCATCGCTGTGGTGATTTCCTGTTGCGTGCTTTCGCTGTTCACTACCGCGTCGCCGATGGCATTCAATAAAATGAGCCTGAGGCCTGAGGCAATGGCTTTCTTGTCGAGATCAAGAGCTGCGCTTAAAGCCTCGATTGATGTCTGTGCCGGAAAGACAATCGGCAGGCCAAAACCAGTCAGCAGGGCAGACAGGCGTTCCGTGGTTCCCACCGGACAGAGCGCTCGTGATTCACTGAGCCTTGCCGCCACCACCATGCCGATCGCAACAGCTTCGCCATGCAGGAATCGTGAGTAGGCGGTCTCGGCCTCAAGTGCGTGCCCAAAACTGTGTCCGAAATTGAGCAGGGCCCGGATACCCGACTCGCGCTCATCCAGGGCAACAATTTCTGCTTTATTAGATACCGACTGGTGAATCAGGTAGTCGAGGGTGGCGATATCACGCTGATTGATGGCATCCGTGTTTTTTTCCATCCAGGAAAAGAATTCCGGATCGCGGATCGCTCCGTATTTGACGACTTCTGCGAGCCCGGCCCTGAACTCCCTGTCCTCAAGGGTGGAGAGGGTGGCTGAGTCGATAATGACGGCAGCGGGCTGGTGGAAAGCACCGACCAGGTTTTTGCCCTTCTGGTGATTGATGGCGGTTTTGCCTCCCACTGAGGAATCAACCTGTGCCAGCAGTGTTGTTGGCGCCTGGAGAAGTCGAATCCCCCGCATGTAACAGGCAGCGGCAAAACCAGTGATATCACCGACCACGCCCCCGCCGAGTGCGATAATATTTGCGTCGCGGCGGGCCTGCATCCCGACCAGCGTATCAATGATGCCGTACCATGTTTCGGTTGTTTTGAACGGTTCGCCATCGGGAATAATGTGCACTTCAAATTCCCGGCCGGACAGCGCGGATGTCAGCGCCTCCAGGTACAGTGGCGCCACCACCTCGTTACTGACGATCAGGGTTTTTCCCTGGCTGAGGTGCCGGGTCCACAATGACGATTCGTTCAGCAGTCCGTGGCCCAGGTAAACGGGGTAGGCGTTACTCGCCAGTTCAACGTTGATGATGTTCATGGTTTTTATTTTATCTTCTCTGGTAAGACTGTATGGATTCATATAAAACCTGGGTTGCCGCATCAAGGCCGCGGTTCCGAGAAGGATAAGTAATGTCCGCCAGTTCTTCGTACAGTGTGTTCCGCTCTTTCGCAAGGCGGGCCAGTTTCTCCTTGCGATCGCCGGATTGCAACAGTGGCCGGCTTCTGTCCCTGCTCAGTCGCTGTATTTGCTGGCCAACCGAGGTCTTGAGGTAAACCACAAGCCCACTCTGTTTCAACAACTCACGATTTTCCGGCATGATGATTGAACCTCCGCCTGTGGCCAGAAGAATATTCTCCCTGGTGGTGAGCTTCTCCAGCATGGCAGTTTCTCTTTTGCGGAACCCTTCCTCACCCTCAAGGTCAAAAATCAGGTTAACGCTGGCCCCGGTCTGCCTTTGGAGTTCGTGGTCGTTATCCAGGAACTCCAGTCCGAGCTTTTTTGCCAGGCGCTGCCCGATTGTTGTTTTGCCGGAACCCATTGGCCCGATTAAGTAAACATTGGTAAAAAGATGATTCATGGCGTTAATAGCAACGTGCAACCGTTCGTGACATTGGGTAACATTGGCCGGATTCCTGACGGGTTCCCAGGCTATAGTTTATGATCCGCTTTTTTATTCTGTTCACAGTGCTTCTGGTTGGACTCTTCACGCTGGAGATTCTACAGCCGGCGGAAAAGCACGTCATCCTGCCATTTACATCTTTCATTGCTGACATCAGTGTTTGGATCATCCAGTTGTTCGATGACAACGTAATGTCTATTTCCAATGTGATCCGCGATAAGACCACAGGATTCGGCGTACGAATTGAACGAGGCTGCAATGGTGTTGAAGCGGTCATCATACTGTTTTCTGCTATTTTCGCATTCCCTGCGCCCATTAAAAGCAAGCTGATCGGCTTCACTATCGGTTTCTTCGCGATCCAGGGATTGAACCTGGTGCGCATTGTCAGCCTGTTTTACCTGGGTCAGTGGAACCAGGTGGCATTTGAGTGGTTCCACCTGTATCTCTGGCAGGCACTGATTATTATGGATGCACTGGTGGTCTGGCTAATCTGGTTGAGGACTTTGCCTCAGGCCAAAGCGCACAGGCTGGAACAGGCTGCCGCCAGGGGAGAGTGACCTTGCTGAGCCTCTCCGGCGAAATCATCGAGGAATTCAATAAGGCCTTCAAGAACGCCCGTGTCTGCGGCGAGCCTGAGCCGACGGCAATGGTGTTGGCCACCAGTGATGGCCAGGGCCGGGTGACTTCCCGCACCGTGCTGTTGAAGGCACTGGACGAAGATGGTTTTGTCTTTTTTACCAATACCGAGAGCCAGAAAGGGCGGCAGCTGGCATTGTGCCCACGAGCCGCTGCTACCTTCCTTTGGAAAGCCAGTGGCGTACAGGTGCAGTTGGTTGGCCCGATCAGCCAGGTCAGTGATGAAGCGGCAGATGCCTATTTCTCCACCCGTGACCGGGGTAGCCAGATTGGCGCATGGGCCTCGCACCAGTCCAGCCCTCTAGACAGCCGTGAAGCCCTGATGCAACGGGTCAGCGATCTGGAAGCCCAATACGATGGTGTAGAGGTCCCGCGGCCGCCGTACTGGACGGGTTTCGTCCTGAGTCCTGAGACCGTTGAATTCTGGACCCAGCGTGAATTCAGGCTTCACGATCGCTTCCTGTATTCTCAACTGAATGGGCAATGGTCCAGGCAGAGGCTGAACCCCTGATCACCACGCTGGAAATATCGACGCCGGGTCGTGGCTTCCAGGATATCAGCGGTGAAGTGCAGGGCCTGTTGCTACAAAGTGGGCTGCAATCCGGGCTTTGCCATCTTTTTCTGCGCCACACCAGTGCCTCCTTGTTAATCACAGAAAATGCCGATCCGGATGTGCGTCGGGATCTGGAGGCCTTCATGAGCCGCCTTGTCCCGGATGGTGACCCTGACTACCTGCACAGCATGGAGGGCCCGGATGACATGCCGGCTCACATTCGCTCCGTCTTGACCTGTTCAGAACTGACTGTCCCGGTAAGGGAAGGGCGGCTGGGTCTGGGCACCTGGCAGGGAATCTACTTGTGGGAGCACCGCGTAAGGCCACATCGCCGACGAATCGACATCACGGTTATCCAAAGCCCGTCTTAGCTGTCTTCCGGCGCTCGGCTTACTCGGTGTAGAACTGTTGCCTGAACTTCACGACCAGCGGTTCGTCCTCACCCGGGACGGTGACCTGGATCGTGAAGTTATAGGTTTCCATGTTATGGACCGGTAGCTCACCAATGTAATAAATGGCGCCTTCAGGGTCGGCAATCTGACGGATTTCAATATCCCGGTGCTGCCCGGTCAGGTTCTTGCCGGCGGCGGTCACGGTGGCCTTGACCGGTGTTCCCGGGGTGTCCATAACTTTCTTCAGCACGGTCACGTTGAGCAATGCCCGGCTGGATGAGCGCTTGATGCCGTAGCTCTGGGCCACCTGGGGGGGGATCAGGCTGGTGTTGAGTGCGTTGTAATGAACAACGTAATTCCCGAAGTCCTGCGCTTGCTGTGCTTCACTGTCTGACGTGAACGAAAGGACCCCAAGTAATATCGCTAAGATCAGGAGCTGTTTCATGGGTTCGATTCCTTTTTCCGCCGGAAAGGGTTTTACCATCCTATCAGAAGAAGCAGAAACCGTATTGTGATCAGCGCGAACAGCGGTGACAGGTCGATGCCGGCAATAGAGGGGATGATTTTCCGAAAGGGTGCCAGCACCGGCTCGGTCAGACTGTAAACCAAGGGTATGACCGGGTGCTGCATTCGCGCGCTTATCCAACTCAGAATAACGCTCGCAATGATCAGGAAAAAGTAGGTCATCAATACCGTGGCGGCCAGTTTCATCAGGCTGAACACCAGGATTTGTTCCGGTGCCAGTGGTGAAGAACCGATCCGGCTGGCAATCCAGACGCTGAAAAGCTCGAGAACCAGGATCAGCAATACGGATGCTGTGTCCATCTTGCGTATCGATGGAATGATGCGGCGCAGAGGTACGATGATGGGGTTAGTGATCTTCACCAGGAATTGGCACACCGGATTGTAGAAGTCCGCCCGAACCCATTGCAACAACAGGCGCAGTAGAACTGCCGTGGTATACAGGTCGAGCAAAGTGCCAACCAGGTAGGAGAATGCATTTGAGCCTGAACCGTTCACGTCAGTACCCTCGGTTTGTTGATCATTGTAATGCGAGTTCCTGGCTGCGGTCCCTTGCAGCTTGTGCGGCTCTGAACACCAGGTCCCGGAAGCGACCGTCATTCATCACCACCATTGCAGCCTGTGTCGTGCCACCCGGAGAAGTTACCCTGTGACGAAGTTCTTCGGCATCGCCGGGACTGGCAGCAAGCATAGCGCCGGCACCGAAACAGGTAATGGATGCCAGCCTGTCCGCGACATCCGCGGGTAGGCCAAACTCACGGGCCGCGCCGGCAAGCGCCTCCGCCAGCAGGAAAAAATAGGCTGGACCGGTACCTGATATCGCGGTCACCGCGTCCATCAGGGACTCGTCCTCCAGCCAGACGACTTCGCCTGCAGCCATGAGTATCTCAGTGGCCTGTTCCTTCTGCGCTGCACTGCAGGGAGCGCCGGCAACCACTCCGGTGATTCCATGGCCAATCAAGGCCGGGGTATTGGGCATGGAACGGATGACAGCCTGGTCGGCGCCCAGTGCCTGGTGGATGGTGTCTATCGTGATGCCGGCGGCGATTGATAACACCAGTTGCTCCGGCCTGGCCCGGCTTTTCAGATCAGCCAGAACAAGTGGCATGATTTGAGGCTTTACGGCCAGTACGATCACATCGGCCCCCTCGATTGCCGCGCCCGCATCGGCGAAAACCGGCACCCCAAAGGTATTTTCGAGGTGGTTCCGTGCCGTCTCGTTGGGATCACAAGCGCGGATTTTCAGGTGGGCTCTTGGCGGGTTGACGAGGCCGCTAATCAGGGCCGCTGCCATGTTTCCGCCGCCAATAAAGGTTATCAACATAGGTTTCGGATGCCTCTTCGGGGTCAGGTTTCGACGTTGACAGGTCTCGGGCCGAACAGGTCGGTGCCGATACGAACCATCGTGCTGCCGTGCATTATGGCTGCTTCGAGGTCTGCCGACATCCCCATGGACAAAGTATCCAGTTGCAGTCCGTCTTCGTTCAGCTGTCGCAACAACCGTTGCATGCGTTGATAGCTGTCTGCGGGATCATGTTGAGCTGAAGCGGCGCGCGGGATGGCCATCAAGCCGCGCAAGCGGAGGTTGGGCATGGATCGGGCGGCGTCTGCCAGTTCCTTCACATTATCGGGCATTGCGCCTGCTTTCTGTGGTTCGAGATCAATATTCACCTGGATACAAATATTCAGTGGCGGCTTGCCGTCCGGTCGCTGATCCGACAGGCGACGCGCGATCTTGAGCCGGTCGACACTCTGCACCCAGTGAAAATTTTCAGCGACCTCGCGGGTCTTGTTGGATTGCAGTGGGCCGATAAAATGCCACTCCAGTTCCTCGCGGGCCAATTGTTTCATTTTTTCCAGAGCTTCGCGCACGTAGTTTTCACCGAAACAGGGTTGCCCAAGGCGATGAAGCTCGCGTACCAGCTCGCCTGAATGTTTTTTACTGACCGCCAGAAGGGCCACTTCGCCCGGGTTTCGACCCGCCGATTCGCATGCGCTGGAAATCCGTGAACGGACATTATTAAGATTTTGTTTTAAATGATTCATCTTGCAGGAAGATTGTGCTTGATCTATGGTTATATCTGGTACCTGTAAGGCGTGGACTGATAACATGTAGTCTGCAGTGCGTTGTGCACGGATTGCTGTGCTCTTGCATTGTAGCGCGACTGGGGGTTCTCAAGGAGGGAATATGGATATTGCTGAGCTACTTGCTTTTGCAGTCAAGAATAATGCTTCTGATTTACACTTGTCTTCCGGGCTTCCGCCCATGATTCGAGTGGATGGTGACATCCGGCGGCTGACGTTGCCCGCACTGGATACAGCCCAACTTCAGGAATTGGTTTACAGCACGATGAGTGATAAACACAGGCGCGATTTCGAAGCGAACCTGGAAGTTGATTATTCGTACGCTGTTCAGGGGTTGGCTCGTTTTCGTGTCAATTGCTTTCACCATGATCGTGGGGTTGGCGGTGCATTCAGAACCATTCCGGATTCGGTCTGGACGCTCGAGGACATCGGGTCGCCGCCTATTTTTAGGGACATCATCGATGCGCCACGCGGCCTGATCCTGATGACCGGCCCAACCGGGTCGGGTAAATCAACCACGCTTGCTGCCATGATTGATCACCTCAATAACCACGTCGAGGGTCACGTTCTGACGATCGAGGACCCGATCGAGTTTGTGCACCGCAGTAAGCGATGTGTGATCAACCAGCGTGAAATTCACCGCGATACTCATGGCTTTAACCAGGCGTTAAGGGCCGCACTTCGAGAAGATCCGGACATTATCCTGGTCGGTGAGATGCGTGACATTGAGACCATCCGTCTGGCGCTGACTGCAGCCGAGACCGGTCACCTGGTTTTCTCGACACTGCATACCAGCTCAGCACCTAAAACCATCGACCGTATCATCGACGTTTTCCCCGCTGGTGAAAAATCGATGGTTCGTTCCATGTTGTCTGAATCCCTGCGGGCGGTGATCACACAAACGTTGATGAAACGTGTCGGCGGTGGCCGTGTTGCCGCGTGGGAAATCATGGTTGCAACACCGGCAATCAGAAACCTGATCAGGGAAGACAAGGTCGCCCAGATGTACTCTGCCATTCAAACCGGGCAGAACGTCGGGATGCAAACACTGGATCAGGCCCTTGAAAGCCTGGTTCAACGGGGCATCGTCAGCAATGTCGAAGCGGCTCGAAGGGCTGTCGACAAGAAGATGTTCCGCTAGGAGGCAGGCATATGAATATAATTGATACCTGGTTGAAGCAACTGCATGATGAAGTGGGCTCCGATCTTTTTATTACGGTCGATGCTCCTCCCTGCATCAAGGTGCATGGCAAGATCAAACCCATCTCGACGGATTTACTAACGGCGGACAAGTGTCGTGAGATTGTCCTCAGTCTGATGAGCGAACGGCAGAAAGAGGAGTTCCGAAATACACAGGAATTACAGTTCGCCTATTCGCTTGGTGCGGATGTGCGCTACAGGATCAGCGCGTTCATCCAGCAGGGCATGACCGGCATGGTCTGTCGTCGAATCGAAACCCGCATTCCGAATTTCGAGGAACTGGGGTGTCCGGAGGCGATGACGGAGCTGGCGCTGGAGAAACGGGGAATCGTTTTGTTTGTCGGCGCCACCGGCACGGGTAAATCAACCTCGATGGCGGCGATGGTCGGATACCGTAACCAGCGTGTGACGGGCCACATCATCACCATTGAAGACCCTATTGAGTATGTGCACCAGCATGGCAAGAGCCTGGTCACGCAGCGTGAAGTGGGGATCGACACAGAGTCGTTCGAGGTTGCACTGAGGAACACCCTGAGGCAGGCTCCCGACGTCATCCTGATCGGTGAGATACGAACCCGCGAGACCATGGAGCATGCGATTACGTTCTCCGAGACCGGTCACCTTGTGCTGGCAACTCTTCATGCCAACAACGCAAACCAGGCGATGGACCGAATCCTCCATTTTTTCCCGGAAGACCAGCGCGAGCAAGTCCTGCTGGACCTGTCATTCAACCTCAAGGCCACCATTGCGCAGCAGTTGATTCCATCGGTAGATGGTTCGCGCCGCTGGGCGGCGTTTGAAGTCCTGCTGGCGACACCGCTGATCAAGGATCTCATTCGTAAGGGTGAAATCGACGAGTTGAAACTGGTGATGAGGGATTCAGGTCATCACGGTATGGTCACGTTCGACCAGTGCATGTTCGCCATGTACAAGGAAGGCAAGATCTCCTACGATGACGCCCTGCGCTACGCCGATTCCCGCAACGAAGTCAGGCTGATGATCAAGCTGGATGAAGGGGGTGACGCTGAAACGCTGGCCAAAGGCCTTGAAGGCGTCGAAGTACTTGGAAACGATTATTGATTCATGCGTGTTCTGATTATTGAAGACAACCCGGATATCGCCGCTAACCTCGGCGATTACCTGGAAGATCACGGTCACACTGTCGACTTTGCCGGCGACGGCATAACCGGGCTGCACCTGGCGGTGGTGAATGACTTTGATTCCATAGTGCTGGACCTTGCTTTACCCGGTATGGATGGGCTGGAAGTCTGTCGCAAGTTGCGCCTGGAAGCCGGAAAGGAAACCCCGGTCCTGATGCTTACAGCCCGTGATCGGCTGGAGGACAAGCTGGCTGGTTTTGAAACCGGCGCCGATGACTACCTTGTGAAGCCCTTCGAGTTACAAGAGGTCGAAGCCCGCCTGAACGTTCTGGCCGGGCGTGGTCGGCGCAGGAACCGCAGAGAACTCAAGGTAGGTGACCTCAAATTCAACCTGGACACGCTCAGTGTTAACCGGGAAGGCGAGGAGATTTACCTGAACCCGATTGGCCTGAAGTTACTGCAGTGCCTGATGGGTTCATCGCCCAATGTCGTTTCCCGCGCGGACCTCGAAATGGAGGTTTGGGGAGAGGAGATGCCCGATAGCGACAGTCTGCGTGTGCACATCCATTCCCTGCGTAGTGCCATCGACAAGCCGTTCAGCAGTAATATGATCCAGACGCGACACGGAATCGGTTACCGCCTGGTTGAGCCGGATGCTGTATCGTCGTAGGCTTCGAAGCCGAATTGTTCTTTCTTTTCTTTTATTGGGCACCTTGCTAAGTGCCCTTTTTGCCATCAGTACCCTGGCACTGCAAAACTACCTTGAGGATCAGCTTATCGGCGCAACCCTGGCCCAGGAGCTGGATGATTACGTCGGTCAGTTACGCCTTGATGCCTCTGTTGTTGAACCATTTTATACACGAATTCAGGGCTACATCACGCGCCCGGGTGACCCCAATAATACGGTGAGTGCCGAAGTTCGGGATCTCCCCTCGGGGGTTCACGACGTGAGAATTGCAGGCGGTGTGTTCAAAGCTGCGATTCTCAAGGAAGATGACCTGTGGGCCTTCCTTATATACGACGTCAGTGATAATCAGCGGATCAAGAAGCAGTTGATCTTCGCGCTGGTCGGCGTTGTGCTCGTATTTTCCATTTTCTCATTCATGCTCGGCACCTGGTCTTCACGCCGGGTAATGAAGCCGGTGACGGACCTTGCCGCGCGTCTGGATACGCTGAGCGAGGAGACCAAGTCCGAAAGGCTGTCAGAGCATTTTGCCGATGATGAAGTTGGACAACTGGCTGCGGCGCTCGACAGCTATGCCGATCGCCTGCATCACCTGGTCGAGCGTGACCGGGAGTTCAATGCCGATGTAAGCCATGAATTGCGTTCGCCGCTTACGGTGATAACTGGCGCCACGGAATTGCTTCTGGCTCAGCCCGACCTGGAGCCCAAGGTTAGAACGAGGCTGTTACGAATTGCCCGCGCGGCCAGGCAATCAGCCGACATAACCACTGCTCTTTTGCACATCGTGCGGGCCGAGCAGGGCACCGATAAAGACAGTGCGGCGCATAACATCGGCAAGATTATCAGTGAAGTCGTACACCTCTACGAACCTCTGGTTGGCAACAAGCCACTGGTACTACGGGTGGTAGAGGAGGACCGGGTCAGCGTGATCGCCCCGGAGTCTGTAGTGGCGGTAACCGTCGGAAACCTGATCGGGAACGCGATGCGGTATACCGCTGAGGGAGAGGTCGTGATCACCATAGGCAACGGCCGTGTCAAGGTAGAAGACACGGGTCCGGGAATTCCTGAAGATGATATTGAACACGTATTCGATCGGCATTATCGTGGGCAGAATATTACCGGCAAGGGTGCGGGCCTGGGTCTTGCCATTGTCAAACGGTTGTGCGACCTCTACGGCTGGTCGATACATTTCAGTAATCGGGAAGTGGGCGGCCTGTGCGCAGAGTTGAGGTTTTTTGGAGAGTAGTTATGGCGATAGTCGCCTGCCCCGAGTGCGGCAAGAAAATTTCCAGTCAGACGCCAGTTTGCAGTAACTGCGGATTTGAGCAGGGCGAAGTGAGTGAAGCAGACCTCGATGTCTTTCGAGCCCGTAGACTGCGTGACCGGATCTATCGGCTAAACATGGTCAGCTACGTGGCGATCACTGTGTTTGTTGCAGGTTTCGGCTGGTACTGGTGGGATTCAGCTGGATTCAGCCAGACGTCCTCAAAAGGACCCTTTGTGTTGATGGGACTCGCTGCGGTGGCTTACCTGGCGGTTCGGGCGCTGCTCTTTCGCAGTCGCCAGCAACGCAAAGCAATGCGTCAGACAAGAAACATGAGCAGCGAGCTAAGAAGAAACCTCTGACAGGTCATCCCGGCTGAATGGCAGCGCTACTGGATGCGCTTCACGCGGCAGTCTTCATCGTACCCTTCGATGTGCAGTCTCCACTTACCGAACATGCCGGGTTCGATCACCGCCAACGGATTCTCAACTTCTTTTGTATAGAATTTGTCTTTGTCGTCCTGGGACCAGATCATGCCATTGGCCAGCTTGAACGTCGTTTGGCCATCCCAGCCACTGAATTTCCCGACCAGAGTGCTGGTGATCGTGGTGCGCTCGTTGTCGTCACTTTCCTCTTCGGGGTCGTCTTCCTTCGAAGGTTTGCCCTTGGGGCTGGTCGATGCTGCAGCCAGTGTCGCAACTGAATGTACTCGAATCCAGTTATTCAGGGACTCCAGCTCCTGTTGAGAGAGGTTTTCCAGTCCTGCTGAATTGAATTCCTTACCGGTCATTTGTTCTTCCAGTGAGGAGAAACCGTCAGCAGCCAGCAGTGAGAGGCTGGCCGACAGGGATAGGATAGCAATCAAAATCTTATTCATTTTTTAACCTTCAGAGCGCGAAACCGCGCAAGTTTACCATGATGAATCAGGACTCAGCCGGGTTCGGCAGAAAAATCAGAGATCCTGTTTGTACCTGACGTAAGGAATTCGACCGTATATGGACTCGAACGGATCTACTGGCTGGCTGTCGGCGCTTGCCGGCTGGTCCGCGCCTGCGTTCAATACGTTGGATGCCCCGACACTGAGATTTGCATTCCAGGGCGTGCGCCAGGTGAAATGCACGTCGAACGTTGTCAGGCTGTCGACATTGTTTCTATCCAGGAAGTCGACCGACTCTCTATAGAATCCCTGGATATTGGTACTGAAAGCGCCACGGCTCCACTGCAGGTCCATGGCGGCCGTGTTGAATGGTTCGGCCAGCGTCCAGGACATCATGTCGGTACCGCCGGAATACAGTCCCTGGTAGTCGGCTTCGAGCACCCGGGTGAAAGCGAGTCCGAGGCGAACATCTCCCCGGGTGTCTGTTGAGATGCCGACTTTGAAATTAAGGTTTACGCCACTGGCTTCGCTGTTGAGGTACTGCAGCGGGTCATTGCCCCCGAAGTTCGTTAGCGGGTTGCCGAGGTTGGGAGACAGCAGGCTTTTACCCATGACGGCCTGTCCTCTCGGTCCGCCTGGCCGTCTGGCTCCCATTGCATTCAACTCTGAATCCTGTGTGAACCAGTTGATTGAACCTGTCGCGTTGCCCATGTTCATGTGGGCACCAAGATTGAAACGATTTTGCTCGGTCGTCGCCAGGGGTTCATTTACGAAGCGACAGCCGGAGGCAGTGTAGGAGTCGGCCCGCAAAGTGCCATTCATACACTGAATGTTTCCAAGCGACTGAAAGCGCGCGGATTCGATCTGGCGATCTACGCCGGCTGTGAGTTCGAAGCCATTGCTCACTGGTACATTCAGGGTAGCGTCAAGACCAAGCAGGTCACCGCCGTTGTCCAGAACGCGGGCATTGGTGCCTGTACTGAGTGTCAGTGGTTGATTCAGGAGCAGTTGCAGCTTGCGGGTTTCACTTCCCCCGAGATCAAAGTCGAGGCCCGCGTTATTGTCGGTAATTACCGTAAAAGGAGCCGGGCCGACACTTTCTTCTATCGTCCCCCCAGCCACCAGGTCCATCGTGTCGTTGGCCAGGATAAATCCCTGAGCATGAGACTGCTCTGCACCGGCAACAGCAAAAGCCAGGCACAATGTCAGGCAGGGGAGATTAACTCCTGCTCTGAATCCTGTGCGAACTTTGCTGTCTGTCATTTGCTTGTTACTTCCACTGTGCTGTTGGTGCGCCGGTTTGGCTTGCCAGAGCTTTGAGTACGAAATCCCTTAAAAGTTTAACTTAATCATAGCAAATTTTTGGGAATCTGCGCAGGTAAAATCACGCCTGAAGGCTGATATAATGCGGTTTTTCGCCTGGATGTTGGTAAAAAATGGTAAGTACTCGTACACCGGTTTGCGATTTTGGTGCGCCGGCACCGGATTTTTCTCTGCAGGGCGTGGATGGAAATACCTGGGCTTTGCATGATTGTGCGGGTCCTAACGGGTTGCTCGTGATGTTCATCTGCAACCATTGCCCGTACGTTAAGGCGATCAATTCCAAACTGGTCAGGGATGCAGTGGGGTTGAAAGAATCCGGAGTCCATTGCGTAGCCATTATGTCTAACGATCCCGATGATTACCCCGAAGATTCCTTTGAGAATATGCAGCGGGTTTCTTCTGAGTTCAATTACCCGTTTCCTTACTTGCTGGATTCGACCCAGCAAGTGGCGCGGGCTTACGGGGCGGTTTGTACGCCTGATTTTTTTGGTTATAACGCTGAACTCGCCCTGCAATATCGTGGCCGCCTCGACGAAAGCGGGCGGAATGCCGATACAGGCGGAATGCGACGGGATCTCTTTTTGGCCATGAAGCAGGTCGCCGACAGCGGCCACGGTCCGAAGGATCAGGTTGCATCAATTGGATGTTCAATCAAATGGCGCGATGACCCTGCCTGATGGGTTAGTATTGAATTTATTGAACCAAAAACAGAATTAACATTAATCAAGAGGTAGCAGAAAGATGAGCAAGGTATTGCTTGTGGGAATTGATTGCAGCAATTGCAGCCAACGTGCACTGGATTACGCCGCAGGACGGGCAGAAGAATCAAAATTACAGCTGATTGTTGCCCACGTCATTGACTGGACACCGTACTCGTTCAACACGGCGCAGGAAAACGCTGAGCGTCACAAACGCCGTGAAGACGAACTGGAGCGGGCGCACAAGGAAATCGTGGACCCAGTGGTTAGCCAGTTACGTGAGAAAGGTCTGTTTGCAAGGGGTGTAGTTCGCCATGGCCACCCGGCCGAGACACTCAGCGCAATTGGTGTTGAGTTTGGCGTGACCAATCTCATTATCGGTAAGACAGGCTCATCCCGCATCAAGACTCAATTGTTCGGCAGTGTCGCCAACACGCTGGTGCAAGTGTCCAAATTGCCTGTTACCGTAGTTCCCTGAATTTGGAACTGAATCTGAACACGACCTGGAGAGTCTAGTGCCAAGAAAAATAACGGGGCTTGGAACAGCCCTCGCCGTCGCTTTGTCCGCGGCTTCCTTTCCGTTGCTGGCAAACGAGGGCATCGATGCCCGGATTAACGAGGCCGTTCAACCCTACGCAGGAGCTGTTTCGGGGTTTATTTTTTCATCATTTCCGCTGGCCGGTGTGCAGGTTCCATTCGTGCTTGTCTGGTTGCTTCTGGCCGCCACTTTCTTCACGTTTTATTTCAAGTTCATCAATCTGCGTGCGCTCAAGCATGGTTTTCAATTGGTGCGGGGCGATTACTCCGACCCATTGGCTGCTGGCGAGGTTACGCATTTCCAGGCCCTGGCGACCGCGCTTTCCGGAACCGTTGGTCTGGGAAATATAGCGGGTGTAGCTGTAGCTGTTTCGCTGGGTGGGCCCGGTGCGACGTTCTGGATGATTCTGGCCGGGTTACTCGGCATGTCTTCCAAGTTCGTAGAATGCACCCTGGGTGTGAAATACCGGAATGAGTACACCGATGGCAGCGTATCAGGCGGCCCAATGTACTACCTGTCAAAAGGTCTGGCTGAGCGTAGTGACAAGTTAAAGTCACTGGGCAAAGTGCTGGCCGTGCTTTTTGCCATTTTCTGCGTTGGCGGATCTTTTGGCGGCGGTAACATGTTCCAGGCCAACCAGAGCTTCATGCAACTGGTCTCCGTTACAGGCGGGGAAGCAAGCTGGCTGGCTGATAAGGGCTGGTTGTTTGGCATTGTTGTGGCGACACTGGTAGGTCTTGTAGTCATCGGGGGCATCCAGGGGATTGCACGGGTTACCTCGAAAATTGTACCGTTGATGGCTGTCATTTATGTCACGGCCGGCCTGGTGATCATTCTAATGAACCTGTCCGAGGTGCCCGCCGCATTCAATGCGATTATTACCGGCGCGTTCACTGCGCCGGGTATTTCCGGAGGCGTGGTCGGTGTGTTAGTCCAGGGTTTCAAGCGGGCGGCTTTTTCCAACGAGGCCGGAAT
>RCNC010000128.1_pt1 | contig 40424 bp, 37 predicted proteins | sample 2041301 | NCBI WGS metagenome assembly RCNC01 (sample SAMN09708231, study PRJNA481090) | Marine sediment metagenome, whole genome shotgun sequencing project. | biome: marine sediment; feature: ocean; material: sediment; isolation source: Sewage treatment plant 13A marine sediment (STP13A) ...
AAAAACCAGCATATGCTGGTTTTTTTATGCCAATTCTTCAAGGTTTAAGTATCTAATCTACATTGTCATGTAAATATGTGTTATCTGAGCTAAGTTTTGTCTCATTATCATCATCATATAATGAGTATTTCGATACTTTTCGTTTTGCAGCATGATCAGGTTTGTTAATATGCCTGTTCTTCCTGATATATGCCGGCTGATCCTCCAATTCTTCTATCTCATCTTTTTTATCATTTTCAAGATAGCCTTGGTTCTTCAAATAATTCTGATGTTCCTTTAGCTTCTTCATACGCTCTTTCGTTTTGTCTTCATCCAATGGATTACTTTGCAAACTAGCACTATATGGAATCTCTTCATCGGAATCATCAGATAGTTGATTAAACTCGATAGTCCTTTGTGAGTTATCATACTCATCCATAGTGTAGGTCCCAATATTTTTATCCTCAATTTCAAAACCAACATCAGGAGAAGTAATAATTTGGGGTTCCTCCTTCAAAACTACTTTCTCAAGAGATCTGCGCGTTGCATACAACTCAGGAATGGATCCTGCTTCAAATCCTGTAGCAATTACAGTTACAGAAACTTTGTCATTGAGGTTCTTATCCATTGTTGTACCCCATATTATCATTACATCCTCATAGGCTGCAGAATTTATAAAATCTGTAATCTCACCTATCTCATCCATACTTATTTCATTCTCTCCCGATGAAATATTCAATAATATGCTTTTTGCCCCTGTGATTTCATTCGAATTCAGCAATGGGGAGGTAATGGCAGCTTCCACAGCTTTAATTGCTCTATCTTCCCCTTCTGCATCTCCGGTTCCCATCATTGCCACTCCAGAATCCATCATGACCGTCTCAACATCAGCAAAGTCAACATTTATATATCCATGAACTGTAATAATTTCAGCAATTCCTCTTGCTGCATATGTTAAAACGTTGTCGGCTATGGCAAAGGCTTCAGATAGTTTTAAATCTCCATAAATCTCTCTCAATTTTTCATTATTTATTACGAGAAGGGAGTCGACATTCCTCCGAAGCTCTTCTATTCCTTCTACTGCCTGACGTATTCTCTTTTGACCCTCAAAACGAAATGGAATCGTTACTATGGCAACTGTAAGGATGCCCTCTTCTTTGCAAGCTTTGGCAATCACCGGAGCAGCACCTGTACCTGTGCCACCTCCCATACCTGCCGTTAGAAAGACCATTTTTGTATTCTTTGAAATGGTTGCCATAACATCGTCAAGGTTTTCCATAGCAGCCTGACGTCCAACCTCGGGTTTATTTCCTGCCCCTCTTCCTTCGGTAATTGATTCTCCAATCTGAATCTTTACGGATACAGGACTATTTTCAAGTGCTTGAGCATCGGTATTGCAAACTAAAAAGTTTACGCCTTTAATACCCTGGTGAAACATATGGTTCACAGCATTACTTCCGCCTCCTCCGATCCCTAAGACCTTGATAATTGATGAGTTGTCAACTGGTAAGTCAAAGTTCATGAGTTCTTCAGCCATATCATAATTTTTTTGTTGGTTAATAGCATATTGGTTAATGTAGGGGGTTATTCTAATTTCATATCATTTTCAGCAAAAATCTCATTCAAGGTATTTTTAAATTTCTCAAAAAGATTTTTTCTGGGCTCTGAATTATCATCATCACCTTCCTCCTTTTCAACAGAAACATAGATTTCCTCTTTCTCTTCATATTGCTTTGGTGCATGATTGATTTTCATATATTCAAATCCTTTCAGCACCAGACCAATACTGGTTGAAAACATGGGCTGGTTAATTGAGTCATCTATTTCTCCAGCCAGGTGAAGGTTTGGTAGTCCAATTCTAACATCAAGGCCCGTTCTGAATTTCACCAGCTGAGGTAAATGCTTCAATAAGGCTCCACCTCCAGTTAATACTATTCCAGCGGCTAGCTTATCACTATAACCAGAGTTTTGAATTTCAAAAGTTACGGCATCAATAATTTCCTCCATTCGTGATTGAATTATATATGCCAAATTTTTAAATGATATCTCTTTGGGCTCTCTTCCGCTTATACCTGGTATAGTAACCACTTTATCATCTGGAGCTATATCACCCAATGCAGAACCATACTGCATCTTCAGGGATTCTGCCTGTCTACTTAAAATAGAGCATCCCTCCTTAATATCATTTGTTACTACATTCCCGCCAAAAGGGATTACTGCTGTGTGACGGATAACATTATCATAATATACTGCTACATCGGTAGTCCCACCTCCAATATCTACCAGGGCAACACCAGCCTCCTTTTCATCTTCCGTAAGTACTGCTTCAGAAGATGCCAGAGGTTCAAGAATCAATTCATTGATTTCTAACCCGACTCTATTTACACACTTTTCAATATTCTTTGCTGAGGCTACTCTGCCTATCACTATGTGAAAATTCCCTTCCAACCTTCTGCCAGACATCCCAACAGGATTTTTTACACCAGTTTCGTGATCTACAATAAAACTTTGAGGCAAAACATGAATGATATCTTCTCCAACATCGATTGGGATTCTTTGCATATCCTCAATCAAACGTTGAATGTCTTCCCTTGTTATTTCATCACTATCAGATTCGCGATTGATATAACCCCTGTTTCGAATACTCTTGATATGCTGACCAGCAATACCAACAAAGACTTCAGAAAATTGCTGTCCTGAGTTTTCTTTAATCTCATCAATGGTAGTTCTAATGGCATTTACTGTTTCCTCAATATTCTGAACAACCCCTCTTTTCACTCCTTTTGAAGCAGCTTTGCTCATTGCCAGAACTTCTAGTTTTCCATTGCTATTTTTTTTGCCTACAATTGATACAATTTTTGTTGTTCCAATATCGATGGCTGCAACGATTTGATTTTGTTTACTCATATCAAAATGTTTATCCGGTTATAATTTTAATTGATTTATCTTTTAGTACAAATTACCTGGTTCTTATATTTCAAATTAATTGCGGAATACTTATTCCATCCTTCATTTCTCAGTCCCTGAACATACAGAGCATAGAGTTTTTCAAATTTTCTTTCGTAATCTCCCAACTCACCAAATTTAATAACATGACTTCCAACTCTTGGGATTAGTTCATACTCACCACCCCTTGTTACATAAATTTGCTCTATCTGGGCTTTCCAAAAGCTATCATGGTATATATAATTCGCTAATTCAAACACACCTTTCACAATAGAATAATTTTCACTTTTCTCATAATCATCCAATTCAACTCCAGGTTTAACTTCATTCAGTTTCCAGCCGTTTGCAATAATTACCCTGGCTGTATAAAATTTACTTACAGGCATTATAAACCCCTCTCTATCTATATAGTATCCTTTTTCTTTATAATTTATCACTCTTACAACTGGCTCTCGTTGATAAATATTGATATTTAAATTCCCTTCTGAGCTTGTAAAAACTTCTGCCGATCTGACGAATGGAAATTTTTCCACTTCAGTCTCAATTTCCTTAATTTTGACCTTACTTAATGGATTCCCTAATATTTTTTCATCATAACTAACTACTCTTGAATATATATCGTCAGATGAAACAAACTTATTATCAGTGGAATCCTTAATATTTATAAGAATTGACTGGCATGGCATTTTATCTAACTTGGCATCAACCATTCCCAGCACAACAATCATGTATAAGCCAATAGCAACCCACAATGATATTTCTTTACCCTTTTTCAATTTTATACCTCGCTAATATTTATTCTTTCTTTGAATATCTTTTCAATAGGTCTAGTAAGTTTATCAATATCTCCAGCTCCCAAAGTCAATAAAACTCCGGACTCCATGCTTTGCACATATTCCAGGGCTTCTTCATTTGACAAAATCATTTTCTCCTCAATTGAAACCTGGTTCAGGATGATTTCAGACGAAACGCCAGGGACAGGTTCTTCACGAGCAGGATAAATATCAAGCAAAATTAACTTATCAAGCTCATCCAGACTCTGTGCAAAATCCATATATAGATCTTGAGTCCGGGAATACAAATGTGGCTGGAATATTCCCGTTAACTTTTGGCCTTTGTATAGTTCCTTAACAGATAAAATTATCGATCTAATCTCAACCGGGTGATGCGCATAATCATCAATATATGTAAGCACATCTGAATGATATCGTATATCAAACCTCCTTTTAATCCCAATAAATGACACCAGTGCTTTTCGAATAGTACTGTCACTAACTCCAAGTTGCAAGGATATTCCTATAGCAGCAATGGCATTTTCAATATTTATTCTACCTGGGAAGCTCATCTTAATCCCTTCAATAATTCTATTGGGTCCTATAAAATCGAAGATATACAGACCTTGCTCTACTCTAATATTTGTCGCATAAAAATCAGTCTCCTGATCGAGGGAATATGAAAATATCGATAGATTCTTTCTTTTTAATTCAGGCAATCTAACCCTTTCATTCACAAGCAGAGTTCCACCATCTTTTATATTATTCACAAATTCTAAAAAAGATTTTTTAAGATTTGTTTCATCCTTGTAAATATCGAGATGATCAGAATCAACAGAAGTTATGATAGCATACTCTGGATGAAGCCACAAGAAAGATCTATCATATTCGTCAGCTTCAGCTACAGAAATTGCTGTATTACCTGAAATGAAATTTGAAAAATAATTTTTTGAAATGCCACCCAAAAAAGCTGTACAACCGATGTCTGATGTACTCAAAATATGTGCTATAAGGGTTGAAATAGTAGTTTTTCCATGGGTTCCAGCCACAGCTATTAAGCTTGAACCATTGGTTAGTTCACCAAGCACCTGCGACCTCTTTTGGATTTGGTAATTATTTTCCTTGAAATAAGAAAGCTCCAAATGATCATTCGGAATAGCAGGTGTGTAAATCACTAAAACTTGATCAATATTTGCCTTCACTTTATATTCGGCAGGTATTTTAAGAATATTGTCATCAAAATGTATCGAGCAGCCTTCACTCTCTAACTCATCCGTCAATTGGCTTCTGGTCCGATCATATCCTGCTACAGTGCATCCCATTGATAAAAAATACCGGGCTATTGCACTCATTCCAATGCCACCTATCCCAATAAAATAAATTATATGTTTCCCTTTAAGATCCATTTAACTATTACACAATTTAAGTACTTCACCTGCAATTAACCCAGCAGAGTTATGCATTGCTAATTTTTTTATATTCTCGGAGTATTTCCCAAGTTCTTTATCGTCGATTATTAAGTCTAATGCTGCCGCAACAAGGGTAGATTCTGCCTCTATATCCTTAACAAGAATTGCAGCATCATTTTCAACCAGTGCCATTGCATTTTTTGTTTGATGATCTTCAGAAACATTTGGTGAAGGCACCAATATGGAGGGTTTTCCTGTTATACATAATTCAGAAATGGTTCCAGCGCCTGCTCTTGAGATAACAAGATCAGAAATAGCATAGGCTAAATCCATACGAGAAATGAAATCAAATAAGAAAACATTATCTGGTTGGTATTTTCCTAATGCTTCCTTGGCCGATTCATAGTATAATTTTCCACATTGCCAGACAACCTGAATCCCACTTTTATTTAAATTAGGTATCTGTTCAATAATGGCCTGGTTAATCGTTCTTGCCCCCAGACTTCCTCCCAACACAAGTAATGTTTTCTTTTCAGGATTTAGATTAAACAGTTTATAGCCACTATCTCTTTTTCCTGTAGTAACTTCCAGATCTTCCCTCACAGGGTTCCCTGTTAAAAGAATCTTTTCAGCTGGAAAATATTTATCAAGGCCCTGGTAAGCGACACATATTTTACTTGCTCCTTTGGCTAGTAATTTATTTGTTATTCCAGGATATGAATTTTGTTCCTGAATCAAGGTAGGTATATGCCTTTTACCTGCAGCATACAAAACCGGACCACTTACATATCCACCTGTACCCACAACTACATCGGGTTTGAAACCTTGAAGGATTTTCTTAGCACCGCGTATGCTTTTTAATAGATTCATCAGAACCTTTACATTATTAATGGTCAACTTACGATTGAAACCACTTACAGGCAAACCTTTTATTTCGAATCCAGCCGCAGGAATTCTTTCCATCTCCATCCTACCGTTTGCCCCAACAAATAAAATTTCTATTTGATCATCAATTTTCAATAAAGCCCGAGCAATAGAAATAGCAGGGAAGATGTGACCTCCCGTACCACCCCCACTAATTATTATTTTTCTATGCTGCTGCTTGCTTTTCATCTAATAAATCTTTTTGAATGCCCCGACTTACGCTCAATATCATACCAAATGCAACACTGGTAAATAATAAAGAAGATCCCCCCATACTTACAAAAGGCAATGTCTGTCCTGTTACAGGAAATAAATTTACTGCAACAGCCATATTTACAAATGCCTGAAATACTATTAATAAAGTGAGCCCAATTGCTAAGAAAGCCGGGAAAGTTCTGTTTGATCGCTGCATCATAACACCCCCCCGGAACAATATTAACAGGTAGGCAAATACTAATGGAATTGCTCCCAGAACAAAGCCATATTCTTCAACTATAATGGCAAAGATAAAATCAGAATAGGGGTGAGGTAGGAAGTTGCGCTGTACACTTTTACCCGGTTTCTTACCAAATAAACCTCCTGTGGCAACAGCAATCTTTGCCTGTTCAACCTGGTAACTTTCTTCTGAATCCTCCTGGAAGAAATTTTCTATTCTACTCTTCCATGTACTTATTCTACCCTCTTTGTTTATTAGGTAGGCCCCACCAATAAATAAAACCAATACCAGCAACCCGATTGCACTAAAAGCCACTATAAACTTAGAAGGCACTCTACCAATGAATAGCAGTATCATTGAAGTTGCAAATACAATTAATGCAGTAGACAGGTTGGCCGGTAAAATCAAGGCACAAACCAGTACTATCGGGATTATCAAAGGTTGAAATGACTCTCTTAGGTTACTAATATTGCCTTGCTTCAAAGAAAGCAAGCGCGCAATGTACATGACCAATGCAAGTTTGGCAAAATCAGATATTTGAATAGTCAAACCGAGGCCGGGAAGTGTCAGCCAACGTGAAGCCTGGTTCAGGCTTGTTCCCATAATAAGTGTAAATAATAACAAGGGAATGGACAGATACAAAAATACCTGTGATAACCTTGAAAAATACCTGTAAGGGATCAGGTGTGTTACAAAAATGATAAAAATTCCAATTGCAAGAATTACTCCATGCCTGATCAAATAATAGGTAGTATTGCCACCCATCTTTGAATAAGCCAAAGTGCCAGTAGAGCTATATACTGCCAATAGGGAGTAAATAGTCAACAGGACAATGACACCCCAGATCACTTTGTCTCCCCTAAATAATTTATTTATTCTTTCTTCCATTAATCTTCAAAAGCAATTTTATCGAACAACTTTCTTTTTAGCTGTTATAATATAGTTCATATTTTAAAGGTTTCTGACTGCCTGTTTAAACTGCCTTCCCCTGTCTTCATAGTTCTCAAAAAGGTCAAAACTTGCACAGGCTGGTGAAAGCAATACTGTATCACCTTTTTCACCCAAATAATACGCCTTTCTAACCGCATTTTCCATGGAATCAACTTCAACTATTGTTTCTACAGCATTTTCGAAACTCTTAATAATTTTCTCATTGTCCTTACCAAGACAGATAATCCCCTTCACTTTATCCCTAACCAGGTCTATAAGGGAACTATAATCATTGCCTTTATCAATACCACCAATTATGAGAATAACGTTTTTCGTCATACTTTCGAGGGCATACCAGGTTGAATTTACATTCGTGGCTTTAGAGTCATTCATGAACATGATGCCGTGAACTTTTATAACGGGTTCTAGTCTGTGTTCCACCCCCTGAAAGTCTGATAGGCTTTCACGGATAATTTCCTTTCGAATTCGAAGTACCTGCCCTGCAATTCCTGCTGCCATTGAATTATAAGTGTTGTGTTTCCCTTTTAATGCTAGATCTTGGATTGACATATCAAATTTTTTATTTTTAAATTGAATATTTATTTTATCGTTATTTACATATGCAGTATTCTCGGGATCATTGTGTAATGAAAATGGAAGTTTAGCCATTCTCGTATCCCGGCTATCAAGCTCACTGCTTATTAATTTATCATCAGAACAGTAGATGAAATAATCGTCCTCATATTGATTCTGAATTATCTTAAACTTTGAGTTCACATAATTCTTCATATCATAATTATAGCGATCTAGATGATCGGGAGTAATATTGAGGAGAATGGATATATCAGACTTGAATTCATACATATCATCAAGTTGAAAACTACTAAGTTCCAATACATAATACTCGAAATCATTCTCTGCCACTTGCATGGCAAAACTATTTCCAACATTTCCTGCCATTCCAACATTCATTCCGGCTTTACTCATCATATGCCAGATTAAATTTGTGGTGGTAGTTTTTCCATTACTCCCTGTGATACAAATCATTTTGGCCTTAGTAAACCGTGATGCAAACTCAATCTCAGATATAATCGGGATTCCTTTCTCCCTAATAGCTTTAACAGCACCCGCTTCATCCGGGATTCCAGGGCTTTTAATTACCTCGCCAGCTGCAAGAATTACCTTCATAGTATGGCCAGCCTCCTCCCACTTTATTCCTCTACCTGATAGAATATCCTTATAGCTTTTTCTTATTTTACCATTATCAGAAAGAAAAACCTCATAGCCCATTTTTAAAGCAAGAACTGCACTTCCGGTACCACTTTCGCCGCCACCAAGCACAACTATCTTATTCTTGCCGTTTTGCATTTATCTAATTTTTAAAGTCACAATTGTAATTACAGCCAACATTATCCCCACAATCCAGAAACGAGTGACAATTTTTGGTTCGGTATACCCTCTTTTCTGGTAATGATGGTGTAATGGTGACATTAGAAAGATCCTTTTTCCTACCCCTGTTCTCTTTTTTGTATATTTAAAATAGGATACCTGGAGCATCACTGAAAGGCTTTCGATTAAAAATATTCCACACAGAATTGGGATTAAAAGCTCCTTCCTGATAATAATGGCGAACACGGCCAGTATACCACCTAAAGCAAGACTACCTGTATCACCCATAAATACTTGTGCCGGGTAGGAGTTATACCATAAAAACCCAATAGTTGCACCTATCAAGGCACTGGCAAATATTACCAATTCACCGGTATTGGGAATATACATTATATTCAGGTATGTGGCATAAATAGCATTACCAGACAGGTATGCCAAAACTCCAAGGGTTGTCGCGGAAATGGCCGTTGTACCAGCGGCCAGACCATCTAAACCATCCGTGAGATTTACCCCATTAGATACGGCCGTTATAATAAAGATAACTGCTATGACAAACACCAGCCACCCCCATTTTTGCTTTTTCTCACCAAGAAACCCAACTATCGTGCTATAATCGAATTCATGATTTTTTACAAATGGGATTGTTGTTTTTGTTGATTTCTGATCCTGAACCGTCGCTAGTTCCTCAAGGTTTGCTGAATAATTAACTTCAGAAGTTTCGAGAGAGGTATATTCACGGATGACAACATCATCGTTTAGATACAAAGTCAATCCAACTATTAGTCCTAAACTTACCTGGCCTATAATTTTAAACCTGCCAGCAAGACCCTCCTTATTTTTCTTAAAGATTTTAATATAATCATCAATAAATCCAATGGTACCGAGCCAAACTGTTGTGATCAGCATTAAGATGACATAAACATTTGATAAATCACCAAAGAGCAAAACTGGTATTAGAATTGAAGCCAGAATAATTATACCACCCATCGAGGGAGTACCCACTTTTTGGTATTGACCCTCAAGACCTAGATCCCGTACCACCTCGCCTATTTGCTTCTTTTGCAAATATTTAATAATTCTTCGCCCTATCACCATCGAAATAATTAAGCTGAAAATAACGCTCATAGAGGCCCGAAATGTAATATACTGGAACATTCCAGCTCCTGGAATATTAAAAGCATCGAGGTATTCGAATAGAAAATATAACATATTCAGTTACTTTTAATTAATCCTCTTCAATTTGGTTAAATATCTCTCTTACAATTTCTTTATCATCAAAATGTTGTCTTTTCCCTTCAATCTCCTGATAGGTTTCGTGTCCTTTCCCAGCAACAAGAATAATATCATTTCTGTCTGTCATCATGCAGGCGGCTTTTATTGCTTCCTTTCTATTGCTAATTGCTAAAACCTTTCTCTGCAATTCATCTGGGATTCCCAATTCCATATCTTTTATTATCTCTTCAGGTGATTCAGTTCTCGGATTATCTGATGTAAGAATAAGCTTGTCACTATTTTCAGCTCCAATTCTTGCCATTACAGGCCTTTTTTCTTTATCACGGTCTCCCCCAGCTCCTACCACTGTAATGACTTTGGTATGCTTTCTTCTAATTTGTTGAATGGTTTGAAGAACATTCTTAAGTGCATCAGGAGTGTGTGCATAGTCTACTATAGCAATTCTTCCATCATCGGATCGAATTGTTTCAAATCTCCCTGGTACAGGTTTTAGCTTGCTAATTACCGTAAGTACCTCAAAACTTTCCATTCCTAAATTTACAGCTGTGGCATAGGCTGCTAAAAGATTGTATATATTAAAATCACCTATAAAAGGAATCCATATTTCATGGCTTTCTATTTTTACTAAGGTTCCTTCAAGTGTCCTTTCAATAACTTTTGCGTTGAAGTCAGCTATTTGTTTAATTCCGTAAGAAAAGGCTTTCGATTTCGTATTTTGAAGAATTACTCTTCCATTCTTGTCATCTACATTAGTCAGGGCAAAAGCTTTCTCTGGGAGAGAGTCAAAAAATCTTTTTTTTGTATTCAGGTAATTACTAAAAGTTTTATGGTAGTCGAGGTGATCGTGTGTTAAATTTGTAAATATTCCACCACTGTAATTAAGACCTGCTATCCTCTCCTGGTCAATTCCGTGAGAACTCACCTCCATAAATACATGATTACAGCCTGCATTGACCATTTGATACAATAACTCATTTATTCTAACCACATCAGGAGTGGTATGAGTAGCTTCCACAGATTGGTTATGAATACGTGTGGAAATAGTTGAAATCAAACCAGCTGGATAACCCAGATCCTCGAAAATATGATATAGAAAGGTTGCGATGGAGGTTTTCCCATTTGTTCCGGTCACTCCAATTAATTTCAATTTATCTGAGGGATTATCATAAAATGCTGCTGCAATTTTCCCCAGCATCACTGGCACATTTTCAACCTGAACCCATGTTTGTTCAGTTTTTGTAATCTCAGGTATGTTTTCACACAGAATTACTGAAGCTCCATATTTAATCGCCTCAGGTATGTATTCATGCCCGTCCACCCTGATCCCTTTAACAGCTGCAAATAAATTATCTGAACGAACCTTTGAGGAATTAATAGTGATACCGCTAACAGGGACATCAACTGAACCCGTTACCTTTACATGGTCAATATTTTGTAGTATTTCTCTAAGCAATTTCATTTATCAAAAAATCATTAACCCTGGCTCATTTCTAAAACAATCCTTTTCCCCGTTGCTATTTGTGTCCCTGGTTTTATGGATTGAGATTTAACACTCCCTTTACCTCTTACAATTACCTCTAAACCAATATTTTCAAGTAAAAAAACAGCATCCTGTAATCCCATTTGAACTACATTTGGTACTACCTCCTCTTTAAAACTCAAGACTTTCATATTCACTATTGAATCGGTACTTGTTGTGGCTACCCATTCTGTCAATGGAGTTAAAGTGGCCGATTCCATATTCATTTGTGTCAGGACTTTAGATAAATCCTCATAACTTCCATTTTTTGAATAAGGAGCTGATAACTCATCATTTTGTGCATAGTAATTAATATTCTGTATCTCCAGTGTCGTTGCGTAAACCTTATCCGCAATTTCCTTAAATACCGGCCCGGCAACGAGGTTCCCGTAGTAGACAGAACTAGATGGGGCATTTACAACAACTATGCATGAATACTTTGGGGATTCAGCGGGAAAATAACCTACAAAAGAGGCCTGGTATTGTACATCTTTGTACCCACCGTATCCTTTGTTTTTATTGGCAATTTGAGAGGTGCCAGTTTTTCCAGCTATTTTAAAAAGATCATTTTTTAAATTTGTAGCAGTACCTTTTTCAACGACTCCCTCAAGCATTATTTTAGCACTTTTTATGGTACTAGCGGAGGCAATGGATGGATTAATTACTTCTGTGGGGAAGCTAGACTTTAATACCCCATTGTATCGAATTTCCTTTACCAGCTTTGGTTTTACCATTTTTCCATCATTCGCTACAGCATTATAAAAGGTTAATATCTGAATGGGTGTCATTCTGACTTCATACCCATGCGACATCATTGGTAAGGAGATTCCAGACCAGAAGGGATCTCCAGGATATTTTATTTCAGGGGCCCCCTCTCCTTTAATTTCTAAATTGAGTTTTTGATTCAGGTTCATACTGTAGAGCCTGTTTATAAATTCTTTCTCTTTTCCCTTATAATATTGATCTATAATTTTTGATACTCCTACATTTGAAGAATACTCCAGCACCTCCTGCACAGTAATTGTACCGTAGCCACCCTCATGGGAATCTTTAATAGTCTTATCGTAAAACCTTATTTTGCCATTCCCTGTATCTACCGAGTCCTCAAGTTTAACATATCCATCTTCTAGAGCCACCATTAATACAGGTAACTTAAATGTTGATCCAGGCTCTGCGCTTTCTCCAATTGCATAGTTATACAGCTCATGGTAAATCCCATTTTCATCCTTTTCCAAATTCACAATTGCGCGAACTTCTCCTGTAGCAACCTCCATTAAGATAACCGTACCATGATGTGCATTATGTTTTGTCAATTGCTTGAGTAAGGCTTGATGCGCTACATCCTGCAAATTGATTTTAATTGTTGTTATAATATCTTCACCATCGTGTGGTTCGACCTCATTTTTATCGTTAATTGGCATCCACACATTTCCTGACAATTTTTGCATATATCTAAGACCCGGTAAACCTTTAAGGTATTGGTCATAAGCTCCTTCTATTCCAACTACATTCGCTGAATTATCTTTAGATATATAACCTATTGTCCTTTTAGCTAATTCCTGATGCGGCAATAAACGATGATTATCCTGTACATATATAAATCCACCTTTGTACTGGCCCAACTTAAAAATTGGAAGAGTTTTTAATTCCTTTAGCTGAGCGTGACTAACTTCTCGCTTAATCAAATAATAACGCTCTCCTCTTCTTCGTGCCGAAACCAAATCTTTTTTATATTGTGCCTTAGATTTATCTCCAAAAGTCTTTGCCAATCCTCCTGCAAGTCCATCAATTCCACCATTAAAGACTTCTGAGCTTAGTGCATTACTTTTTAGATCCATCCTAATCTCATAATAGGGGATGGAGGTAGCCAATAGCCGGTTATCTGAATCATAAATATTTCCTCTATTGGGCTGAATCTGAAAATCCTTGGATGTTAATGTTTGCGCCTTACTGCTCCACTTTTCACCCTCAGCAAGTTGCAAATACAATATTCTCCCAAGAATGGTAATACCCATAACAAAGAATAAGGCATATACCAAACCCACCCGCCATAATATGTCTTTCTTTAATGACATTTATTTTTAGTCCTCCTCTGTAATAATTAATCTTTTTGGTGGCTCAACAGATTCGATCAGGTCAAGGCCACGTTCACCAACCAACTTTGATACTTCTGATTGTTTACTTATATCCATTAATATTGCTGAAATTGAGACTGACTCTGCTTTTAGCTCCTTGATTCTTTTTTGTAAAAACACAGTCTGACGAACAACCTTCTCCGCATTATACCGATTTCCTATGTATACAATTGCCAAAAATGTTATAAAAACCAGGAATGGCAATTGCTTGGTCACCAAATTCGTGGTCAAAACACTTCCATCAAGAAGCTCCTTTAAGAACCCTTTTCGAATCTCTTTTTGTTCAACCTTATGATCTATAAATTCAACTCTCTCGTCCATTTCAAGCTAAATAATCGGTTCTGGCAGCTATTCTTAGTTTCGCGCTTCTTCCCCTTGGGTTAGAATTAACTTCATCTTCACTCGGCACAATCACTTTTCGGTTCACCGCCTTAAATGGTCTCAAAACATTGCCATATAAATCAGTGTTTTCAACAGGTTTAAAGTCTCCATACTTTATAAAGTTTTTTACCAATCTATCTTCAAGTGAATGGTATGTAATAACGACCAATCTTCCAGACTTAAGTATGACTTCTGATGACTGTATCAGTAATTTTTTCAAACTATCAAGCTCTTTATTTACTTCTATCCGGATAGCCTGAAATACCTTTGCCAGATATTTATTTCTATCTTTTACTGGCACACAGGAGTCAATCACTTTTAAAAACCTGCCAATACTATTTATACCTTCCTCTTCGCGATTTTTTACTATGACAGATGCTAACCTTCTTGCATTTTTAATTTCACCGTATGTCCAAAACAAAATAGCCAGCTCCTCTTCATTGAGACTCATAATTATCTCAGCAGCTGACTGCTCGGCATTTTGATTCATCCTCATATCCAAGGGCCCGTCTCCCCTGAAAGAAAAACCCCTGCCTGTCAAATCAAATTGATGAGAGGATACACCGAGATCTGCAATAAGCCCACTAACTCCCTCAACTCCCAAAAACCTAAGATTGTTTTTCAGGTATCTAAAGTTCTGTCGAACAAACAAAAAACGAGGATCATTTATTCTGTTCTCCTCTGAATCAAGATCCTGGTCAAAAGCAATCAGCTTTCCCTTATCAAGTCTTTTTAGGATTTCTTTTGAATGCCCTCCCCCACCAAATGTTACATCTACATAGGTACCATTTGGATCAATATTTAATCCATCAACACTTTCTTTTAGCAACACTGGTATATGGTACCCGCTCATTCACCTTTATTCTGAAATGGTTCATCCATAATTTTTTCTGCCAGCCTTGCAAACTCATCATCCACAAAGCTCTGATCTTCGTAATTCTCCTTCAGCCAGATTTCAATTTTTGAATCCTGTCCAGCCATAATCAACTCCCTGTTAATCCCGGCTCCATCAAGCAATCTCTTTGGTATCAATAACCTGTTATTACCATCAAGAGCAAGTTCAGCAGTTCCTTTATAGAAATTCCTTAAGAAGATATTGTGCTCTTTTTTGTAAGGATTAATCTTACTACGAATCAAACTTGTTTGATACTCCCATTCATTCATGGGATACAATACGAGACATTTCTCAAAAATGTCTTTCTTAACCACAAACCGTCCCTGGCTCTGTTCCGGCAAATGCTTTATAAAGGCAGAAGGAAGAAGCACTCTTCCTTTTACATCCACTTTGCAGCTATAATCACCAATAAATGCGCCCATTTTTTTGAACATTTAACGGGTAAAAATATAGAAAAATTCCCACATTAAACCACTTTTACCCATTTTTTCCCACTTTTTTATCAACTTTTATTTCACTGCTTAAAGAGAAGACCAACAAGCTTTTAGATTTTGAAGAGCCTATTCAGAATTTATCAAGGTTTTTATTAGTTTTATGCTTTATTGCTATTTAGTGTTTTTGTAAAATTTTATCAGGGCTTATCTACTTTAATATGGCTTTTATCGATATTGAAAAAACTTTAAAAAGTAAAAATTCAGGATTTGCCAGAGCAATCCCTAGTTTTGTCATTTCCTATATTAAAAAAGTTGTCCATCAGGATGATTTAAACGATATAATATTAACTGCTGAAGACAAGCAAGGCTTTGATTTCATAAGGCATTCATTGGATTATATGAATATTAGCTATGAGGTTGAGGGTATTGAAAATGTTCCAAAGGAAGGCCGATTTGTTTTTGCTGCAAACCACCCACTTGGGGGGCTGGATGGCCTGATTCTTACTCTTGAAGTTGGAAAAATATTTCCAAATGTTAAATTTCCAGTAAATGATCTTCTTCTAAATGTTACTGCTCTGAAAGATTTATTTCTCCCAATAAACAAGCATGGCAGACAGGCTAAGGAAGCAGCAAAATTAGTTGAAGATGCATACGCTTCAGAAGATCAGATATTATATTTTCCGGCAGGGCTTTGTTCCAGAAAAAAAAGAGGGGAAATAATTGATCTTGAGTGGAAAAAGAATTTTATTACAAAAGCAATTAAGCATAAACGAGATATAATTCCAGTACATTTTACCGGCAAAAACTCCAACTTCTTTTACAACCTGGCCAATGTGAGAAAATCGCTTGGAGTAAAATCTAATTTTGAAATGGTTTATTTACCTGATGAAATGTTTAAGCAAGAAGGCAAGAGCTTAACCATGACTTTTGGAAAACCTATATCTTATATAGAAATTAAAGAGTCCGGACTTTCTGCCCAGGAGTGGTCCGACCAAATAAAAAAATTAGTTTACCAATTGTAGCCAGGTAATATTCTTCCACATATCAGAATTATTTGTATTTTTGATTTCTTAGAGTCTTACGATTTATGAAAGATATTATTCCTCCAATTCCTATACAGGATATTGAGAATGAGTTAAAAAAGGCAACCCTGCTTAGAAAAACCAATTATGGAGGGAATCTGGTTTATCTTACTACAAACAATGAGACTCCAATACTGCTCCGGGAGATTGGAAGACTTCGGGAATTGACCTTTAGAAATGCAGGAGGAGGTACAGGAAAAGATTGTGATCTCGATAAATTTGATGTTTCCGACACTCCCTACCAACAGTTATTTGTATGGAATCCAGAGGATAAGGAAATAATAGGTGGGTACCGGTTTTACAAATGTAATAATGAAACGGATGAATGTTTAGATCTGACAAGACTTGCAACCTCAAACCTCTTTAAATTTTCTGATAAATTTGTTCATAGATACCTGCCCCATTTAATGGAACTGGGCAGATCTTTTGTTGTACCATCCTATCAAACAAGAGATGGAGAACGGAAAAGTCTGTATGCTCTTGATAATTTGTGGGATGGTTTGGGGGCATTTGTAATTAATAACCCAGATATTCGCTTTTTCTTCGGCAAAGTGACTATGTATCAGCATTTCAATAGGGACGCAAGGGATCTTATTTTATTTTTCCTAAACAAACATTTCGGGGATCATGAAGGGCTACTTATCCCATTCAATCCCCTGCAGCTAAACCTCAATAGCGAAAAACTAGAATCTATTTTTATTGGGAAATCAAAAAAAGAAGATTATAAAATTTTATCCCAGGAGGTAAGGGCACTTGGAGAAAATATTCCACCACTTATTAACGCATACATGAACCTTTCCCCAACTATGAAAACTTTTGGAACAGTAATTAATGAAGGATTTGGGGGTGTTGAGGAAACTGGAATAATGATAACGCTAAAAGACATGTATGTCTCTAAAATCAACAGGCATCTTGCTTCTTACAGGGAAGACTATGAACTACCTAGCTTTTAGTCCGAAAATTACACCTAATATGCCCTCTGATTTCTTCCTTCTATATAATTTATGAAAGAGGTATTTACAACTTTATTTCCACCAGGTGTAGGATAATCTCCTGTAAAATACCAATCACCCAGATTGTCCGGACATGCAATATGCAGATTCTCAACAGTCTGGTAAACTATCTCAACCTCAGCATTTATTTCTCTGGTTTTAAGAAGGACCGCTATCTCCTTCGAAACTTCTTCAACTGAAAAAGGATCATAAATCTCTTTAACAAAGTTTACGATTTCCTCCTTTGGGAGTAATTCCTGGGCTTTTGATTTTTGATAAACACTATTAATCAAATCTTCACGACCATTCTTTTTCAACAAACTCATTGTCGCTTTAAAGGCAATAAAATCGCCTAATTTGGCCATATCAATACCATAACAATCGGGATATCTAATTTGAGGCGAGGAGGAAACAATCACTATCTTTTGTGGCTTCAATCTATCAAGTATTTTAATAATACTCATCTTAAGCGTGGTACCCCTTACAATGGAATCATCAATTATCACCAGATTATCAACACCTTGCCGAATAGTATCATAGGTTATATCATAAACATGACCAACCAGGTCATCCCTGCCTTGATCAGCAGCAATAAAAGTTCTGAGTTTTACGTCTTTAATCGCAATTTTCTCTACACGTGGTCTAAGGCTAATAATTTTGGCAAGTTCCTCTTCCGATCCCTGGTCCTTCAACTCCAAAATTTTCTTAACCTTTACGGCACTTAAATAGTCTTCCATCCCCTTTACCATTCCATAAAAAGCAGTTTCGGCAGTATTGGGAATAAATGAAAATACTGTATTCCTCAAGTCGTTATCGACAATTTTTAGGATATCTGGAGTAAGCAAATTACCCAGCATTTTTCTCTCTTTGTAAATGTCTCTATCGCTTCCTCGGGAAAAATATATCCTTTCAAATGAGCATGCTTTCTTTTCTCTTGGTGTTCTGATCTCCTCAATCGAAACACTACCCTTTGCTTTTGTAATAATTGCATGACCATGGGGCAATTCATGAACTTCAGCACAAGACAAGTTCATTACTGTCTGTATCACAGGCCTTTCAGAAGCAACAACAACAATCTCTTCATCATAGTAATAGTACGCAGGTCGAATTCCCCAGGGATCTCTTACAACAAAAGAATCACCATGACCTAAAAGGCCTCCAATGGCATAACCTCCATCCCATTTTTCACTGGCACGATTTAAAACTCTGGCAACATCCAAATTCTCTTCAATTAAAGGAGAAATTTCGATATTAGTATGTCCTTCACTTTTATAACTACTAAAAAGTTCCTGGTTCTCTACATCGAGATAATGACCAATATTTTCAAGAACTGTAACCGTATCAGAGAAATCTTTTGGATTCTGACCAACATCAATTAAAATTTGGAATAATTCATCCACATTTGTGAGGTTGAAATTTCCAGCCAATACCAAATTTCTTGATCGCCAGTTATTTTGTCGTAAAACTGGATGGACCAACTCAATGTTATTCCTCCCAAAAGTACCATATCGTAAATGTCCCAAATAGAGTTCACCCGCAAATGAAAGATTTTCTTTTGCCCAGTATGGATCACTTATCAGGTCATTCTGCTGTTCAGCCTTTACTGAAAACTCATCATTAACCTTGCTGAAAATATCCTGAATAGGATTTGATTGATTGGAGCGGTATCTGTGTATATATTTATTACCTGGACCCACATTCATTTTTAAGCAAACAGCACCTGCCCCATCCTGTCCCCTGTTATGTTGCTTTTCCATGAGCAGGTAAAGTTTTTGTAGCCCATACGTCCATGTGCCATACTTAACCTTATAATATTCGAGTGGTTTTCTCAGCCTTATTAAGGCTATTCCACATTCATGCTTAATTGCATCACTCATGAAGCAAAAATTAATTTAGAATTTGGGCCCTGCAAAAATAATCATTCAGATGGACAATACTAATACAATATCGAATTAAGAATCGCCCTCTAGTGGAGGTAGATTAATACTGCTTAAGGGAGTTATATATGCATCAGGAAATTTAGAACTCAGCTTATCAAACATGTTTGTTGCTTCCCTCTTTGTTCGAAAATCACCAACCCTGACCTTGAAATAGGGAGCTTCGTATAAAACATATGCCGGAACTAACGGAAAATCAGATATAAATAAGGCTTTCGATTCATAAGCACCCTCCCTGGCATTCCGCCCTGAGCCAAAAAATATTTGGATTCGATAACCTGGCATGTTATTATTCTTCTGATTAAGCTTCTTATACCTCTCAAGCATTTCATCAAGAGACTCATCCTGGTGTATGCTTAATGTGCCAGGCTTGGAGGCTTCAGTCTGATCAGTTTTTTGGCGAGTAGAATTGGAAGATCTGTTACTTTGAGCCGAACTTGAAATGTAGCTAGCTGTTAAGAAAAAAAAGAGAAAGAAAAAACGTAACATTAGGCCATCTTATAATCAGGATGAATACTTAATACCGGAATGGGTGAGTGGTTAACCATATGCTGTGCAGTAGTACTAATAGGCATATTTACAGGTGTTCCACGTTGGTTACTAACTATTGAAATCAAATCAGCACCATGATGAACACCATAGGTATATGTTATTTCCGCAAGGTTACTTCCTTTAATATCATCTCGAATAACAGTAATATTTCTTTTCTCCAGATAGTCACTTGCCTGGGTAGCATAGTTTTTTAACCTTTTAACAATATCAGCACGCTCTGTGGTTCTAACGGATATTATATGTACCTCTGCATTAAATGCCTCAGCCAGATCAGCTGTATATGGAACTTTTATCCTTGTTTCCCTGTTGGCATCTATCGGCAATACAATTTTTGAAATCTTATCCTTCTTAAATCCATTCCTTACTGTTATAACCGGACAAGGAGACTTACCTACAACTCTAAATGAATTGCTACCGAGCCAAAGTTCCTCAAATCCTGACACCCCATGTGTTCCCATTACTATTAAGGAAGCATTATCCAGTTCGGCTTGTTCTGTAATGATTTTATAAATCTTTCCAACTCTTATTAAATAATCAAAGGTTCCTTTTCCTTTATATTTTGGTTTGTATGTGCTTACCAGATTATCACAAAATTCAACTACGGTCTTCGCATATTCATTCTCCTTCCCTTCAATTACAAAAGGAGAGTCGTAGTTCTTATTTTTTCTTACATGCAATATTCTAAGACTGGCTTTCAGCTTGTTTGCAATAGCAATAGCATGTTTAAGTGCGTTGATAGAATCTTTTGAAAAATCTACTGGGACGAGGATGTTTTTCATTATTTTGAATTTTGTGAAATGTTTTGATTAAGGGCTAAAATTAGAAAAAATAATATTTAATTATATAATATATTTTCCTTAGTACAAATTTAAATCCTCTTTCGATTGTATAGGTATTTTAGTTCCAAAAATAAAACTCCTTACTTTCAGATAACCTTTCGCCTCAATATTGGCCCTCCCTTTACCAACTATCGAAAGCAATATTTTAGCCCCCCCAGATAAGCCAGATATATTCACATCCAATGGAAATGTATAGACTTTGTCTGATTTTTTTTCAATCAGAACTTTTTGAATATTGGTAATGTTTCCAACTGGCATCTCATTTAGTAAAATTAATATATCAACCTCAGATATTTTAAAATTCATCTTAGATGGATTCTCAACCGGAATGTCAACCTCCAATCCAAGTTTTCCTTTTTCAAATGTAGAAAACCTTACCTCCTTTACATCACCAACTACCAAATCTTTATATCCAGAGCAAGCTGAACCTATTAATAGGGTAGAGATGAAAAGAAAAAGGACTATAGTTTTAGACTTAGCCATCATTTGATCATAAACGGTATTATACGTGCTTTATTATAAAAAGATTACCACAAAAAAGGCCAATCGTGTTTAACAGATTGGCCACAACTTCATGATTCAGCTTATTTTATTCATTTTCAAGAACATCCATTAAATCCCTAGTCATCTCAAGGTTGTGATAAACATTTTGAACATCATCATCATCCTCAAAGTCCTCAATCATTCTCAGGAATTGTAAAGCTGTTGGAGTATCTATTTCTTTAGTGTCGTTTGGAATTCTTTGTAATTCTGAATTCTCTGGCTCAACTTCGAGCTCCTCCAGTTTCTTTTGAACACTGCCAAAATCTTCAAGCGCAGTGGTAATAATAAATACATCGCTTTCCTCTTCAATATCCTCAACTCCTGCATCAATAATCTCCAACTCAAACTCATCCGGATCTAGTTCTCCTTTGGGTACAGTGAATACCCCTTTTCGATCAAATAAAAAACTCAGAGACCCATTGGTTCCCAGGCTTCCTGCTCTTTTCGTAAATATTGACCTTATTACACCCACTGTCCGATTATTATTATCGCTCAAACACTCAATAAATACTGCTACTCCTCCCGGACCATAGCCTTCAAAGCTAATCTCCTGGAAATTTGCCCCATCATTACTAGCCTTATTTATTGCCCGAGTGAGGTTATCTTTGGGCATATTGGCTCCTTTGGCATTTTGTAGTGCCATCCTAAGCCGGGGGTTGGTGGATTCATCAGGTCCGCCCTCTTTTACAGCAACCTGAATTTCTTTAACAATTTTTGAAAATATCTTGGAACGTTTGGCATCCGCCGCGCCCTTTTTCCTTTTAATGGTTGACCATTTACTATGCCCTGACATATTTTCTCTTTTCTAAATATTTAATAATTCACTTCCATCAAAAATACAAAATATGATCGAATAAGTTGCCCGTTCAAAACAGTTTAAGGTATATTCATTAAAACCTAGTAAAAAATATGAAACGGCTTATTTCTTTAATTGAATAGCTCCCGAAGTCTTATTTCGGCTTAGTAGTAATCCCTTCTTTTGACCCAGGTATTTCAAATTAACTAAATTAACCTGGTCTTCAAACAACTCTGTTAGCATCTGGTCAGAAATCTCAATAGAATTAATCAACTCGACCCCCTCTACTTCAGTATATATCCTGGTCACGTCCATTTCTACTTCTTTTCCAATGTAGACTGGAGAATAATATTGACCATTTATCTTAATTTTAAAATTATTTCGAACATAATTAAACAAAACTGAATCTGCCTGAGGAGGTTCAGTTTCAGTGCCAAGTCCATAAGAAAGCTTTGATCCAGAAATAGCATATTCAAGATCGTCAGTAAAGATCTTCATTGTTATTTCAAGTGCCTTGTTTTCGGGGTTAAACTGAACCTGAACCAGGCTTACATAAAATTTATGACTGAATCCTGTAAAAATGAGAATAAGTGACCCAAAAAAGAGGAACCTAAGAGCTTTATTTCTCATAATTGCTAGTTTAAAAACAAATTCGGATTCGAATATTAAATAATAATTTACTAAAATTGCACAACTTATTGCAAAGATAGACGGCCTAAAGTTTCCATGAAAGTTTTCCAGGGACTTTTGAAAGGTCAAAACAAACTAAAACATATTCCAGTGAAAAAACAAGTTTTATTATTATCCATCGCTTTTCTATTTCTGAATACAATAATCTTCGCGCAAGAGAATGTTAACCACAGTAAATTCAGGCAATTATATGATAAACTGGCTACTCCAAATGCATATCGCACAGCTTCGGGAGCACCAGGTTATAAATACTGGCAACAAAAAGCCGATTATAAAATAGATATTACACTCGATGATGAAAACCAAAGAATTAATGGAATCGAAACCGTAACTTACTATAATAATTCACCAGATGTACTGGATTATATTTGGATTCAACTAGATCAAAATATTAGGGAACAAGGTTCAATTGCAGTCGAAACTGCAAGCATGAAATTATCTGAAAGAGTAAGTCCCTATTATTTAAGATATCTTATGAGTGATTTTGATGGTGGGTTTAAACTGGAATATGTAACTGATAGTAAGGGTAGTGCTTTGAGTCACACCATTAATTATACAATGATGCGAATTGATTTGCCCCAACCACTTAAGCCAGGAAGTAGTTTTGAGTTTAAAATTAAATGGTGGTATAACGTTAATGACAGGGCAAAAGTTGGAGGAAGATCTGGGATGGAGTACTTTGAAGATGAAGATAATTACCTGTATACCATTGCCCAATTTTATCCCAGACTAGCCGTTTATAGTGACTTTGAAGGCTGGCAGCAAAAACAATTTTTAGGGAATGGCGAATTTGCTCTAACATTCGGGAATTTTGATGTACACATTACTGTTCCAGACGACCATATTGTATCGTCCACAGGCGTTTTACAGAACCCAAAGGAGGTACTAAGTTCGGAACAAAGAGCAAGACTTGAAAAAGCGAAGAATTCTCCTGAACCAATTTTGATTGTTACTGAAGAAGAGGCTATTGAAGCTGAAAAGACCAAGTCTTCAAAAACAAAAACCTGGCATTTTAAAGCTGAAAATGTTAGAGATTTTGGGTTTGCCTCATCACGTAAATTTATTTGGGATGCTATAGGTGTAAAGTTTGGAAACCGTACAGTTATGGCCATGTCATTTTATCCTAAAGAAGGGAATCCTTTGTGGGAACAATATTCCACAAAAGCAGTTGCTCATACCATTAAATCATATTCAAAATACACATTTGATTATCCATATCCTGTAGCACAATCCATACATACAAATAATATTGGTATGGAGTACCCGATGATTTGTTTTAATGGTGGGCGCCCTGAACCAGATGGAACCTACTCAGAGAGAACCAAATACAGTATGATCTCTGTTATAATTCATGAGGTAGGTCATAACTATTTCCCCATGATTGTTAATTCTGATGAACGGCAGTGGAGCTGGATGGACGAAGGTTTAAACACTTTTTTACAGGGAGTTTCAGAAAGGGAGTGGGATCATAACTATCCTGGCTGGAGTGGAAATCCGGCTGAAATAGTTGACTATATGGATGGTGATAAGGAAATAATCACTCCCATAATGACCAATTCAGAATCTCTGCTTCAGTTTTATAACAATGCCTATGCAAAACCCGCTACTGGATTTAATATTTTGCGTGAAACAATAATGGGAAGAGAGTTATTTGATTTTGCTTTTAAGCAATATTCCCAGCGTTGGATGTTCAAACACCCCACTCCGGATGATTTCTTCAGAACTATGGAAGATGCATCTGCTGTTGATCTGGATTGGTTTTGGAGAGGCTGGTTTTTTACCACAGACAATGTTGACATCTCACTTGAAGAGGTAGCTGTATTTGAACCCTATACTCATGATCCCTCAATTGAAAAGCCAAAACAAAAAGAAACAGAGGAGGAGGTTCCCGAGCATATTAGTATTAGCAGAAACAAAGAAACACTAAAAACTGCTGTTGAATTAGATGAAGGTCTTAAAGATTTTTATAATTCATATAACAAATATGAAATTAGCGAGAGTGATAAAGCACAATACGAAAAATACCTTGAGTCAATGGATGAGGGTGAGAAAAAGTTGCTCTCGATGAATAGATATTTTTACCAGTTAAGCTTTAAAAATATTGGAGGTCTGGTAATGCCAATAATACTTGAATTTCGTTTTGAGGACGGAACTACTGAAGAAGTTAGAATTCCCGTTGAAATATGGAGGAAAGATAATGAGGAGATTAGTAAAGTATTTCTTTTTAGCAAAGCTGTTAAGAGTATAACTCTTGATCCTCACCTTGAAACGGCTGATGTAAACACATCAAATAATCACTGGCCACCAAAACCTGAGGTTACACGTTTTCAACTTTATAAGTGGAACCGATCAGCAAGGCCAAACCCTATGCAAAGTCAACAAAAGAAACAAGAATAGCTTCTGATAAAAGTGTAGATAGAAATAATAATGGCTAACTATTTATTCAGTTAGCCTTATTTTTAATTCATTAAGCTGACCCTCAGATATAGCTGAAGGACTCTCGATCATAATATCCCTTCCTGAATTATTTTTTGGAAAAGCAATGTAATCTCGAATAGACTCAGACCCACCAAATAGGGCAACCAATCTATCAAGGCCAAAAGCTATACCACCATGAGGTGGAGCACCATACTTAAATGCATTCATCAGGAATCCGAATTGGTCCTCAGCCTCCTGGGCAGAAAAGCCAAGATGCTTAAACATTTGCTGCTGCTTTTCCCGATCATGAATCCGGATAGATCCCCCACCAATCTCAACTCCATTTATTACCAGGTCATATGCATTGGCTCGCACCCGGTCAGGATCTGTTTCCAGAAAAGCTATATCATCTTCTTTTGGTGAAGTAAACGGATGATGCATTGCATGATATCTCTTTGTTTCCTCATCCCAATCCAATAAAGGAAAGTCAACAACCCATAGGGGCTTGTAGATTTTATCATCTTTCAGATTCAACCTGGTAGCCATTTCCAGCCGAAGCGCAGATAAGGCACTCAATGTGCTGCTACGCTCTCCTGCAAGAAGTAGCAGTAAGTCTCCCTTCTTCGCCCCCAGGGCATCCCTCCAGTTTCTGAGTGCATCTTCATCAAAAAATTTATCAACAGAAGATTTAAAGCTTCCATCCTCATTTACTTTTACATAAACTAAACCTCTGGCTCCTACCTGCGGCTGGGTTACAAAGTTAGTAAGCTGATCAACCTGTTTCCGGGAGAATCCCGAACAGCCTGGAGCTACAATCCCACCTACATATTCCACCTGATCAAACACCTTAAAGCCTTTTCCCTGGACAATACTGGAAATTTCATTTATTTCCATTCCAAATCTCAAATCAGGCTTATCCGTTCCATACTTCCTGATTGCTTCCTCATAGGGCATTCTTGGAAATGAAAAATCCAAATCAATCTTTTTAACTTTATTAAATAGGTATTTCACCATGCCCTCAAATGTATTGAGAACATCCTCTTGCTCAACAAATGACATTTCACAATCAATCTGGGTAAATTCCGGTTGGCGGTCAGCTCTTAGATCCTCATCCCTAAAACACCTAACAATCTGAAAATACCGATCGAAACCTGATATCATTAACAATTGCTTAAAGGTTTGTGGGGATTGAGGCAGGGCATAAAACTGTCCCACATTCATCCGTGAGGGAACAACAAAATCCCTAGCTCCCTCAGGAGTGGATTTAATAAGATATGGGGTCTCAATTTCAAGGAACTCTTGAGAATCAAGGTAACTTCTCACCTCTTTGGTCATTTTATTCCGAAGAAGCAGGTTCTCTTTTAAAGGTTCCCTTCTTAAATCAAGATAACGATATTTCATTCGTAACTCTTCTCCTCCATCCGTTTCTGTTTCAATAGTAAACGGAGGTACTTCCGATTTGCTCAAAATCTCAATTTTTTTAGCAACTATCTCAATTTCTCCTGTTGAGATTTTTTTATTTTTATTACTTCTTTCTGCAACTACTCCTTCAACCTGAATAACAAATTCCCGCCCCATCTTACGAGCTCTTTCACATAATTCAGGGTCTGTGTCCATATTAAAAACTAGCTGTGTGAGTCCGTATCGATCTCTAAGATCAATAAATGTCATACCTCCCAGGTCTCTTGATTTCCGTATCCAGCCACTTAAGATAACTTCCAGATTGACATCTTCAATATTCAGCTCTCCACAGTTGTGTGTTCTATACATAATTACCATTTTATTAGGATTGTGCAAAAATAGAGAAATTCCTTAAAACTGACTATCTTAGTTGCATGTATTAATCTATTCTAAATTCCGTTTTACGTGCTTTTATCCAATCACCTTAATAGTATAAGTCAGCAGCCTGATTCTCAAGAACATTACATGAAAGAGGCCCTTAAAGAAGCAAAAGCTGCTCTGGAGAAAGATGAAGTTCCAGTTGGAGCGATCATAGTTTTATCAAACCGGATTATTGCCCGATCGCACAATCTGGTTGAAACACTCAACGATGCAACGGCCCACGCTGAAATGCTTGCACTTACCTCAGCTCAGAATTATGTGAATGGGAAATATTTACCTGAGTGCACATTATATGTTACTCTGGAACCCTGTATGATGTGTGCTGGGGCCCTGTTTTGGACCCAGCTTGGAAATATAGTTTATGGAGCCTCAGATCCAAAAAGAGGCTTCCAAAATATAAATTCGACAATATTACACCCAACAACAAAAATAAAAGGTGGAGTGCTCAAAGATGAATGTAGCTCCCTGCTAAAATCTTTTTTTAAGTCAAAAAGATAAATTATTAATTTAGGTTGTGCTAGTCTCTTTCTCTTGAATTATCAAACCGGGAACTTTAATACTCCGATTCTCTAAACTATTTTAGCTATATTTGAGTAGTTGTGATAAACCATTGAGATGAATAAAAGAATCCTTTTTCTTGGATACCTGATCTTAACTATAAACCTGGTTTCATTTTCACAGGTTAATGCAAGATTAAACTCAATGACTCGCAATAGCTCTCTATATGTTGATAATCCATACGAGAAAGTGGAGGGCAACCCCTATATTGAAAAAAAGTTTTTGGAAGGAAAAATGGTTTTTAAAGATTCGTCCGAGATTTCTGAAGTACTGCTACGCTTAAATCATAATACAGATCAAATAGAATTTATGGAAGAGGATGAAATTCGGGGCTTCTCAAAACCTCAAGATTTGGCATTTGCTAATTTTGGAAATCGGAGCTTTATTTATGTGAGATACTTTTTGGCGAAGAAAGTTATGTATGGTTATTTTGAAGTATTGGCAAATGGATATTGTAAACTTCTGTATCGAAGAGAATCCATTATAAAAAGGGAACAATTGCCACCATCAGAAATGTCTGGCGGAAATTATAGAGATTATTTCAGGACTACAGAAGATTATTATTTACTTGTGGCTTCTGAACCTGCTAAGAAAATAGTGAAATCAAAAAAAAGTGTACTTAAAACTATAAACGATCAGGAAACAGAATTAAATAAATATATAATAGATAAAGGCCTTAAACTAAAACAGGAGGAGAGCCTTATTGAATTAATCAATTATTACAATAGTCTAAAGCAGTAGTAGGCTTTAAAAACCATAATATTCTTAATTAACAATTAAACTAGAAATATAAGCTATGGTCATTGAAAATATTAATGCTTCCTATAAGCAATGGTTCCGCAGCCTGGCAAGTACTATTTTGTTGGGTGTCTCGATAGCCTTATTGTTCACCCTCCATTATTTCAACAAACCATTTCTAGGCCTTAACCGGGTTGAAATTACACTTATTCTATTATTTATATATCTGGTGGTAATTCTCATTCCAATAATCCTAAGATATCAATTTATTTATATTTCGGATGAGAATGAAAAACTAAGTATTAGATATTACAATATTGCATTTCTCCCCGGGAAGAAAAAAACTATTGAATTTGACCTGGATGAATTTCATAAATTTGAAATAACAAAAACCGTTTTTAACCTGAGAGAAAATCTTATCATTTATAGAAAAATGCAAAAGGGAGTAGCTAAATACCCTCCCATTTCAATAATGGGATTTAAACCTGCACAGCGTAAAAAACTAATTTCTATGTTATCCAAACTAGAACAAAACTGATCTTATTAAATTTAAAAGATGTTTATATAACATATAATTTATATGAGCAAAATCATTAATTATTCCTACCAAGCATCTTTACATTTGTAACCTATTTTATTTAAACACATTCTTTTGTTGAATTATTAAAAAAAAAGCCATGAATGTTGACAATTTCATGAATAACCTGGAGAGAAAGCACCCTGGAGAACAGGAGTATTTGCAGGCCGTTAAAGAAGTTCTTGAATCAATTGAAGATGTCTATAATGATAATCCTCAATTTGAATCAGCTGGAATACTTGAAAGGCTTGTGGAGCCCGACAGGATATTAACTTTTAAAGTTCCGTGGTTGGATGATGAAGGAAGAACTTATGTAAACCTTGGTTACCGGGTTCAGTTCAATAACGCTATTGGACCCTATAAGGGAGGCTTAAGGTTTCACCCAAGTGTTACATTGAGCATCCTTAAGTTCCTTGGCTTTGAACAAATTTTTAAAAACAGCCTAACCACTCTTCCTATGGGTGGAGGTAAAGGAGGAAGTGATTTTGACCCAAAAGGTAAATCAAATTCTGAAATAATGCGATTTTGCCAATCGTTTATGCTTGAACTTTGGAGGATTATAGGACCTGAGACAGATGTTCCAGCAGGAGATATTGGCGTAGGAGGGCGAGAAATTGGCTATCTGTATGGAATGTATAAAAAACTTGCACGAGAAAATACCGGTGTTCTAACTGGTAAAGGACGTGATTGGGGTGGAAGTTTAATACGTCCGGAAGCCACTGGATTTGGTACTGTATATTTTGCTAATGAAATGTTGAAAACCCAGGGCAAAGATTTTAAGGGGAAAACTGTTGCTGTTTCAGGTTTTGGAAATGTAGCATGGGGAGCTGTTAAAAAGATTACTGAATTGGGCGGAAAGGTTGTTACTCTCTCAGGACCTGATGGCTACATTTATGACTCAAAAGGTATAACAGGTGATAAGATAGATTATATGCTCGAACTAAGAGCGAGCAATGAAGATATTGTACAACCTTATGCAGAACGTTTTCCTGAAGCTGAATTTCATGCAGGTAAAAGGCCGTGGGAAGCTAAAGTGGATATTGCTTTGCCATGTGCAACCCAAAATGAGCTCAACGGTAGCGATGCTCAAAAACTAATAGACAATGCTTGTTTTTGTGTTAGCGAAGGAGCCAATATGCCATCTACTCCTGAAGCCATTGAAATATTCCACAACAATAAGATCCTATTTGCCCCAGGGAAAGCAGCAAACGCCGGAGGTGTTGCTACTTCAGGATTAGAAATGTCGCAAAATTCACTTAAGCTAAGTTGGACTCGTGAGGAGGTGGACGCCAAATTGCACCATATTATGAAAGAGATTCATGAATCATGCGTAAAGTATGGGGAAATAGAGGATGGCTATGTTGACTATGTAAAAGGAGCCAATGTTGCAGGTTTTCTTAAAGTTGCCAATGCCATGCTCGACCAGGGTGTAATCTAAAAATAAGTTTACCCACCTTTTTATTCCTTAAGTAACTTGATATCATTATAAATAGAAGCCTTTCGAGGCTTCTATTATATTCAGGGGAATACAAAATGTGATTTTCATAATCAAAGTTTTTTATTTTTGCATTTCGTGAATGACAATGATCTGACATACAAAATTGGAATTAGCCTAATTCCAGGGATAGGACCCATCACAGCAAAAAAACTTATTGCATATTCTGGAAGTCTTAAGGGTGTTTTTATGCAATCGCAAAAAAATCTGAAAAAAATACCGGGTATAGGTGAGCAGTTGTCAAAAAATATTTCCGATAAATCAATCCTTAACAAAGCGGAGAAGGAAAAGGAATTTATTAATGAATTCAATATTAAATCTTTCTTTTATCTCGATAAGAATTATCCTGAAAAATTAAAACAGTGTGAAGATGCCCCTGTTATGTTATTTCAAAAAGGAAATGGCAATCTAAACAGTCCAAAAACTATAAGTATTGTTGGAACAAGAAATGCTACTCAAAGCGGCAAAGAGATATGTGATAGCTTTATTGATGACTTGAGTAGAAAGCATCCTGAAACCCTAATTGTAAGTGGGCTCGCCTATGGCATAGATATTACAGCACATAAAGCTGCCTTGAGAAATGGCTTGGAAACAGTTGCTGTTTTGGGTCACGGGCTAAAGACTCTTTACCCTTCTGCACATAGATCCATAGCAAAAAAAATCATTGAACAAGGTGCCTTGATAACTGATTTTCTCAGTGAAGAGTCGCCTGAAAGGAATAATTTCGTGAAGCGAAATCGTATTATAGCTGGTCTTGCAGATGCTACCATAGTTGTAGAATCTGGCAGGAAAGGGGGTGCACTTATAACTGCTGATATAGCTAATTCATACAATAGAGACGTTTTTGCCTTTCCAGGGAGAATCTCTGACCCTTATTCAAAAGGATGCAATAGGTTAATTATTTCGCATAAAGCTGCCCTAATAGAAAGTGTTGAAGACCTGGAATACATAATGGGTTGGAAAACAAATAAGAAAAAACCCTCTGACGTGCAAAAAGAAATATTTTCCGAACTTGAGGAAGATGAGAAAATTATAGTTGACTTATTAAGCCAGCATGGGGAACTCACTCTTGACCAAATAACGATTCAGGTTAACTCTCCCGTAAGCAAAGTATCCTCCCAACTTCTAAGCCTTGAATTTAAAGGGCTTGTTAAAAGCTTGCCAGGCAAGTTGTACAAGCTCTTTTACTAGTTATCTCTGTTTACAAACGATTTAGTCTAGAAAACTAGCAATATTAATAGAAGGTGAACCATAAATGAATTTTATGTTGTTAAACAGGTCGTATTTACACAATGTTATAAATGCCATATACTCCCCTACCTGTCTATTTATCTGCGCCTTATACCACCTTCTATTCAAATCAATAAGGACATAAATCATTTGGAGATTACAAAAAAAAAATTATGTTTGCCTTCATTCGTTCAACCACTTTTATTAATCAAAAAATGTAAAATATGGATCCTAGAGTAAACCAATTCATGGCTGAAGTTAAAGCCAAAAATCCCGGGGAAAGTGAATTTCACCAGGCTGTAATGGAAGTTGCTGAGTCACTGATTCCATTTATTGAGGAGAATCCCAAATATAAACATGCTAAGGTTCTGGAAAGAATGACAGAACCAGAAAGAGTTATTCTTTTCAGAGTTCCCTGGGTTGACGATAAAGGAGAGGTTCAGATAAACAAAGGCTATAGGATTGAAATGAGTAGTGCAATTGGCCCATACAAAGGTGGCCTACGTTTTCACCCTACAGTTAATTTAGGAATCTTGAAATTTCTTGCATATGAGCAAGTATTTAAAAATAGCCTGACCACTCTTCCTATGGGTGGAGGTAAAGGTGGATCAGATTTTGATCCCAAGGGAAAGTCAGATAATGAAGTAATGAAGTTTTGCCAGAGTTTCATGACTGAACTAAGTCGACACATCGGTCCTAATACAGATGTTCCTGCAGGTGATATTGGAGTTGGTGGGCGTGAGATTGGATTTCTTTATGGACAATACAAACGTCTGAGGAATGAATTTACAGGTGTTCTTACCGGAAAAGGCATTGAGTGGGGCGGAAGTTTAATACGTCCTGAAGCCACTGGATACGGAACAGTATATTTTGCTGAAGAAATGCTAAAAGCCAAGGGCGATTCTCTTAAAGGGAAAGTAGTAACTATATCAGGTTCGGGCAATGTGGCTCAATATGCAACAGAAAAAGTAAATGACCTTGGCGGAAAAGTTGTTACTCTTTCTGATTCATCAGGATTCATTTATGATCCAAATGGTATCAATACAGAAAAATTAGCCTTTATTATGGAGCTTAAAAATGTTAAGCGTGGTCGTATTAAGGAGTATGCTGATAAGTTTGGTGTAGAATACTATGAAGGTAAAAGACCATGGATAATTAAGTGTGATGTAGCTCTTCCATGTGCTACCCAAAATGAAGTAAACAAGGAAGAGGCAGAAACTCTAATGAAAAATGGTTGTTTTGTAGTAGCTGAAGGAGCAAATATGCCATCAGAGCCGGAAGCTATTGAAGTTTACCAAAAAAATAAAATACTTTATGGTCTAGGTAAAGCTGCAAATGCAGGTGGAGTAGCTGTTTCAGGTCTTGAAATGAGTCAAAATTCACTTAGGTTAAGCTGGACTCGGAAAGAAGTAGATGAAAAATTATTCACCATTATGAAAGATATTCATGAAACTTGTGTAAAATTTGGCAAGGAAGACAATGGATATATTGACTATGTAAAGGGTGCAAATATTGGTGGTTTTGTAAAAGTTGCAGACTCCATGCTTGCTCAGGGAATTGTTTAGAATAAAAGCTTATCAACTGAATTTTAGGGGCATATTCCATATGCCCCTTTTTTATTATTTTTACCTGCCATTTCTTAATCATTATTATGAAGTTGATTGATACACATGCTCACTTATATCTTCCAGAATTTGATAGTGACAGGACAGAGATAGTTAATAATGCTCTTCAAAGTGGAATTGCAAAAATATTTCTTCCAAATATTGACTCTTCCACTGTAAAACCCATGCTTACCCTTACAGAAGAATTTCCTGGAACCTTTTTCCCGCTTATTGGCTTACACCCCACCTCAGTGAATGAAAACTTTCAGGATGAATTATCAAAAGTAAGAGAATGGCTTACAAAATACAGGTTTTGGGGTATCGGTGAAGTTGGAATTGATCTGTATTGGGACAAAACTTTCAGGGCTCAACAGATGGAAGCTTTCAGAGAGCAGGTCAATATTGGACTCGAATCTGAATTACCTGTAATTATTCATTCAAGAGAATCTTTTGATGAGATTTTTTTCGTTTTGGAAGAATTTAAAGGGAAGCCATTATCTGGAATATTTCATAGTTTTACAGGAACAAGTTTGCAGGCAAAAAGGGCAATTGAAATGGGATTTCTTATTGGAATAAATGGTATCGTTACATTCAAAAACTCTGGCTTAGATCAGGTTGTTAAAGAAATCGGCCTTGAAAAGTTAGTTCTGGAAACTGATTCCCCTTACCTTTCGCCGGTTCCCAGACGTGGCAAAAGAAACGAATCTGCATACCTGCTATATATAGCTGAGAAATTAGCAGATATTTTCTCCTGTGATTTAGAAACAATTATTGAAAATACCTCAAAAAATGCACTGGAAGTGTTTAAAATAGATTAGATGACAAAAAAAAATCAATCCATATTAATAATTTATACTGGCGGAACCATTGGGATGGTGGAAGATCCTGACAATAATTCACTAAAGCCTTTGGATTTTAAGCATATTTCCATCGAAGTTCCTGAATTAAAAAAATTTAAGCATGATCTACATTGTCGAAACCTTGATCCAATAATTGACTCCTCAGACATAAAGCCAGAAAACTGGATAAAAATTGCTGAATTAATTTTTAAATCGTATCATGATTTTGACGGTTTTGTAATTCTTCACGGGACTGATACGATGGCTTACTCTGCATCGGCATTGAGCTTTCTCCTGGAAAATCTACAAAAGCCAGTAATTTTTACAGGATCACAACTCCCTATAGGACTGATACGTACAGATGCCAGGGAAAATTTAATTTCTGCCATCGAAATAGCCTCAACTCAAATGGATAAGGGGCCAATGGCTCCGGGAGTAAGTATTTACTTCGAAAACAAACTTTTTCAAGGAAACCGAACAACTAAATTAAGTGCTGAGAATTTTAATGCATTCATTTCCCCGAACTTCCCTGTACTTGCTGAATCAGGAGTACATCTAAAATTCAATCAGGAAGCAATTCAATACCCTGAAGTAAAAAAAGATCTGATATTGCATACTTCTTTGAATCAGGATATTGCGATCATAAAACTATTCCCTGGAATTTCAGATAATTTCATCAAAAATGTCTTAAATATTTCTGGATTAAAAGCTGTAATACTTGAAACTTTTGGATCCGGCAACGGACCTACTGAGAGCTGGTTTATTCAAAGCTTAGAGGAATTCATTTCAAAAGGAGGCATAATTCTCAATGTTACTCAATGTTTGGCAGGAAGGGTTGAACAGGGAAGATATGAAACCAGCCTGAAGTTACGAAATGCAGGTGTTATTGGAGGTTCAGACATCACCACTGAAGCCGCTGTAACCAAACTAATGTTCCTGTTGGGGCAAAATCTTGAAAAAGAAAAATTAATTTTTCTACTTAAAAGACCAATTAGTGGAGAAATAAGTTAGCAAATAAAAAAAAATTTGTATTTTGTGCAGCCTAATTCTTTGAAAATATTGTTGATTGGAGAGGTGGCCGAGTGGTCGAAGGTGCACGCTTGGAAAGCGTGTGTGCTGTGTGAAACAGTACCGGGGGTTCGAATCCCTTCCTCTCCGCCACAACAGAAAATATTGAACAAAATTTATTATTTTATAATCAAAACTTAAACACTTTAATAACTAAACAGATCACTAACCATGAAAAAATTATTTGCTTTAGTAGCGGTTATTGCTATGCTCGGTTTCGGGGCATACCAAAATGCATTTGCCCTGGGAGAGTCCGCGGGAACATCAACTTATGAATTAGTTTCGCTAGCTCAGGATGCAGCAGGAGATGCTTCTTCTGAAGGAGGTAGCGAAATTCATAAACAAATTAAGGCTAAATTTATTGAAGGTGGAGCACAGTTTATGGGTGCTGTTCTTTTAACGCTTATTTTTGGTTTAGCCCTTGCAATTGAAAGGATTATTTACCTCAACCTTGCCACCACGAACACCGACAAATTATTAAAGAAAGTTGAAGATGCGCTTAATAGCGGGGGCATTGAGGAAGCAAAATCAGTTTGCCGCGACACTCGCGGACCGGTTGCCAGTATATTCTACCAAGGGCTTGATCGCTATGACGAAGGTATAGAGGCATCCGAGAAATCGGTTATTGCATACGGTAGTGTACAAATGGGTCTTCTCGAGAAAAACCTCTCATGGATTGCTCTATTTATTGCTATCGCTCCTATGTTAGGATTTATGGGTACAGTAATTGGTATGATCGATGCTTTTGATAAAATCCGTATCGCAGGTACCGTATCAGCTCAACTTGTTGCAGGTGGTATCCAAATTGCTCTGATCACGACTGTTTCTGGTCTGATTGTTGCGGTAATTTTACAGATATTCTACAATTACATATTATCAAAAATCGATGGTCTTGTAAACTCAATGGAAGACTCTTCCATCTCACTTATCGATCTTCTTGTAAAATATAGTCTTAAGAAATAAATTTTCTGGCCATGTCAAGTAAAATAACAAAAATCATAAGTATTATCCTTTGGGCCCTGATGGGTATTTCCGTTATCCTGGTAGTATTATTCTACTTTGGAAGTGTGGTGCCTGGAACTGAAGGAACCAATATGGAAGAGCCGGTGATTACTGAATTACTTCTTCAATGGGCAAAATTCATGACCGTTGGAGCAACAGTTATTACACTAGGGTTTTCCATTGTGAATCTAATAATTAATCCTAAGGCACTCAAACAATCATTAATAATGGTTGGAGTTGGAGCTGTACTTGTTGTTGTTTCCTACTTAATAGCAGACAACCAAGTACTAAATATGCCTGGATATGAAGGTACTCAGAATGTTGCGAGCACTTTGAAATCTGCCGGTACTTTTTTATGGCTGGCATATATTTTGTCTGGACTTGCTGTATTAGCTATTGTATACAGTGAGATAGCAAAGTATTTTAAATAAAATATATATTGTCTTCGTATCAATTCAATTGATACGAAGACAATTAATCATTAAATTTAGATCAACTAATGGCTAAAAGGGAATCACAACCAATTAATGCAGGTTCAATGGCTGATATAGCCTTCCTCCTGTTAATCTTTTTCCTGGTAACCACAACTATGGATGTTGACACCGGTTTGATGAGAAGGTTGCCACCAATTCCTGATGAAGATCAACAAGATACTGACGATAAGATTAAGGAACGGAATGTTTTTGTTGTTCTCATAAATAAAAATAATGACCTTCTTGTTGAGAATGAAGAAATGAGTATTTATGATCTGCGAGAAAGGGCTATGGAATTTATAGCAAACCCTGATGACAGGGAAGACTTACCTGAGAAAGATTATAAAGAAATCGAATTTTTTGGCAATGTATACGTACCAAAAAATCCTGTTATTTCATTGCGGAATGACAGGGGCACTGCATATGGTACCTATCTTATGGTACAGAATGAATTGCTGGCAGCCAAAAATGAATTGAGAGACCAGCTCTCAATGCAAACCTTTGGTAAAAAATACAAGAACCTGGAAGAAGAAGAAGAAAAAGCAGTTCAACAATATTATACTTCTGTTTTATCAGAAGCTGAACCAAAAAATATTGGAGGAAACAAATAATGTCAAGATTTAAAAGAAAAGGTAAAAAAGGAGTCGGGGCTATCAATACAGCTTCACTCCCTGACATTGTCTTTATGCTTCTATTCTTCTTCATGACAACAACAGTTATGAAAGAAGTAGATTTAAAAGTGAACATTCGACTTCCAAGCGCTACTGAGGCGAAAAAACTGGAAAAGAAAGATTTGGTTTCTTTTATTTATATTGGGAAACCCAGTGTTCATTTCCAAAAACTTTTTGGTACAGAACCCAGAATTCAGTTGAATGATCAATTTAAGAATGTTAATGATATTCAAGACTTCATTGCACAAGAAAGAGATGCTATGAATGAATCAGATCAGGCTAAAATGTCAGTCTCAATGAAGGTCGACGAAGAAACTAAGATGGGTGTGGTAACTGATATAAAACAAGCTCTCAGAAGGGCCAGTGCCCTTAAATTAAACTATTCATCTATTAAAGTAGATCAATTAAAATAATTTTTTCATTTCTTATATACTGAAAGAGTGCTCGAACCAGCACTCTTTTTTTTTTGCCTTTGTAGCAAATCTTAAATAAATGAAAAGCATATTGCTTAGCAAAGGATAAAGTTGAACACCAATGTGTCCTATGCAAGAGTATTTAGTCTTTCAATAATTAATGAAAGAAAAGGTATGCTAACAAAATTGAAGCTATAATTCCTACGAAATCTGCTATCAAACCACAGACGACAGCATAACGTGTATTTTTTATTCCAACCGCACCGAAATACACAGCAAGAATATAAAATGTGGTATCCGTTGCCCCTTGTACAGTGCTAGCTACACGGCCAACAAATGAATCTGCTCCATATGTGGTCATAGCATCAACCATCATTCCTCTGGCCCCGCTTCCACTTAAAGGTTTCATTAAGGCAGTTGGCAAAGCTGGTGTAAAATCAGTATTCACACCAAATTGCTGAAATATCCATGTAATTCCAGCAATGAGCCAGTCCATGGCTCCAGAGGCCCTGAAAACACCTATCGCTACAAGGATAGCTACAAGGTATGGAATAATTTTTACCGCTGTAGTAAATCCTTCTTTAGCGCCTTCAATAAAGGCTTCATACACATTTATTTTACGCAATAGAGCCATTACTATAAAGCTGGTAATAACCGAAAATAAGATAAAATTACTGGCTACTTTTGATACCTGGGTAATAGCATCCTTGTCCAGAGTTGAGAAATACCAAATTAAGCCTCCAATGAAAATTGAAAGTCCTCCTAGGTAAAATAACACGACTTTATCAAGTAAATTAATCTTCTGATAAATAGCTACAGAAATCAATCCTGCTATAGTTGAAAAGTAAGTAGCCAACAAAATTGGAATAAAAATATCCGAAGGGTTGGCTGCACCCAACTGGGCCCTATAAACCATAATACTAATTGGCAGGATAGTTAAGCCTGATGTATTCAAAACAAGAAACATTATCATGGCATTAGACGCAGTATCTTTATCCTTATTAGTTGCCTGCATTTCCTTCATAGCCTTTAAGCCAACAGGCGTTGCCGCATTATCCAGATTTAACATATTGGCAGCGATATTAAGCATTATGGGGCCGTGGGCAGGATGATCTTTACCCAATTCAGGAAATAATTTATTGAAGAAGGGTCCTATGGCTCTCGAAAAAAGTTTAACAACTCCGCCTTTTTCTCCAATTCGCATTATCCCCATCCATAGAGTTAAAACTCCAGTTAGTCCGAGGGATATTTCAAAACCGGTTTTCGCCATGTCAAAGGTTGAATTAACCATGGCCGGGAACACTTCAGTATCACCGAAAAAGAATAATTTAATAAACCCAATAATGAAAGCAACAAGAAAAAAGAATACCCAAATGTAATTTAAAGCCATTGTAGAAATTAAAGATTATATCTGGTAAAACTGTATTGCAAAAATGCTAAAATATTTGATAAAGTAAGCCCTTGTAATACAATTGCTTCTTAGATTCAATAATTCATATACGTGAAACGCCCATTATTAGTTTTAAGGCCGTTGATTTGTATAGAAAAAAGATCAATCTTAATATTCCTATTAAACAATTCCGGAAATAGAATTGTAATTCAGGAAAAAATTGCAATTTCTGGTTTGGATAATGGTTTTGATTGATCTATTTTTAGATTCAGATCGCTTATATACTTTATTTAGGAAGAATAATACTATTTCTATGTTTAGAACATTTCACAAGCAAGAAATACTTGAATTGAAACATATAATTCAACTTATAAAAAATTCAATTTAATGAAGCCAACTTTCTCCAAAGCCATCGTAAGAACACCTTGCAAAAATATGGTAAATGGTCTTACCGAGGCCCAATTGGGTATTCCAGATTACAATACAGCCCTACTACAGCATAAGGAATATATTGATGCATTAGAATATTGTGGATTAGAGGTAGTTGTCCTTCCAGCAAACGAGGATTACCCTGATTCAACTTTTGTTGAAGACACCGCCCTTTTAACTCCTAAAGTGGCCATTATTACCAATCCAGGTGCTACTTCAAGAAAAGGTGAAGCTGCTGAGATCCGGGAAGTAATTGAATCATATTTCAAGGTCATTGAAACCATTGTAAACCCTGGTACAATTGAGGCTGGAGATATTATGATGGTCGATTCATTTTTCTACATAGGACTTTCAAACAGGACCAACAATGAGGGTGCACGACAAATGCTTGAAATCTTACGATCATATGGAATGGATGGAAAAACTGTTGCTTTGAAAGAGTTTCTACATTTAAAGTCAGGGCTCTCTTATCTTGAAGAAAACCGTTTGCTCATTAGTGGAGAATTTTTACAGATGCAGATATTCGAGAATTTCGAACATTTGCGATTACCTATTCAGGAAAGTTATGCTTCAAATAGCGTGTGGGTAAATGAAAAAGTTCTTGTTCCGCATGGTTTTCCAATTGCTTCTGAGAAAATTCAGGAACTTGGCTATGAGACAATTGTTTTAGACGTCTCAGAATTCCAAAAACTGGATGGAGGCCTAAGCTGCCTTTCTTTGCGATTTTAGTTCCTCCAGAAAATTCATGGGTTGATTTATGAAATTAAAATGGAAATATAAATACAAAATTCTCAATAATTATATTGTATATTTCAACTCTAAAATAAAAGTTGTAACCTTTTAAACCCTAAAATATGAGGTCT
>RCNC010000129.1_pt1 | contig 40361 bp, 41 predicted proteins | sample 2041301 | NCBI WGS metagenome assembly RCNC01 (sample SAMN09708231, study PRJNA481090) | Marine sediment metagenome, whole genome shotgun sequencing project. | biome: marine sediment; feature: ocean; material: sediment; isolation source: Sewage treatment plant 13A marine sediment (STP13A) ...
TTTTGGTTCTTTTCTTTGGGCAAACAAAGAAAACGAACAGAAAAAATCTATTGCTGGCTGAGCCTTAATTCTCTGATCTGGCTTAAAAGACCAGGTCAAAACTGATAGAATAAAAGAAGGTTCTTCCGGAAAACGCCCACCTAAAAAAGGAACGTGCATATTGGCTGCCACCTTTTGATGCCGCCAGGCGACGAGCAAAGGCAATTTGATGGACAACGGAATGATGATTATAGCATTGAGGTACTCGCTTACCGGAGGAGCCTGCAAGTACCAATCTGTTGACGCCTGAACCTGCTGCACCTACAATTTGGCGATTCCATCACCTGGAACGACCGCTCCTCCGGAGACAACTTTAGAAAAGAGACCTTCTCGCGGCATAATACAGTCACCGGTGGCCTTCTTGATGGCGCAGCCGCTATTATGACATTCTTTGCCAATCTGGGTGATCTGGATAATAACCGAGTCGCCTATCTGCAGTTTGTCACCGATTCCGAGTTTAGCCAGATCAATACCCCGTGTGATAATATTTTCGGCAAAGGCACCTTTTTTAAGAGACGGCAAAACCTCCTTTACCAGATCAATACTCTCTGCAGCAAGCAGTGAAACCTGGCGATGCCAGTCACCACCGTGTGCGTCACCTTCAATTCCCCAGTTTTCTTTGAATAAAACAGAAGGTTGCTCTTTTTTAACAATGCCCTTTTTCTCACTTGTACAGACTGCTTCCACCTGTGCCATGACCTTACCCCTCAAAACAGATAAACCTCGACAAGACTGCCGGGTCTCAAATTTTCACCTGGTTCCAGAACAATATAACCATCAGCATTCACGATTGAACTCAACATATGAGACCCCTGCTGTGCAATCTCGTTGATGAGCGTAACTTCATTTGGTTTGTTTTCTATACCAACTCTGATAAAATTGGTTCGTTTGCCATTATTGACAACCATCTCAGTGGTTTTTGCCGTTATGGTGCGGTTGACAGAAGAGGTTCCCAGTAACTCGGCTATTACCGGCCGTACATAATTATGGAAACACATGAAGGCGGATACTGGATTTCCCGGTAATCCAAAAAGCAGTGTGTTGTCTCGTTTACAAACAAACAATGGCTTTCCTGGTTTCTGTCTTATTTTCCAGAACAGTTCTGTAAAACCTGCTGCCAGGGCTGCATCTTTCACATGATCATGCTTTCCGACAGAGACACCACCCGAACAGAGGATGATATCATCACCGCTGTCAGCGGCCTGCTGAACAGCCTGTATTGTATGGTCCAGGCTGTCTTCGACATGCATGCGGGCATGCACACTGGCACCGACCTCTCGTACCGCATTTGCCAGCATTATCGAGTTTGAATCTCTGATCTGATGCGGTTGAATCGCTTGATCCGCCGGGCTGGCAAGCTCAGTGCCGGTAACCAGCAATGAGACCTTAGGGGGAGCATAAACGGGGACCTGGTAAATCCCAAAGGAAGCTAATAAGGCAAGTTCACGGGATCCCAGACGATAGCCCTTTGAAAACAGCTTTTCACCTTCCTTAAACTCCTCCCCGGCAGATCTGACGTCCTGCCCGAGCGATCTAATGTCTAGAACCTCAACCTGGCTTTTATTCTCACTGGTGTCCTCAACCCGGACAACACTATCTGCACCGGCAGGGAGCATTGCACCGGTACTGATTCTCACGGCGGTACCAACGGTTACCTCACCGTCAAAGGGAATGCCAGCCTGACTCTCGCCGATGATCTGCAAGGTTGCCGGGTTGTCTTTTCCTGCGCCTTTACAATCAATCCACCGCACAGCAAAGCCGTCCATCGCCGAATTGGTATAACGGGGAGAAGACTCGGGTGCTCTGATCTCCTCAAAGAGAAAACAGCAATACGCTTCTTCCAGCGGTATAATTATTTTTCGCGGTTCCGGAATATTATCCCGAAGAATCCGTAATGCCTCCTGTACGGAAATCACCTCATCCTCCTGAAGGATCAGCCACCGATGGAGGCCATGGAAGGTTCACCATTTCGGCAGTTGACCGCCTCGGTTTCGTGACCGTCGGCGTAGCGATTATTCAGACATGTGCGGATAGAATCTGCCAGTTCCTGATCACTGACTCCTTTCCTCAACAGCTCCCTGAGATCAAGCACACCATCATCATAGAGACATGCCTTGAGAATCCCTTCCGGGGTAATACGCACTTTATTGCAGGTGGCACAAAATTTTCTGGAGCGACCTTCAATAATACCAACAGTTCCGCAATGACCAGGCAGGGAAAACTCGCGCGCGGTGCTGGTAACAGCGCGATCATATTCCTTCAGCTCCGGGAAGATAGTTAGTATCCGTTCCTGAAGAGATTTCTGAGATGTATTCTGGGCCACTGAACCACCCGAGAACGGCATTATCTCAATAAACCGTAAACTGATAGCCTGGTCACGTACGAGGTCCACCAGCTTGATGATATCGTCATCACTGGTATCTTCCATAACAACACTGTTTATCTTGAGCGGAATCCCCACTTCAAGGGATCGATTCAGCGTCAGCAATACCTTATCGAGTTGGTCTCTGCGGGTAAGTTCTTTGAAGCGTACTCTGTCCAGAGTGTCCAGGCTCAAGTTGATGCCTGAGATATCAATTTCTTTCAACCGGTCAATGTAGCGATAGGTTTCCACACCGTTTGTGGTCAAGTAAAGCTGTTCGATACCAAGGCGACACTTGAGTGTCTTCATAAATTCAAAGCAGCCTCGCCTTACAAACGGCTCACCACCGGTAATTCTGACTTTGTTGACACCAAGTCCCTGGAACAGTCTGACGAGCCTCTCCAGCTCTTCATATGACAGGGCCTGATCATGCTTTATCGACTCGACACCCTCTTCGGGCATGCAATAGCGGCACCTGAGATTACATCGATCTGTAATTGCCAGTCGTAAATAATTGATCGGGCGGCCATGATTATCGATTAATGATGAACCACGGGATGGCTCCAGAGCAGAACCTCTGGAGGAATTACTTCTGCTATCCATTGTTACTCCTTTTCAAAATCGGAAGGCGGGGCAGTTTCCAGCCCAACCCTTTCGGCCTCAAACCATATACAGAAGACCTTATCTGAACGTAGGCTTTTCGGCTCGGAGTTTTTTATTATTTTCTCTAAGTGCAGATCCCATAACATCTCAGGATTGTATAGTGCTTGCAACCTTTATTTTCATGGAGCCATTTTAAACATCAATGTTCGCTCCTGCCATAGATAGACAGAAAATGACCTGCGGTCTGCAACGTAAACTACAGTCAAATATAATCATTATTTTGACTGAAGTTTCCTGTTGGCCAGGACCACCGGTTCAATACAGTGAAAAAGATTCAGAATATAAGGAATTTTCAGCCGATAATAGACCTGCTTTCCACGCTTTTCATCCTCAACAAGACCGTTTTTCTTCAGCAGGTTTAAATGCTTGGAAACGGTCGATATATCATGTCCGACAAGCTCTGTTAAGTCGTAGACACATCTCTCACCATGGGCAAGCTCATCAATGATCATCAGGCGGGATGGATGCGCCAGAGCTTTCATTATGGCTGCACGGTCATTGAAATGATCACGGTTAAGACGATTCATTTCACCATCTACTTGTCTGTGCTTCATACTATCTCCGCCGTTTTATCTGGCCAATCAGCCAGCCTCCTGCCCCTGTCAAGACAGGACATCACCCCATTGCCGTGATCATTTGGAAGATTCAAGCGCCACTGCCAGTCCCATCCAATCGATTTGACACAACTCTTTAAATAATAACAACGAAGCGTATAGAAAGAGGCGCTTATAGCCTCTGGCAACTCATCAGGAGACAGCTGTTTCAATAGCTGCAATGATATCGGAGATTGGATCCATTTTAGCCAGAATCGCTACCGGATCAATTTGGCGTGCCTGATCATGAATTAGTCTGTCATTATACCCGGTGAAGATAATAATCGGAATACTGTATTTATCTTTAATCTTTCGAGCAGCCTCAATGCCATTCATTTGTCCCGCAAGCGTTACGTCCATCAGGACCACAGATGGCCGGGTTCTTCCTGCACGTTCAACAGACTCCTCACCTGTTGTAACCACATCATCAACTTCATATCCGTAGGCTCTCAGTTTTCTAACAAGCATCAAACCGATGAGAACTTCGTCCTCAACCACCATTACCCTTGTTTTCTGCATACTCATACCCGTGTTTTAATGACTGGCTCATCAATAACAATCAGGAACGCAGTACCGCCCCTGCGTTCAACTGAAAGAGCTCCCCTGAGCTGTAATTTAATCAGGCTGTTTATCAACTGCATACCAAATGAGTTGCTCTCATGAATATCTACATTTCCAGGAAGCCCCACTCCATCGTCACTGATTTCAAGTTTTATCTTTTTATCCTGATGCCTGCAGAGCTGTAAAGAAATAGTTCCTGTTCTCGCCCCGGGAAATGCATGTTTCAAGGAGTTTGTAACAATTTCATTGACCACCAGCCCAAGTGGTATGGCATAATCGATGCTAATCGGCACGGCTTCGACATTTATGTCTACGTTTAGTTTACCGGCCTGAACCATGTTAACAGCCAGGGAATTTATGACTTCCTCCAGGTAGGAGCCCAGGTCTATTTCTGAAAGGTCCTCTGATTGATAGAGCTTTTCATGAACAAGTGCCATCGCCCGTATCCGATGTTCGGTATCTTTAAATATCGACAGTATACGTTGGTCATCAACATCCTGCACCTGCAGCTCAAGCATGGAAATAATCACCAGCATATTATTCTTTGTCCGGTGATAAATCTCTTTTAACAGAATCTCTTTTTCTTCAAGTGATTTACGGAGCTGAATATCCTGGAGCCGTAATTTCTCCTCATTTTGTTGGATATTGCTGACATCGTTAATGGTGCCGACCATCGCCGTCCGGTTTCGCCAGGCAGTAACTTTTGCCCAGACTTCCCCATAAAACGCTTTCCCATCGACGCCCACACACCTTACCCGGTATGGGGGAATCTCGACACCGCGAAGCCTTCTTCCCATATTTTCAGCCACCAGCTCCCTGTCTTCTTCAGAAATTAACGCCAGTGGGCTGGAACCGACAAGCTCCTGTGGACTGCTGTGCATCAGATCGGCCAGGGACTGATTGACATAATCGAAAAGTCCGTCAGTAATAATAAATATACCTGCTTTATTGGCCTCAAGGGTTTCATAATACTGCTGCTGACTGTTTCTTAACGCTTCAGAAATTATCTGCCGTCGTTCTACTTCCTGGTTGAGCAGATCAATGGTCACCTCCAGCTCATTCTTCTTCTCAACGAGTTCCTGGTTTCTCAGCTCAACCTCATTCTCAAGCGAGTCAGCATATTGCTGCTGACGTTCCTTGGCCACTTGTAAACGTTCAACCATGGCGTTGAAGGAATCGGCGAGCACACCTGTTTCGTCTCTGGTCGTTACCGGGCACCGTACCGAAAGGTCCCCTCCGGCAACTTTTTTGGTTGCAGCAGCAAGGGTTCGAAGCGGTGTGACAAGATACTTGACTGATAAAAAGACAATTATGAGTGCGGTTATAATGGTTAATAAAGAGAGAAGCAGCCCGTCCACCTCGATAGTCCTGATCGTCTTATTCAGCGTGGCGCGATTTTTTTCAACTGAGGCGAACATGTCACTCTTTTGGACCACCAGACCCAACACCCAGTCGAGATCCGGTAATCTGGCGGTTGCAGTAAATAATGTTTCATCACCCAGATCAATCTTCGAGAATGTCTCCTCTCCACTGGTTATCAGTACACCAAACTCCCTGACCTCTTTTATATCGGAATCAACCAGACGAAGCTTGAGACTGTCGGATGAATCGGTAAACTGATCCGCGTCGACTGAAAGACCAAAACCATTGTAGTACTTTTCAGGAAAAGCAATCAACCTGCCGTCATTATCAGTTAGAAAGGCAAAGAGAATGGTATTATCAGGATCAAGCTCGTCAATATTGAGTATATCTTCTATGACCGTTTTGAGAGGAAGGTCAATTCCTGAAATGCCGTGAAACAACCCGCTCTCATCATAGATCGGCGCGGATGCGGTGAGCATGAGGCCATCGCTTGCATCATCTTTATAAACATCTGTCCACCTGACACCACGAGCTAGATCTGTCGATTGAGTGAATATGCTTACCGGTTGGCCATCACGCAGGTCAAAAACTGAAAGAAGCGGCAGGTTGAGAGCCATCTCTTTGTTCTCCACCTCATGAGTACGATACTGGCCAATGCCAGATAAGGTGATCACATGACTGGCCAAAACTTCCGGGTTCTCATCGAGCACTCTGGTGAAAAGGGGGGTCATGTGCGTGAGGGCATCGAGCTCTTTTCTCGTTTCAGCTCCGAGATCGTCAGAACCCCAGTAAACAGATATTACCGGATCATTTATGGAGTTCGCCCAAAAGCCGTTTTGCAACTGGATATTATAGTGGTATTGATAAAGTGGTTTGTCAGAGAAAAAATTGATATCTGAATATATCGCTGATGCCTGACTGCCGAGCATTCCTGCCGAAGCCTCGATGCGGTTAAAAAAACTCTGGTAACGGTTTGCCCGCTCCCTGGTAATTTTTTTCAGATATGAAAATGCCTGTGAGCGAATCTGCTGTTCATTGACGGCAGACACTTCATTTCCATAATTGTCAATCGCCTTCAGTGAAGTATAGGCAAGTGGTACGATGGAAAGCGTTATGACCGCTGTAAGCAGGATGAACAGCTTTCCCCCCAGCCGTGAAGATAGTTTGTCTATCATAAATAAGAGCTGAATAGTATGCAGATTATTAACAGGATCTGCTCCAAAACGTCCACATTCCTGTTATTTAACAATTTTCTTCTGTTTTTTTATCTCGGAACAGGTGCAAAGTCAATGAGAGTTATAATCGCTTGATAGATAGAAAATCATGCGGCTCTATTTTTTTCCATATGCTACAGTGCTTGCTGTTTATTCGAACCGGGTGATGACCTCTATTTCGGCACGGCTGGACTGAGAATCAAATATTTATCGGAGCGCATTATGTACCTTGAACGTTTACAACGGTTTTCCCAGTCCATGGAGCAGCTTGGAATCGATGCTGTCGCCTTGAACGCTGGTCCAAGCCTTACGTATCTGACAGGGCTTCATTTTCACTTAATGGAACGACCCGTTATCCTTTTGGCTGCGCCTGGGAAACAGCCGGTTCTTATTCTTCCAGAACTCGAAGAAAAAAAACTTGATCATGCCAGTTATCAGCTCGATTCGTACACCTACTCCGAAAACCCTGCCACCTGGGGTGCTGTTTTCAAAGAGGGTCTTGCAAAGCTGCAGCTCAGCGGTAAAAAGATCGGCATAGAGCCCAACCATATGAGATTGCTGGAATATAATTATCTAACCTCAACTGATAACAACACCACCTTCACAGATGCATCCAGGGCAATTGCATCCTTGAGAGCTGTCAAAGACGCTTCGGAGATTGGAGCAATGAAGCAGGCCGTCACCATAGCCCAGGAGGCCCTGAAGGCGACACTGCCCCTGGCCAGAACAGGTATGACTGAAGAAGAATTGGCCAATGAACTGGTGGTGCAGCTGCTCAGACAAGGATCAGAGCCGACACTGCCTTTTTCTCCCATTGTCTCGAGCGGCCCGAATGGAGCAAATCCACATGCAAAACCGTCTGAGAGGGCGCTTGCAGCAGGTGACCTGCTGATCATTGACTGGGGAGCATCCTTCCAGGGCTATGTTTCTGATTTGACACGCACCTTTGCTATCGGTGAAGTTGGTCCAGAAGCGCAGGCTATCCACGCCATTGTGCAGCTGGCAAACAAGGCCGGACGGCAAGCAGGCAAACCCGGTGTTTCCTGCAAAACGGTGGATAAGGCGGCACGGTCGGTTATCGACTCAGCAGGTTATGGCGATAAATTCACTCATCGCACCGGTCACGGCATCGGTATGGAGTGCCATGAAGAACCCTATATCCGGGGAGATAATGAACAGATTCTCGAATCAGGGATGACCTATACTGTCGAACCCGGAATTTATATCGACGGCAAAAATGGGGTTCGAATTGAAGATGATGTTGTTGTTACATCTGACGGCAGTGAGTCCTTAAGTGATTTTCCACGAGCGTTAACAATAATTTGCTGAGAGAGCACGATTTAGCATATGGTTCTTTCCGGAAAACACCTACCTGAAACAGGAACGCGCATATTGGCTGTTCCCCGTTCAATGCCACCGAGCAAAAGCAATTTGATGGACAACTGATTGATGATTACAGCATTGAGGTATTCGTTTACCCCAAGAACCAACACTATGTCGTAGGACATTGGCGCCGGAATAATCCAACGGGCGTTAGGGAGTATGTGTGGTTACCAGTTCAAAAAAAATGTTCATCACCCTGACAATCGGCTTAATAGGGGCTCTGGCTGCCCAATACGCCGGTCTTCCGGCACCGGCAATCATCGGGTCGACCCTTGCCGTTTCCGGTGCCTCGCTGCTGCGTCTTACCCAGGATATCCCTCATTTCTTAAAGAATATTGCTTTTACCGTTATCGGCTGTTCGCTTGGAAGCAGTATTACCCCGGAAACCCTTGCTGACTCGTCAAAATGGCCACTTAGTTTAACAATTTTGGGTATCGCTGTCATCGCCATCATCTATTTCTGCAGTACAATTTTAGTAAAATATTTCAACAAAAGCAGGGAGACGGCCATCCTGGCAACTTCACCCGGAGCCCTGGCGTACGCTCTCGCCCTTGCCTCCGACCGAAAAGCTGATATCCGTTCAATCGCCGTCATCCAGTCGGTCAGACTCGTTGCGGTACTTACCACTATTCCGATTATGCTCACCTACTTTGGTATGCATCCGGAACAATCGCCAACCATCGGTAAAGAATCGATGGGACTTATCGCCTTCAGTGCCCTATTTGTCGGTTCACTTGTTATTGGCTGGTTCTTCTCCAGGATAAAAATTCCTGCTGCCTTTATTCTGGCCGGGATATTTGTCAGCGGGGCTGCTCACCTGTCAGGGGTTGTTGTCGGGCGGCCTGCCGATGAAATTATATTCATCGGTTTTACCATCACCGGATCACTCGTCGGAGCACGATTCTCAACGATTCCGCTGGAAGATCTTAAAAATCTCTTCTGGGGATCAATCAGCGCCCTGCTGCTGTCCTTGTTTATCGCCGCAATCTTTGCGGCAGCTGTTGCAAAATTACTCGTGCTTCCCTTCGGCCAGGTTTTTGTCGCCTTTGCCCCTGGCGGTGTAGAAGCTATGGCGGCAATGGCTTTATCATTACATTATGACCCGGCATATGTTGCCGTTCACCACCTGTTCCGTATTTTCTTCCTGATCCTGATTCTGCCTTTTTTCCTGAGAAAAAGTAGTCTGAAAAGAAAAAAATAACTGCAAATCCTCCTTGTTGCTGTCTGGTACTTTATTTATCAGATCTGAAATTTAAGGTAGGCAATCAGCAACAAACCCCTTATAGTGTGCATATGAACGATAAGAAGTCTCCCTCACCAGAAACAGTAACGGAAACCATACTGGAGTCGATCTCAGATGGCGTATTCACCGTCGATCATAATTGGCGGATAATGTCATTTAACCGGGCCGCTGAAAAAATTACCGGTATTCCCAGGACTGAGGCAATTGGTCGCTACTGCTGGGAGGTGTTCCGCTCAAATATGTGTGAAAAAAATTGTGCATTAAAACGGACCATGGCAGAGGGCAAATCATATGTCAGCAGTTCGACCTATATCATTAACAGTGAGAGGCGGAAAATTCCCATACAGGTTTCAACCTCACTGCTGCAAAATGAACAAAATGAAATACTCGGCGGGGTTGAAACCTTTCGCGATCACAGCCTGGTCGAAGAGCTTCGACGTGAGATAATCGGCAATTTTGAGTTTGGCGATATGGTAAGCCGATCTAAAACTATGCAGGATCTATTCAAGATCCTTGAACAGGTTGCCCAGAGTGACAGTACGGTACTGATTGAGGGTGAAACCGGAACCGGTAAAGAATTGCTGGCCCGGGCAATTCACAACGTTTCACTTCGCAAAGAACAGCAGTTTATGGCAATAAATTGCGGTGCGCTCCCGGACAGTCTCCTTGAATCAGAATTATTTGGATACAAGGCCGGAGCGTTTACCGATGCACGAGTCGACAGACAGGGGCTGTTTGGAGCAGCCGACAAAGGGACCATTTTCCTCGACGAGATTGGTGACACCAGTTCGGCCTTCCAGGTTCGTTTACTCCGGGTACTCGAGGAGAAAGAGTTTCAGCCGCTGGGCAGCACACAAAAGCAAAAAACCAATAGTCGTATAATCACCGCCACCAATAAAAATCTAGAACTGATGGTCGAGCAGTCCCAGTTTCGACAGGATCTTTATTATCGAGTCAATGTTATACGACTCAACCTACCACCACTCAGGGACCGTATTGAGGATGTAGACCTTCTTACAGAGCGGTTGATATCAAGAATGAATAACATTAAAGGCCGAGCCGTTTCAGGCCTTGAAGCGGATGCCATGGCAGTTTTACTGGCGCATGATTACCCTGGAAATATAAGAGAATTGGAAAATATAATCGAACACGCCTTCGTTCTGTGTAATGGCGAGATGCTTGAACTTCAGCATCTACCCGCTTACCTGAAGGTTAATAAAAGCTCAACCCAGCGTTCAAATAAAAACCATACCAAACTGCAGGAGGCGGAGCGGCAAACAATCCTCAATGCTCTCCAGCAATCCAATTACAACAGATCCGCTGCCGCAGCACGCCTGGGAATGCATAAAAGTACACTGTTTCGAAAGATAAAAAAGCTTGATATCGTTCTGCCTGAAAAGGACGGCCGAAACACCAGAAACCCGGATCACCAACAGACGCAATAGCGCTACGGTGCGACCCTGCTACCATCTCAATTCTGCGACTATAGCCTCCTGAACAATCGTAAACGCTCCTCTCCTCTCAGTATTTTCTATATTACATCCAGATAGTTAAGCAGAATTGTTAACATATGCCCATAATTGGCACCATCTTTGCTACATACAGGTAAGAGACCAACGGCATAAGGAGAAAAGATGATGAGGGTTGCACTAACGGTTTGGGGTAATCGAATATCACCGGTATTCGACTCAGCACAAACTGTGTTGCTTGCAGAGGTTCTGGATAAACAGGTAGTAGACCAGAAGCTTGAATTCATACCACTGCTGATTCCAGTATCCATTGCCCGAAAAATTGTTGCCTTCAACCCGGATTCTTTGATTTGCGGTGCGATATCTCAACAGCCCGCACGAATAATAGAAAACGCTGGAATTACGCTTATTCCGTTTATCTCCGGTAAGGCTGAGCTTATATTGCAGACATATGCCCAAAATTTAGGGATTAGCAACTATTGCATGCCTGGTTGCAGCAAGGCCTGCCGGTGCAACATTCGTGACCATGTCAAACGGCGAATCAGCTCTGACAGGGCTTGAGAAGAAAGTGGGAGGTGCAGCATGGCAGGTTCGAGCAGGAACCGAAAATCAGGGCGGGGACAGAGAAGATGACAGATATGAACAGATTAAATGTAATTCTTCTGGGTAAAGAAGCGTCATCTTTAGCCAACGTTGCATCAGTTTTAATGGAACAGCGTCACTTCCATGTAACCTGTTTTTCTGCAGCAGAAGAGGTATGGACCTATTTACAGAGCAATAAACTTGATGTGGCTGTGGTATCTGAAGTGTTACAGGATTGTACCGGGCTACAATTCATCAAAAACCTGGTTACAAAGGATCCTTTCGTAAACACCGCTCTCAGCTCAGCCCTTTCTAAAGACCAGTTTCATGAAGAAACTGAGGGTTACGGCGTTTTCATGCAGCTGCCCGTCAACCCGAGTGCTCAATCAGCAGGTGAGATGATTGAGCACCTCGACAAAATCTACCAGCTCATCGATTACCATCCTAAGAGGGAAAATTTATGATCATCAGTGTTGCCAGTGGCAAAGGTGGTACCGGAAAAACAACAATTTCGACAAATCTTGCCTTGAGTATAAATCGTGCCGCAAAGCTGCTCGATTGTGATGTTGAGGAACCGAATGCCCACATCTTTATAAAACCTCACGTCCATTCCAGTGAGACAGTCTACACCATGATTCCGATGATAGACGAATCTCTCTGTAACGGTTGTCGGAAATGTGCGGAAATATGCAGATTTAATGCTCTTACTGTTGTTGGCAAGAAGGTTATTGTCTTTCCCGAACTTTGCCACAGCTGCGAGGGCTGTATCGCCGTCTGCCCGGAAGAGGCGGTAACAAAAGGTTCCCGTGAGCTTGGCGTTATCGAGGCAGGGACAAAAGATAAACTCACCTTTATACAAGGCACCATGCGTATCGGAGAGGCAATGTCGCCACCGTTGATCAGAGCGGTACGCAGTAAGATCGATAGGGATGATCTGGTTATTATTGATGCCCCTCCCGGAACCTCATGCCCGGTAATCACCGCAATGAAAGATACCGATTTTGTTCTTCTGGTTACCGAACCGACTCCATTCGGGCTTCACGACCTGACGTTGGCAGTCGAGGCCGTAAAGGTCCTGGATATACCCTGCGGCATTGTTATTAATCGCTCTGATATTGGTGATCGCACTGTGCATCAGTATGCTGCACTGGAAAACATTCCGATACTACTGGAAATCCCCTTCGACCGTCGGATTGCAGAGACCTATTCTCGCGGACGGCTTCTTATTGAAGAGTTTCCGACCTGGCGTCACGCCTTTGAGATGTTATATGGGGATATTCTGGAAATCATTGAATCAAAACAGGTAACAGCATGAGAGAACTCGTAATCATCAGCGGTAAAGGCGGCACCGGAAAGACCAGTATCACAGCAGCGTTTGCCTCCATGGCATCAAATTATGTTCTCTGTGACAGCGATGTCGATGCAGCTGACCTCCATCTACTCATGGACCCTCAGCCATACTCAACCAACGATTTTGTTGGGGGTTCCATTGCGGTCATCAGACAGGATGATTGCACCGCCTGCGGCACCTGCCTGGAACACTGCAAATTTGAGGCAATATCGGATACATATGAAATAGACCCGATCAGTTGTGAGGGCTGCGGCGTCTGTGTGGACTTCTGTCCGGAACAGGCAATCGATTTCCCTAAACAGACGTGTGGCCAATGGTTCCTATCTGAAAGCCGAATGGGGCCGATGGTGCATGCCCGTCTTGGTATTGCAGAGGAGAACTCGGGAAAACTCGTCAGCTTGATCAGGCAGCAGGCACGCATGCTTGCTGAGCAGCAGGGGCGTGATCTGATAATTACGGACGGCCCTCCCGGTGTTGGCTGCCCCGTCATTGCTTCAATTACAGGAGCAACCGCCCTGTTGATCATTGTTGAACCGAGCCTTTCCTCCCTCCACGATATGAGAAGGGTTGCTGAACTTGGTGATCATTTCAAGATACCGCAGATGCTCTGCATCAACAAATACGACATAAATCTCGAAATTTCAACTGCGATCAAGCGGGAAGCAGAAGATCGAAACATCGAGGTTGTCGGAGTTATTCCGTTTGACCCGGCCTTTACTCATTCAATGGTTAATGGTCAGAACATAATCGAGTATGGGAAAAGCCCCCAATTAATTGAGACACTTTCATCAATCTGGGAAAGGCTTATCAACTCAAACCAGATGTGCACAGACAATTCACCGTCTATACCAATAATTTCAACAAAACAGTAAGGAGAAGAAAAATGGCAACAATTCGTATCGCTATACCGTCAATGGGTGAAGGGGGACTGGAAGGTTTACGTGCTGGTCACTTTGGACATTGCGACGTATTCACCTGTATTGATGCTGAAGATGGCGAAATCAAATCAATAACCACCATCCAAAACAAGGAACATGTTCAGGGTGGCTGCATGGTTCCGGTCAATCTGCTGGCAGAAAACAGGGTTAACGCTCTTATCGTCGGCGGCATCGGTATGCGGCCGCTTATGGGCTTCAAGCAGGTTGGTATAGATGTCTATCACGATGCAGAACGAGCTGAAATCAAACCGGTGATCGAAGATATGCTGGCAGGGAAACTGCAACTGATATCAGATGATCAAGTCTGCGGCGGTGGCGGTGGCGGCTCCTAATATAGTATCCCACGGAGGAAATTATGAAGATTGCAGTTAGTTCCAAAGGACCTCAGCTGACGGATCCGGTTGATCCCCGTTTCGGCAGGGCATCATATATCCTGATTGTCGATCCGGACACGCGAGAATTTGAAGTGTTGAATAACAGTGTAAACGCTAATGCCTTCAAAGGTGCCGGCATCCAGGCAGCGACGATGATAAGTGACAAGGGAGCAAAGGTTCTGATGACAGGATATTGCGGGCCAAAGGCCTTCCAGGTGCTGGAGGCAGCCGACATCAAGGTTGTCGACGACATCAGCGGAACCGTATCTGATGCGATAATGAAGTTCAATACGGGTAGTATTATCTACTCAACAGATGCAAACGCAGAGGCGCATTGGTAGTAATAACAATCCATGCGAAGAAAAAGTATGCTTAACGATCAAGAGTTTGAGAAACTGGTTCAACAGCTGCAGAACCAATCATTTGAAGATGCACGGACTGCGTTCGGGGAAAAAGGATTCGATCGATGGCGAAATCCTCGTTATCATGGCCCAATGATGGATGCGGACAGTCATGCCCGAATCCGCGGTGGCTGCGGAGACGCCATGGAGATATTCTTAAAATTTGACAACAATCGGGTAAAAAAAGCTTCCTATGTAACAGATGGTTGCGGTTCAAGCGCACTTTGCGGATCATTCACCGCCGAGCTTGCCCACGGCAAGAGCCCCGAAGAGTTGTTTGATCTCAGTCCTGGAGATATTCTGGAGGCTATCGGGACATTTCCACAAAAAGATGAGCATTGTGCGAAGCTGTCCATCCTCACACTGCACCAGGCGTTGAATGAATATCTGATAAAGCAGGCGGTAAAATAGTTACCGAAGTAACGTCTACTATCCCTGACAATTACCATGGGTGTTACAGCAATGACACACTCGTGGTAATTGTCTCATTATTGTTGACTGCTCGCAGCACCCTTTGATGCTGAACGTTTCTGACAGAAGCCCATCCTGCCGACTATGGCCAAAGCCAAATGAACTGGGTCTGAGCCACTGAAAGATCCATTCACTTTGCAAATTTGTGAACGGTGACAACATCACCCTTACGGTATGAGGATACCTCTTCCTGCAGAAATATGTTGCAGCTGGAAAACTCGCGCGGGCCTGCCTGGCGAACATAATTGACTTGATCGCGTGAAAACAGTATTCCTTCCCGGATAAGCACACCACGACTTTTCCTAAATGAAATGTCATGGTCCAGCACTGCTTTTATGTCCCCATTCCTATACGCCGAGTGTCCCTGCATCTTTCTAAGAGCCGGGAGAACCAGTTCATTAAATAGTACTGCGACTGCGGACGGAGGACCTGGCAGACCAAAATAGAGTTTTCCTGCCAGTATTCCAAAGAGTGTTGACTGCCCCGGCCGCATCGCTATTGAACGATAAATTACCGTCCCGCCCATTTGCTCAAACAGTTCTGCCAGCAGGTCATATTTGCCCGGCCCCATACCACCGGTGCTGATGATGATATCTGTCCTGCTGAGCCCAATTTCAGACAACAGGTCGGCTATATTTTTTTTGTTATCCTGCGCAACTCCAAAATCAACAGGTACGGCCTGCTGGCAGGTTATCAGTGAATTGAGCAGATAACGGTTAGAGGAAATTTTCTGACCGGCGGCTACGGTATCATCGATGGCAACCAACTCGTTTCCGCTGCAGAAAAATGAAACACTGACCTTTCGATACACTTCTACCTGATGATTGCCTGTTGCTGCAAGCAAGCCAATTTCCCGCGGCCCGAGTGACGCTCCCTGCGCCACGACACTGCTTGCCCGGGGAATATAAGCCCCCCTTCTCTGAATAAAAGAAGGCTGCCGTTTCAAAACGTCTTCAGGAACTTCAACGCTTGTCCCGGTGCAAATGCAGTCTTCCTGTTGAACCACCCGTTCAGCACCGACAGGCACCATCCCCCCGGTCATAATTCGAAATGATTCCCCGGGTTTCACGTGGGTGGCATCACCTCTTCCGGCAGGTATTTCACCCTTTATTACATAGCAAGAGCTTCCAGAGCCAACAGATCGATCACTTTTACCAATGACGAATCCATCCCGCAGAGATTGATCATATCCCGGGTCGGGAAGCTCTGCACGCACCTCTGTTGCAGTAACGCGTCGCCCGCCATCAACAAGCGACACGTACTCCTGATCGACCGCCTTTGCTTGATCGACAATGGAGGCAAGTGCCTGCTCATAGGGTATGGATGAAGATATTGTACCCACTGCCAAGCCTCCCGTTCAAAATAGTAGAAACGTTATTTCCCAAGACAGAATTGTTCAAAAATCACGTCAAGGACATCTTCGGTGGTGGTTTCGCCGACAATTTCACTCAAATGATCAAGACACTCAAGGATATCAATGGTAACCAGATCACTGGTAAGCCCGGATTCAATACCGTTACAGATGGACAGAGAAGCACCAAGGGCCCGTTCCATTGAGGCCTTGTGTCTGAGGTTTGGTGCACAGCCCTCTTCCTGCCACTGTTCCCTGCCGCCGGTGACCCGCTGAAAAATAGCGTCTTTAAGGTCTGTAATACCGTTCTGGGTGCGCGCTGATACGGATAGTGAATCACTAAAAATCTGCGGATCTGCTTCCCGGGCAATGTTCTCTTCCAGGTCACCTTTCGTAACGATTGTTATCAGCGGTTTATGCAATACCGTTTTAAACAGCACTCTGTCATCTTCGGAGAGTTCACGGGCCCCGTCAACCAAAAAGAGCACCAGATCAGCACGATTTATATGATCCCGTGCCCGGTTGATCCCCAATTGTTCGACTTCTTCGGCATTCTCACGAATACCAGCTGTATCAACGATACGAACAGGTATGCCGTTGATATCAACATATTCTTCAATGGTATCCCGGGTTGTTCCGGGTGTTGCAGTCACCAATGCCCGCTCTTCCTGGAGAATCGTATTGAGCAGACTCGACTTGCCCACATTCGGCAGACCGACAATCACCACAGATACACCGTCACGGATCATTCGCCCGCTGTCAGCACTTTTAATGGACTGTTCAAGGGGACTCATTACCTCATTGCGAACCTGTTCCAGGACGGCTGGCCGATCAATAATTTCAATATCTTCGTCCGGGAAGTCTATTGCCACTTCAAAAAGGGCTCGAACATGGACAAGGCACTGCCTCATCCCATCAACACGCTGGTAGAGCCTGCCGCTCATCTGTTCAAGCGCCAGGTCGACCCCCTTTCTTGTCCGGGCAGAGAGTATATCGATAACCGCTTCGGCACGAGTCAGGTCGATACGTCCGTTTAAAAAAGCGCGCTTGGTGAATTCTCCGGGACTGGCAGGATAGATGCCGAAACCGAGTATCAGGTCAAGGACTGACTGCAGCACAAGATAACTGCCGTGACAGTGTATCTCAACCACGTCTTCTCGTGTGTATGTTCTGGGGCCTTTCATATAGACGGCAAGGACCTCATCAAGCAGCCGACCATCACCAGGGGATCTGATGGTGCCATAGTAAAAGTGATGAGAGTCAAAGGTGCAGTCTGAGGACACAGGATGAAAGATATCTTTTAAAACAGGGAGTGCCTGCGGACCACTCATCCTGATGATGCCGATCCCCCCAGCCCCCGGAGGGGTTGAAATCGCAGCAATTGTCGTACTATCCGGTTCATGATAACTCATCTGATCACCCTGCTTGAAACAGAACAGGCCGGACATTGCTGACCGGCCTGTTTTCAAATCTACGTTGATTCTGTGCTCTTTTCTTCGGCTAGTCTTCCTTCGCCTGGTCAGAATCACTCTTCTTCCGGTATTTAGGCCGACTTTTTTTCCTGTTATTATTGTTTTTGCCTTTTCCCGGCTTATAAATCAACACTTTCTTGAAGAGACCGTCGCCAACACTCCTGCTCCGAATGTCCGAATCGTCCTGCAGAGCAACATGGACAATTCTTCGCTCAGAAGGGTTGAGAGAGGGGATAACCTGGGTTTTACCGTTCTCTTTTACAAGAGCCGCATACTCAATAGCCTTATCCTTTAACTCAAGATTACGACGTTCGCGATAATCTCCAACATCAATCGTTAATCGAACCCGTTCGAAAATTTTTCTTGAAACGATCTTGCGAAGCAGATATTGCAGGCTGTCGAGCGTCCTCCCGTCCTGGCCGGTAAGATCGTCCTCAAACTCCCCGCTCACCTTGCAGTGAACGGTACCGTCTATCATCTCCACGGTGACCGTTGAAGGGCAGGTCATCAACTCGAGTATTTTTTCAAGCTCCAGACGGATAACATCGAGACTTTCCGCAGATGGCTGCACCGGTTCCCGGGATGGTTCCCTGGCAGGTTCTCGTTCCCCGTTTGACCCGTTAGCAGCTTCATCGATGGGACGTTCTTCTTTTTTTTCCGGAGCGTCTGGCTGGACAACCGCTTCCGTTTCCTGGAGTTTCTCTTTTATCTTTGGTTTTCGCTTTGCTGGTCGTGGTTTTTTCTTGGGTTTCTGTTGGGCAGCAGCTTCTTCAGATTGAATAATCACTCTTATGTGTGCTTTTTTACGTATGAGACCGAAAATCCCGGTTGAACCGGTCTCAACTACTTCTATATCGAAGTTTTCCTGAGCTACATTAAGGGTGTCACAAGCCTCCTTGATAGCTGAAGCCACATCTTTACCAAAAAAATCTTTTGCATCCGCTGACATTGAAAAATCCTGATTATATGTTTGTCCTATAACAACATTCTACACGCTGGCAACCAGCGTGATCATGTGGTGGCAGGCACTGGTTTTTTCTGCCGGTTGATCATATACTGCTGAAATATTGACAGCAGGTTGTTGACAAACCAGTATAAAACAAGACCCGAGGCAAAATTGAGAAACATGAAGGTGAAAATAATGGGCAGAAACATCATTATCTTTGCCTGGGTCGGGTCAGCCGTTGTCGGAGTCATCTTCTGTTGCAGAAACATTGATGCTCCCATGAGCAGGGTTAGAACGGGCAAACCGCCAAGGTACGGCACGTCAAATCCGATATATAAACGATCGGGAGCTGACAGATCAGTAATCCACAACATGAATGGCGCATGACGCAACTCGATTGACTGCAGCAGCACTTTATACAGTGAGAAAAATACTGGGATCTGTAAAACCATCGGCAAACAGCCGCCCAGTGGGTTTACCTTATAGGTTTTATAAAGATTCATCACCTCCTTGTTCATGCGGGCGGAATCATCTTTATACTTTTCTTTGATTTTGACCATTTTAGGCTGCAATTTCTGCATGTTCTTCATGGATTTCAGCCCTTTCTGGGTAATGGGCCAGAAGACCGCCTTGAGGATCATCGTAACCAGAATGATTGAGATACCGTAATTGCCAACAATGTTGTAGAGCCAATTGAGGAGATAGAGTGTCGGTTTGGCGATAATATCAAACCAGCCGAAATTAATTATTTTTTCAAGGTTAAAGCCTATCTCTTTGAGCAGGGTCAGTTTCTTGGGCCCATAGAAAAGATCGTAATTATATGTTTTCTCCGCCCCTGGTGCGAGCGTATCGAGTGATGAAACAATATCGATTGAGACGAGTTCATCCTGGGCGTTCATTGTGACGGATTTGGACTTATCTTCAGGAATAATTCCGGTTACGAAGTAGGTTCCTTCATAGGCCACCCAGTCAAATAAACCCTGTACCGTCTTTTCGCCTTCTTTAAACTCCTTGAGCTTAAATTCCTCCAGTCCCTCTTCTCCATAATATGCCGGCCCTCGAAACAGCCATTGACTGCCCTTACCCAGGGCGCCGAAGGGCATATTCAACTGATGAATGCCGCCCGCTCCCTGAAGGGCCTGGCCACCATTATTTTTGACCGTTACCGAGTGTTTGATCGGATAACTGTCGCGACTGAACTCGTAAGAGCGAACAATTTCAAGGCCAGCCTCATTGACGGCTCTCATCGAAATCACTGCACTGCCGGTCTGCTCGTTGAAGATGACGTCCGTACTGTCAAGGGTATAGATGGTGTTTCTGGGGAAAGCACTGCCCCAGGAAAAAGAAAGGGGATATCCCTGTTCCGGGCTGGTTTTTATAAGCTGCTCGCCCGGGGAATCTTTCGAGTTCGTTTCTTTGTAATTCTTGAGGATAAAGCTGGTAAGAACACCGCCATTCTCACTGATCGTCACCGTGTACAGATCAGTATCAACCACTATTTCTGCTGCTGGTCTGGAAGACAGCTGAGCTGGCACTGGCTGTGAAGGCACGGCTGCGGATATGACAGGTGCGGGAGCAGCAGCTTGCGGAACGGTCCCGGCCGTCTGGCTCTGCTGCTCAACGGCAGTGCTGCTCTGCTCTCCAGTCGGCTGCTGTGCAGGTCCTACAAAGAAGTATTGATAACCAACGAGGATGACAAATGAAATAATAATAGCCAGAAAGGCTCTGTACATATCCATGATCTTAATTACTCTTGGGGTCTAGTTGTGAAATGGTCAGCTCACAATGAGAACACATGGACCGAAGGTCCCGGAGTACTCTATGCAACCGGATCGTAGCCACCTCGTGAAAGCGGATGACACCGCAGAACACGCCAGAAACCTTTAAAGCCTCCGCGCAGTGTTCCATAACGTTTAATAGCCTCGATGGTGTAAGCAGAACAGGTAGGGTAAAAACGACAGGTCTGGGGCAATAACGGAGAAATCAGATATTGGTACCCTCTTATCAGTACAATCACAGCTCGGGCAGGCAACTTGAGTATCGACGCAAAATTCATCTTTTACTTTGACTCCGCAGTTACCAGATTTCTAACCGCCCGGATTATAAGATTTGGAGAATCAAGATTAAAATGGGGTCGTACAACAATTACAATATCAGCACCTTGTGGATAATCATTTTTATGAAGCCGAAACGACTCTCTGAATATCCGTTTAATCCTGTTTCTTACAACCGCCCCTTTAATTTTCCTGCTTACACTAATACCTATTCGACTGTTCTCACGGCTGGTTGGCAGAAATAGTATACTGAATCCATTACCCTGCAGCCGTGTACCGTGCCTGTATACTGTGTCAAAATCCGAGGATTTTCTTAACAGGCACTGTTTGGGAAGGCCAAACTGCCGCAATTCAATCAGGCGGAGAGGCGTTTACGTCCCCGGGCCCTGCGGGCGTTGATAATAGCACGTCCAGCCTTGGTTCGCATCCGAACACGAAATCCATGGCTTCTTTTACGTTTTATATTGCTCGGCTGAAAAGTTCTCTTGCTCATATTATTAATTCCTCAAATTACCATCCCATGATCACCCATGGTTTTATATAGCCTGCCGGAAAGATATCAGAAAGAGTAGTATTTCTTAACCGGCTATTCTGCTTCACATCAAAAAAATGTGGCAGAACGACAAGACACAAAGAGACAATATTAAACACAGATAGTGCTCAGTGTCAATTATTTTCACCTCTCCATACACGCCATTTGTTGCACTGGAGGTTGAGCTGTGCTACTTTTTGCAGGACAAAGCCTTAATTACCGTTTTAAATAGATGGTCTCTAAACTATTGACCGTCTCTTAATCTGTCATCACCTGCAAAAAAATCACCATGAGCCAAAGTCAGAACATAACGATTTATAACGACATAGATTGGCAGCTGCTCTGGGAAAACAGTCGGGAGGCGAAGTCCTGGAAGAGCAAGAACGCCAAAGATTGGAATAAAAAGTCGGCCTCCTTTGCCCAGAGAACCAGGCATTCTCCCTATGTCGATCAATTTTTAAAGGCCATTGCTGTGGACCAAAACACTACGGTACTCGACGTTGGCTGCGGCCCAGGAACGCTGGCTGTACCTTATGCCCAAAAGGCATCCAGGGTGACAGCCATCGACTATTCAGAGGGGATGCTCTCCCAGCTGGAGGAATCCGCCCGCGAGCAGAATGTCCAGAACATAAAGACAGTCAAATGTTCATGGCAGGACAACTGGGAAGAAATGCAGATTGGCAGGCATGACCTGGTCATTGCCTCGAGGTCAATGAATATCAATAACCTTGCAGAAGGCATTCAAAAACTTGACAGACATGCGTTAAAACAAGTGGTTATCGCCGACAGGATCGCACCTTCACCTTTTGATCCAGAGGTGTTTGCTGCAATTGGCAGAGAGTTCAACTCTGGTCCGGACTACATCTACACCATGAATATGCTTTATCAATTCAATATCCACCCCCGCATCCATCATATTGAATTACCCGGTGAGATCTGTTTTCCAAGCATGGATGATGCGGTTCAGTCATATAAATGGATGTTCCGGGACCTGAGTGAAGAAGAAGAACAGAAACTGACAGCCTTGGTATTATCCAGGATCCTCAAAAAGAATGATGATGGTATTGTTGTAAAAAGGAATTATCCACAGAGATGGGCGTTATTATCATGGACGAAAAATTCATGAGGCCCGGTACATGTGACATACGTTTGTCTTTCGATCTGATAGTACTGATATCAGAATAATCGAAAGGAAAACACCATAAAGTAAGCATGAGTAAGCCCATATGAGTGAAATTGATTCGTTTGATGTCGCCGTAATTGGTGCCGGCCACGCTGGTTGTGAAGCAGCGCTGGCTGCCGCCCGAATGGGGTGCAAAACAATTGTCACAGTAATTAATGTCGATACCATCGGCGCCATGTCCTGTAACCCGGCCATCGGCGGTCTGGCAAAAGGACACCTGGTTCGGGAGATTGATGCTCTCGGTGGTGAAATGGCCAGAAATATTGACGAAACATCAATCCAGTTTCGCAAGCTCAACACCAGCAAGGGACCGGCGGTCAGGTCCTCCCGGGCGCAGGCAGATCGCCTCCTCTATCGTCTGAGGATGAAAAACATCCTTGAAAATCAGGAAAACCTGACCATACGGCAGGCTGTCGTCGATTCAATTATCGTTGAAAACGGCAGGGTGACGGCAATAAAGACCTCCCTGGATGAGGTCATCCAGGTAAAAACAGTCGTTGTCGCCACCGGCACCTTTCTTAACGGTCTCATTCATATAGGCTTGAAAAATTTTCCTGCAGGACGAATGGGAGACTTGCCATCGCTGAGTCTTGCAGACTGGTTTAAAGAGCAGGGTTTCCGGGTTGGACGAATGAAAACGGGAACCGTCCCGAGAATTGATGCAAACAGTATCAATTACGAGGATCTGGAACCACAATACAGTGATGACCCTCCAACATTTTTTGCCTATGCCAATAAAGGTTCTTATCGGTTGGAGCAACGGCCCTGCTACATCACCTATACCAATGAACAAACCCACAGCATCATCAGGAAATCAATTGATCAATCGCCATTGTATGCAGGTATCATTGAAGGTGTTGGAGCACGGTATTGCCCGTCTATCGAAGATAAGGTGATGCGCTTTCCGGAAAAAGGACGTCACCAGGTGTTTCTTGAACCGGAAGGCCTGGAAACAGCTGAAGTCTATCCAAACGGACTGCCAACCAGTCTTCCTCTTTCAACCCAGGTGGCCATGCTCAGGAGTGTCAAGGGCCTTGAAAAGGCAGTTATCATCAGGCCGGGCTACGCCATTGAATATGATTATGTTGACCCGCTGGAGCTCATGCCATCACTGGAGACCAAGAAAATTCAGGGACTCTTTCTTGCAGGCCAGATCAACGGGACGTCCGGATATGAAGAGGCCGCGGCCCAGGGACTTATGGCTGCCATAAACGCTGTCCGGTCAACGAGAGACCTTGCCCCTCTGGTACTCGATCGTTCACAGGCATATATCGGCGTTCTCATCGACGATCTGGTGACACGGGGAACACTCGAACCATACAGACTTTTCACCTCGCGGGCAGAATACCGGCTGCTGCTGAGAGAGGATAACGCCGACACACGTCTTTCCGAGATAGGATATAAAATCGGTCTGCTCCCTGGAACTCAGTATAAAACGTTTTGTCACAAACAATCAGAGATTGAGTGGGGTATCAGCTTGTTGGACTCAATCTCCATCCGACCCACAGGTGAGATAAACGAAATACTGAAAGGGATAGGAAGCACACCATTAAAGAAGAAATCGTCACTTGCTGAGCTGCTGCGCCGACCTGAATTATCCATCAGTGATCTTGGCGAATTGAACGTTGAAGAAGAAAGGGAGGAGGTAGATCGTCTCCTGCGCTCTGAGTTTAAAGAGGAGATCCAGCTGCAGATAAAGTTCAGCGGCTACATCAAACGGCAGGATGAACAGGTTGCCCGGTTTCGTAAGCTGGAGTCAATGACACTGCCGGAGAACCTTGATTATGCCAGCCTGTCCGGGCTATCAAATGAGGTTATCGAGAAACTGACCACCATTAAACCGTTATCGCTTGGCCAGGCTTCTCGGATTTCAGGAATCACTCCGGCAGCAATATCGATCCTGCAGGTCCATCTGAGAAGAATGAAACACCAGAGTAGACAAACCGGCCCGGTAGCAACTGAGAAATAAAACTTACAATCATTAAACTCCATGCTCACCTATCCCGAAATTGACCCGGTCCTTCTCCATCTTGGCCCGTTGAAGGTTCGCTGGTACGGACTTATGTACGTACTTGGTTTTATGGCCAGTTACTTCCTGGTCAGGAAACAGATAAGAGATTTTAAATTTGATCCCCTTGCTGCTCATTATGAAAATCTCAATATTGTCCTGATTATTGCCCTCATTATCGGCGGCCGCCTTGGTTATGTAGTTTTTTATAATCTCCCCTACTACCTGGAAAACCCATTGGAAATTCCGGCAACATGGTCAGGCGGCATGTCCTTTCATGGAGCAACAATCGGCCTGATCGTTGCTGGAATGATTTTTTGCAGATTGAAAAAAATCGACTTCTGGAAGGCGGCGGATATTTATGTGGTAACCATCCCTATCGGTCTCGGCTTGGGAAGAGTTGGCAATTTCATCAACGGAGAACTGTTTGGCAGAGCTACAGAGCTTCCGTGGGGGATGATTTTTCCAGGAGGTGGTCCGGTGGTCAGACACCCGTCTCAACTCTACGAGGTCATCCTTGAGGGAATCATCCTTTTTGCACTTCTTTGGTCAAATCGTAAAAAACCCTGGCAAAAAGAGAGTCGCTGGCCCCACGGTTCATTACTCGCGCTGTTTCTTATCGGCTATGGAATTGTTCGGTTCATTGTTGAATTCTTCCGAGAACCAGACCCCCAAGTTGGAATACTTTACGACCTCATATCAATGGGCCAGTTACTCAGCAGCATCATGATAGTGGGGGGACTTCTTCTCTGGGGCTGGCGTGTAAAAGCCAGCGGCAAGTCAACTACTGAGCTTTAACCCTGGTACAGAGTTTCTTCCCCGGTCGAAACTTGACAACGTTATGGGCAGGTATCGTTATCGCCTGACCAGTTTGAGGGTTTCGTCCCCTTTGCTCCGCCCGTTCAACCACGCGAAATGAACCAAATCCTGCCAGCGTCACACGCTCACCACGTCTCATCGCACCTGACATGTGGGCAAGCACGCTATCAAGTGCTCTTCCCGCAGCAATTTTTGTCAAATCTCCTGATTGTGCGATGTTTGCAACCAATTCACCTTTGTTCATTAAAAACCTCTTTGTCAAAATTATATCCAATTTCATGAAAGCCGTAAAACTATTACTACTTCTAGAAATAAAAACAATTGTAACAATTACCTATTTTCAACTAGGTATATTTACCTAGTTGAATCTTCCATAATCGAATTATCACTGTGGTTACAGACAAATAAAATCTTAAGCTGCGGGGTGAGGGAGAAAAAGATATTTTCAGATAACACAAAAAAAACGAACCGCCATTTACGGAAGCGCATTTTATATCACGCCTGGCGAAGCGCTGATTATTTCATGCGGGGTGGGGACTGCGAGGCTGGATTGACAGCGGCAGACTCAGCGTTGTGCTCATCGTTTCTTACAATTGATCGTTACTCCACAACCACATAACCATTGCGTACTGCGTAGTTAACCAAGTCAACACTATTTTTCATCTTGAACTTTTTAAGAAGATTAGAACGATGATGATCAATTGTCCGTGGACTCAAGTTGAGTTTGGCTGCCATATCTTTTGAAGTGTTACCCTCCACGACCATCGACAGAATCTGCTTTTCCCGTTTGGTCAAAGCGGTAAAGGTGTTGGCTTCCTCGTTCCGGTAGGCCTTGAGCACGTCGTCGGTAAAATCATCGACCAGATGCGGAGAGATATAGGTGCGCCCGTTGCGAATTTTGTTAATAGCCAGCAAAAGCTCATTGTCTGAATCGCTCTTTATAAGATATCCATCAGCTCCTGCCGACATTGCCCGGTAAAAGTACTGTTTGTTTTTATGCATGGTGAGCATCAAGATTTTCACTGAAGGATAATCTTTTTTCAGAATTCTGGTTAACTCAACCCCGTTTATTTTCGGCATTGAGATATCAAGGATTACCAGGTCCGGAAGATCCTTTTTCAGAGAGGCAAGCACTTCCTCACCGTCCCCGAATTCACCAATAATCTGCAGATGATCCTCCCTGGTAATGATATTTTTAATCCCATGGCGAATCAACACATGATCATCAGCAAGAAGGATTCTATAGTGACTGCTACTCTGACTCATACCAACTCTGTTTACCTTTTCCGTGGAACCACACCGATTTGTGGACAATCTTCATGGAGTACACACCGGTCGCAATGGGGAGCTACCGGCCTGCACAAACCCTGACCAAAGGCAACGAGCAGACTGTTTACCCTTTTCCAGTCTGCTACTGGTAATTTTCGCCGCAAAGCCATCTCTGTTTCCAGAGGATTCTTTGTCCTGACGTATCCCCATATATTCATAATACGATGAACATGGGTATCTACGCAAATAGCAGGGATATCAAAAGCGACAGAAAGCACCAGGTTGGCTGTTTTTCTCCCGACTCCCGGTAACGTTACCAGCTCCTCTATGGTTTCAGGCACCCTCCCCTGATACCTATCAACAAGCAGACGGCAACATTTTTTAACATGAGCCGCCTTATTTTTATAAAAGCCGACAGGATAAATGAGCTTTTGTATCTCTTCCTCTTTTAAATCTGCAAGATGCGCTGCCTCAGCTGCCCTTTGAAAGAGCCGTTCTGAAGCAACTGCGGTTACTTCATCTTTGGTCCGCGCTGACAAGATGGTCGCTATCAAAACCCGAAACGGGTCGGATGTCTGCACTCCTATCAGGTCAACCACCGGAACCTGATAATGTTTAACCTCTTGCGCAACTATATCTAAAAATCTTTCAATATCAATCAAGTTAGTGTAAAAGCATTGTTTTTGCATGTTTTATAAAATAAGAGACGATCCATCACAATAAAAATCCCCCATTTCCGCGATTATAAAAAAAACTGGTTCACCTTATCACATTGTATTACATGTTTTCCATAAGAGTTTTCCTCTTGATTGAACTGATCTGACCATACTCACCCATTTATTATCATTTATTATAAGCACCAGAAACACCGAGATGATACGTGACAAAGAATAGACAGCCTAATGACACAGACGCATATTAAACCGCTACCGGTAACGCTTGATGAGTGCAAACAAAGGGGGTGGGATGAAGTTGATATTGTCCTGGTAACCGGTGATGGATATGTTGATCACCCCTCTTTTGGCATATCACTCATTGGCAGGCTTCTTGAAGGCAGGGGTTATCGGGTTGCCATTCTCCCCCAGCCTCGATTCGACAATGAGAATGACTTCAAGCGATTCGGAAAGCCACGGCTGTTTTATGGAATCTCTGCAGGTAATCTCGACTCTATTGTTGCCAACTACTCAGGTAACGGCAAAGTCCGTGAATTCGATGCATTTTCCCCAAAGGGCAACCCCTGGCGAACAGCGCACCAGGCAAAAGAAAACCGCTGGCGGCCGGATCGTGCCATTCTGACGTACACCGGGCTTGCCCGCAGGGCATACCCCGGGGCTCGCGTTGTTCTCGGCGGCGTTGAAGCATCCCTTCGCCGCTTTGTTCACTTTGATTACAAACAGAATAAATTACGCGGCTCTCATCTGGCAGATGCAAAAGCAGACCTGCTGATATACGGCATGGGGGAAAAAAGTGTTCTCCAGGCGGCGCAGGCAATTTCAGCCGGTCAACAACTCAACCACATTCCGGGAACCTGTATCAGGATGAATGACAGGGATATGATCTCCTTCCGAGACCATATGGAGCATACTGACAGCGCAGTAGTCGAACTCCCTTCCTGGCAGAACATCCAGGAGAGCAGTGATTTTTTCATGACGGCTGAGGTGGAAATAGACCGTCATGCACGAGGGCTGAGCAAGACAATTCTCATCCAGAAACAACAAGCCATGTGGGTGGTGCAATATCCGGCCAGCAGTCCTCTTGATGCCGAGGAAATGGACCGGGTCTATGAACTTCCTTTCAGCCGTAAACCCCACCCGTCTACTCCCGACATCCCTGCTTACTCGATGATAAAAGATTCCATCAGTATCGTACGGGGTTGCTCGGGGAATTGTTCGTTTTGTTCCATCAGTCGTCACCAGGGTCCTGTTGTTACCAGCAGAAGTATTGACTCAATTGTAAACGAGGTCAATTCAATTGCTGGAAGTGGTAATTTCAAGGGGACGATCAGTGACCTTGGCGGGCCTACTGCAAATCTTTACGGTACCAGCTGCGCTATTGGGTCATGTAAAAAGCATGACTGCCTTTATCCACGGGTCTGTAAAAATCTGCTGATTGATGAAAACCGCTTCATCGAACTATTGGATAAAGTACTTGAAATAAAAGAAGTAAAACACGTCTATATCTCCTCAGGACTGAGGATGGAGCTGCTCAGGAAAACGCCGAAACTGATGCGAAAGCTTATCGACAAACATATTCCCGGTAGTCTGAAAATTGCCCCTGAACATACGGAAAAGGAGGTTCTGCAGTTGATGCACAAGGAACCGCACAGCCAGCTGGTTGCATTTCTGGATACATTTAAAAGTATGACCAAGGAGCTCGGCAGGAAGCGTCAGGTAACACCCTATATAATTAGCGCCCATCCAGGCTGCACGGAGAAACACACGGCCCAAATGGTACAGAAATTGAAAAATTTGGGAGTTACCATCAGACAGTTTCAGGATTTCACACCAACACCGGGAACCATTTCAACCGCCATGTACGTCAGCCAGGTTCACAGGGAAACGGGCAAGCCCATTGAGGTTGCGAACACACAGAGTCAGCGCACGGCACAGCGCCGCCTGATCGAAAAGGGTTTTTTTCAAAACAATAAACAGGGAAAAAGGGCTGCAGATACCCAACCCAAGCAACGTCCCAAAAAGAACAAACGACACTAAAGGCTGCTCACCCTCCATCCTTCTACTCCAGTGTTTCTTTTAAAAAGGCAATTCTGGCAAATTCTTCCGTTAAATCAGCGAGATCATAGGCCCACCTGATATTTGAGCCAAGACAGATAATACCATGCTGCTCCAGCAGCAATACTTTACAGTCGGGGTTATTCTCAATCGCCTGCACAACATTGGCCTGCAGTTCCTTTGTACCGGACGGCGCAAAGAGGACACGGGGGATTTTGGGCTGCTTGAAAGCTGCATCTGTTACCATCGGGATATCCCGCTTTAACACGGCAAAGGTTGTTGCATAAGGCGGATGAATATGCAGTACTGCATCCACGTCTGGCCGTAATCGCAAAATATCCGCATGAAACAGATATTCTTTCGATGGCACATATTCTCCTTGTGCCTGCCAGCTATAGGAATCTATCTCCATGTCGATCAGGTTCTCCATCGAGGTGTCACCCAGATTCAACCCTGAAGCGGTTATCGCCATACGGTTTTCTGCAATTCGGGCACTGAAATTTCCGCCCGTACCCCCGACGAGTCCACGATTGTAGGTTCGTTGGGCAAAATAAACCAGTTCTTCCTTCAGTTTCTTTTCATTCATTTCTCATGTCCTTTTGTCACCCAGCCTTGCGGCAGGTCCATCTCTACTAATTGTCGAAAATGGTGTTTGGTATCAAGATATAATTGTTTATACATCGAAAACAATTTGTTGTAGTTCTGATGAGCGTTGTTATCAGGTTCAAATACAGCCCCGGTAACAACCGTCTGTTTCACTGCCTGCTCAAAACCGGGATAGAGTTTCAACCCGACTCCGGCCAGAATAGCTGCACCCAGCACTTCCGTGTGACTCTGGGTTAGGCTGATTACTCGCTTGCCAAGGACATCACAAATAATCTGATTCCAGACACGACTTGACGCAGCTGCCCCGCCTATTCTCAACTCTGATATGGTGATATCGTTATCCGACTCAAGAAGTTCAACAACGTGCCTGATAGCCAAGGCAGCGCCCTCGAGAACCGAGCGAAAAAAATCCCCACGATTATGGCCAAGCGTTACTCCAAAAAATACGCCTCGGGCGTACGGGTCCCAGATGGGGGTTCTCTCTCCGGCAAGATAGGGCAAAAACAGAAGTCCCTTGCTCCCAGGGGGCGAATCGGATGCCTGATCTGTTATCAGTTCATAGACATCATTGCCCGTTGCATCGGCCTCTCGTTGCTCCAGTTCACAGAAGGTATCACGAACCCAGCGAAGTGCAGACCCTACTCCGTTGATTGCGCCGATATACTGCCATGAATTGTCAGTCACATTCGTGCAATTCATAAAACGACGATCAAATTGACCGGTTTTTATTGGTCCCGCCACCCGGGCAGCAGTGCCCATTATGACAAAACACTGGCCTTCTTCTAAAACGCCGGTGCCAAGGGCTGCACCGATGGTGTCCATACATCCACCGATAACGGGTGTACCCATTTTCAAACCGGTCAGCTTTGCTGCAGCCTCTGTGATTGAGCCGACAACCTCATCGCAGGCCACAGGTCGCGGCAATTTCTGTTCATCAATATCGAGTTTATCGAGAAACGGCTTATGCCACTGTCGCTTACGAATATCAAAAAGAAGTGTTGTCGAAGCCCGGGAATGATCAATGGTAAATTCGCCTGTCAGCCGGGCCACCAGGTAGCCGCCGGGTACCATCAGCTTGTGAGCGGCCCTGAATGACTCAGGTTCCTTATGCTTCAGCCAGAGTATTGTCGGCAGTGAGAAGGCCCCGGGAGCAAGGGGATTACCGGTAATTTCAAAGACCTCGTCCCCGCCAAGCTGCTCACGGATTCGTTCCACTTCAGGCAATGCCCGCTGGTCCCACAACATGATCGCCGGCCGGATGGGTCTTGCCTTTTCATCAACGGCAATGAGGCCGTTTGTACAGCCGACGCCAACGGCTTTTATATTTCCCGGATCGATATCGACGATTGCCTCTCTTATTGCACCAATGGTCGCCCCCCACCAGGCTTCAGCGTCATGTTCTGCCTGGCCAGGCAGGGTACTGATCATCTGGTATTCTCCATACCCTGAGCCAACCAGCGTACCATCCAGGGTAAAGACACCGGCCTTTGTACCGGTACCCCCGATATCAATCCCTAACAAATACGGTTTTAAATTATTCATGGATTATTTTCCCATTGCAGCAACGTTGGCACGTAGCTGAGCGCCTTGAAAGCTGACGATTTTTAAAAATGACTTAGCTGGTGCAGAATGTGATGCTGCATCAACAGTCCTGAAAGATCTCTGTCCCTGCTTCTCAAGGCCTGCACAATACTAATATGCTGGTTTATCGATTTTTCCAGCCTACCAATGGGCAGTTTTATCACCAGGCGGGATAATTGAATTTTTGCGTCAATTTTTTCTATTATTTCAAACAAATGAGTATTTTTGGTTCTCCCGGCAATTTCCAGGTGAAAGTTACTGTCTTTCTCAAAGGCACCGGCAACATCACCTTCGGCAATGAGTGCGTCACACTCCCGGGCAATATCTTCAAGATGATCAAAATCTTTGTTAGTGCCTACTTCTGCCAGCAGTTTTGTTGAGAGTGTCTCGAGTTGGGCCCGGATATGGGCGAGCTGAATGGCTTCCTCTTTTGTCAACGAGGCAACAACGGCATGACTCCGGGGTTTCAGGTTTACCAGTCCATATTCGCTCAGCTTTTTCAAGGCCTCTCGTATGGGGGTTCGACTGACGCCGAACAACTGCCCTACTTTCTCCTCATGAATTTTGTGGCCGGCACCAAACTCTCCGGAAAGTATCATCTTCTTGATATAGATATATACCTGTCCGGATAAGCCATTATAGTTAAGATCTATTTTATTCATAACGTCGACAACACTTCCGTGGTTTTTGCTCCGATGAAGTCAAGACTGGAAAGTACTCTGTTCCTGACACCATCATCGAGACTCCTCTTAACCCGGGCGATAGATATCTGGGCCAGCATCACCAGATCTGTCTCCTGCAGCAGCTCTTCAATACCCCGCACGACATCCAAATCATGTCCAGCATCATCTCCGCTATTGAGTTTGGCAAAGGCATCGGGGCACAGTTTGGGGACTAAAACCACCTCTTTACCGAGCCGCTCTGAAACTTCCCGGAACAATATCTGGGAAGGTTCCTGTGTAGTTGGGTTGGTCATTATCAAACCGATCCGATCCCCGTTTTTAATTGCAAACTCCATCATCGGCTCATCGACTTTCAGCACCGGTATCCCCACCCTGTTTTGAACTTCATTGACGCAGGGTGAAAGCGACGAACAGCTGACAACTACTAGATCCGCCCCCCCCGTCTCTGCTGAAGTCACCATCCTGGTCAACCAGTCAACAATCTCAGGCGTAATCCTGCCCTGAGAAGACAAGCTTCTCAGGATACCTTCATCCAGAACATGATTTACGGTGATATCCTGGACAGATCCTGTAATGGCTTCATGAACCGGATCAATTACCAGGCGAGTGCTATGTACAAGGCCAACCAGTCCCTTCATGAAATCCTCCTTAATTTAGTTCTTCTCTGGGACCGTGCCGTGCAACTGGAGTAGAGAAGCCATCAGCTTATCCCCAAGACCAGCATCAACCGCTGCTTGATAGGTAGACAACAAAGATCCAACCAGGTAACTGTCAAACCCCTGGCTGTCTGCAAAATCTTTGAAATAACCTACATCTTTGCAGGCATTAGCCAGAGAAAATTTGTGCCCTGTCAGGTCTCCCTTCAGCAGCGGCGGAACCATTTTCCTGAGCACACCGCTGTCTGCCCCGCCGGAAGACATGACTTCATACAATACCTCTGCATCCACACCAGCCTGGAAACACATGGACAGACCTTCGGCAATCAGTGCGGTATAGCCGCATGAAATAAAATTATTAATCAACTTGGCACTATGCCCTGATCCGGGAAGTCCAAAATAGGCAATATTCTCGGAATAACACGCCAGCAGGGGCCTGATTTTCTTAAATATCTCTTTTTCTGCACCCACCAGGCTGTTCAGCCTGCCGGCCTGTGCGTCCTTTGGCGCCCGGGTAACCGGGGCATCGACAAAGCTGGCCTGTTGAGCACAGAGATCTTTTGCAATACGGATGCTTAATGCCGGGTTACTCGTGGAACAGTCCACCAGGATGAATCCGGCTTTACAATTATCAAGAACACCATTTTCACCATAAACAAGGGATTCAACCTCCTGGGCTCCGGTGACACAAAAGAAAACAATATCACACGCCTCGACAAGATCTGAAATGCTGAAGGCCTCGGATGCTCCCTGCTGGAGAAGATCCTCGAGCGGTGCCCTGTTTTGGTGAACCAGCCCCGTCAGGGGATATTCATTTTTCAGGATATTGCTGGCAATACCGTGACCCATCATACCCAGGCCGACAAAGCCGATTCTCTCTTTCATAATTGCTCCCTGATCCTCTTCAGAACCTCTAGGCTGATCGCACCATGGAACATGCCAGATCAAAGGCAGCCAGCAGCGCCCTCTCGTTGGCTATGCCCTTTCCGGCAATATCAAAGGCGGAGCCGTGGGCAGAGGTAGTAACCGGGTATGGCAGACCGGCATGAACGGTGACGCCATGATCAAAACCCATTAACTTCATGGCGATTTGTCCCTGATCGTGATACATGGTGACGATTGCGTCGTATTTTCCATCACGCCCCATCAGGAAAATTGTGTCGGCGGGAAACGGTCCTGCCGCATTGATTCCTGCATCCTTGGCCTGTTGCACAGCAGGCGCTATAATCTCTATTTCCTCAGTACCAAACGTACCGCCGTCCCCGGCATGCGGATTAAGACCGGCAACCGCAATTTTGGGATTGTCGTTGCCACTGGCACGCAGTGTATTATCAAGCAGCTTTGTCGCTTCAAAAATGGTTTCAGTGGTTAGCAGCTCGCTCACCTGCTTATGGGCGACATGGGAGGTTGCCCGTGACGTCCACAGGGTGCCAAGGGTGTTTAAAAGGCCAAAGTCCCCTTCAAATCCGAGCTGGTCAATAAAAAAACCGGACTCATCTTCATGCTTAAGCCCTGCAAGGTGCATAGCCTCCTTGTTCAAGGGAGCAAAACACATTGCATCCACAAGCCCCCTGGTACAAAGCTCCAGCCCTTTTGCAAGGCAATCAAGCTGATATTTTCCAGAATTCTTCGATACCTGGCCTATATGGTATTCATCTAAAATAACATCAGGACTTTCAAGCAGGACGACACCGCCTGGTTTGAAGGTCTCACTGTTCATATGGTCAGTCAACCGGTAATCAACGCTGATTCCAGCGATATCTGCGCCTTCGGCAAAGACCTTCCGGTCTGCGACAACAACAATATCTGCCCTGTCGGTAATCGTTGAATCACCAAGTACTTTTACACCCAGTTCCGGGCCAATGCCGCAGGGGTCTCCAAGGACCAGGGCTATCCGGGGTTTTATATTTTCAGTCATAATGGTCTTTCTATCCGTAAAATAAGTTTACCAGGGTCAGTGAAACTGGCGGGAAATAGGTGACAAGCATCAGCACACAAACAAGTACAAGAATAAAGGGTATATTAACCTTGGTTGTCTCCCAGATATCAGTCTTGGCAATTGAACAGGAGGTGACCAGCACACTTGCAACCGGAGGGGTTTGCTGACCAATTGCAATATTGAGGGTCATGATCAGGCCAAACTGGATGGGGTTGATGCCGAGCTGATGCACCAGCGGCATGACAATCGGAACGATCAGAATGATCGCCGCCGCCCCGTGTAAAAACATACCGACCACAAACAGCATGACGTTCAGCAGGGCCAGTACCATGATCTTGTTGCTGGTGAAACTCATCATCCAGCTGGCAAAATGCTGCGGTACCTGCATTTCGGTGAGGTAGAGCCCGAGGACTGCGGAGGTAGCAACCAGCAGCATGACCACCGCCGTCTGGATGACCCCTTCAACCATCGCTTTGCGCAGGTGGACCCAGTTAATTTCACGATAAATGAAACCGCCGATAACCAGCGCAGCAACAACCGCCAGCCCCGCACCTTCCGTCGCCGTTACGATACCGCCGAAAATTCCGCCCAGGATGATAATCGGCAGGGTCAAGGCCCAGCCCGCTTCTTTAAAGGCAGTCCATAACCTCGACAGTGAAAAAGCATCTTCTCTTGGCAGATCGTATCGAACAGCATACCAGTAACAGAGTCCCATCATTGAAAAACCGCCAAGGATCCCTGGAATAATTCCCGCCACAAAGAGCTGAACGATAGAAGTATCTGAAAGAGCACCATAAATAATCATGGCGATAGATGGTGGAATTATAATGGCAATCGATGCCGAAGATGAAGTAACCGCGGCTGACAGCTCCGGTGAGTAATTGCGGTTCTTCATAGCCGGAATCAGAACCGAGCCGATTGCGGCAACATCAGCCACGGCAGAGCCTGATATTTCGGCAAAGAACATCGACACACCAACATTAACCATAGCCAGCCCACCGCGCACAAAGCCGATCAGGGCGGACGTCAGGTTGATCAGACGCCTTGAAATACTTGTTGTATTCATCAAGGCCCCGGCCAGGATAAACAGCGGTATTGCCAGCAGGGGAAAATTTGTCGCCCCGTCAAACATAGTCAGGGCGGCGTTATAGATACTGTTTACACCCTTGGACATGACCATACCAATCAAGGCCACGGCTCCGAGGGCAACGGCGATCGGTACATTGATCATAACGAGCAACAGCAGTCCAACAATCAGTAAAGCAGGTATCATGATTGACTTGCCTCCTCGATCGCCTGGTCTATTGCTTCTTTTTCATAGTCAATCCCTGCCAAAGACTTTCTCCAGGCATCAGGAATACTCAAAACCTCGGCGATTATGAACAGGGCAGCTCCAACAGGAATTACCGACTGGGTAAAGCTGAGATGGACCCAGCTGAGGCTGACAAGGGTTTCATCCCCGAAAATGCCGAGGATATACCAGCCCGCATAGCCAATAACCAGGAAAAATCCGATAACCACAAATTCCGCGATAATAAAGGCCACTGCCCGTGCTGTTTTAGGCATTGCAAGAAAGAGCCCCGGGAATCCGAGATGACCTCGATTGCACACCGCAAGGGCGGACCCGTAGTAGGTCAGCCAGGCAAGCACAACAGAGGCAACCTCATCGTACCAGATCAATGACTGTCCAAGAAACCTGAAAACAACTGCCAGGACCACAATAAATGTCAGAGTGATCAACAGAGTAATCGAGATAACTTCCAGGATTTTCTCCAGCCAGTTTTTTAACCGATTAATCATATCCAGATCCCGCCTAAGCGGCTTTTTTCATAAGAATTTATGCACCCGGCAGAGAACGCCGGGTGCAAATGATCGACTACTGAGCCAATTGCAGAGAGATATCAATCATCTCTTTGGCGCTTGGAACTTCTTTTGAAAATTCAGCATAGATGGGCTTGCTTGCCTCAACGAAGGCGGCACGATCAGCAACATTCACTTCCATGCTCTCGCCCAGTTTGGTGCTCAGCGCCATGTCATCCATGGTACCGGTGGCATACATCCAGCCCTGTACGTCAACGGCTGTCTTCTCAAGAATCTGCCTCACATCTTCCGGGAGCTTGCCCCACTGACTTGCACCTGCGGTAAGATAGGAAGGGGTATAGACGTGACCGGTAATGGACACGTATTTCTGGACTTCATTAAGTTTTGCACCATAGATATTGGTAAAAGGATTTTCCTGGCCGTCGATAACACCGGTTTGAAGTGCTACAAAGACTTCAGAAAATGACATTGGGGTAGGATTTGCACCCCAAGCGTTAAACATCTTCACACGCCAGGTGGATTTCGGGGTCCTGATCTTGATGCCCTTCAGATCATCCGGAGTATTGATCGGTTTTACGTTATTGGTGATGTGGCGAATTCCATTTTCCCAGAAGCCGATTACTTTATACCCTTTTGCCTCGATAGCAGGTGCAATCATCGGCCAGAACACCTTATGCTCGATTCTGTTCAGATGAGCTCTGTCTTTTACCAGAAACGGCATATCAAAGAGACCCGCTTCCGGGGCGATAGATGACATGATGGAAGAAGGCATTGTCAGGTGAACGGTTCCAAGCTTCAGTTTCTGCATCAAATCCTTGTCTTTGCCAAGCTGTGAAGATCCGTAAAATACGACCGTTGCCTTGTCTCCCAGGAGTTCATTGGCGCGACGAGTAAATTCCTCTGCGGTAACATATTGTGTCGACCCGGGCTTTGCACTGATCGCGAATACAATTTCAAGAGCCGAAGCAGATTGAACCAGTCCGCCAAACGCCAGAAGTCCAGCGCATGCGCCTAAAATGCACTTCCTCATAGTAACCTTCATAATTTCCTCCTCATTTTTCGTAGTGTTGCCCTGATTAATGCCCGTTATGAAATCAGAAACAAGTAAGCATCATCAGGCGCATTATGGCACATTGCCAACGTACTCTGGCAATATGGCATACTGTATACCAAATGTCAAACAACATTTTTTGCACATTGAGAGGTTTACTTATACCAAGATATTACAGCGGTTTAAGCTATAACCACAGCGTGGTATTGTTTAATAAAAATCTCGCTGGTATACTTCATATTAAACATATTAACAGGTACTTACATTGTATTTGTAGATTATTGAACGCGAGTCAATTATTTACTCAATAATGTCGTGTCAGCGTTTAAGAGAGAACAGCAGGTCTAGAAATAGACTTTTCAGTGCGTATGTTGATAGAGAGTGACGTTTGGGAGAACATATGATTAACAAGGGCAGGAAAAACAGGGCATCGAACCTGGAACACAGATAGAGCGTCCGGTATCATTAAAAACAGCTTCAGCGGCAAAAGAAAGAAGACTGGATATCTGAGCAGGCGCTATTTATCAGCGAACAGTCCCTAATATTTTGAAATAGAGACTTTATCTGACAAAATTCGTGTTCAGGTTTTGATCTCACCTGACAACAGGGATACATTTACAGAAATTCGATGTGGCAGTAATAATGCCTAGCTTACTCGAGATATTGCGGAAATTACGTATTATCAGTTGAAATTGTTTTGTAAGTTTCTTCAACGATTTCCTTGCCATATTTCCTTTCAAGACGTCGTACGACAAAGTGGCCGCGTGCCATATCTTGAAAATGGTCAATGAATAATGTGTTGATAATCGCCCCTCCTGCTGCGCCAATTGCAGGAACTGCTTGTGCGGCTGCTTTCTGCGATACTTGAATACTGAAGCGCTCTGCAATTTTAAAGATCAGCCGCACAAGAGCAGGGGAACCTTTTTCAATCAGTCCATTTTTTGCAATGTGTTTTGCAGCGTTGGCGACAGATTGAGCTAAGGCTGCACGTACCGCAAAATATCCAGACTCTGCAGCATCGTCACTCTTGCTTGGTCCACCGAGAGCAAATACTTCAATACAGGCCATTTTAGACTCAATGTGAGCGATAGGCTCACCTTCACTTCTGGCAATATCGGCAATAGATCGCAACATTACTGTTGTTGATATTGGTAGCTCTATAGCCAATGCAGGTAACCCAAAGAAACCTCCCATGCTACCTGTTGTTGCTACAGCAAATTTATGCCAAATATCTGATGACTCTTTTCCAGGTGAATCTTTCATTGTCAAAACTGCAGCATGGACAGCTTTGGATAAAGCCACTTGAGTGGCCTCACCGATTGTCGCGTTCCAATCATCAGGCAATAATTCAAGTCCCTTTTCGATTGGTGTACCTAGTAGATTTGTAATCTTTGCTGCGATACCAGGATTTTCCAGACGCATCTTCGCCTTCTTTAAATCACTCAAATCGTTATGTTCAAACTCCATAGCTGCCCTTCATGGTTAGCAATGAATCAATGTGTATTATTACCGGGAGCCACCCCCCGGCAAGGTTCGACATGAGACCTGGGCGCCCAGATTAATCTTCTTCCTGAGCACCTTCCGCTGGAGTAGAATTTCCTGCATATGTTTATAAAGAATCGTCTATAAAGTCTCTTGGTTTGACAACATCAATGCCTTGATAACCAGATATTCTCAGCAAATGTTTATCACCGCTGACTATTATTTTACTATTACTGGCTATTGCGCATTCAAGGAACATGTTGTCATCAGGATCTTCACATACTGTGACAGAGATACCTTCAGTCTCTACAATTTCTCCATAAATTGTAAGGAGTTCTATGATCGGCACGATGTCAACTGCTGAAATTTTTTTGGAAAGCTCATGAGCTACCCGCTGATATTCACTCAGAATCTCTTTGGAAATAACAATCTGAAATTTCTGATCTTTCCATGCTTTAAGAATTTGCGCTGGTGGGCCACTGAAAAAAATACCGGATATAAACACATTGGTATCCAGTACTATTTTCATTTTTTTCTTCGAACCTTGAGTATTGATTCCTTTATGTCAGCTTTTTTCAACCCAGCTTGCTTTCCTTTTTTCCGTGCGTCAGCGATAAGCGAATCAAAATCTTCGATGGAAGGAGGTGTAATACTTTTTAAAATGACCACATCCTTGTCACCAACCACGACGAATTGTGCCCCGGTCTGCAGATTTAAGCGCTTACGAATTTCTTCCGGGATTACAACTTGTCCTTTTGAAGACATTTTGGTTGTTGCTACATTTGCCATGTCAATCCTCCTATTGGAACTAATCTTACTGGTAAGACTATACCAAGGATTTGATAAGATGAAAAGGACAATAAACATCTATCTTGTCGTATAAAACATAACTTCCCGGTTCAGCAGCGGCGCACGAGCAACGTCCGCTGACACTGATTGTTTGCTCGCCTTGTTCCATAGCTTCTCAGCTCTGGGCACTTTCCAGGTCTTCATTTTTTCAAGCTCTGGCTGGTAGACCCGCATAATGACGTCAAGGTTTTCGTCCTTGCGATTGATAGGCAACCAATTCTCTTCAGGAACCCCCTTCGGGCTTTTCAGCTGCGATATAGATAGCGATGCCTCCGCTCTCATCGAATTTTATGCCGCCATTTTCACCCACGAGGTAGAAACAAA